>Ga0073934_10001784_pt1 | contig 49097 bp, 45 predicted proteins | sample LarsenN4metaG_FD_76834 | JGI IMG/M metagenome (GOLD analysis project Ga0073934, IMG submission 76834) | Hot spring sediment bacterial and archeal communities from British Columbia, Canada, to study Microbial Dark Matter (Phase II) - Larsen... ...
ATCGCCGCCCGCTCGTCGCGCTCGAGTCCGAGCTGCAGCGTTGCGATCCAGGTCCGCATCGTCTCCATGGTCGGGGTGACGGGCCGCGCCGCGACGATGCCCTCGATGCCGATCTCGGCATTGGCCTCCTCGCGCGCGAACAGGATTTCGTTCAGTCGCTCCCCCGGCCGGATGCCGGTGAAGGTGATTTCGATGTCGCGGCCGGGCTCAAGGCCGGACAGCCGGATCAAGCGCTCGGCAAGGTCGAGGATTCTCACCGGCTGTCCCATGTTGAGCACGTAGACCGACACGTCGGACCGATCGGGGCCGAGCGCATGGCTTGCGGCCGTGACGACGAGATCGCAGGCCTCGCGAATGGTCATGAAATAGCGGACCATGTCGGGATGCGTGACCGTGATCGGACCTCCGGCTTCGATCTGGGCCTTGAATTTCGGCACCACCGAGCCGTTCGAGGCCAACACGTTGCCGAACCGCACCGAGATGAAGCGCGTCTTCGGCCGGCCGCCGCCCGCCTTGCGCGCGGCCTCGGCGTCGAGCGCCTGACAATACATTTCCGCGAACCGCTTGGTTGCGCCGAGCACCGAGACCGGTTCGATGGCCTTGTCGGTGGAGATCATCACCATGGCGGCCGCGCCTGCGGCGACGGACGCATCGGCCACGTTGATCGAACCGAACACGTTGGTCTTCACGCCTTCGTCCCAGTTCTGCTCCAGCAGCGGCACGTGCTTGAGGGCGGCGGCGTGAAACACGATGTCGGGCTTGAAGTCCTTGAGCAGGCGGAAGACGCGATCGCGATCGCGCACGTCGGCAAGGCGGCCCTCGATCCGTGCCGGCGCCTTCTTGGTGGCCAGCGTCTCCAGCACCGCATAGAGCGCGGGCTCGGAATTCTCCACCAGCAGCAGCCGATCCGCCCCGAAGGTGACCACCCGGTCGCAGATTTCCGCGCCGATCGAGCCGCCGCCGCCGGTCACCACCACCGATTTCCCCTTCACGAAGTTTTCCAGACGCCGGTAGTCGATCTTCACGCTCGGCCGCAGCAGCAGGTCCTCCACCGCCACCGGCGCAAGCCGCAACGCTTCGCGCGGCTCATCCAGCGAGGGCAGGCGGCTGGTCGCAAGACCGAGTCGGCGCGCCTGCATCAGCACCGCTTCGGCGCCAGCGCCTGGCTCGAACGCCGACGGTGTCAGCACGAGCCGCGCGACATTGGTCTTGCGCTCGCGCAGAAGGGCCAGCACCTGTTCCAGGTCATCGAAGCCGCCGAGCACGGAGACGCCGCGCACGGTCACGCCCTGATCCGAGCGCGCCGGCGACAACAGGCCGACCGGCCAGATGTTGGTCATCGCCCCGCTCTCGATCGCGCGCAGGGGCACTTCGACGTCGGCGGCGCGACCGAGCAGCAGGGTTGGCTGGGCATTGCCGCTGCGCACATGGCGCTGCGTGCGCGCCTCGCGGAAATGGCGATAGGCGATCCGCAGGGCGCTGAGCGCGGCAAGCTGGATCACGAAATAGAGCGCGATCGTGATCTTGCCGAAGAAGAACCCGCCGTAAAGGTTGGGCGACAACAGGACGTAGTCGAGCACCAGGAGCGAAACGGCGAGCACGGCGGTGGCGCGCGCCAGGCGGAAGAGTTCCGGCAGCGAGGTGAATCGCCACTTCGGCTCGTGCAGTCCGAACAGGAAATAGACTGCGGCGGCAAAGACGGCGAATCCCAGCACCAGCGCCGGCAGCCAGCCGAGCCGCTCCTCGAGCCGCTGCTCCTCGAAGCGGATGAAGAAGGTGGCAACGAGCGCCACCGCCGTGGCCAAAAGGTCGTGCAGCACGATCAACCACTGCCGCGGTGTCAGTCGCGTCATCCGGATCATGCCGTCACCGTGCATCGCGCCATGGCGGTTTCCTTACCGGCCTTTTGCCGGCGGCGCCACCCCGCAGCGGCAGGCCCGCGCGGTGCCGTCCCCGCGCAACCCGTTCGCGAGGCCCGCCAGCCAATCGGCCGGCTCGCCTTTGCCACCCATTCGATGCTATGTGATCGCACGGCCACCGGCTGACCGATGCTCCGCGTGCACCATGGCTAGACCCAACGTCCAAGACACCACCACGACGGGGCAAGGCCGATCGCTCCTCGATTCGGCTCGCCGGACACTGGAGAGCGAAGCCAGCGGGCTCACCGCGCTTGCCGCGGCCATCGACGACGGCCTCGGTCAGCCGTTCGTCGCGGCGGTCGAACTGATCCGCGCCGCTAAGGGCCGTGTCATCGTTACGGGCATGGGCAAATCCGGACACGTGGCCCGGAAGATTGCGGCGACCTTGGCCTCGACCGGCACCCCCGCCTTCTTCGTCCACCCCGGGGAGGCCGGCCATGGCGACCTCGGCATGATCACCGGCGATGATGTCATCATGGCGCTGTCCTGGTCGGGCGAGACCGCCGAACTGCGGCATCTGATCGACTATTCGCGTCGCTTCCGCATCGGGCTTGTGGCGGTCACCGCGGAAGCCGACAGCACGCTCGGGCGCGCCGCTGACGTGACCCTGGTGCTGCCGCCCGCGCGCGAAGCCTGCCCGCACAACCTTGCGCCGACGACCTCGTCGCTGATGCAGCTTGGGCTCGGCGACGCACTGGCCATTGCGCTGTTGGAAAGCCGCGGCTTTACCGCGCTCGACTTCGGCTTGCTACACCCCGGCGGCCGGCTCGGCGCGCTGCTCAAGTTCATTCGTGACGTCATGCATCGCGGCGCATCCGTCCCGCTGACGGGGCTCGGCACCAAGATGTCCGATGCCATCGTGGAAATGTCGGCCAAGGGGTTCGGCTGCATCGGCATCACCGATGCGGCCGGACGGCTTGTCGGCATCATCACCGACGGCGACCTGCGCCGCCACATGCGCGCGGACCTGCTCGAGGCGCACGTCGATGACGTCATGACGCGCGGCCCCAAGGTGGTGCGGCCCGACCAACTCGTGAGCGAGGCGCTCGAACTGCTCAACAGCCAGAAGATCACCGCCCTGTTCGTCGTCGAAGCCGATCGTCCGGTCGGCATCGTCCATTTCCATGATCTGCTGCGGGTCGGCGCCGCCTGAACGCGGGCCGGAGGCACCGTTGCGGCTGCTCTACGTCGTCACCGAGGACTGGTACTTCCTTTCGCACCGGCTGCCGATGGCGCGCGCGGCGCGTGCAGCCGGATTCGAGGTGCATGTTGCAACGCGCGTGGCCGAGGGGGCGGCTGCCATCGCGGCCGAAGGATTCGTGTTGCATGCGGTTCCGTTTGCGCGCGGGAACCTGTCGCCCTTGAAGAATCTCGGCGCCGTCCACGCCCTGCGGCGCATCCATGCGCGCGTCGCCCCCGCCCTGGTGCATCATGTGGCGCTGCAGTGCGCCGTGCTCGGCTCGCTTGCCGCGCTCGGCCGCAACGTGCGCCGCGTCAACGCTCTGACCGGGCTCGGTTATGCCTTCACGTCCGGCGATCCGAAGGCCGCACTGCTGCGCGTGCCGCTTGCCCTGCTGCTGCGCACCCTGCTCAACCGGCCGCACAGCATGGTGCTGGTGCAGAATCCGGACGATCGCGCCGGCCTGCTGGCGCTCGGGCTTGCACCCGAGCGGATCGCTTTGATCCCCGGATCCGGCGTCGATGTCGAGGCCATGCGGCCCATGCCGGAACCCGAGGGGCCGCCGACCGTCGCCTTCGCCGGCCGGCTGTTGCACGACAAGGGCATTCGCACGCTCTTGCGTGCGCATCGGTTGTTGCGCGAGCGCGGTTCCGCGGTGGAGCTGTTGATCGCCGGCACGCCCGATCCTGCCAATCCGGCCTCGCTCTCCGAGTCCGAGGCGGCCGCGCTCAATGGCGAGCCCGGCATCCGCTGGCTCGGCCACGTGGCCGACATCGCCGGCCTGTGGGCGCGCGCGCATATCGCCGTCCTGCCATCGCGCCGCGAAGGACTTCCCTTGAGTCTCTTGGAGGCGGCGGCCTGCGGCCGGCCGCTGCTCGCGACCGACGTACCGGGCTGTCGCGAGATCGTGCGCCACGGAGAGACCGGCCTGCTCGTGCCATGGGACGATGCGCCGGCGCTGGCCGAGGCGATGTCCACCCTCGCCGCGTCACCGGTTTTGCGGGCGCGCTACGGGGCCGCGGCGCGGCGGCTCGCCGAACAGCAATTCTCCGCCGCCGCCATCGGCCGGCAGACGGTCGCGCTCTACCGCCGCCTGCTCGACACCGAGGCGCAGGCGGCATCGCCCTTGCGGTGATGGTGGGAGTCCCATGCCCGACACCGTTCTCCTCATCGTCGCCGCGGGATTGGCCTGTGCCGTCAGCGCCGGCCTGATCGCGGCCCTCCTGCCGCTCCTGCGCCGGCTCGCCCCGGCCGTTCCCAATGCCCGCTCCTCGCACCGCACGCCGACGCCCCAGGGCGCCGGCGCCGCCGTGACGGCGGCAACGCTCTCGGTCGCGGCAGGCTTTTCGATGTTCGGCCCCGCCCAAGCATCCGGCCCCTGGCTGTGGATGGTGATGGCGGCGGCGCTGTTGACCGCCGTCGTCGGCGCCGCAGATGACATCCGCCCGCTCGGCGTTCTTCCCCGCCTGGCGCTGCAGACGCTGGCCGTGCTGCTCGTGATCGCGAGCCTGCCCGCGGATCTTCGCATTGCGGCGGCGCTGCCGTGGTGGATCGAGCGCGGCCTGCTGGTGATCGGCGCGCTCTGGTTCGTCAATCTCACCAACTTCATGGACGGCATCGACTGGATGACGGTGGCGGAAATGGTGCCGCTCACGTTTGTGCTTGCCGTCTTCGGGCTGCTTGGCGCGCTGCCCGCGCCGGCGACGCTCGTCGCCGCAGCCCTGTGCGGCGCGCTCCTTGGCTTTGCACCATTCAACCGGCCGGTGGCGCGCGTCTTCCTTGGCGACGTCGGAAGCCTGCCGATCGGACTCTTGGCCGGCTGGCTGCTGCTGCTGCTCGCCGGCCATGGGCATGGTGCGGCCGCCCTGCTCCTGCCGCTCTACTATCTCGCCGATGCCACGCTGACGCTGCTGCGGCGCCTGGCGCACGCGGAGCCGATCTGGCAGGCTCACCGCGCCCATTTCTATCAACGCGCCACCGACCGCGGCCTGCCGGTCCCCGCCATCGTCACCCGCGTCTTTTCGGTCAACCTCGGGCTCGCGGCGCTGGCGCTCGCTACCTTCGTGTGGCCCGGTGGCGCGACCGACGCCCTCGCGCTCGTCTGCGGCGCGCTGCTGGTGGCCGGCCTTCTGCACAACCTCATGCGAGGCCGGCGATGAACCGCATCCTCGTCACCGGCGCATCGGGCTTCGTCGGGCGCATGGTGGTGAACGAACTCGCGGCCGCCGCCCTGCCGGTGCGCGCGGCCATGCGGCATCCGGCCGATATCTTCCCGCGCGCGGTCGAGGTCGTCGCGGTGTCGGACCTCACGCGCCCGGTGGAATGGCGGGCTCTGCTCAAGAGCATCGACGCCGTCGTGCATCTTGCCGGCATCGCCCATGCCGGCCCGCAGATCGCCGAGGCGGCCTACGATCGCATCAACCGGCTTGCAACGGCCGAACTGGCCCAGGCGGCGCGCGCGGTGGGTATCCGCCGCCTCGTCTTCATATCCTCGATCCGCGCCCAAAGCGGCCCCGTTGCCGCGCATGATCTGCGCGAGGGCGACCCGCCGCAGCCGACTGATGCCTATGGCCGCTCCAAGCTTCGCGCCGAGGAGGCCGTGCGCGACAGCGGGGTGCCGTACACGATCCTGCGGCCTGTCCTGGTCTATGGCGCGGGCGTCAAGGGCAATCTCGCGCGCCTGCTGCAGCTTGCAAGATCGCCATGGCCGCTGCCGCTCGCGCTTTGCCGCAACCGGCGCTCGCTGGTCGCGCGGGAAAACCTTGCCGCCGCCATCCGCCTCGCACTCGATGCGCCGGCCATGGCCGGCGAAACCTATCTCGTCGCCGATCCGATGCCGCTCACGCTTGCACAAATCGTCGCCGCGATGCGGGCGGGCCTGCAGCGTCCGCCGCGGCTTGTGCCGGTGCCGCCGGCGATGATCGGCTTTGCGATGGCGGCACTCGGCCGCTCCGAGGAATGGCAAAGGCTCGGCGGCCGACTGGTGGCGGATGTCTCGAAGCTGATCGCCGCCGGATGGCAGCCACGGATCGAGGCGCGCGCGGGCCTTGCCGCCATGGCCGCGGCCGCCTCCGCCTAGCGCAAGCGCACTACGGCGGCTGCTCGGAAGCGCCCGGGCGTCGGGCTTCCTTCCTGACCGCACCGGCCGCCGCACCCACGCCGATCACGTAGAGCCAGCCATGGGTGAAGTCGAACAGATGGGAATGGAATGCGGCGCTCACGACATTCTGCGTCACGATCAGCAGCCCGACCCATGCCCCGGCGCCGCCGCCGCGAAACAGCCACAGGTGCGCAAGCCACATTGCCGCGAGCAGCGCCGCACCGACGAATCCGAGCGGTACGGCGACCGCCAGCACCTGGTTGTGCGGATTGACCGAGGCCACCGCGGCAACGCCGCTCTGGCCCTGCGCCGCCTCGCGGAACAGCGAAGCGGTCGATCCGGTGCCGTGGCCGATGATCGGAGCACGGGCGACGAAGCCGATCGATTTCTTCCAGAACTCCAGCCGCTCGGCCGCGGAGCTGCGTTCGTTGTCGACCCTGTAGCGCGCCACCTCGTCAAAGAACGTAACGATGCGAAATCGCATCGGCTGCGACATCGGCCAGGCCAGCGCCGCAACGAGGACTCCCGCCAGCACGAGTCCGAACCCGCCCTTTGCACCGAAACGGACGAAGCCGAACAGCAGCATCAGGATGGGCACGAGGACCGCCGTCGTCCGCGTGAAGGTGACGAAGAGGAGATTGGCGACAAAGCCCAGTGCCAGTGCGCCGAACGCCAATGCCATGCCGGGTTTCTTGCTCCGCCATGCGTGCCATGTCCGGTCCGCCAGCAAGAAGGCGCAGACCGTGAACAGCGTGTTCTGGGAAATCGTGTCCTTGACGGGGATCCCCACCAGCTTGTCGCTGCTCCAGGCGAGCGCCGGCACCAGCACCTGCGCAAACGACGTGACCAGCAGCAGCGCGCAGCCGGAAAGGAACCCGTACAGAACCCAGACACCGCGTGCGGAGCGCTCGAACTGAACCATGAGCAGCGGAATGCACAGCAGCTTGTGAAAGCCGCCAAGCCCATCCAGGCGCTCGGCGAGCGGCACCTCGGCCCAAAGCATGCCCACGGCGCCGAGCAGCCAGAGCATAACCGGCAGCGCACCGGCAGGCGTTGCCAGAACGCGCCGCAATGCACCGATATCGAGGGTTGGAACCAGCGTGATGAGCCAGAGGACCGCGAGAATCCCGGTTGCCGAGGTGGACCAGGGCAGCGAGAACGCCAGCGCCACGGCGAGCGCATCCGCCGCCCCTTCCATGCGCTCCCGCGCGAAGGCGCGTTGCCGGGCCGTCTGCGGCGCGAGCTCCCCCATCGGTCAGGTCCGGTCCCTGTCGACGCGATCCGGTTCGCCGCCCGGCGTTGGCGCGAACTCCTCGCGATCAAGGCTGGACAGGCCGCGCAGCGCACGCACCCGCCCACTCGCGATCACCTCGGCCAGCATCTCCTCGTTGCTTGGCAAGCGCGACCGGTCTGCATCGGGATGCCAGAGATGCAAGACACCCGTGGCAAAGGTGCCGTCCTTGCGGCGCAGCCCTGCGTGCAGCAGGCGCACCAGCAAATCGGAGTCCTCGCGTCCCCAGCCGCTGAAGCTCGCATCGAAGCCATCCACCCGATCGAGGTCGGAACGCCAGACCGCGAGATTGCAGGAGCGCGCGCCCTCCCAGGCCCGCGGTCTGAGCTTGCGCAACGGCCCGAGCGGCATCCGCAGCACCGGCGCCAGACGATTGACGCCGCCCGTGACGCGATGTCCGAGCCAATAGGATGTCCGCCATAGTTCGGGCTCGAGTCCCCGGCGCAGGATCGACCGCGTCAGCAGCCGCGACAGCAGGGCGCGATTGCCGGTGACAAACCAGCCGGGTTCGGCAAGCCGGCGATGGGCCGACACGAAGTCCGGCCGTACGATGCAGTCGCCGTCGAGAAAGATGCAATAGCGGCCGTTGCTCGCCCGGATCGCGCGGTTGCGGATTTCGGCAGCGCGAAATCCGCGGTTCTCGTGCCACACATGCGAAAGCGGCACGCCGAGCCGCTGCTTCCACCGCTCGATCAGCGCCGCGGTCGCGCGCCCCGAGCCGTCGTCCGCCACCACCACCTCAAACCCGCGGTCGCGTTGGCGGGCAAGCGAACGCAGCACCATTTCGAGCGCATCCACGCGCTCGAAGGTGGTCACGATGACGGAGATCAGGTCGGCCATCCCGGAGCTTCCCACACCTGGCCCAAGACGCCTTTATCCATTGCAATCGAGGACGCCGCAATGGTCAAGCCGCGGACAGACGGGTAAATAGGCGCAGAACCTCGTTTGCATCCGTTCGATGCCCGTTGCGATGTGCGGCATGCCGAAAATTTCCGCCTACATTCTCGCCTACAACGAAGTCGCCAAGATTGAGGCAGCGATCAACACCGTGCTGTGGGCCGACGAGATCGTGGTCGTCGACTCCAACAGCACGGACGGAACGGCTGCGATCGCCGCATCGCTCGGCGCGCGCGTCGTGCAGGTCCCGTTCACGGGCTTCGGCGAATTGCGCAATCGAGCGATCGAAGCCTGCCGGTACGAGTGGATTTTCAGTCTCGACTCGGACGAGCGCTGCACCGCCAAGGCCCGTGACGAAATCCTGCAAGTGATTGCGGGCGAGCCCGTGCACGACGCCTATCTCGTTCCGCGCCGCTCCTACATGATGGGGCGCTGGATCGAGGGGTCCGGCTGGTATCCGAACTATCGCCAGCCGCAGCTCTTTCGCAAGGGCGCGATGCGCTACCGGCCCGATCCGGTGCATGAAGGCTACGAGTTGCTGACCCAAAAGCCGCTCGGCCGTCTGCAAAACGAAATTCATCAGTTCCCGTTCCGCAATCTGGACGAGATCATCCGCAAGATGAACCGCTATTCCACGCTCGGCGCAGCCAAGCTCGCGCACCGGCGCGTGACGATGGGGAGCGCGCTCGGCCACGGGCTCTGGGCCTTCCTCAAGCACTACGTGTTCAAGCGCGGTTATAAGGACGGCTGGGCCGGTTTCGTCATTGCCCTCGGCAACTTCGAGGGCACCTTCTATCGCTATGCCAAGCGCTACGAGCAGATGCAGAACTGGTCGCCGCCCCCGAGCGAGCGGTTGACCCGGCCGCCGTCGTGACCCGCGGTCAGCGTCCCTTCCACGCTTGGCGAAGCAGGTGCCGGTAGCGGCGCAAGACGTTGCGCACCATGCGAAACGGCAGCGCCAAGTAATACTTGCGCAGGATTTCCCAGCGTTCGGCCGGCGCGGGGCGCAGCGCGGATTCGGCCGGAACGTACCAGCCGTTGTTGCCGGCACGCCGCACCAGCCGATAGCCCCGGCCGTGCAGATAACGATGGGTGCGCAGGGTGGCCACATGGTCCTCGACCAGGATCAGGCGCGGCCGCCAGCGGGTGAAATCGAATCCCTGCAGGACTTCGACCTCATGCCCCTCCACGTCGATCGACAGCAGGTCGATCGGGGCCGGGGCCTGCGCTTCGGCGAGGATGTCGTCGAGCGTCCGCGTCGGCACGAGGATCGCATAGCCGGGCTGTGCGCCCGGCGCCATGCGCTCGCGATCGAGCGCGGAGCGCGCGCCATCGACATGCAGCGTTGCCGCCTCTCCCGCACGGTCCGGCGAGGTACAGGCGACCGCGAACACCTGCGCCTTGCGCGCAGTCACGAGAAACGCGGCGAGATCGGGCTGCGGCTCGATCAGGACTCCGGTCCAGCCCGCCTGTTCGAGATGGAACGTCTGCGAGCCCTCGGTCGGATGGTTGGCGCCGACCTCGACAAAGAAGCCGCCGCTCGTGCCCGCAAAGAACGCGCGAACGAGGCGCTCCTCCTCCGCCTGGCCCGGGTGGACTGCCACGATCATCCCCTATGGCATGCGGCTCGCAAATCCGCGGCGGATCGGATCATGGCACGGACACCACGCAGGATTTCACCTCAGCGCCGCCTGCGCGAGCGTTCGACGATGCCCGTGGTGCTAAATCCCGGCACAAGATCGACCAGGATCACTTCGCCGCCCAGTTGCTCCACCAGCTCGCGACCGACCACCTGGTCGCGCCGGTAGTCGCCGCCCTTCACCAGCACGCTCGGGCGCACGCGGCGGATCAGCTCCAGCGGCGTATCCTGCTCGAACAGCACGACGAGATCGACCGCCTCGAGCCCGGCCAGCACCTCGGCGCGGGCGCTCTCGCTCTGGATCGGCCGGGTCGCGCCCTTGAGGCGGCGGACCGAGGCGTCGCTGTTGAGCCCGACCACCAGCCGGTCGCAGGCCGCGCGCGCCTGCGCCAGCACCTTCACGTGCCCCGGATGCAGCAGGTCGAACACGCCGTTGGTGAAGCCGATGCGCAGGTTTTGCGCCCGCCACTGCGCCAGGCGGGGGTCGAGCTCGCGCCAGTCGAACACGATCTTCTCCTCCGGCGCGAGGCTCGCATGCGGCAGAATGCGCGCCCGCAGTTCGGCAGCCGAGACCGTGGCCGTGCCGCGCTTGCCGACGACGACCGAGGCCGCCGCGTTGGCCGCACGCATGGCCGATTCGAGATCGGCCTTGAGCGCGAGCATGATCGCCAGCACGGCGGCCACGGTGTCGCCCGCGCCGGAGACGTCCTGCACCTTGACCGAGTAGGCCGGAACCCGCACGGGTGCTGCCCCGCGCACCTGCAGCAGCATGCCCTCGTCGCTGAGCGTGACCAGCACCGCCCGGCTGCCCACCAGACGGGCCAGCTCGCTTGCAGCCGCGGCAAGCTGCTCGGTCGTCGCCACCGGACGGCGCGTGGCGTCGGCCAGTTCCTTGCGGTTTGGCGTGATGACGGTGGCGCCGCGGTAGATGGAGAAATCGCCACCCTTCGGGTCGACGATCACTGGAATCTTCAGCGAGCGGGCGCGATCGATGGTCGCGCGGATGACGCGCGGGGTGAGCGCGCCCTTGGCGTAATCCGAAAGGATCACCGCCTGCACCCTGGGCAGCGCCGCATGCACGTGCTTGATCAGCGCATCTTCCACCTTGCCGTCGATCGGCTTCGCCAGTTCCCAGTCGGCGCGCAACAGGTGGGTGGCGTGATGCTCGGAGACGAAGCGAAGCTTGCGCGTGGTCGGGCGCGTCCGGTCGACCGTCAGATACGCCTTGATCCGGGTGCCGCGGCCGTTCAGGGCCGCGCGCAGCGTCTTGCCGGCCGGATCGTCACCGACGACGCCGACGAAGAGGCAGCGCGCGCCGAGGCTTGCGACGTTGCGCGCCACGTTGCCGGCACCGCCGACAATGACGTCCTCGCGGCTCACCGCGATCACCGGCGCCGGCGCCTCGGGCGATATGCGCGAGACCTCGCCGTAGACGAAATCGTCGAGCATCAGGTCGCCGACGCAGAGGACGGTCTGGCGGCCGATGTCGGTGAGGCGCTTGGCGAAGTCGAACATAGGCGCGCGGCTTCAACGATAGCGGTCGGCGGCATCGAGGAATTGCGTCACGTAACGCCTAACGCCCTGCTCGAGCGGCGTGAAGCCGGTGTTGTAACCCGCCTGCGCGAGACGATCGACCTTGGCTTCGGTGAAATACTGGTACTGGCCGCGGATCGCTTCGGGCATGTCCACGTATTCGATGTTGGGGCTGCGCCCAAGCGCGACGAACAGCGCCGCAACGAGATCGCGAAAGCTGCGCGCCCGGCCGGTGCCGACGTTGAATATTCCCGACACCGATGGCGTCTGCATCAGCCAGCGAACGACCGCGACCACATCATCCACATAAATGAAGTCGCGGCGCTGGTCGCCGTCCTCGATGCCCGGGCGGTGCGACTTGAACAGCCGCACCGGGCGACCCTCCTTGGCGTCGGCAAACCGCTTGGCGAGGAGGCTCATCATCTCGCCCTTGTGGTACTCGTTCGGTCCGAATACGTTGAAGAACTTAAGCCCGGCCCATTGCGGCGGCAGCTCGCCCTTGTTTGCGGCGCGCTCGGCGACGACGAGGTCGAACAAGTGCTTGCTCCAGCCGTAGAGGTTGAGCGGGCGCAGCCGCCGCAGCGCCGCGGGCGACCAATCGTCGGCAAAACCCGCCCCGCCGTCGCCATAGGTGGCCGCGGACGAGGCATAGATGAACGGCACGCGGGCATGCGTACACCAGTCGAGCAACCGCAGCGAGAGGCGGAAATTGCTCTCGATCACGCGATCGGCGTCGGTGGCCGTGGTGTCGGAAATCGCGCCAAAGTGCAGCATGCACTCGAGTTTTCGCCCGTCGAGCCAACGGAACAGCTCGCCCGGCCCCACGATGTCGGCAAGCTGGCGCTTGCCGAGGTTGCGCCACTTGTCGTCATGGCCAAGCACGTCGTTGACCACGATATCGGTGCGCCCGGCCTCGTTGAGGGCCGCGACCACGTTCGAGCCGATGAATCCGGCTCCGCCTGTGACCAAGAGCATCCTGCGCCGTTCCGCCTCCGCGCCTCCTTTGCCCCAGTCCGGCCGGGGGCGCAACTTTGGACGGCCAGCGGACTGGACACGCCCGCCGCGCCGGGGTACCGGCTGGAGGCGGACGCCCCACATGAGTGCCAAGACGGAAAATCCAAGAGTCGCAACGGGTTCACCGATCCTTCTGGTGCCCTATATGTGGATCGGCGATTTCGTGCGCTGCCATTCCGTGGTGCAGCTTTTGCGCGAGCACGATCCCGGCCGCCCCGTCGACGTGCTCGCAACCGCGCTCTGCGCGCCGCTGGCCGACTACATGCCGGGAGTGCGCAAGGCCATCGTCTGCGACTTGCCGCGAAAGCGGCTTGCCTTCGCCGAGCACCGTGCGCTGGCGCGGAGGCTTGCGGCCGAGGGCTACGCGCGAGCCCTGGTCATGCCGCGCACGTGGAAATCGGCGCTCGCCCCATTCCTCGCCGGCATCCCCGAACGCACGGGTTTCGTCGGCGAACTGCGCCTTGCCCTGATCAACGACATGCGTTTTGGCGAGCGACGGCTCGCCCGCATGGTCGACCGTTGTTGCGCCCTGGCTCTGCCCAGAGGGGCCGTCCCGCCTGCCGCCTGGCCGCCGCCCGCGCTTGTGGTCCCTGTCGCCGCGGCGGTGGAATGGCGTCGCAGGCTAGGGCTGCCCGATGACGGACGCCCGGTCGCGGCTCTTGCTCCCGGGGCCGTCGGTCCGAGCAAGCGCTGGCCGATCTCCGCCTTTGCCGAAGTCGCCCGTCGGCTGGCTACGGAGGGCCTTGCGGTCTGGGTGCTGGGCAGTCCCCAGGAGGCACCGCTCGCGGCGGCCATCGCGCAGGCGGCGGGCCCCAACGTGCGCGACCTGACCTCGCCCGACCTGCGCAACGCCATCCTGGCACTACGGCTCGCCCGAGTCGCCGTCTCCAACGACTCCGGGTTGCTGCATGTGGCCGCCGCCATGGGGACGCCGGCCATCGGCATTTTCGGTCCGACAAGTCCCTGGCATTGGGCTCCTCTCAACCCGCTGGCCGGTGTCATCGAGACCAGCACAGACGTGCCCTGTCGTCCTTGCCACAAGCCAACCTGCCGGCTCGGCCATCACCGCTGCATGGCCGATATCGCGCCCGCCCAGCTGCTGGCGGCCGTGGACCGCGCACTCGCCGACAGTCCGGTGCCGGCTTAGCGGCCGCGCCTTGCGCGGCTTCGGCCCGCCCGCTACCACGGGCGCGGCTCGCCCGAGCCGCCGGAGCCCGCCATGACCGATCCGCGTGAGGACGCCGTGCTTGCCCATCTGCGGCGTTCGCGCGATGCGCTCGAACGCGCTGCCGATGATCGCGCCTTCGTTGCGGCCGTGCTCGCCATCGCCGCACGCCTGGCCGCCGCCTTGCGAGAGGGCGGCAGATTGCTCGTTGCCGGCAACGGCGGCAGCGCTGCCGACTCGCTCCACATTGCCGCCGAATTCGTCGGCCGCTTCACCGCGGATCGCGCGCCGCTGCCTGCCGTCGCGCTTGCCGCGGACACCGCCTCGCTCACCGCTATTGGCAACGACTACGGCTTCGCACATGTCTTCGAGCGCCAGGTGCGTGCGCTCGGCCGGCGCGGCGACGTTCTGCTCGCACTCTCCACCTCGGGACGTTCGCCCAACATCATCGCCGCGCTCGAGGCGGCGCGCGAGCTCGGCCTTGTCACGGTGGGATTCACGCGCATCGGCGAGGTGCCGATGCGCGCCCATTGCGATCTCGTGCTCGCGGTCCCGGCGCAGGCGACGGCGTTGATCCAGCAGGTCCACATGGCGGCCGCGCACGCGATCTGCGGGCTCGTCGAGCGCGAGCTGTTCGGCATTGAGCCGCAGGGTTGAAACATGACGGCTACCGACGCACGCACGCCCCGGCCGGCTGCATTTCTCGACCGCGACGGCGTCATCAACGTTGATGACGGCTACGTCGGCACGCGCGAGCGCTTCCGCTTCGTGCCCGGAGCGGCGGCGGCCATACGGCGTCTCAACGAGGCGGGCTATTTCGTCTTCATCGCCTCCAATCAATCGGGTGTCGCGCGCGGCCTGTTCACCGAAGACGACCTTGTTTCGCTGCACGCCTGGATGGTCGCTGAACTTGCCGCCCAGGGGGCGCGGATCGACGACGCGCGCTATTGCCCGTTCCATCCGCGAGCCACGATCGCCGCCTACCGATGGAATTCAGACCTGCGCAAGCCGCGGCCGGGCATGCTGCTCGACCTGATCGCCAATTGGCCGGTGCGGAGGGCCGGCAGCTTCCTGATCGGCGACCAGGAGAGCGACCTTGAGGCCGCGCGCGCGGCTCAAATCGCGGGCTACCTTTTCGCGGGCGGAAACCTGGATGATTTCGTGGCGGCCATCCTGGCGGACCGCCGCGGCCAAGAGTGAGTTGCGCCCGCATCCGGTCTTCGCGCGACCGATCGCGCAGGGCGCCGGCTCGGCAACGACCGCACGTCTATGAACGAATACCCGCCGTTGCGCGGACTGCGGCCTCAACCTCTTCCACCGTCGGACCAGTCGAACGGCCCGCCAGCGTCGCGATCGGCCCCTGCCCCATCGGCCCGGTGAGCCCGGATTCGCTCGCGGTGAAGATCGCAACGAGCGGAACCGCGAGCGCCGCGGCAAGATGCAGAAGGCCCGTGTCCACGCCGACCGCAAACGCCGCGCCGGCGATCACCTTCGCCATGGCATCGAGCGGCTGCCGCTCGGGGACATGCGCCCGCGGCGAGGCGCTCGCGATCCGCTGCGCCCGCTCGCGCTCCCGCTCCGATCCGTAAGGAATGACGAGATCGATCTTCTGCCCAAGCACGGCCGCAAGCGCGCTCCAGTTTTCCTCCGCCCACTCCTTCTCGGGCCGCGCGGTGGCATGCAGCAGGACACCATAGGGCGAATGCGACGCTGCCTTCAGCGACGCCCGGTCAAGGCCGAAGTCCGGCGGGCCGTCGGGCTCGTAACCGAGGGCCCGGCCGGTGAGCAACCGATTGCGCGCGATGGCGTGCAGATTTCGCGCAACCGGGTGACGCACGTCATACAGGCAGGCGGCGGCGCGCTCGCGAATGCTGTCGCGATCGTAGCCGTGCCTGCGGCCGCGCGCGGCCCGCGCCAGCAGCGCCGATTTGAAGAACAACCCCTGCGTATCGATGACGAGATCATAGCGGCGCGCCCGCAGCGCGCGCAGAAAATCCGCCGCCGCCCGCCAGGTCGCGGGCCGATGCAGCGACTGCCGCCAGTCGCGGGCAGCGACCGGAATCACCGCTTCGACGGCCGGATGCAGGCGCACCAAGGGAGCGAAGGCCTGTTCGACAACCCAGGCAAAGCGCGCATCGGGTCGGCGACGGCGCGCCTCGGTCAGCGCCGGCAGGTGATGGATCACATCGCCCAGCGATGAGGTCTTGATGAACAGAACGTCGGTCATTCGAATGATGCGAATTTTGCCGTGTTCCTATACCTGCCGTTAAGTATCACGGCCACTTGTTGCGTGAGCGCCGACCCGCGCTAACCGGCCCTACAGCGCCACCCGGTTATGGCCTGCCCGTCAAGGCGGGGACAGGTCATGACCGTTCTGGTCACCGGCGGCGCAGGGTATATCGGTAGTCACACGGTGCACGCCCTGGTCGACGCGGGCGAGCGCGTGCTGGTGCTCGACAACCTGTCTACCGGCTTCGTCTCCTCGCTGCCCAAGCCGATGCTGCCGATCGTCGGTGACGCCGGCGATCAAGAGCTGGTCGGTGCGCTCATCGCCTCCCACAACGTGGAGGCGATCATCCATTTCGCAGGCTCCACCATCGTGCCCGACTCGCTGCGCGATCCGCTCGGCTACTACCGCAACAACACGGTGAATTCACGCGCCTTGATTGAAGCCGCGGTCAAGGGCGGCGTGCGCCACTTCATCTTCTCCTCGACGGCGGCGGTCTACGGCAATCCCGCGCGCGTACCGGTGTCGGAGGATGATCCGGTCGCGCCGCTGTCGCCGTATGGCTGGTCGAAGTTCATGACCGAGGTCATGCTGCGCGATGCCGGCGCGGCACACGGACTTGGCCACGTGATCCTGCGCTATTTCAACGTCGCGGGCGCCGACCCCGGCCTGCGCACCGGGCTGTCCACCCCCGGCGCCACGCATCTCGTCAAGGTCGCGGTCGAGGCCGCGCTCGGCCGCCGCCCTCGGATCGACGTTTACGGCACCGACTATCCGACGGCGGACGGCACCTGCATTCGCGATTTCATCCATGTCAGCGATCTTGCGCGCGCGCATCTTGCGGCGCTGAACTACCTGCGCGCGGGCGGTGCGAGCGTCACGCTCAACTGCGGCTACGGTCGCGGCTATTCGGTGCGCGAGGTGATCGCCGCCGTGCGCGCGGCGGTCGGCCACGACTTCCCGGTGCATCTGGCGGGCCGCCGCGACGGCGACATCATCGTGTCGGTTGCGGCCGCCGACCGCATCCGCACGCTGCTCAATTGGACGCCACAATATGATGATCTCGAAGCGATCGTGGGCCATGCGCTCGCCTGGGAGCGCCGATTGATGGCACAGCAGCGACCGCCGGCACGCGCGGCCGTTCCTGCCTGAATTGCATCGTCCGGCCGATGCTCCTCGCTTATGGCTTGAAAAAGTCGGGAGCGACGGGCAAGGAACGGGCATGCCGCCTCCGGGCGGGACGCCAACGCAGCCGGGCCGCTCGCGCATGCACCGATCGAAGCGCAAATCGCTGTTCGCCGACCGCGACGGCGCGCCTGCGCTCGTGCGCAGGCTCCTGACCGAACAGGCGCTCGGCCAGTGGAAGCGTTATCTCATGGCCTTCGCCTTGATGGGCGTTGCTGCCGGCGCGACCGCGCTTTCCGCCTATCTGATCGGCGACGTCATCAATGCCGCCTATGTCGACAAGAATCTCCCCGCCATCGTTTCCCTTGCGCTGTTGACCGCCGTCCTGTTTCTGGTCAAGGCGCTGTCGACCTACGGCAGCGCGGTGATGCTGACGCGCATCGGCAACCGCATCGTCGCGCAGAACCAGAAGCGGCTGTTCGATGCGCTGGTGCAGCAGAATCTGTCGTTCTTCGCCGAGCGCCATTCCTCCGAATTCCTTGCCCGTCTGAACACGGGGGCGGCAGCGGCAAGCCAGGTCATCAACCTGCTGGTCACCTCGTTCGGGCGCGATCTTCTGTCGCTGATCGGCCTCGTCGCGGTGATGGCGGTGCAGGACCCGGTGATGTCGCTGTTCAGCTTCGTCGTCGTGCCACCCGCTTTCCTCGTCCTGCGCAAGCTGATCCGGCGCATCTACGCCATCGCCCGCAATCAGTTCACCGGTGGCGCCCGCATCCTGGAGACGCTGCAGGAGACGGTGCAGGGCATCCGCATCATCAAGGCCTACAACATCGAGGAGGTGATGCGGGCCCGACTCGAGGCGGACGTGTCGCAGCTTGAGGCCGAATCGAACAAATGGGCCCGCGTCGCGCATCGCGCGAGTCCGCTGATGGAGGCGCTCGGCGGCTTTGCCGTGGCACTGGCGCTGATCTACGGCGGCTACCGGGTACTGGAGACCGGCGCGACGCCCGGCCAGTTCTTCTCGTTCCTCGCCGCGTTCATGCTGGCCTATGAGCCGGCCAAGCGGCTTGCGCGGCTCAACATCGACCTCAACACCGGGCTTGTCGGCGTGCGCATCCTGTTCGAGATCATCGACAGTCCGCCGACCGAGCCGCGCGACGACGAGCGGCCCAGGCTGCGGGTCGACAAGGGCGAGATCGTGTTCAGCAACGTGCGCTTCGGCTATCGCCCCGGGGAGGAAGTCCTGCACGGCATGAGTTTCGTCGCCGCGCCGGGAATGCTGACCGCACTCGTCGGCCCCTCCGGCGGCGGAAAGTCCACCGTGTTCAATCTCATCCTACGCTTCTACGAGACGGAAGGTGGCACGATCACCATCGACGGCCAGGACATCGCCGGCGTTTCACGCCGTTCTCTGCGCGCGCAGATCGCCTATGTCGGCCAGGACGTGTTTCTGTTCCACGGATCGATCCGCGACAACATCGCCATCGGCAGGCCGGGCGCGAGCGAGTCCGACATCGTCGCCGCCGCCAAGGCCGCGCATGCGCACGAATTCATCAGCGCGTTCGCCGCGGGCTACGACACGGCGGTCGGCGAGCGCGGCGCGCAGCTTTCCGGCGGCGAACGCCAGCGCATCGCCATCGCGCGCGCGCTGATCAAGGATGCACGAATCATCCTGCTGGACGAAGCCACCGCCTCGCTCGATTCGGAGTCCGAGCGCCTCGTGCAGGAGGCCATGGCGCGCCTGTGCGAGGGGCGAACCACGCTGGCCATCGCCCACCGCCTGCACACGATCACCCACGCCGACCGCATCCTCGTGGTCGAGAACGGGGTGATTGCGGAAGCCGGCCGGCATGACGAACTGTTGCACAAGGGCGGCCGTTATGCCGCCTTCTATCGCCTGCAGATCAAGGAGCAGGAGCCGGCGCCGACAATCGTTCGCGCCAAGGCCTGAGGGGCGACGCGCTCGGACGCGCTCTTTGCGCACCTCTGGTCTGCACCCCGCATTGACCGCCGGCCGCAATGTGTTATCTGAGGCGCGCCGCGACGGCCCGTCCCGGCATCACCGCCAAACGTATTTCCAGTCGAAGAATCAGCATGAGCAACGGCAAGCGCTACGTCATTCCGCCTCCACCGCAAGCGGCACTTGCCGTCGCCGGTTCGAGCGAATTGTTTCCGGTGCGCCGCATCTGGTGTGTGGGCCGCAACTACCTGGAACACATCAAGGAGATGGGCCAGGACGAGCGCGAGCCGCCGTTCTTCTTCGCCAAGCCCGCGGATGCGCTGGTGCCCGACGGCGGCACCGTGCCCTATCCGCCCCTCACCAAGGATCTGCACCACGAGGTCGAACTCGTGGTTGCGCTGAAAAGCGGCGGCCGCAATATTCCGACCGACAAGGCGCTCGACTGCGTGTATGGCTACGCCGTCGGCATCGATCTCACGCGGCGCGACTTGCAGATCGCATCGCGCGATATCAAGCGGCCGTGGGAAATCGGCAAGGCCTTCGACGCATCCGCCCCCTGCGGCCCGCTCACGCCGGCCAGCCGCATCGGCCATCCGAGCCGGGGGCGCATCGTGCTCAAGTGCAACGGCAAGGTGCGTCAGGACGGCGATCTCGCGCAGATGATCTGGAACGTGCCGGAGATCATTTCCAAGCTGTCGGAGATGGTCGCGCTGGATGCGGGCGACATCATCATGACGGGCACGCCCTCCGGCGTCGCCGCAACCGTTGCGGGCGACCGGCTCGCGTGCGAGGTGGAAGGCGTCGGCACGCTCACCGTCACTATCGGCCCGCCGCTGTAACGATCGCTGCGATCGCCGTTCCCGCCCGGGTCGCCCCCCGCCCTGCGCCCGAGCGAGCCACATCCGGCTGCACCCCGTCCTTTTGATATGCCGCCTCCCGTCCTTATCTCGCCCTTCGGAACGCCGCGACCGCACGAGCGGTCCGGCGCCGCGGCCGACGCGGTCGAGGCGCGGACGCTGCTGCGCCGGCTGCGGGCGCAGGGGCGGCTGTCGCCGGCGGAGATGCTGACCGAACTGCGGCGCGCGTTTCCCCATGCGCCGCTGTCGGTGCGGCTCGCCGCGCTCGTCGAATTGTCCCGCCAGGAGTGAGCGCCGCCGGATCGAACGTCAAAGGCCGAGATAGGCGCGGCGCACGCGATCGTCGGCGAGCAGTTCCTCGCCCGAGCCCGCCAGGGTGACGCGGCCGTTCTCCAGCACATAGGCGCGGCTTGCAAGCTTCAGCGACACCGCCACGTTCTGTTCCACCAGCACGCAGGTCAGCCCTTCCCGATTGAGATCGCGCACGGTCTGCAGCACGGACTGCACCACCGCGGGCGCAAGCCCGAGCGATGGCTCGTCGAACATCACCAGATCCGGCTGACCCATCAGGCAGCGGCCGATCGCCAGCATCTGCTGCTCGCCACCCGACAGCGTGCCGGCCGCCTGCGCGCGCCGCTCCGCCAGGACCGGAAACAGGTTCAGCACCCGCTCGAGGTTGCGCTGCCGATGCCCGCGCGCGCGCGGCAACATGGCGCCGAGCTCGAGATTCTCCGCCACCGTGAGGTTGGGGAAAACCTGGCGGCCCTCGGCCACCTGGCCGATGCCGAGGTTGCAGACCCGGTGCGAGGGCAGCCCGGCAATGTCGCGCCCGCGCAGCAGGATGCGCCCGCGCCGGGGGCGGTGCATGCCGGCGATGGCGCGGATGAGCGTCGTCTTGCCCGCGCCGTTGGCGCCGACGATGGCGACGATCGCGCCCTCGTCCACCTGCAGCGACACGTCCTCAAGCGCGCGCACGTCGCCGTAGGAGACGTCGAGGTTCTCGACCGCAAGCATCAGACCGCCTCGGCCCCGAGATAGGACTGCACCACCGCCGGCTCGCGCACCACGATCTCCGGCGTGCCCTCGGCGATGGCGGCGCCGTGATGCAGCACGAGCACGCGCGAGGCGAGCGACATCACCGCGCGCATGACGTGCTCGATCAGCAAGATGGTCAGCCCGGTCTCCTTGTTGATGCGCCGCAGAATCTCCACCATGCGATCGGTCTCGGTCGGGCGCAGGCCGGCCATCACCTCGTCGAGCAGAAGCAGCTTCGGCTCGGTGGCAAGCGCCCGCGCCACTTCGAGCCGCTTGCGGTCGGGCAGCGTCAGCGCGGAGGCCGGCTGCGCCCGCTTGTCGAACAGGTCGAGCCGCCACAGCACCTCGTGCGCCCGGCGCAGCGCCGCGGCCAAGTCGCTGCGGCGCAGCAGCGCCCCGACCATGACGTTCTCCTCCACGGTCAGGGCGGGGAACGGCCGCACCAGTTGAAACGTGCGGCCGATGCCGCGCCGGCACACGGCGTCGGGAGTCATCCCGTCGATGCGCGCGCCGTCGAAGATAATCTCACCGGCATCGGGCGCAAACACGCCGGCGATCATGTTGAACAGCGTGGTCTTGCCGGCGCCGTTCGGGCCGATAACGGCGAAGATCTCGCCGCTCTGCACGCTGAAGCTCACATCGGCCACGGCGCGCAGACCGCTGAAGTTCTTGGCGACGGCGCTGACGTCGAGCAGACCGCTCATCCTAGGACCCCGGCGTGCCGTTGGCCTTGCCGCGTGCGCCATCAAGACGCAACAGCCGCGCAAGCGGCGGCCAAATGCCGTGCGGCAGCACCATCACCACGACCAGCAGACACAGGCCGTAGAACACGCGCTTGGCACCGGGCGGATCGAAGCCGAACCAGGTCAGCAATTCCTGCAACACCTCGGCGAGGCCGGAGATGAGGAAGGCGCCGATGATCGGCCCGAACAGGGTGCCGATGCCGCCGATGATGGGACCCAGGATGATCTCGATCGAGCGCAGGATGAAAAACGTCTGTTCCGGGAACAAGTTGTTGTAATAGAAGGCATAAAATACGCCGGCCGGCGCCGTCATGGCGGCCGAGATGACGATGGCGATCATCTTGTAGCGGAACGTGTTGATGCCGAGCGAGCGCGCCGCCTCCTCGTCCTCGCGGATCGCCTGCCAGTAATAGCCGAGCCGGCTGCGCAACAGCGCGTGACACAGCACGAAGCCAAATACCGTGAAGGCCAGGATGACGTAATAGAACATCGCCGGGGCGCCGCGCAGGAGCCACAGATCGTTGCGCGCGTAGTTGGCGACCGGCAGGAACAATCCGGCCGAGCCGCCGACAAAGGTGAAGTGATCGAAGCCGATGCGCGCGAATTCGGCGAAGGCGATGGTGAGAATGGCAAAATAGACGCCGGCGACGCCGAAGCGAAACGCCAGAAATCCGATCACCGCGCCGCAGGCAACCGAGATGAGGATCGCAACCGGCATGCCGAGCCACGGCCCCGCGCCGAAATGCACGTAGAGCGCGGCGGCGGCATAGGCGCCGAGTCCGACATAGAGCGCGTGTCCGAGCGACAATTGTCCGGCAAAGCCCATGAGAATGTTCCAGGCCTGGCCGGTGTAGGCGAAGTAGAGGATGACGATCAGCGTCGTCAGCAGGTAGTCGTTGGCGTAGAGCGGCGCGAAGACCAGCGCGGCGAACAGGATCGCCAGCATGACCAGGGCGTGGCGCGGCACGCCATGCAGCAGGCGAGCGGTCATGACGGCGCCTTGCCGAGAATGCCCTGCGGCCGGAACAGCAGCACCAAGACCAGGATGGCGAAGGCGAACATGCTCTTGGCCGAAGGCGTGAAGAACAGCCCGGCGAGCGCCTCGGTGACGCCGATCAGCACGCCGCCGAGCAGCGCGCCCGGCATCGAGCCGAGGCCGCCGGTGATGACGATGACGAAGGCGAGCAGCGTATAGGCGGGACCGAGCGGCGGGGTTACGTCGATCAACAGCGTGAGGATCGATCCCGCCGCGCCGACGCAGGCCGCACCGATGCCAAACGTCAGCGCATAGAGCCGCTTGACGTTGAGACCGATCACCAGCGCCCCGGTGTAATTGTCGGCGCAGGCGCGGATCGCCTTGCCGAGGGGTGCGTAGCGAAAGAAGGCGAACAGGGCGGCTGCGGCGAGCACGGCCGCGCCACCGGCATAGACCTTGGTGGCGTCGACGATCAACGGACCCAGGAGAAAGCTGTCGAACGAATAGGTCGCCTGCACGTTGCGGGCATCGGGTCCGAAGGCAATGAGCAGGCCGTTGACGATGATGATCGCAATCGCCAGCAGGAGCATGAACTGACTGTGCTCCGGACGCGCGATGAACGGATTGATCAGCGCCGCCTGCAACGCATAGCCGAGCACGAACAGCAGTGCGGCGAGCGGCAGCATCATCACCAGCGGATCGAGCTGGTAGTTGGCGAACAGCACCACCGCAAGATACATCGCGATCGTCATCATCTCGCCGTGCGCGAAGTTGACGACGCGCACCACGCCGAAGATGACGGAAAGCCCGAGCGCCATCAGGCCGTAGACGAGGCCGGTGAGCAGGCCGCTGACGGCAACGTTGAGATAGATTTCTACGGGCACGGCCGCAACGTCCGGTCAATCACCATCGGCACGCATGGACCGCGCGAGCCAAGCCCACTGCACCGCCCGGGGCGAGCCTGAAACGCCGAACCGCGCGCGCGAGGGCGCGGCGGCGATTGCCGCTTCCCCCATGGGGAAGCCGGAAATCGCGACGTTCGCCGCGCCTCCGCGCCAAGCGGAATGTGTGAGCCGCCGCGCCTCACCGACGCTTGTCGTAGGGCTGCATCGGCCATTCGGCCTTGGCGTTGCTCGCCACCTTGGGCGCGACCGTTACCAGCTTGCCGCTCCGGTTCTGAATGGCCGAGTTCTTCAGCTTGTCGTTCTGGCCCTTGGCATTGAACATGATGCCCGGTCCGGTGCTGACGTTGTCGGTGATGTTGGTCGTGCGAATGGCGTCGGCCAGCGCCTTCGGGTCGGTCGACTTGGCCCGCTTGTAGGCATCGGCGGCCACGAGCAGCGCCTCGAACGTATAGATGTGGTTGGTGTTCAGATTGAAGCCGGGGAACTGCTTGGCGAGTGCGGCTTCAAGCTGTTTGCTCAGCTTCTTGTTGGGATCATACCAGGGCACGAAGCTCAGCGGCCCGTCGGAGAGCTTGCCGAGGGTCTTCAGATATTGATCCTCGTACCAACCCGGCCCCATGCTGAGCACGCCCATCGGCGACCAGCGCTGCTTGACCAATTCGCGGGTGATGAGGATCGCGTCGTTGAGGCGGCTGACCACCATCAGCGCGTCGGCGCCGGTGGCCTTGGCCTTGGACACCTCGACCGAGAGATCGCGCGCGGTGGGATCGTACGATATGGTTTCGACGATCTTGTAGGGCATGTCGAACTTCGGCAACAGGCCCGGAACCGCCTTCGACATGGCGGTCCCAAACGTGTCGTTGACGTGCATGAAGACGACCGTCTTCGGCGCGACGCCGCTCGACTCGAACACCTCCTTCTGGTTGGCGAAGGCGTCCCCGAGGATCATCGGCGCGGTCGGGAAGTTGCGGAATACGAACTTGTAGCCCTGCTCGGTGATCGGCGGTGCCGCGGCGATGTTGATCACGAGCGGAATGCCCTTCTGCTCGGCAACCTGCGCGATCGCCGTGGTCTGCCCGGAATCGAAGGCGCCGACCAGGAGCTGGGCCCCGTCGGCGATCAGCTTTTCCGCCCGCGCGCGCGCCACGTCGACGTTGGTCTCGGTGTCGGCGTTCATGATCTGCAACTCGGGCAGACCGATGCTCTTGAGGATCGGATTGGCCAGTTCAACGCCGCGATGGCAGTCCTGACCGATGCTGGCCTGCGCACCCGAGCGCGGCAGCAGCACGCCGACCTTGAGCGGACCGCCTTGCGCGCGCACGACCGCGGGCGCTGCGACGAAGGCGGCGGCGGAGGCTGCGCCGGCGAGCAGACTGCGCCGGCTGAGCCAAGCATGACGCGGATGCAATTGCGAACCCGATGACATGGAATCCTCCTCAAGCGCCCGATCCTGCCCGGCATGGTAGTGGCGTGCGCGGCCCGGGCGCAAGCGGCGCCGTCAGCCGGCCAGCCGATTCTCGACCGCGGCGGCGATACCCAACAGCCTCCTGTCGTGCCCGTTGCGGGCCACCAGCATCATCCCGGCGGCGAGCCCCCCGCTGCGCGGCATCGGCAGGGAGACGGCACACAGGTCGAAGAAATTGACCAGCGCCGTGTTGCGCAGGAGCAGCATGTTGTTGCGATTGAAGCCCTCGCGCGTGGCCACCTCGGCGAGCGTCGGCGCCACGATCGGTGTGGTCGGCAGGACGAGCGCGTCGAGATCGGAAAGCCGTGCATCCATGGCCCGCACCAGCCGCCGGTGCGCCATACGCAGATCGACATAATCGGCCGCGCTCATCGCCGCCCCGCGCTCGATGCGAGCCAGGATGTTGGGATCGATGTCGGCACGGCTGCGCGCGATCCGCTCACGGTGGATCGAATAGGCCTCCGGCGCGACAAAACCGCCCTTGGAATTGGCCTCCATCATCTCCCCGATAAGACCGATACGCTCGTCGCTGAACCGCACGCCGGCGCGGCCGAGACGGTCCATGGCGGCGGCCCAAGCTGTTGCCACCGTCGGATCGATGCCGTCGAACGGCAGGCCCTGCAGGATGCCGAACCGCAGCCCGGAAAGCTCCGCGGTCGGCAGCGGACGCGCCACCTCACCGGCCATCACTGCGTCCGCCAGCGCGCAATCCGCCACTTTGCGCGCCATCGGACCGATGGAATCGAGCGTGTAGGAGAGCGGAAAGGCCCCCTCGGTCGGGACCCGCTGCCGGCTCGGCTTCCAGCCGACGATGCCGCAGAGCGACGCAGGAATGCGCGTCGAACCGCCGGTGTCGCTACCGATGGCGATCTCGCACATGCCGTCCGCCACCGCCACCGCGCCGCCCGAGGTGGAGCCGCCGGGAACGCGCGTGCGGTCGAACGGATTGCCGGGCGTGCCGAAATGCGGATTGGCGCCGACGCCGGAAAAGGCGAACTCGCTCATGTTGGTCTTGGCCACGATCACCGCGCCGGCGGCGCGCAGGCGCGCAATCGCGAGCGCATCGGCCGACGCCGTGCGGCCTTCCGCCGCAAGCGCGCGCGAGCCCGCCCGCGTCACCTCGCCCGCGATGTCGAACAGGTCCTTGATGCTGACGATCGCGCCGTCCAGCGGCCCGAGCGGACGGCCCGCGCGGATGCGCACGTCCGCGGCGTCGGCATCCGCGCGCGCCGTCTCGGCGTAGACGGTGGGACAGGCCCGCGCACCCTCGCCGCTCGGATCGGCAATGCGGGCCAGCGCCTGTTCCAGGCGGTCGCGACAATCGGTCATCGCTCTTGCATCATCCATAATCGCGCTTGGCCTCGGCGGTGAGCTTTGACAAGTCGCCCGGGGTTGCCGCCACGGCCGCCGCGGCCGGAGCCGGCGGACCCTTGGGCGGAGCGATCTTGCGGTGCTGCCACAGGCCCGCCAACACGCCGCCCAGCGCCAGCAGCGCAGGCAGCCAGGCGAACGTGTCGTTGGGATGGATGAGCGCAACCACCGCCACCGCCGCCAGGAGCACGCGCAAGCCGATGTCGAGCGAGGCATTTTCGGCAAAACGTCCGAACATCGCAAACGCGATGGCGCAGGTCCCGATCGTGATCAGAATGGTATCGGCGATCTGTGCCCAGCCCGGCGTCGTGACGATGTTGGAGCGGGTGAAGATCGTGAACGTCATCAGCGTGATCGGCAGGCAGATTTTCAACGCCTCCCACATCGTCCGCATGAACGAGGCCTCGGCGATGCGCGCCGATATGGCGGCGGTCAGCGACGTCGGCGGCGACAGTTCGCCCCAGACCGAGAGCAGGAACACGAAAAAGTGCGCAACCCACGGATTGACGCCGAGCTCGCGCATCGGCCCGACGATCACCACCGCGCCGATGATGTAGGTCGCGGTCGGCGGCAGGCCGGCACCAACCAGCCAGCCGAAGACGTAGGCCATCAGGATCATCGCCACGATGTTCCAGGAGCCCAGCTCAATCAGCATGGCGCCCATCCGGTTGATGAAGCCGGTGACCGTGAACAGGCCGATCATGATGCCGAGCGTTGCCAGGAGCAGCGTCAGGTAGGAGGTCATGTCGGCATGGGTTTCGACCGTGAGCCGCAGGTTCTGCAGCAGCGACTCCTTGGCGACCATGGGTTCCCCGAGCACGTATTTGAAATAGAGGAATGCTGCGAGCAGCAGAACGAACATGAAGGTTGCGGTGAACAGGGCGGCGCGCAGTTCGCCCATGCCGATCCCGCCCATCAAAACGATCAGGAACAGCACCCCGAGGAAGAAGATCCCGGTCTTGATTCGCTCGTAGGGCGCGACCGGATCGGACGGCACCGCGTCGCTCGGCAGCAGCCGCACGCAGAGGAGGTACACGGCAAGCGCAAGCGAAAGGTAATAGACCGCACCGAGCGCGAAGCCGCGCAACACCACCTCCCAGTACGGCACGCCGAGGAACTCCGACATCAGGAAGGCGCCGACGCCCATCAGCGGCGGCATGATCAGCCCGCCCATGGAGGCTGCGGTTTCGACCGCGCCGGCAAACGTGCCGGGTACGCCGTATCGCTTCATCAACGGAATGGTGATGCTGCCGACCACAACCGCATTGGCCGAGCCGCTGCCGCTGATCATTCCGACCGACAGCGAGCCGAGCACCGCCGTCTGCGGCACCATCTGCCGACGCCGGCCGGCAAGCCGCCGCATCACGTTGATCATGGCGCTTTGCGCGCCGAATCCGCGCGCGGCGGCGGCAAGCAGCAGGAACGCCGCGATCAGCGTCAGCGCGAGTTGGCCGTAGCTCCCGTAGATTCCGGTGGATACCTCGACGGTGCTCGATGTCACGACGCGGTAGAAGCTGACTCCGGGATGCCAGAAGAAATCGAGCCAGCGCGGAAAGACATAGCCGTACAACGTGTAGAACACCATCACGACGTTGATCCAGAACAGGATCGGATGCGCCAGCCGCGACAGTTCCATCACCAGGAGAAACATGAGCAGCCCGACGACGAAGTCGTGGGTGGTGAAGCTGCCCTGGCTGTAGATCGCGATCCGCTCGTATTCCGAAAGGAAGTACAGGAAGGCGTAGAAAGCGATGCCGACATAAAGCGCCACCAGGGCATGATTGGCGACCGGAGGCAGCCATTTGTAGAGATAGTCCTGCTGGTACATGAACAGCACCTGCAGGATCAGCGCGGTGGACAACAGCCGCATCGTCAATTCGAGCGGTCCGCCGAGGCCGGTGTAGAAATACCAGACCAGCCAGACGAACTGGATCAGTGCGACGACGAAGATAAGGTTCGAAAGATTGATCTGGCTCTTGAGCCATTCTCTGGTCATGCGACGTCCCCCGCGTCGGCGAAGTTACCGCTCCGGCATCGTGAAGCTTCCCGCCTTCCGCCGCGACCCCCTCGCGTCGGGCGCACGCGGTCTTTTAGCGCGCAGAGCAGGGTCGCGCATCCCAAAAGTCATCCGCATCGCGGGTCGGGCTCGGTCGATCTTCCGACAAACAGAAGGGGCGAGGACTTGCGCATTGGCAGCGCAAACTCCCCGCCCCGACAGCCTTGTCAATCCGTCAGCTCGCGCCGGCGCCGACCTTCCACTTGTCGTTCCAGGCCTTGTGCTCCTTGAGGAACTTGGCCAGGCCCGGATGCACCGGAATCTGCGGATTGGCGTTGATGCCCTGCGTCTGCATTCCGATGAAGTCCTTGGCCATGGGAGTGAACCCGGCGTCCACCTTCACCAGATTGTCACGCTCCTTGTAGACCGCGTTGACCAGCCGGTAGACGAGGTCCTCAGGAATGTCGAGGCGGGCGTTGTAGCCGAACAGAATCGGCACGCCGAGAAGCTTGGACGGCCCCACATCCTTGCTGAAGGCGCCCTTCGGATCGACTTCGACGACGGCAAGGCCGGCCGCCTTGATCTTCTCGATCTCATCGGGGCACGGATTGACCACACGGATGTCCATGCGGATTTCGGTCTCCTTCCAGTAGGAGGGGAGCGACTTGCCGGCGGTGGTGTAGGTCGCGGAGCCGACGATGGTGCCCGCCTGCAGGGCGTCGGCGTTGGACTTCAGGTCGATCTGCACGTGCTTGAAGTCGGTGCCGAGCGCCTTGTGGATGCGCTGCCAGTTGAGCCAGTTCATGAACCCGGCCTGCGTATAGAACACCGGCTTGCCGCTGAAGTCCTTCCAGCACTTGAACTTGTCGGCGTCCTTGGCGGCGACCGCCATCATCGATTCCATCGGATAGGCGTACCAAGTGTGCGCGAGCTCGGCTTTGAGCGGCTTGTAATCCTTGAAGCCGCCGATCCGCTCGCTGAACTGGGTCATGCCGATGTCGGCGGTGTAGGCGATCTCGCCGTTGCCATCCATCACCGCCTTCATGGCGACGGTGGGCGACGCATAGGGCTGCACGGTGATGGTATATTCGCCGCCGAGTGCATTCTCAACAAGCTTCACCATGCCGGCGGCGATCGAATAGCCGTAGGACCCGGGCTGGGTCGATGCCCATCGCAGCGACTTGCGCTCCTGCGCCTCGGCCGATGGCACGGCGGCAACGGCCAGCGCCGCGGTCAGGCCCGCAAGCGACACGGCCGAAATCATACACAGTTTGCTCTTTCTCATCGTCTTGGTCTCCTTGGACGATCTCCACGAACATCGCAGCCGCGGCTTGCGTCCGCCGCTTGGATGACTGCATCATCGCCGACAATAACACCGGCGGATAGGCTCCTTAGGTTGTAGGGCCGCGGCCACCTGCATGGGGTCCTTGTAGTGGTCGGCCGGCTCGGGCACAAGTACATGATCTACCTTGCGTTTCCGTGCGGCAGATTGCCGCCAAGAGGGGCCGGATGAGCGACCGCCCGATCCTCGTCGAGGCGCGGCCGGGGTACCGCCGGATCACCCTCAACCGCCCGCAGCGGCTCAACGCCTTCACCACGGCCATGCACGAGGCACTGGCGGCGGCGATTGCCGAGGCCGAGGCCGACGCCGGCTGCCGTGCGCTGCTCTTGACCGGCGCCGGCCGCGCCTTCTCGTCGGGGCAGGACCTGAACGAGCGGCTGACGCCGGCGGGCGAGGTGGTCGTGCCCGGGGAAGCGCTCGAGCGCTACTACAATCCGCTGGTGCGCAAGCTCCGCGCCCTGCCCTTCCCCGTGGTCGCAGCGGTCAACGGCGTCGCCGCCGGCGCCGCCTGCAACATTGCGCTCGCCTGCGACATCGTGCTGGCGGCGCGTTCGGCGAGCTTCCTGCAAGCCTTCGCCCGGCTCGGCCTCGTGCCCGACGCGGGCGGCACTTGGCTGCTGCCGCGGCTCGTCGGTCAGGCACGCGCCCGCGGACTGGCCCTGCTCGCCGAACCGCTCCCGGCCGAACGCGCGGAAGCCTGGGGCCTGATCTGGAAGGCGGTGGACGACGACGCGCTCATACCCGAGGCGGAACGGCTCTGCGCGCAGCTTGCCGCCGGGCCGACGTTCGGCCTCGGCCTGATCAAGCGCGCGCTCGATGCCGCCGAGGACAACGATCTCGCAGCGCAACTCGACCTCGAACGGTGGCTGCAGCGCGAGGCGGGCTCGCACCCGGACTACGCCGAAGGGGTGCGGGCGTTCCTGGAAAAGCGGCGGGCGAATTTTTCCGGACGGCGCTGAGGCCGCGCTACGCCCCGAGTCCGCCCTTCTCCTCGATGAAGCGCGCGATCTCGGCCACACCCTCGCCGCTGCGCAGATTGGTAAGCACGAACGGCCGCACCCCGCGCATGCGCTGCGCGTCGCGCTGCATCAGCTCGAGCGAGGCCCCGACATGCGGGGCAAGATCGATCTTGTTGATCACCAAGAGGTCGGAGCGCGTGATGCCGGGCCCTCCCTTCGAGGGAATCTTGTCGCCGGCGGCCACGTCGATGACGTAGATGGTCAGGTCGGCAAGTTCGGGCGAGAACGTTGCGGCGAGATTATCGCCGCCCGATTCGATCAGCACCAGGTCGAGATCGGGGAACCTGCGGCGCATGTCGGCCACGGCGGCGAGATTGATCGAAGCGTCCTCGCGGATCGCGGTGTGCGGACAGCCGCCGGTCTCGACGCCGGCGATCCGCTCCGGCGCCAGCGCTCCCGAGCGCACCAGATACTCGGCGTCCCACTTGGTATAGATGTCGTTGGTGATGGCGGCGATCTCGAAACGATCGCGCATCCGCTTGCACAGCGCGTCCATCAGCGCGGTCTTGCCGGAGCCGACCGGCCCGCCGATGCCGACCCGCAGGGGGCCGTGCGATGACTTGCTCATGATCGGAACAACCTCGTGTATTGCGTTTCGTGCTGCAGGCTGGCGAGATCGGCGCGGAAGGCGCAGCCGGCCGCGGCGTCGAGCGGCGCGGCGAGCGCCCGCTGTGCGCTTGCCGCGACGACAGGCTCGAGCGCCATGAGCAATCTTTGCCCATCGGTCTGACCAAGCGGAACCAGTCGCACGCCGGCGGAAATCGCGTTGGACGCGAGTGCGTGCAGATAGGCGTGCAGCGCGGCGTCGCGCGCAAGACCGTGCCCCGCCGCTGCAACCGCAACGGCAACCGGGTAGCACACCGGACCGTCCCAGGCGGAGGCCAATCGCGCGAGCGCCGGGCACGGCCAAGCCGCTGCGACCGCCGCGAGAAAGGCAGCGCCCTGCGCCGTCGTTTCAAGAAAACGTTCCTTTGACGGCGCAAGCGCGGCCGCAAACTCGGCCACAGCGCCGAGCGCTGTATCGTCCTTCTCGGCGGCCGCCCGAAACGCCTGCGCGAACAGCACCGCATCGCTCCATCCCGCACCCGCCTCGATCACGGTCGAAAGCCAGCCGCGCAGCGTGGCGGCATCCCGGATGTCCCCCGCCTGCACCGCCCATTCGATGCCGCCGGAATAGGAGAAGGCACCGACCGGAAACGACGGCGACAGCCATGCCATCAGACGGTAGAGCGCAGCAGGCGCCAAAAGTTGGCCCGCGGCATCGCTTTGCTCCTGCCCCGGCGCCCGGGCTGCCGAACGCGCACGGCGGCGCCGGCGCGGCAATGCGCGGGGTAACGGTGCAGAGCGCCGGCTACGCATGGGCGTGCCCATGGCAGGGCGGTCCGGGCTCCGGATCGAACGGCGCTTCGATCGCAGTTACCACGGCGCCAAGGCCGACCGCCATATCTTGGAGCACGCGATCGCACCGGATGCGCAGGCGGTCGGGCCCGATCTGCACTTCGGCATGGCGATTGCCGAGATGCCAGGCGAGCCGCACCAGCGCGGTCGGTGCCGAAATCGTCAGCTCCAGCAGCGGTTCGGGCTCGCCCGCAACCGCCACGATGGCTCCGTCCTCCAGCACGAGCCCGTCGCCATCCCGAAGCCGGACCGGCTGCGCCCAATCGATCAGCAGGCGCGTGCCGCACGCTCCCGTAAGCGCAATTCGGCGGCGGTACCGATCGGCCGCATCGAGCACGACGCGGTCGACGGCCTCGGCCGGATCCCACTCGCCGACGCGGCGGATGCCGGTGACGCGCCTCATGACCGATCCGCACCCTTGCCGGTTTCGCCACACGCGGCGCCGCCCGGCAGGCCGTCATCGGCAGGGAGCGTCAGCCATGAAATTGCCGGGAATTGCCGCTGCCCACGCTTCAATCGCCGCCGCGGGACCGCTAACGTGCGCTGCCCTTTCTTCCCTGTCGATGCGCCTTGTGAGGTTCCATGCCCCGACCCGTCTTCGCCGCCGCAGCACTTGCGGTAGGGCTGCTGCTCGTGCCGGCCGCAGCCCGCGCCGCCGAACCGACCGGAACTTGGCTCACCCAGAACGGCGATGCCCGCGTCCGCATCGCCCCCTGCGGCAAGAACATCTGCGGCACCATCGTCTGGCTGAAGGAACCCATCGACCCACAGACCGGCCGGCCGCACCTCGACGACAAGAATCCCGACCCGAGCAGGCGGACGCGAAAGATCATCGGCCTGCGCATCTTCGCCATGGCGCCGAACGGGGAGGGCGGCTGGTCGGGCCCGATCTACAATTCCGACGACGGCAGGACCTACGCCGGCAAGGTTCTGGTGCGCGGTCCGGCGCAGATCGAGGTCGCCGGTTGCGCCGGCGCGCTCTGCGGCTCGGAGACTTGGAGCCGCGTCGGGCGGTAACGCGCGCAAGCGGGATCGCATGACGGTCAGAACCCATTTTCGGCGGCGGAGCGGATGATCCGCTCCAGGATGAAGCGGTGGCAGTGCGGCCCCCGGCAATAGCAGCCGATCGAGATCGGCGTGCGCTTGGCGATCTGCGCCAGCGTCCGAATGACCTGGCGGGCATCCGTCGTTTCCATTTCCCGCCGGTAGCGGCGCTCGAACTCCCTCCAGTTCTCGCCCCGCTCCACACCTTTCCGCCTGGCCCACGCCAGCAGCTCTCGACTCGGCGCCAGCGTCGGCAGCCAGACATCCCAGATGTTGCGCGCGGCATATTCGCCTCGCGGAACGCCGCGCACGGAATACCGCGTGCATCCGAGCCGCAGGCCTTCCCCCCGCCGCCTCGGGCTTCCGTAGGAATAGGTTGTCAGACGGAGCGCCACTGCGTCGTCCTCAGAACAGGAAGTACCGCTGCGCCATCGGCAGCACCTCGGCCGGCGCGCAGGTGAGCAGTTCCCCGTCGGCCGTCACTTCGTAGGTTTCCGGATCGACCTCGATGCGCGGGGTTGCCCCGTTGTGCACCATGTCCTTCTTGGCGAGCCCGCGCGTCTTCTCGACCGCGACAAACCGCTTGTCGACGCCGAGCGCCTTGCGCAGACCCGCGCGCAGTGCCGCCTTCGACACGAACACGAGCGAGCCTGCGGTGCGCGCCTTCCCGAATGCGCCGAACATCGGCCGATAGTGCACCGGCTGCGGCGTCGGGATCGAGGCGTTGGCATCGCCCATCGGCGCGGCCACGATCGCGCCGCCCTTGATCACGAGGTCTGGCTTGACGCCGAAGAACGCCGGTGACCAGAGCACGAGATCGGCGAGCTTGCCCGGCTCCACCGAACCGATGTGCCTCGACACGCCGTGCGCAATCGCAGGATTGATCGTGTACTTGGCGATGTAGCGCTTCACGCGCATGTTGTCGTTGTCGCCGCGCTCCTGCGGCAGGCGGCCGCGCTGCTTCTTCATCTTGTCGGCGGTCTGCCAGGTGCGGATGATCACCTCGCCGACGCGACCCATGGCCTGGCTATCCGACGACATCATCGACAGCGCTCCGAGGTCGTGCAGGACGTCCTCGGCGGCGATGGTTTCCTTGCGGATGCGGCTCTCCGCGAACGCCAGATCCTCGGCAATGGCCGGATCCAGGTGGTGGCACACCATCAGCATGTCGAGGTGTTCGTCGATGGTGTTGCGCGTGAAGGGGCGGGTCGGATTGGTCGAGGACGGCAGAACGTTCGGCAGGCCCGCCACCTTGATGATGTCGGGCGCATGGCCGCCGCCCGCGCCCTCGGTGTGAAAGGCGTGAATCGTGCGGCCCTTGAACGCGGCGATCGTGTCCTCGACGAAGCCGGACTCGTTGAGCGTATCGGTGTGGATCATCACCTGCACGTCATACTCGTCCGCGACCGACAAGCAGTTGTCGATCGCCGCCGGCGTCGTTCCCCAGTCCTCGTGCAGCTTGAGCGCGCAGGCGCCGGCCTCGATCATCTCCTCCAACGCCGCCGGGCGCGAGGCGTTGCCCTTGCCGGCGAAGCCGAGATTGACCGGAAAGGCATCCGCCGCCTGGATCATGCGGCCGATGTGCCAGGGCCCTGGCGTGCAGGTGGTCGCATTGGTGCCGGCCGCAGGCCCGGTGCCGCCGCCGAGCATGGAGGTGACGCCGCTCATCAGCGCCTCCTCGACCTGCTGCGGGCAGATGAAATGGATGTGGGCGTCGAAGCCGCCAGCGGTGAGGATCTTGCCCTCGCCCGCAATCACCTCGGTGCCGGGTCCGATGACAATGGTGACGCCGGGCTGGATGTCCGGATTGCCGGCCTTGCCGATGGCCGCGATCCGCCCCTCCTTCAGCCCGACGTCGGCCTTGACGATGCCCCAGTGGTCGACGATCAGCGCATTGGTGATGACGGTGTCGACCGCTCCGCGGCGGTTCGCGATCTGACTTTGCCCCATGCCGTCGCGGATCACCTTGCCGCCGCCGAACTTCACCTCCTCGCCATAGACGGTGAAATCGCGTTCGACCTCCACGATCAGATCGGTGTCAGCGAGCCGCACCCGATCGCCCTTGGTCGGCCCGAACATGCCGGCATAGACGGCGCGTTTGATCTTCAACGGCATCGCATCCCCTTTTGTCCCAATTCGTCCCCGGTCTTATCCACCGGGCCTGTGAACATCGTCGTCGCCATTGCCTTCCATCGCTCGCGCGATATCCTGCCTTTTAGATGCTCGCGTTCGGTTCCGCCGAAGGTGAGCGTCGCCAAGACCAGGTCGGTCTGGGTGCCGAAGCCGCTACCGGCGATGCATCATGTGGCCGGTTTGATCCTGGTTCCCAGCCGCGGGTAGCAGCGGGGGAACGTGACGGGCGGGCGCAAGCTCGCCCGTCATGATTTTTGCAGCCTCCCCATGATCGCGCCGCGGAATCCATAGACCACGCGCTTGCCGGCCAGCGCCACGAGCCGCACCTCGCGCGTCTGCCCGGGCTCGAAGCGCACCGCCGTCCCCGCCGGAATGTCGAGCCGCATGCCGCGCGCCTTCCTGCGGTCGAATTTCAGCGCCGGATTGGTCTCGAAGAAATGGTAGTGCGAGCCGACCTGGATCGGCCGGTCGCCCGTATTCGAGACCACGAGCGTCACTGTCCTGCGGCCCGCATTCAGCTCGATCTCGCCGTCCTGGATGAAGAGCTCGCCCGGGATCATTGTGAACCTCGCGTCTTCGAAGGTCAGCACTTATCGAATCGGCTCGTGCACCGTCACGAGCTTGGTGCCGTCAGGAAACGTGGCCTCGACCTGGATGTCGTGGATCATCTCGGGAATGCCCTCCATCACCTGATCGCGCCGCAACACATGCGCGCCCGCCTCCATCAGCTCGGCGACGGTCCGGCCGTCGCGCGCACCCTCCAGAATGAAGTCTGTGATCAGCGCCACCGCCTCGGGATGGTTGAGCTTGACGCCGCGCTCGAGGCGCCGGCGCGCCACCATCGCCGCCATGGCGATCAAGAGCTTGTCCTTCTCGCGCGGTGTGAGATTCATCGCCCGCCCCCCAAACCTCTCGCGTCTTGTCGCCCTAATTGAGCCACAGGCGCGGCAGCACGCCGCCGAACGCGGCAATCACCGCGGCCAGATCCGCCCGCAGCGTTGCGCCATCCTTGGCGCAGAGCCGTGCCGCCGCAATCCCGTTCCACGCTGACGCCCCCACCTCGCCGGCAAAGCCCTGCGCGCGCACCCGCTCGACCATCATCGCATCGCCGGGCACCGCGAGCACCGTGGCAAAGGCGTTCGCACCCCCACCCGCCGCAGGCTGCGCAAGCCGCGCCGCCACCGCACCATCAATCTTGGTTGCTTCGGCAAAGATCAGCCGCCCATCGCGGCGCACGCGCCAGCGGTCGGCGAACGCGCCCTGAACGACCGTCTCGCCCATGGCGGCGCGGCCGTACACGACCGCTTCCGCCATCAACAGCGAGGCGTCCGCCGCGAGCGCGACCTCGATCCGCCGCGCAAGGTGCGCCCGATCAAACAGGATCGTCTCCTGCGGCAGCCACACGACGCGCGCGCCCCTGTCCGCCGCAAGCGTGACACCGATCTCCGCGGCCGGGCCGAGCGTGCGATAAACCTTCTCCGCCGCCGCCGTGGTGACCGCAACTGCCGCATTCTCGCCCACGGTGATGTCGATCACATGGCGATCGCCGCCGGCGATCCCGCCCGCGGTGTTGACGATCACCGCCTCGAGCTGCGTCCCCGCGCCATGGGGAAAGCGCACCCGCAACGGGCCATCCTCGTAGACGCGCCGGCGGCGGCTGCGGCCGCTCTGCGCCGCAACCGACAGCGCAACCCGGCCGGCGGCGCGGTTGGCGGCGAAGATGTCCTTCGATCCGATCGCGTGTCGCATGGCCGGCCACCTTCAGAGCGCCATCGCCCTTCTGAGCGCCGCCTCGTCCATGTCGGCGCGCCAAGTCGTCAAAACGATCGTACCACGATCCATCACCACGAAGCGGTCGCCAAGCTCGCGCGCGAAATCGAGGTACTGTTCCACCAGCACGATCGCGATGTGCTTGAGCGAGCGCAGGTAGGTGATCGCGCGCGCGATGTCCTTGATGATCGAGGGCTGGATTCCCTCGGTCGGCTCGTCGAGCAGCAGCAGCCGCGGCCGCATCACCAGCGCCCGCCCGATCGCCAGCTGCTGCTGCTGGCCGCCGGAAAGATCGCCGCCGCGCCGGTGCAGCATCTCGTGCAGCACGGGAAAGAGCGAGAACACGTCGTCGGGGATGCTGCGCTCACGGCGCGACAGCGGCGCAAAGCCGGTCTTGAGATTCTCCTCCACCGTCAGCAGCGGAAATATCTCCCGCCCCTGCGGCACATAGGCAATGCCGCGCCGCGCGCGCTCATAGGGCTTCAGATGGGTGATGTCCTCCCCCTGCCACGCGATGCTGCCGCGCGAGATCGGATGCTGGCCGACCAGGGCGCGCAGAAGGCTGGTCTTGCCGACGCCGTTGCGCCCCAGCACGCAGGTCACCTCCCCCGGCTCGGCATGCAGCGAAACCCCGCGCAGCGCCTGGGCTGCGCCGTAGTGCAGGTCGATGGCCTTGGCTTCAAGCATCGGTTCTCTCAAGCGGCGAGCCGCGGTCGGCAAGGCGTGAATCGTGGACATATCGTTGCGTTGCGCATCGGCTTATTGTCCTTTCCCCCGCCCCTCCGGGTCGGCGGCTGCCATGTCTCGCCCTTCTTCGTCTACCGGCCCAAATACACTTCGATCACCCGTTCGTTGGCCGACACCTGGTCGATCGTGCCTTCGGCAATGACCGAGCCTTCGTGCAGGCACGTCACCTTGACCCCGAGCTCGCGCACGAACGCCATGTCGTGTTCGACCACGATCACAGTCTTGTCGCGATTGATCTCCCGCAACAGTTCGACCGTTTGCCGCGTCTCCGCGTCGGTCATGCCGGCGACCGGCTCGTCCACGAGCAGAAGCTTCGGCTCCTGCGCCAGCAGCATGCCGATTTCGAGCCATTGCTTCTGCCCGTGCGCGAGGCTGCCCGCCAACCGGTCGCGCTCGGGCTTGAGGCGGATGGTATCGAGAATGCGGTTGATGCGGGTGATCTCGTCGGACGTCTCGCGCCAGCGCATCGCCGCGCGGGGACGCCGATCGTTCTTGAGCGCCAGCAGGAGATTGTCGCAGACCGTGTGCATCTCGAACACGGTCGGCTTCTGGAACTTGCGGCCGATGCCGAGCATGGCGATCTCGGTCTCGTCGAGCTTGGACAGATCGTGGCAGCCCTCGAACACGACGTCGCCTTCGTCCGGCCGGGTCTTGCCGGTGACCACGTCCATCATCGTCGTCTTGCCGGCACCGTTCGGGCCGATGATCGCGCGCATCTCGCCTGGCTCCACCGCGAGCGACAGGTTGTTGAGCGCGCGAAAACCATCGAACGACACGGTGATGCCGTCGAGATAGAGCAGCGCCGCGGTGGTGCGCATCTCCATGGTTTCACCCTGCGGGCGGAAGCGCGGCCTCCGCCGTGGCAACAGCGCGTGCGGTTACCACCGACCGCTGCCGCTCGCGCCACCACCGCCAGGTTCCGACGATACCGCGCGGCAGCAGCAGCGTGACGGCAATGAACAGACCGCCCAGCACGAACAGCCAGTAGGGCGCGAGCATGCCGGTGGTGAATGTGGTCTTGGCGTAATTGACGAGAATCGCTCCGATCGCCGCGCCCGTGAGCGTGCCGCGGCCGCCGACCGCGACCCAGATCACCGCCTCGATTGAATTGGCCGGCGAGAACTCGCTTGGATTGATGATGCCGACCTGCGGGACGTACAGCGCTCCGGCCACACCCGCCATGCAGGCCGACAGCGTGAACGCAAACAGCTTGTAGGATTCGGCCCGATAGCCGAGGAAGCGGGTGCGCGGCTCCGCATCGCGGACCGCCACCAGCACCTTGCCGAACTTCGAGGTCACGAGCGCCCGACAGATGACGAAGCCCATCGCAAGCGCAATGCACGAGGCTGCGAACAGCGCCGCTCGCGTTTCCTGCGCCTGCACGTTGAAGCCCAGAATGTCCTTGAAGTCGGTGAGCCCGTTGTTGCCGCCGAAGCCGAAGTTGTTGCGGAAGAAACCGAGCATCAGCGCAAAGGTGAGCGCCTGGGTGATGATCGAAAGATACACGCCGGTGACGCGGCTGCGGAACGCAAACCAGCCGAAGACGAAAGCAAGCGTCCCCGGCACCAGCACCACCATGATCGCCGCATACCAGAAGCGATCGAAGAAGTACCAATAGACCGGCAGTTCCTGCCAATTCAGGAACACCATGAAGTCGGGCAGCACCGGATGGGCATAGACGCCGCGCGTGCCGATCTGCCGCATCAGGTACATGCCCATGGCATAGCCGCCGAGCGCAAAGAAGGCGCCGTGGCCGAGCGACAATATTCCGGCGTAGCCCCAGACCAGATCGATCGACAGCGCCAAGAGCGCGTAGCAGACGTACTTGCCCAGCAGCGGCACGAGATAGGTCGGCACGTGCAGCGGTGACGCCGGCGGCACGAGCAGATTGAGCAACGGCACGGCGACGGCAACGCCGATCAGGATCGCCAGAAAGATTGCGGCGCCGCGATCGAGAATGCGAATGCGCTGCGCGGTCATGGCAGGACGATCCCGGCTTCACGCGTAGGGGGCGGCAAGGGCATGGTTTCGGCTTGTGCCATCATCCTCATGCCTCGACGGCCCGGCCGCGCAGCGCGAACAGTCCGCGCGGGCGCTTCTGGATAAACAGGATGATCAGAACGAGGATTGCGATCTTGCCGAGCACGGCGCCGGCATAGGGCTCCAGGAACTTGTTGGCGATGCCGAGACTGAACGCGCCGACCAATGTACCCCAGAGATTGCCCACGCCGCCGAACACCACGACCATGAAACTGTCGATGATGTAGCCCTGGCCGAGATTGGGGCTGACGTTGTCGATCTGCGACAACGCAACGCCGGCAATCCCGGCGATGCCGGAGCCGAGGCCGAAGGTAAGCGCATCGACCCGCGCGGTGCGGATGCCCATGGAGGCAGCCATGGTGCGGTTCTGCGTGACCGCGCGCATTTCAAGCCCAAGCCGGGTGAATCGCAGCAGCACGAGCAGCAGGACAAAGATCCCGAGCGTGAAGCAGATGATCCACAGCCGCCCGTAGGTGATGTTGAGCTGGCCCAGATCGAAGGCGCCGCTCATCCAGGACGGAGCGCCGACCTCGCGGTTGGTCGGGCCGAATGCGGTGCGCACCGCCTGTTGCAGGATCAGCGACAGGCCCCAGGTCGCAAGCAGCGTCTCCAGCGGCCGCCCGTAGAGGAAGCGGATGATGCCCTGCTCGATGAGAATGCCGATGCAGCCCGCCACCAGGAACGCTGCCGGGACCGCAATCAGCAGCGAATAGTCGAACAGCGCGGGATTATGCGCGCGGATCAACTCCTGCACCACGAAGGTGACATAGGCGCCGATCATGACCATCTCGCCGTGCGCCATGTTGATGACGCCCATCACACCGAAGGTAATGGCGAGTCCGATGGCGGCGAGCAGCAGCACCGAGCCGAGCGAAAGCCCGTACCAGGCGTTCTGCGCCGTTGCCCACACCGCAAGTTCGTTCTGGATCGCGGCCGCCGCCTCGCGGGCGGCGCGCACAACCGCCTCCGGTGCCCCCGACGGCAGGCCGGCGAGCAGATTGAGCGCCTCCCGATCGCCGCGGGCGCGGATCGTGCCGATCGCGGCGACCTTGTCGGTTTCGGCGGCATCCGAGGCATAGAGGATGACGGCGGCCCGCGCCTCGGCAAGAGCCCGCTTGACGCGCGCATCGGTCTCCTTGGCCAGCGCCGCGTCGAGCCCGGCAAGCGCATTCTCCTCGCGCGACTTGAACACGGCCTGCGCCGCTTCGTAGCGCCGATCCGGATCGGGCGCCTGCAGCCGCAGGCTGCCGAGCGCGGCATCGATCGCGCGCCGCAGGCGATTGTTGATGCGCACGTCGGCGAGGTCGGCGGGAGCCGGGCCCGACCAGGCGGCCCCGGTCGCGGCATCGATCAGCCGGTCCGCGTCGTCCTTGTAGAACACCCGCCGTTCCGTTGCGCTGAAGGCGAGCCGGCGATCCTGCAGCGCCTCGAGGATGGCGGCTGCGCGCGCCTCACCGCTGGCCGCAACGGCGGTGATGCCGGCATCGGTCTCGCCGAAATCATCGGCAAGGAAGTGCGCAACCGCCGCCGCAAGCCCGCTTGCCGTGGCTGCCTGCGCGACCTTGATGGGAATAGCCTGGGCGGAAGCCGCTCCGGTCGGGGCGCTTGGCGCCGAGGGCGCAGCGGCCGATGCTCGCTCGTCGCCCGGTGCAATCTTCACCAGGCTCGCGCCGTGAGCGGCGCGGTCAAGAACCGAGCGCGACGTATCCGGCGGCGCCGCTGCGGCACGAGCGGCGGGACCGCTGATTGCGATCGCCAGCGCCAACAGCGCCATGCCGAGGCGATCTGAGAAGACGCGCATCGCGAAATGTCCCGGCGGCTTGTTGGGGAGGCGGTGGCAACCGGCCACCGCATCCCGTTCGTGGCGGACGTCTTATCGGCAGACGCTACAGCGTGGCCCGGACCGGCCTTATGCGCCGCCGCACTTCTTGGTCTTGGTGTTGTAGTTGCCGCACTTGAGCGTCACCCAGTCGGCAACCAGGTCCTTGGAACCCGGCAGCTCTTTCGACCAGGCATCGCCCGGCACGAGACCCGGGGTCTTCCACACCACGTCGAACTGCCCGTCGGCGCGCACCTCGCCGATGAACACCGGCTTGGTGATGTGGTGGTTCGGCAGCATCTTCGACATGCCGCCGCTGAGATTGGGCGCCTCGATACCGGGCAGCGCGTCAATCACCTTGTCCGGATCGGTGCTTTGGACCTTCTCGACCGCCTTCACCCACATGGCGAAGCCGATGACGTGCGCCTCCATCGGATCATTGGTGACGCGCTTGGGATTCTTGGTGAAGGCCTTCCACTTGGCGATGAATTCCTCGTTCGCCTTGCTCTTGACCGACTGGAAATAGTTCCACGCGGCCATGTGGCCGACCAGCGGCTTGGTGTCGATGCCCGCCAGTTCCTCCTCGCCGACCGAGAACGCTACCGAGGGAATGTCCTTCGCCTTGATCCCCTGGTTACCCAGTTCCTTGTAGAACGGCACGTTGGCATCGCCGTTGATGGTGGAGACGATCGCCGTCTTCTTGCCGGCCGAGCCGAACTTCTTGATGTCGGAGACGATGGTCTGCCAGTCGCTGTGACCGAACGGCGTATAGTTGATCATGATATCGGAGGCGGCGACGCCCTTCGACTTCAGATAGGCTTCCAGAATCTTGTTGGTGGTGCGCGGATAGACGTAGTCGGTGCCGGCGAGCACCCAGCGCTTCACCTTCTCCTCCTTCATCAGATAGTCGACCGCCGGGATCGCCTGCTGGTTGGGCGCAGCGCCCGTGTAGAACACGTTGCGCTCGCTCTCCTCGCCCTCGTACTGCACCGGATAGAACAGGATCGAGTTGAGTTCCTTGAACACCGGCAGCACCGATTTGCGCGACACCGAGGTCCAGCAGCCGAACACGACCGCGACCTTGTCCTTGGTGATGAGCTCGCGCGCCTTCTCGGCGAACAGCGGCCAGTTCGAGGCCGGATCGACCACGACCGGCTCGAGCTTCTTGCCGAGCAGGCCGCCCTTCCTGTTCTGCTCCTCGATCAGCATCAGCATCACGTCTTTCAGCGTGGTCTCGCTGATCGCCATGGTGCCGGAAAGCGAATGCAGGATGCCGACCTTGATGGTGTCCTGGGCCCTGGCGGACGGTATCGCCGCCACAAGTCCGAGTGTAAGCCCGGTGGCGAGCAGCCAGCGGCGGGCAATCGGTCGCGCAACGACCGCACGGATGAACTGATGCATCGCGATGTCCCTCTGCGTTGACGCAAGCGCCTGAGGCCCCGACCGGGGGCTGCGCCAACCAGGCTTTCGCAATCCACGTGCCAAGCCGCGGATGCGTCGCAAAAGCTTGAAATAACGATCGGTTCCGAACGCCCTGTCGTTTTGCCTTGAATTTGGGCAGCGATATCTGGCCATTTTCTAGGCAGATTGCCTACCGCCGCGCCAATTGATCCTTTCCATGAGCCACGGTATTCGCGACCGGCGCCTTCCGCGGTAAATTTCCGCTGAAAATCAACGGACAAGGACCTCCATGCGCGGAAGCAATGCACCCCACCTCTGCTTGATCGGTTTTGGCGAAGCGGGCCAGGCCATCGCTGGCGGCCTGCGCGCAGCCGGTGTCGAGACCATTGCCGCCTGGGACATCCTGTTTCCCGAGCCGGCCGGCGCCGGATTGCGTGAAGCCGGGGAGCAAATCGGCGCGCGGCTTGCCGGTTCGGCGGCGGACGCCGTGCGCGGCGCCGACATCATCATCTCGGCCGTGACCGCGGCATCGAGCCTGGATGCGGCGCGATCGGTCGAGCCGCACCTTGCCGGGAATCCTTACTATCTCGACATCAACTCGGTTTCCCCCGGTCGCAAGAAGGCAACCGCGGCGCTGCTGGATGGAAAGGCACGCTACGTCGACGTGGCGATCCTCGCCCCGATCCATCCCGCCCGCCACCAAACGCCGATGCTGCTTGCCGGCCCGCACGCCGAAGGCATTCTGCCGCTGCTCGTCGACGAGCTTGAAATGCACGGCGCCGTCGCCGGTCCCGAAATCGGCCAGGCGGCCGCGCTGAAGATGATCCGCAGCGTCATGATCAAGGGCATCGAGGCATTGACGCTGGAATGCTTCCTCGCCGCCGAGCGCGCCGGCATCATCGAGGAGGTCGCAGCCTCGCTCAAGAACAACTATCCCACGCTCGATTGGAACCGGCTGATCGCGTACAACCTCGAACGCATGGCAAGCCACGGCATCCGCCGCGCCGAGGAGATGGATCAGGTGGCCGAGACCCTGCGCGAGCTCGGCCTCGATCCACTGATGGCGGTCGCCACCGCCGCGCGCCAGCGCGAGATGGGACGGATCGGCAAGGAGGCGGCAGTGCGATCCGCCCTGCCCGCGGGCCACGCCGCCCTGCTCGCCGCGATCGATGCCGCGGCCAAGGACAGCCCCTGAACCCTGGCGCGCCGGCTCGCGTTCAAAAAATCGCCCGCCAGGGATGAAGAGACCCGGCGGCCGTTCCTATATGCAAGGCATCGATGCAAGGCATCCGCCCGGCGGCAGGAGACGACAATGGACGAGGATGTGCTCAACACCAGCGTGCGAAAGTTCCTGAAGATCGTTGGCGTCACCTCGCAGCGGGAGATCGAGAAGGCGGTGCGCGAGGCGGTGGCGAAGGGGCGGCTCAAGGGCACCGAGAAGCTGCCGGCCAAGATGACGCTCACGGTCGGCGGCATCGACCTGTCGTATTCCATCGAAGGCACGGTCGAACTGGCATAATCGACCGATGCGACGGCTCCGGCCCTGGCTGCTGACGTTCATTGCGCTTGCGGCGCTCGCGCCCGCGCTGTCCGCGCAAGAACAACCCGCGCGCAGCGACCGGACGGCGCAGCCCGCTTCGCCCGAGGCGATCGCGCGCAGCAGTGGCGGCGTGCTGCGGCTTCTGCCGCCGGACGCGGTGAGCGACAAGGAGGTGACGGCGGCCGGCCGCCGCATCGCCTACACGGCCACCGCCGGCACATTGCCGCTGTTCGACCAGAACGGCGAACTCGCCGCCAAAGTGTTCTACACCGCCTATGTGGCCAAAGGCGCCGATCCCGCCCGCCGGCCCGTGACCTTTGCCTTCAACGGTGGCCCGGGCGCCGCCGCAACCTTCCTCAACTTCGGTCTCGCCGGACCGCGCATTCTCGATTTCGGCCCGTCCGGCCGCGACGGGGCGGCGGCGAAGCTCGTCGACAATCCCGACACCTGGCTTGCCTTCACCGATCTCGTCATGATCGACCCGGTCGGCACCGGCTGGAGCCGCCCCGCCAAGGCCGACGGCGGCAGCGCGTTCTGGGGCGTTGAGCGCGACGCCGATACGATTGCCAAGGTCATCGCCCTCTACGTTGCGCAGAACAGCCGCAGCGCCTCCCCCAAGTACCTGCTGGGCGAAAGCTACGGTGGATTTCGCGCCGCCAAGGTTGCGCGCGCGCTGCAATCCGACCAGGGCATCGTCGTCGCCGGCATCGTCATGGTGTCGCCGATGCTGGAAGCGGCGCTGCAATGGGCGGGCGCGCGCTCGGCGCTCGGCGCGGCCCTGCATTTTCCCTCGCTGGTGGCGACCGAGCTCGAACGCAGCGGTCGATTTTCACCCGAGGCGTTGGCCGACGCCGAGCGCTTTGCCATGACCGACTACCTCACCGCGCTCGCCGGGCCCCGTCTGTCCGAAGATGCGGCGCGTGCGCTGTACGAACGCATCGCGCAATGGACTGGCCTGCCGGTCGAGACCGTCGCGCGCACCCGCGGCTTCGTCCGCAACGCCTACCTGCAGCGTCTGCGCAGCAACGGCAGGACCGTGAGCCTCTACGACGCAAGCTTCGAGTATCCCGATCCGTTTCCCGAGAGCGATACAAGGCGCGGCCCCGATCCGATGCTTGACGGCTTCGTGCGCGCGCTGGCCGGCGCCTTTGTCGGTTACGCACGCGACGAGCTCGGCTTTCGCACCGACATGACCTATGTGCTGCTCGCGCGCGAGGTCGGCCATCGCTGGGATTGGGGCGATCGACGCGAGCCTCCGGGGGTCAGCGATGATCTGCGGCAACTGCTCGCGCTCAACCCGTCGTTTCGCCTGCTGGTCGCGCATGGCCGCAGCGACCTCGTCACCCCCTACGGGGTCAGCCGCTACGTGCTCGACCGCATCCCTGAGATCGGCGCCGGCAACCGCGTTCGACTTAACCATTATCGTGGCGGTCACATGTTCTACTTTGCCGCCGATCAGCGCCGCGCCTTCACCGCCGCGGCCCGGTCGTTCTACGCGGGCGAGCCATGACGCATCGGGTCGCAGTCCAGCGGCCCAGCCGCCCCTGAGCCTGCGCCGCTCCCCGAATTTCGCGCTCCAATGCAAGCTGCGCGACAAAACCGCAGCGGGCGGTTTGAACCGGCAAGCCGGGTTGATCCATGTCATGGCGGGGGAACCGGCCCGGGCGCCCTGTGTTGACCTGCAAGGCGTATTGCCCCAGCGTCAGGTGCGTATCATGGCCCCGCGTCCCAACTGGAAAGGCTATTTGAAGCTGTCGCTCGTGTCCTGCTCCGTCGCGCTCTTTACCGCAACCACCACCAGCGACCGCATCCGCTTTCACATCATCAATCGTCGCACCGGCAACCGCGTCCGCAATCTTGTCGTCGACGCCGAGACCGGTGAACCCGTGGACGAGCAGGATCGCGTCAAGGGTTACGAGATCGAAAAGGGACAATACGTCCTGCTCGAAGAAGAGGAACTTGACGACGTCGCCCTCGAGAGCACGCACACCATCGAGATTGAGGAGTTCGTTCCCCGCAGCGAGGTGGACCAGATCTTCCTCGATGAGAACTACTACATCGTGCCGTCCGACAAGGTTGCGCATGAGGCGTTTGCGGTCATTCGCGAGGCGATGCGCAAGGAAGGGCTGGTGGGCATCGCCCGCGTGGTGCTTTACCGGCGCGAGCGCATCCTTATGCTGCAGCCGCGCGGCAAGGGCCTGCTTGCGACGGCGCTGCGCTATCGCAGCGAGGTGCGTGACGAAAACGCCTACTTCGCCGACATTCCCGAGGTGAAGATCCCGGCCGACATGCTCGACCTCGCCGTTCACATTCTCCGGAGCAAGAAGGCGCATTTCGATCCCGACCGGTTCGAAGATCGCTACGAGGCGGCGCTGGCGCGGCTGATCGCGGCCAAGCAGGCCGGAAAGCCGCCGCCCAAGACCGCCGAAACGCGGCCCAGCAATGTCATCAACCTGATGGATGCGCTGCGCCGAAGCCTGCTGGCGGAGAAGGGCGCAACCACGCGATCCTCCCCACGCCCCGCGCGCGCTGCGCGAACCAGCGCGGTAAGGAAGCGGCCGGCTTCGCATCGGGCCCGTATCAAGCGCGCGGGCTGACATGGCTTCACTGCGGACTTATCGGGCCCGGCGCGATTTCGACAAGACCCCGGAACCGCGCGGCTCCGGCAGGCGTCGCGAGGGGCGCAGCTTCGTCATCCACAAGCACGCCGCCCGCAGGCTGCACTACGACCTTCGCCTCGAACTCGACGGCGTGATGAAGAGCTGGGCCATCACCAAGGGACCAAGCCTCGTCCCCGGCGAGAAGCGCCTCGCCATTCGGGTCGAGGACCACCCGCTCGAGTACAACAGATTCGAAGGCACGATCCCACCGGGCGAATACGGCGCCGGCACGGTGATGATCTGGGATCGCGGCCGCTGGAGGCCCGAAGGCGATCCGCACCAGGGCTTGCAGAAGGGCCATCTCGATTTCGAGTTGCAGGGCGCGAAGCTCAAGGGCCGCTGGCACCTCGTGCGAATGCGCAAGCGCCCGGGCGAGCGGGGCGAGCCATGGCTGCTGATCAAGTCGGCCGACGAGCACGCGCGCCGCAGATCCGATCGCGACATTCTCGACGAAGAACCCCGTTCGATTGCCACCGGCCGAAGCATGGCCGCCATCGCCGCGCGTTCGAGCGAAGTGCAGCGGAGCTCCGCCAGCAAGGCCCGGGCAGAACGTCCGCGCCGCCGACGGATCGCCACCGACAACCTGCGCCGCGAGGTTGCCGGCGTGACCGGCGTGCGCAAGGGACCGTTGCCGGATTTCATTTCGCCCTGCCTCGCCTCGCTCGATCGCAGCCCACCGCGGGGCGAGCGCTGGGTGCACGAGATCAAGTTCGACGGCTATCGCATCCAGGCCCGCATCGACGGCGACCTGGTCCGGCTGTCGACGCGGACCGGACTCGACTGGACCGCGCGATTTGCCTCGATCGCAAAGGCCTGCGCGCCGCTTGCCCCGCATCAGGCGATCCTCGACGGCGAGATCGTCGCGGTTGACGAGCGCGGCGCCTCGGACTTCGCCGCTTTGCAGGAGGACTTGAAGTCCGGCCGTCAGGACCGGCTCGCCTATTATGTCTTCGACCTTCTCCATCTCGACGGCTTCGACCTTACGGGTGCGCCGCTGATCGAGCGCAAGCGCCTGCTGCAGCGGCTGATCGAGGCGATGGCGCGATCGCCCGTCGTCCGCTTGAGCGAGCACTTCGCGGTGGACGGCCCGGTGATGCTCGAACACGTCTGCGCCCTCAAGCTCGAGGGCATAGTCTCCAAGCTGCGCGATGCGCCCTACCGTTCGGGCCGCACCGGCGACTGGCGCAAGACCAAGTGCGTGAGCAGCCAGGAATTCGTGGTGATCGGCTACGAGCCGTCGGACAAGCGCGGACGCGCAATCCGGTCGCTGCTCATCGGCTATTATGACAACAAGCGCCTGCGCTATGCGGGACGCATCGGCACCGGCTGGAGCGCAGCGCAGGAACGCGATCTGTCGCAGCACCTTGCGTCGTTGGCCGACTCCGCGCTGGCCGTCGTTCCAGTCCCGCGCGCGGAGCGGAACAAGCCGGTGAAGTGGGTCAACCCCAAGCTCGTGATCGAGGTCGACTTCCGCGGCTGGACCGCGGGCAACCTTGTGCGCCAGGGGGCGTTCAAGGGAATTCGCGAAGACAAGCCGGCAACGCAGGTGGTGCGCGAGAGGGCCCGCCTGCCGCGGCGGTCCAACACCGGGCGGGCGGCCTTGCATCGACACAATGCAACCAAGTCGACGGCACGGCCCGTCCGTCCGCGATCCGCAAGCATGGCCGGCGTGGCGCTCACCCATCCGGACCGGGTCTATTGGGAGGATGCGGGCATCACCAAGCAGATGCTCGCGGAGTACTACGAGGCGGTATGGGACTTCATGCGGCCGCACGTGACCGGCCGC
>Ga0073934_10001785_pt1 | contig 49088 bp, 42 predicted proteins | sample LarsenN4metaG_FD_76834 | JGI IMG/M metagenome (GOLD analysis project Ga0073934, IMG submission 76834) | Hot spring sediment bacterial and archeal communities from British Columbia, Canada, to study Microbial Dark Matter (Phase II) - Larsen... ...
AACGCTTCGCCGCGGCGGTTACCCGCCACTGCGCATGACTCGGGGCTGTCGTGGTTCGCTACACCTTCGACACAAATGACTTTCACATTCAACACCTTGCCGGCTTAACCGGCGCACGGGGGATCTTTCATGTCACGTGTCTCACGTTGTTCGCTCAAGCCGAGAAAGCTCGCGAGCGCCATCGCCGCGGCGTTGGCGATACCGGCCGTCGGCATTCCGACGGCGCACGCTCAGAACGAGCAGCCGCTCGAAGAGATAACGGTCACGGGCTCGCGCATCGTACGGCGCGATTTGGAGGCGAATAGCCCGATCCAGACGGTCGATCGGGAAGCGTTCGAGAGCCAGAGCGCGGTCGGCCTCGAAATGGCGCTCAACGACTTGCCGCAGTTCGTGCCGGCCGCGACCGGCATGACGCAGTTTCAGGATCAGAGTCAGTTCACCGACAACTTCCCGACGCTGACGGCGGGCGCGTCGACGATCAGCCTGCGCGGCCTCGGTGCCAACCGCAACCTCGTGCTGCTCGACGGCTATCGCGCCGTGCCCGTCAACGCCACGATGGCCGTCGACCTGAACTCGATCCCGGCCGCAGCGGTGCAGCGCGTCGAGGTCATCACGGGCGGCGCGTCGTCGGTGTATGGCGCCGATGCCGTCGCGGGCGTCGTCAACTTCATCTTGAAGCGCGACTTCGAAGGCATCGACTTCGACCTTCAATACGGCAACATGCAGAACGGCGAGGGGCCCGAGACGCGGGCATCGGCCTTGTTCGGCGTCAACAGCGCAGACGGCCGCGGCAACATCATGCTCGGCATCGAGTGGGCGAAGCGCGAGCCGATCCACGCCGACGACGTCGACTTTTATCGCAACGGTCTGCGCGACCCGACCGTGGAGGGTTCGCACCTGATCATTTCCGCGCCGTACTATCAGATCAACACGGCGAATCAACCGAGCGGCGGCGTCATCGACGGCATCTTCGATCAAGCCCCCGCGAACACGGTGCTGCGCCACGCAACGCTGCCGCGCATCGAAGGCCGCGTCTATTGGAACGACGACGGTACGCTGTGGACCGGCGGCGAGTCGTTCAACAACACGTCGCCGGTGGGGCGCGGCGCGACGGCCGGCACGTATCGCTACACGGGCTTGTTCAATACATCGCGGGAGAGCTCCCTCATCCCCGGCGATTACCCGTATCGAAAGATCGACGCCGAAGGCCAGATTTCCGAGCACTTGCTGCAGTACGAGGCAAACATCCCGCTCGATCGCAACTCGACGTTTGCGCGCGCCGAGTACGACGTGACCGACACGATCACGGCGTACGCCCAAGTTCTCGCGGTCGGCTCCCAGACACGGCGGTTGTGGTCGAACTCGCCGGCCGTGGCCGGCTGGGGCATGACGGCGCCGTACGGCTCCGAGCTCTACACGGGCGATCCCACTCGCGGCATACCGAGCTCGCTGAATACGGACGGCACGACGAACATCGCATATCTGCCCGGCGGGCAGTACGGATTGAACTGCGAGGCGGACGGAGTCGCCGGCTGCACCCAGTCGGAAGCCTGGCCCGTGCCGCCGGAGCTCGCGGCGCTGCTCGAGTCGCGGACGAACCCCAACGAGGACTGGAGCTTCAACTTCAGCCTCGACTTCGCGAATGCAGGAGCGCCGGGCGCCAATTTGCGCTCCGTGTACAACGAGACGCGCACGCTGCAGCAGTCGTTCGGGCTGCGCGGCACGCTCGAAGGCATCGACGGGCGTTGGGACCTCGTCGTGTCGCGCGGCACGTCGAAGCTCGACGTGCTGCTCAAGGGCTACGCGTCGCTCGAAAGCGTGCGAAGTGTGTTCACTCGCTTCCCGAACTGGGGGACGGGCATGTTCATCCAGGGCAACGCGGGTGCGCCCGGCAACGGCTTCTCGGGCGGCGTGGCGCGCTGCACTTCGGGCATGCCGGTGTTCCGCGCGCACAACTTGGTCAGCGAAGATTGCCTCGAAGCGATTTTTCGCGACTTGAACCACCAGTCGGAGATGGACCAGAAGTTCGTCGAGTTGAACTTCGAGGGTCACCTCGTCGACATGCCGGCGGGCGAGGCACGTTTCTCGGCCGGCGTTCATTCGCGCGAGAACTCCTACTACTACAACTACGACCCGCTGCAGACTTCGGACCACTTCGTCGACAACCCGATGGGTTTTGCGGCGAGCAGCAGCGAGGGATCGACGGCGGTCGACGAGATCTACGGCGAATTGCTGCTGCCCCTCCTCGACGGCAAGAAGGCCGCGCAGCACTTGAACCTCGAGCTCGGCTATCGCTATTCGGATTACGACCTGCAAGGCGGCGTCGATACCTACAAGGCGCTCGTCGATTGGGGCATCACGCCGACGCTGCGCTTCCGGGGCGGCAAACAGCTCGCGACGCGCGCGCCGAACATCGCCGAGATGTTCCAGCAGGAGACGCTGAGCTGGTATTTCTCCGGCACCGGCGACCCGTGCGGTGTCAACAGCAACGCCACGTACGGCGCCAATCCCGCCGTGAACCCGTCGGGCTACTTGCAGGCGCGAGCGTTGTGCTCGGCGCGCATGGGCGCGATCGCGCAGGAGTACTACGGTCCCGGCTTCCCACAGCCGCTGCCGGCTTCGTGGACGCCGTTCATCAATACTACGGGTACTCCGACCGTCGGCCCCGAGGAAGCCGACACCTGGACCGCAGGCTTCGTCTGGCGCCCGAGCACGGGGCGCGAAATGCTCGACGGCTTGCAAATGAGCATCGACTGGTACGACATCGAGATCACGGACATGATCGCGGCCGAGGCGGCCGAGGTCGTCTATCAGGCGTGCTTGAGCGTCTCCTCGAACCCGACGGGGGATCCGAACCACCCCGCGTGCCTACGCGTGTTCCGCAATCCCGGCAGCGGCGCCGCAGCGCCGACGACGGTCGGCTACGTGAATGCGGCGTTCGCCAAGGTTGCGGGCACCGACTTGACGGTCGACTGGGCCGCGGACATCGCGGGCGGCAACTTCGGGGTCAACTTCATGGTTACGTACCTGCAGGAGATGAAGACGCAGGCGTCACCCGCCGCGCCGGTCTACGACTGGAAGGGCAGTCTCGGGCCCGGGCTCGCGACGTCGCTCAATAACGGCGCATTCGACTACCGAACGTTCACGACGTTTCGCTATGGGCGCGGAGACTGGAACCTGGCGCTGCGGTGGCGGCACTTGCCCGACGCGATCGACGGCGAGCAGGTCGTGAGCCCGACCACGACGCAGCGCGGCGCCGAGGAGTCGTACGACGTGTTCGATCTGACGGGCACATGGACGGCCAACGGCCGGACGACGCTGCGGTTCGGCATCGAGAATCTGCTCGACGAGCAGCCCGTGTGGACGGGACGGCGTGCGGCCGGCGACGTGTCGCCGAGCACGGGCTCTCTGACCACCGAGGCCGGCTTTTACGACATTCTCGGCCGGCAGTACTTTGTCGGAGTCAGCGCCAGCTTCTAGCGGCAACTCTCCGGCAGCGCCAAAGGCAACGGCGGGCTTCGGCCCGCCGTTGCCTCGAGGCGCGTGGGGCGCCGGTGGATGAAGAAGAGGGCTGAGCTAGTACGCTAGTACAGCTCCCGCGTGTAGATGACGCGCCGTTCGCCGCCGTAGACGCCGAACGTAGCCTGCCCCGCAGGGTTCTCGTCGCCGGCGGTGCCGGCGTCCCAATCGAAGCGCAGCCACGCCGGAACCGAGGCGCCGACCGCCACGCTGCCCTGATTGCCGGCGCCCGGCGCGGCGAGCCGCAAGACGAAGTCGCCGGCGAGCGGCGGCTCGCTGTAGGGCGACGCCGCCGGCGCCGCGCAGCCGATGCCGCTCCCGCCCGGCGCGCCGCTGTCGCGCACGCAGGTCTCGCCGGCGTTCAAGCTCTCCGTATAGCTCGACAACGCGAGCGTGACGCCGGTGCTGCAAGCGTCGGCGCCGTTCACGACGAAACCCGCGGCAGGCCCGGCGTAATACTCGGCGCGCATCGGCACCGGAAGATCGACGAGCTCGGAGCCGACGGCCGTACCGACGCGGATGCGGCCGTAGCGAATTTGCTGGCCCGCCGTGAACGGAATGCCGCCCGCCGAACCGAACGTGACCGGATTGCCGAGCGGGCCCGCGCCCACGGCCGCGACGCCGTCCGCGTCCTGCACATCGATCGATAATTGCACCTGCGCGGCGAACGGCGCTTGCGGCGCGCCCTTGATGAACGCGAGGCCGGAGCCGCTGCCGAACGTCAGCGTGGCGACGCCGCCGCCCGTGCTCGCGACGGCGGGATCCACGGCAGCGGCCGGCAAGCCGGAGGTGTCGAGCGCGGCCGCGGGGCTCGTGTAGCTGCGCCCCGACAGCGTCGCGTTCGACAGCTTGAAGAACGCGCCTGCGTAGTTCGTCGTAGCCGTGCCGCTCACGGCGACCGCCGTGGCCGTGATGACGGGCGGTGTCACGTACGAGAACGGCTGCCCTTGGTACGTGAAGCCGCCGGCGGTACACGCCGTGCCGAACAGCGGCGAGTTCAGCGCAACGACGAAGTGACTCGGAACGAACCGGCCGATGGGCTCGCTCGGCGCGCCCGTGACGTTGCCGGCCGTCAAGTAGCTGCCGTCGCCGACGCTCGGCACCGCACGCACGATGCCGACCTCGGCCCAGGTGAAGTCCGTGCCGGTCGCGACGCCCCCCGTGAACGCGCCGAACCCGGCCGTGGAGCCGATCGCGGGGCTCGCACCGCCGGCGGGCGCGACGAGCTGCGCTGCGAGACTCACGGTCTCCGGCATCGACTCGCGGCCGTAGTTCGGAGTGACGCTGCCTTCGGCGTCGCGCACGCTCACCGTTGCGCGGAACGGCGCGCCCGCGGCCAGGAACACGGGGCCCGAAGCGTCGGCGGCTTGCGGGTTGACGACCGTATCCGCGGCATTCGCGATGCCGCTCAGCACGAAGTCGAAGGGCCGCACGACGAAATTCGCCGTCGCGCCCGCGATGCCGGCGGGCAGCTCCGCATTCACGGTCGTGTCGTCCTTCATCGCGATCCGGATCCGCCCGACGTCTTTGTACTTCGCCGTCACCGAAGCTTGCCCCCCGGTGAAGGTGACGGCCTGCGCCGTCGCCGCTGCTTCGGTCGCGCTCGCGGCAAGCCCGTCGATCGTGACGTTCCGCGTGCCCGTTCCCGGATCGACGTACTGCGACCAGAACTTGAGATTCTTGGCGCCCGTATACCCCTCGATGATGCCGCACACGGGGTCGCTCGGCGTTTGGCCGTAGGCCGCGATGTGCAACGCGAAGTCCGCGCCCGCGGTTTGAGCGGCCGCGAACGGCGCCACGGCTCCCGGCGGGTTCGCGAGCGCAGCCGCCGTCACCGTGAACCCGTTCGGCGAGAACACGAGCGTACCCTCGGCGTCGTTGTCGCGGACGCCCGTGTCGCTGATCTGGAACACGTCCACGTCGATCGACGGCGGCCCCTCGGGATAGCTCAGCGTGAACGTCGCCTGCGACTCGCCGAGCGGCCAAGTGTACGTCGCGGCGCCGTCGCCGGCGGCGCCGTCGCTGAAAGCGCCCGAGCCCGTCACGAGCCCCCACGTGCCGTAGCCGCTCTGCGTGTCGAGCTGCACCTGCGCGTTGTAATTGACGAGCGGCGTGCCGGTAACGGCGTCGACCACGTCCACGGTGATCGTCTCGGCGGCGCAATGGATGCCGAACGCGTCGTGCGTGATCGTGAAACGCGCCGTGTCCACGCACGGATGTGTCTCGTCGCGCAGTGCCTGCACTTCGGCTTGCGTCAGCGCAGCGGCGAGCACGCGCACCTCGTCGATATGGCCGTCGAAGATGCGCGACGGGAAGTTCCAGTCCGTGCCGACGAAGAGCGGCAGGCCGTTCGTCGCGAGCGCGCCGCCGTAGCTCGCCGAGGCCGCCAGGTTGCCATCGATGTAGATGCGCTGGGCGCCCGCCTGATACGTGATGGCAACGTGATGCCACTGGTTGAGCGCGATCTGCGCGCTCGTCGTGATGGAGCGCACGGTGCCGTTGGAATCGTTCCACCACCAATACACGCGGCGCTGAGCGTTGACGTGATACTCGAAGTTCGTGTCCTTCGACACGATCGTGTACAGCTCGCCCGGCGTCGATCGCAGGTAGACCCAGGCCGCCACGGTCAGCGTGCTCGCGATGTCGAGGGCGGCGTTGTCGGCCACCTGCACGTAGGTGCCCGTGTTCGGACCATCGAAAACGCCGTAGCGGCACGTGCCGGGATTCCCCGCGGCCGCAGGCGTGGCGTTCGCGGTCGTGGCGCCGCCCGCGGCCGTGCCGTCGAGGCCGAAGCTGCTGTCGTCGACGACTTCGCCGGCCGTTCCGTTCCATGCCGACTCTTCGAAGCTGAACGACAGGCGTTCGGCGGGCTGGGGCCGCAACGCGAACGTGATGGCGGCCCAGCGGTCGGGATCGTTGTCGGTTTGTTCCCACTCCGGCATCGCGACCGGGCCGGCCGCCGCTTGGAGCTCGTCGGCCAGCCCCACGGAATGATCGCCGCCAGCCGTCGTCTCGTAGGCCCCGCCGCCCATGCGCAGCGCGAAGCCCTGCGGACTACTCAAATCGAGGTCGTTGTTGTCGCTGGTGGCCACCACCGACACGACCATCGCGCCCGCGGTCACCGTCGCGATGGCGGGCGCATCGAGCTGATCGTCGGGAGCCGAAGTGTCGGTCGCGTCGGCCGCATCGAACGGCGTCGCGGCGTCGACGCCGCGCCAGACTGCGATCTGACCCGACATGCCTCCGCTTCCACCCACCCACTCCGGCGGCGGCAGGGTCACGGTCGGATCCGCGTCACCCCCCGCGAGGACGCGATAGAACGTCATGACGCGCAGATCGTTTGCGAACGGCACGGCCTCGTATACCGAGCTGCGCAGCGTCCAGCCGGCCGGCGCCGCCGGCACGGTCGTGTCGCTCGGGCGGCCCGCGACGACCAGCACGGCGAGATCGCCGGCCGCCGCGCCGTTCGGCAGCTCCGGCGTGATCGAGCCGCCTTGTGCGGCCTCCTGCCCACCGGCGCCGACGAACGTGATTTGCGCCGCCGCCGGCCCGTGGCAGAGCCAGCCGATCGGCGCGAGCAATGCGGCGAGCCAAGCCGGAGCAGCTCGGCGGTGCAAGGCCACGGTGCGGCCGCGGGACGCGCTCATGAGCCCACCGCGTCCGTGAACTTCGTTTGCAGGCGCCGCGAGACGTAATCGGGCCCACCGTACGCGCCGGCTTCGGCGCGCACGTCGAAGACGTACACGTTGACGGCCGAGGCGCCCTCCATGTACGCGCGCTGCGAGCATTGCACCGAGACGCGGAAGCCCGCCGTCGCGCCTTCCGTGAGGTTGAGCGTCGCGGAGCCGCAAACGCCGCCGTTCAATGCCTGGTATGCGGCCCACGACACTCCCGTGCGCGCGGCTTCGTACGCTTGCGCGCCGCGCAGGCTCGCCGTCACGGTTTGCTGCTGAAGCGTGTTGAGCCGCACGGCGTAAACGCCGAGCCCCGCGAGCACGACGAGCAGGAACACTGCGGATACCAGCGAGAAGCCGCGCTGAGAATCGAGCTCGCGCGTCATGGCACATTGTCCACGTGGGCCTGCGACAGCAGCGATACGGTCTCGCCTTGGGCGCTCACGGCGATCTCGAGCGTGACGAGCCCTGCGCGCTCGGCCGTGCCCGGCGTGTAGACGAAAGAGCAGCTCGCGAGCTGGTCCGCCATCAGGCTCGCCGTCGCGCCGTTCGCGATCAGCTCTGCGTGCGAGTCGCGGTTCGCCTGGCTGGCGTCGATCGCGTAGCCGCTGTACCGCGTCAACGTCCCGAGCACGGTGTCGCACAAGTACGTGACGGGGCCGTCGACGAGAAACACGCGCTGCGTCGGCGACGCGTACGCGAAGCGGAAGCCCGGCGTCACCGTCACGCGGTCCTCGCCCGTCGCGCCGTCGGCGGCGATCGTGATGGTTCGGCCCGGCGGCGTGATCACGTCGCTCAGCGCGTAAGCGTCGGCGCCCGGCACGCCGGCGTTATAGATCGCGAGATGGTGGCCCGTCGAGCTGAACGGCTTGACTATCTGCGTGAACGGTCCGAGCACGTTCCACGACGTGTCGCTCGCCGCGAAGTCGAGCACCTGATCGTCGGTGCCAGGCGGTTGCGCGCGGTAGCGTGCGCCGTCGACGGTGCTCAGGAGCTCGAGCGCCGCCACGCCGCCCGACGCCGTCGTGCGCACGCTGTTCGGCAGCGCGCGGCGCACGTCGCGTCCGATGCGGTCGAGCGCCGAATCGGCCGCGTCGACCAGCCGGGCGCGGCGCGACTGATCCGCGAATCCGCGCACCGGGCCGCTGATGAACAGCGACGCGAACGATACGACGATCGTGGCGATCACGAGCGTGATCACGAGCTCGATCAGCGTGAAGCCAAACTGGGCCGTGCCGGCGCGCATGGGCTAGAGCCGCGCCCTGTAGCCCGTCAGGGCGACCGTCACGTTGCCGGGATGGGTCACGCGCACGTCGATGCGGCGCGCGTCGGCAGCCGGCACGCCCGCGAGCGCCGCGCTCGGCGTCACGGCCACGGTCACGCGGTACTCGGAGAGCGCGCCGAGCGGCGCGCCGAACTGATTCCTCGCGCCGTCGTCGTCGAGACCGTCGTAGTCGTCGACGTCGTCGAAGTCGGGCCGCGTCGTTTCGCCGTCGACTCCGTCGGGATCGGCGAAGGACTTCAGCGAAATTTCCTCGAGATAGGCCTCCGCGATCGCGACGCCCTGAGCGAGGACCATCGCGTCGGCGCTGCGGCCGACGCTGCCCGACAATACGCCGAGCACCGCGCTCGCCGCGATCGCGATGACGACGATCGAGATCACGAGCTCGATCAGCGTTGCACCACGCTCGCCGCGGGCGCGCATCGTCACGGCGCCTGGATGAACCCGCTGTCGGCGCGAACCGTGAGCGCGAACGGGCCGACGGCGATGCTCTGGTCGGCGCCCAGGTTCGTTCTGCCGAGCGCGTCGAACGTGAGCGTGACGGCCGGCGCCACGGTGACGCCGAACGGCGCGCTGCCCGTGAGCAGTTGGCCGTCGGCGAGCGCGACGGCCGTCGGCCACGTCGCATCGGCCGTGTTGCAGGTGCCGCTCTGTGCCGCTTGCTGCCGTGCCGTGTAACCGGCGGCGTCGATGACGACGCGCACGGGGCAGCCGCTCGCGACGGCGAGCTTCTGCGCGTACTTGAGACCCGCGACGAGCTCTTCGTAATAGCCGCGCTCGAGGAACGTGCGATCGTCGAAGAACCGCGGCACGGCGAACGCCGCGACGATGCCGAGAATCACGATGACGACGACGAGCTCGACGAGCGTGAAGCCGGCGGTGCGATTGAAGGTGGAGTAACGCATTTTCCGATTTGCCAGATGAAGAGGGCGCCCGCAGGCGCCCTCGTTCGCAGCGAATGCAGAAGCAAGCCCTCGGCTAGCAGCCGCTCGTCGTGGAAGCGATCGCCGGCGCCTGGTTGAGAGCCGCAGGCGGCGTGTAAGTGACGAAACAGTTCGAGATTGGCTGCGGCGGGTTCTGAGCCGAGCCCTTCGTGAACACCGCGCTAGTGGCTGTAGTCGTCAGGATGAACCCGGTCGTGTCGACGATCGTGTCGTCGATCGAAGCTATGGTCGGATACCCGAATGCCAGCGCGATGGGCTGCCCTTCCATGTCGACGCTATTGCTGCCCGGATTGCCCTCGGCCAGCCACAGTGCATGAGCGAGCGAGGCGCCGGAGCGGATGCTGCCGGCCATGGCCTCCGTTGCCGCGAGGCGGGCCTGACCCTCCAGCGAGGCGAAACGTGGCACGGCGAACGCTGCGAGAATGCCGAGGATCGTGATGACGACCACGAGCTCGATCAACGTGAAACCGCCTTCAATCCTTCTGTTCACTTGAGCGCTCCTCCGTACGTGTGGCGCGATTCGTTAGGCCCGCAACTCTACGTAATCCCTGGAAAATCGGCTGTGATGGGGGGCACAACGGCGTTAGGGCAAACGTGACGGCGGTCGCAGCTTGACGTTTGCGCGAGCCGCCGCCGCGGCGTCGCCACGACCCTAACGCGCCGCTTCAGTCGGGCCAGTCGTAGGCGTGGACGGGCTCGAGCCTCAGGCCCCCGAACCCGTCGCGGACGGCGTCGAACACGCCGTCGGCATCGCGGTCGTCGAAGACGAACGCGACGCGCAGCTCGATGAGCCGGTCCGGTCCGTCCTTCGGCGTGAAGCGCGTGTGCCTTCCGACGCGATACACGAGCGTCTTCGAGGCGTCGTCGAAATACCAGCTCGCGGGAGGCACCTCCTCGGGCCGCGGCCTCGCAAGCGCGCCGACGTAGTTCGCCGGCGGCGTCAAGAGCAGCGTCATCGGGTTCGCGGCGGCGAGCTCGGGCAGCGTAGCCGATTGCCCACGCGCGATGCGCTCGGCGGCCTCGAGCAGCAGCGCGCTCTGCAGCTCGCGCCGCACGTCGAGGAACGCCGCGCGCTGCGCGCGGCCGACGAGCGGCAGCAGTCGGTCGAGCGCGGCGCCGATCAAGATGGCGACGATGATCACGACGCCGACGAGCTCGAGCAGCGAAACGCCGTGCGCTTGCCGCCGCGCGCTCATGCGGCTAACCCAGGCCGCCCGCGCCGGCCGCCAGATCCCAGAGCGGCAGGAACACGCCGAGCGCGAGCACGGTGACCATCGCGCCGACGGCGACGATCAAGAGCGGCTCGATCGCAGCGCTCAAGTTCTCGAGGTCGTAGTCCACCTCGCGCTCGTAGAAGTCGGCCACTTCGTCGAGCATCTCGTTCAGCGTGCCGGTCTCCTCGCCGATCGCGAGCATCTGCAGCGCGAGCGGCGTGAATAGCTCCGCCGTCTGCGCCGTGCGGTAGAGGCCCTCGCCGCGCTCCACGCCGTCGCGAAGCGCGAGCACGCGCTCCGTCAGAAACTCGTTCCCCGTCGCGCGCGCGATCGTCGTCAGCGCCTGGATCACGGGCAACCCGGCCTCGAGCGTCAGCGCGAACGACCGGCAGATCTGCGCGAGCCCCGCGCGGCGCACGATGCCGCCGACGATCGGTATGCGCAGCTTGAGCTTGTCGAAGGCGTAGCGGCCGGCCGGGTCGCGGACGAACAGCTTGAAGCCGACGACGGCCGCCGCGAGCAGCGCGGCGACGACGTACCAGTACGAGGAGACGAACGTCGACGTGCCGAGCAGTGCCCGCGTCGCCCACGGCAAGTTGTCGCCGAGCGCCGCGAAGATCGGGGCGAATTTCGGCAGCACCCATACCGTGATGATCGTGATCGCGATCGCGATGGCGCCGACGACGGTGGCGGGATAGCGCAGCGCCGCCTTGACCTTGTCGCGGATGCGCTTCTCCATGCCGAGGTACTCGTACATGCGCTCGAACGCCGTCTCGAGCGTGCCCGAGCTCTCGCCCACCTTGATCACGCTCACGTAGAACTTCGAGAAGATGTCGGGGAACCGCGCGAAGGCGAACGACAGCTCGCGCCCGCCTTGCAGCTGCTCGATGACGCTGCCGAGCGTCTCGCGCAGAATCGCGTTCGGCGTCGAGGCGGCGATGCTTTGCAGCCCCTTGAGCAGCGGCAGGCCGGCCTTCGTGATCGAGTACATCTGCCGCGAGAACAGGATCAGGTCCGTCAGATCGGGCCGGCCGCCGCCCAAGCGCCGCCACAGATCGAGGGCGGCATCGTGCGAGGCGGCCGCGGGCTTGATGTCGATCGGCGTGATGCCGCGCGCGAACAAGTGGCTCGCGAGCGCCTCGGCCGACTCGGATTCGAGCGACCCCGCCACGGCTTCGCCGCGCGCGGTTCGACCGTTGTAGCGGAAGAGCGGCATGCCGCTAGCTCGTCAGCCGCGAGCCCGTCGCCGCCGCGGCCGGCTCGCGCGGCGCCTCGCTCGACAGCACGTCGTCGAGCAGGCTCTCGCGCCGCAGCGGTTCCTCGAGCGCCGACAGCGACGTCATGATCTCGGCCACGGACGTCGCACCGGCGAGCGCATGCTCGAGGCCGCGCTGCACGAGCGGCACGAAGCCCGGCGCACCGGCCGCGAGGCGCTCGACTTCCGTCAGGTTGCCGGCGCGGATCGCGGCCGCAACCGCGCCGTCGATCTCGAGCAGCTCGTAGATGCCGATGCGGCCGCGGTAGCCCGTCATGTTGCAATACGTGCAGCCCGCCCCTTCGGCGAACTTCGCGCCGTCGATCTGGCTCGGCGTCAAGTAGCGCGACAGCCAGCTCTGCTGCTGCACGGTCGGCTTCGCGGGCTGCGAGCAGTTCTCGCAGACGCGCCGCACGAGCCGCTGCGCGAGCACGCCGTCGAGCGCCGAGGCGATCAGATAGCCTTGCGCGCCCATGTCGAGCAGCCGGCTCACGGTCGAGACGGCGCTCTGCGTGTGCAGCGTCGAGAACACGAGATGGCCCGTCATCGCGGCGCGCAAGCCGATCTCGGCCGTCTCCTGGTCGCGCATCTCGCCGACGAGCACGATGTCGGGGTCTTGGCGCAGCGCCGTGCGCAGGATCGCCGAGAACGTGAGCCCGATCTTCGGATTCACCTGAACTTGGTTCACGCGCTCGAGCCGGTACTCGACGGGATCCTCGGCCGTGATGATCTTCGTCGCCGGCGAGTTCACGTGCTGGAGCGCCGCATAGAGCGTCGTCGTCTTGCCGCTGCCCGTCGGGCCCGTCACGAGGATCATGCCGGAATCGCGCTCGATCAACGTCGTGAAGCGCTCCGCGATGTCGGGCGGCATGCCGAGCTCGGCGAACGACTTCTTGCTCGAGGACTGATCGAGCAGGCGAAGCACGATCGCCTCGCCGTGGTAGATCGGCATCGTCGACAAGCGCACGTCGAGCGACTTGTCCTCCACCTTCATGCTGAACCGCCCGTCCTGCGGCTTGCGCTTCTCGGCGATGTCGAGCCCGCACATGAGCTTGAGCCGCGTCACGAGCGCAGGCGCCACGCGCGTGCCCTCGATGATCTGCTCCTGCAGATGGCCGTCGACGCGCTGCCGGATGCGCAAGCAGCGCTCGTCGGGCTCGATGTGGATGTCCGAAGCGTTGACGTGCACGGCATCCTGGAACATCGATTGGATCAGCTTGATGACGGGGGCGTCGGGCGAGCCCTCGTCGACCGTCAGCGCGCCCAAGTCGACGTCGGTCGCGCGCAGCTCCTCGGCAAGCTCCTCGGCGAGCGATACGATTTCGTCCGTGCGGCGATAGACGAGATCGATCGTCTTGAGCAGCGTCGACTCTTTCGCGAGCGCGAGGCGGATCGGCTTGCCGAGCACGCGCGCCAGCTCGTCCGAGCCGAAGAGATCGGTCGGATCGGCCATGCAGACGAGATAGCCGCGTGCGTCTTCCTTGATGACGAGGGCTCGGTGCCGGCGCGCGTGCGTCTCGGGCAGCTTCGTCACGACCTTGGCGTCGAGCCCGACGTGCGCGAGATCGACGAACGGGATGTTCAGCGCCGTCGATAGACAGCTGTGCAGGTCCGCCTCGGATACCGCTCCGATGTCGACGAGCACGCGGCCGAGCTTGCGGCCGCTCTTGCGTTGCTCTTCGAGCGCCTCCTTGAGCTGCTCGACCGAGATCAGCTTCTTCTCGAGCAGCAGGTCGCCCAAGCGAACGCGTTTGCGGGGTTCGGCGGCCACGGCCGTCAGTTGCCCCCGAGCGCCGAAAGCCGCCCGGCGGCGGGCTCCAACAGTCTCGGCCAGTCCTCGTCGTCGTCGACGACGATCGGGCGCAGCAGGATCACGAGCTCCGTGACGGTTTCGACGTCGCGCGTGCTGCCGAACACCTTGCGCAACCCCGGCACACGGCCGAGCACGGGCGTCGAGAAGTCGACGCGCTTCGACGAATTGCGCATGAGACCGCCGATCGCGATGATCTGGCCGCTCTTCGCTTTGACGATGCTGTCCGCTTCGCGTATCTCGCTGAACGCGAGCGGCAGCGTGTCGGTTTGCCCCGAAATCGTCAGCACCTTCGTCTGATCCGTGACCTCGCTGACGGTCGGGTGAATGTGCAGCGTCACCTCGCCGTCGGCGCTGATCTGCGGCGTCACGTCGAGCGCGATGCCCGAGAAGAACGGCGTCAGCGTCACGTCGCGGCTCGTCGTGGAGGCGGTGCCCGTCACCGTGTTGCTGCGCACCGCGGTCACGAAGAACTCGTCCGTGCCGGCCTTGATGACGGCCTTTTGGTTGTTCAGCGTCGCGACGCGCGGGCTCGACAGCACGCGCGTGTCGCCCTGCGTCTCGAGCAGCTCGACGAACGCATTGAAGTCGCCGATGTCGAGCGCGAGCGCGAACGCGGCGCCGAGCGTTTCGCTGCCGAATCCCGTGATCGGATTGCCGGGCGCGACGGTCAACGGCTCGCCCGCGAGCGGCGGCACGAGCGGCGGCGTGCTGCCGAGCTGGCCGCCGCCCGACAGGTTACCGCCCGTGATCACGTCGCCGTCGGCCTGCCGCTGCACGGCGGCCCAGTTGACGCCGGCCTGAAAGCCGTCGCTCAGCGTGATCTCGATGATCTTGGCCTCGAGCACCACCTGGCGCTTCGCGGCGCCGTGAATTCGCTCGAGGTAGTCGCCGACGGCACGCAGCTCCTCCGGCATGCCGCGCGCGAACACGACGCCCGCCTGACCGTTGACGACGATCTGCCGCCCTTCGCCCGCACCCAGGATCGCCGTCAGCGTCGCCTGGAGCTCGGCCCAGAAATCGGAGCTGTTGACGGTATCGATGATGGACCCCGTCGTCTGCCCTTGCTGCTCATCGGCGCCCGACGCGCCGCTCGGATCGGCGAACGCACTGGCCGCGCTGTCGGACCGCGATTGCGTCACCTGCCCCGAGCTCACGCGCGTGCGCGACGTACCGCCGCGCGTCAGGTTCAAGTAGTCGATCTCGAAGACCCGCGACTGGAGCGCGGCGGGCAGCACGATGTACGTGCCGCCGGTCCGCCGATGGTCGTAGCCGTAGACGTCGCGCACGGTGTCGAGCACCTCGGTCAACGTCACCTGCTTCAGCGTCAGCGTCACCGTGCCCGTAACGTCGGGATGCACGATGAGATTGCGATTCGTGCCGGCTACGAGCCCCATGAAGAAGTCGCGCGCGTCGGCGTTCATGACGTTGACGTCGAAGCGTTCCTCGACGGGCGCCGGAGCGACGGGCCGCGCCGGCACCGCGAACGGCTCCGCGGCTTGCGCGGGCGGCCGCATGGCCTCCTCGATCGCGGTACCGATCGCATCGCGCGTCGCGACGCCGCGCTCGCTCGCGCACCCGGCCGCAAGGCCTAGGCAGAGGCCCATGGCCAGCGCCGCGGCCGCGCGGCGCCATGTCGTCATAGAAATCATGGGACGAAGTCTCCTTGCACGCTCTGCCGGCGGGCTCCGGATCGGCGCAATGAAATGACGCGCTCTGCGCCGCCTTCGCGCACGCGCACGGAATCGAGCTCGATCGCGACGATTTCGGCGCCGTCGACGGCATCGCCCACGAAGTACGTCTTGCCGTTCACGACGGCGACGCGCCGCACCGGCGAGACGAGGACGGCCGTCAGAGCGAAGCGCGGTCGCGCCGGATCGGCCGCGGCCGCCCCGGGCACCGTGTCGCGGCCGAACGGCCGCATGGGATCGCGGAGCGGCGGCTCTTCCGCCCCCGCGCTCGACGCCCCGAGCAGCGCCACGGTCAGAACGATCGCCGCCTTAAACACCGATCCACTCCTCGTCGAGCGACAGCGTCGTGAGCTCGATCGTGATGGCGTTGACGGGATACTCCTCGGTCGACAGCTCGAGCCGCGACCAGTAGACGCTCCACGGCAGCCGCTCGACGGCTTCGAGATAGCGCAGGCAGTCGAGAAAGCTGCCGCGCAGCTCGAGCACGAGCGAGTGCCGATAGAGCTTCGGCGCACGCGACTCCGGCGCTGCGGCGTGCGCGGCGTTTGGCGGCGAGGCGGATGCTGCGTCGCCGAGCACGGGCTCGGCGGGGCGATTGACGGCGCGCAGCAGCGTGAGCCCTTTCTGGCGGCGCAACAGCTCCTCGAGCACGTTGCGCATCTCGGCCGGGTCGACGAGATCCGTCGTGAACACGCGTACCTCTTCCTCCCGCGCCTGCACTGCCTCGCGCAGCGCTCGCACGCGCGCGAGCTGTTCCGGCACTCCCTCGCTGGCCCCGGCGGCCGCGAGGTTCAGCGACTCGTCGAGCTTGCGCAGCCGCTCCTGCAGCGACGTGACCTTGTCGTTCGCGAGCTTCTCGCGCGCGGCGAGCGGCGCCGCGAGCACGGCCTCCCAGAGGCCGCCGAGCACGAACAAACCGGCTGCGAACAAGAACAGCCGCTCGCGCAGACTCAGCCGGTCGACGCTCTGCGCCAGTTTGACGAGCCGCTCGATCATCGCCGCCGGCGCTCCTCGGCGAGAGCGACGCCGGCGGCTCGGCTCGTCACTTCGAACGTCGCTTCCCCGGTTTCCGCGTCGAGGCCGATCTCGAAACGATCGAACGTCTGGCCGGCGAGCGCGGGCTCTTCTGCGAAGCGCCGCAACAGCTCGGGCACGAGCTCCGGCCGCAAGCTCCGGCCGGCGAGCTCGATCGCGCCCGTGCCGCCGTTGACGGCAATCTCCGTGAGCCAGACTTCCGGCGTGCGCCGGCGCGCGAGCGCGGCCAGGTAGCCCGAGAAGCCGCCGTTGCCGAGCGGCTGCTCGCGCAGCACTTCGACGAGCCGCTGCTGGTCGAGCAGCGTGGCGCTCAGCTGCGCGAGCTCCGCGTCGAGCTCGGCTCGGCGGCCGTTGCTCAACGCGGGGTCGATGCGCATGAGCTGCGTCGTGAGCGCCTTCTCGCGCCCTTCGAGCTGCACGACCGCTGCTTCGAGCGAGCGGACCTTCGCGAACCCGTAGCCATAGATCGCGAGCAGCGCCACGCCGACCACGGCGAGCGCCTGAGCCATCGTGACGGCCGAGAACACTTGCCGCTGCTTGCGGAAGATCGGCTGGTAGAGGTTGATCTGCTGATACATGGGTTTAGAGCGCTACCGGGTCCTTGCGTAGCGCCGCACCGATGGCCGGCATGCAAAGCCGCTGAAGCTCCGGCGACAGCGCTTCGTCGGTGTCGAGCAGCGCCGCGAGATCGACCTCGTCCACCGCGACCCCGAGCTCGCGCGCAATCGCCTCGCGGTCCTCGGCCTCGAGGCCGCTCACGTGAAGGCGCTGGATCGACGTTTGCTCGTAATGACTCTCGAAGTAGTCGAGCGAGCGCCGAGCTTCGAGCGCGAGCCCTGCCACGAGCTCCGCGCGCAGCTCGGCGGCTTCCGCGAGCGTTGCGACGCCCGTCTCGATGTAACGCGCAAGATACAGCACGCCTTGCCGGACGAGCAGCAGCGTGCTGCGCCGCTCGCTCAAGTACAAGAGCGCCGCGCCGCGTCCCGAGTCGAGCAACGTCGCGACGTTGCGCAGGCTGAGCTCGGGAATGTCGACGACGTCGAGATTCAGTCCCGCGGCTTCGATGCGCTCGATCTCGCGCTTGACGGCCTCTGCCTTCGCCGTCACGGCATACATCATGCGTTGCGGCCCGCCGCGCGCGTGCGGCGGCATCTCGAAGACGTCGATGACGGCGTCGTCGACGTGAAAGTCGATGAGATCCTTCACGCGCCAGCGCACGGCCGCGCGAAGCTCGTCGGCCGGGACGTCGGGCGCCTCGACGAGCAGCAAGCGGTAACCCGACGGCTCGAGCACGCCGACGGCATGCGCGCGGCGGCTCGGCAGCCGGCTCGCGACGCGCGCCAGCGGATCGCGGCCGCCGCCTTTCTCGTACACGCAGCGCGTGAGGCGCGGCTTGCCGCCGGTGCCCGGCGCGACGTGGGCCGCGGCGACGCCCTCCGGCGTCGCGAACACGCCGATCTGGCCGCCGGCTCGGCTGCCGCGCGTTAAAAACGCCAACCACTGGTTACCCACGTTCTGTAATCTCGCCTTCCATGAAGCGCGCAAGAGCGGAGCGCGTCGCGCAGACGCACGCTCCCGGCATTGAACTTAATGCCAAGCAGGCCTCGGGCGTTGAGACGGCGGTCGCAGATCGCCGGCGGCGCTCGTGCGTGCGAGGACAAACTGCGACACAGGTCCGCCGGTGAGGGCCGGCGCCTGGGAAATCTGGATCGACCGCGGCGGCACCTTCACGGACGTCGTCGCCCGCGCGCCGTCCGGCGAGCTTCGAACGCTGAAGCTCTTGTCCTCTGATCCCGGCCGCTACGAGGACGCCGCGCTCGAAGGCATCGACCGGTTGCTCGCCGCGGCGCCGCCGAGCGAGCGCCGCGTCGCGGCCGTCAAGATGGGCACGACCGTGGCGACGAACGCGTTGCTCGAGCGCCGCGGCGAGCCGACGGTGCTCGTCATCACGGCCGGGCTCGAGGACGCCATTCGCATCGGCGGCCAGCAGCGGCCCGACATCTTCGCGCTCGACATCGTGCTGCCCGAGATGCTGTACACGCGCGTCGTCGGCGCCGCGGAACGGATCGATGCGCAAGGGCACGTGCTCGAAGCGCTCGACCGCGCGAAGCTCGAGCGCGATCTCGCAGCGGCGCGCGAGGCCGGGCTCGAGAGCGCCGCAATCGTCTTTCTGCACGGCTACCGCTTCCCGCAGCACGAGCTCGCGGCCGAAGAGATCGCGCGCTCGCTCGGCTTCGAGCAGGTGTCCGCGTCGCACCGCGTGCTGCCTTTGCCGAAGCTCGTCTTGCGCGGCGACACGACGCTCGCCGACGCGTATTTGTCGCCCGTGCTCGATCGCTACGTCGCGAGCGTGCGCTTGGGACTCGCCGCGCGCGGCGGCACGCGGCTCTACTTCATGCAGAGCCACGGCGGGCTCGCCGCCGCGGAGCAGTTTCGCGGCAAGGACAGCCTGCTCTCGGGACCGGCCGGCGGCGTCGTCGGCATGGTGCGCGCGGCTCGCACGGTGGGCGTAAGCGAAGTCATCGGCTTCGACATGGGCGGCACGTCGACGGACGTCGCGCTCTATGCCGGCGAGCTCGAGCGCGCGACGGACGCCGTGATCGCGCAGGTGCGCGTGAGCGCGCCGATGCTGCGCATTCAAACCGTGGCCGCCGGCGGCGGCTCGATCCTGTCGTTCGGCCTCGAGCGGCTCAAGGTCGGCCCCGAGTCGGCCGGCGCGTACCCGGGGCCCGCGTGCTACCGGCGTGGCGGGCCACTGACCGTGACCGACGCGAACCTGCTGCTGGGCCGCATCGATTCCGAATATTTTCCGCGCGTTTTCGGTCCGAACGGCGACGAGCCGCTCGACGTCGCGGCCGGGCGCGCGAAGCTCGAAGCGCTCGCGCGCGAGGTCGAAGCCGCGACGCGGGCGCGACAGCGGCCCGAGGAGCTCGCGGCCGGATTCTTGCGCATCGCCGTCGAGCGCATGGCGAACGCAATCAAGCAGATCTCGGTCCAGCGCGGCCACGACGTGACTCGCTTCGCGCTCTGCTCGTTCGGCGGCGCCGGCGGTCAGCACGCGGCGCAGGTGGCCGAGGTGCTCGGCATCGCGCGCGTCATCGTTCCCCCGCTGGCCGGCGTGCTTTCGGCGTACGGCATCGGCGTCGCCGACGTGCGCGTGCTGCGCCACGCGAGCGTCGAAGAGCGGCTCGACGACGCGCTCGCGGCGGCGCTCGCAATGCGTTTCGAGCCGCTCGCGGCCGCGGCACTCGAGGCGCTGCGGGACCAAGGCGCCGACGCCGCGCGCGTGCGCTTCGAGCGGCGCGTGCTCGCGAAAGTCGCCGGGTCGGACACTGCCCTTCCCGTGCCGTGGCTCGAAGGCGACGGCCGCGGCGAGATCGCGGCGGCATTCGCCGCGCTGCACGAGCGCCATTTCGGCTTTCGCTCGAGCGCCGATGCCGCCCTCGTCGTCGAGTCGCTCGAGCTCGAAGCCGTCGTGCCGGGCCTCGACGAGCCGGGCACCGTGCCGTTGCCCGAGCCGTCGGCGGGGCGCGTGAAGCCGAGCGCGCGGCGCGACGTTTGGTGCGGCCACGGCTGGCGCAACGTGCCCCTCTACGAGCGAGCGCGCCTGCCGGCCGGCACTCGCTTCCTGGGGCCGGCGCTGATCGTCGAGACGAACGCCACGACGGTCGTCGAGCCGGGCTGGCGCGCCGAAGTTCACTCGAGCGGCACGTTGCTGCTCACGCGCACGGGTAAGCGCGCGCAGCGGCAAGCGCTCGGTCGCCAGGCGGACCCCGTCATGCTCGAGGTGTTCAACAACCTGTTCATGCACGTCGCCGAAGAGATGGGCATCGTGCTCGAGCACACGGCTCACTCCGTGAACATCAAGGAGCGGCTCGACTTCTCGTGCGCGTTGTTCGCCGCCGACGGCTCGCTGATCGCGAATGCCCCGCACATCCCCGTGCACCTGGGCTCGATGGGCGACAGCGTGCGGAGCATCCTCGAGTCGAAAAAGCTCGCGCCCGGCGACGCCTACCTCGTCAACTCGCCGTTCAACGGCGGCACCCACTTGCCCGACTTGACCGTCGTGACGCCGGTTTTCGACGAGCGGGGCCGCAAGCTCCGCTATTTCGTCGCGAGCCGCGCGCATCATGCCGACATCGGCGGCCGCACGCCGGGCTCCATGCCGCCCGCGAGCCGCTCGATCGACGAGGAAGGCGTGCTGTTCGACGGCGTGCAGATCGTCGCCGGCGGCGAGCTGCTCGAGACGCACTTGCGCGAGCTGCTCGCGCGCGGGCCGTTTCCGGCGCGCAATCCGGACCAGAACATCGCCGATCTCAAAGCGCAGCTCGCGGCGAACGCGCGCGGCATTGCCGAGCTCGAGCGCCTCGTCGCGCGGTTCGGCATCCGCACCGTCGAGCGCTACATGCGCCACGTCCAGGAGAACGCCGCGGCGTGCGTGCGAGCAGCGGTCGGGTCGCTGCGCGACGGCAAGAGCACGGTCGAGCTCGACGGCGGCGAGCGCATCGAAGTGGCCGTCACCGTGAGCGACGACCGGCGCCGCGCGACGATCGACTTCACGGGCACCTCGCCCGCGAGCGCCGGCAATTTCAACGCGCCGTCCTCGATCGTGCGGGCCGCCGTGCTTTACGTGTTCCGCACGCTCGTGCGCGAAAGCATCCCGCTCAACGCCGGCTGCCTCGAGCCGCTGACGATCGTGCTGCCGCCCGGCAGCCTGCTCGACCCGCGTCATCCGGCCGCCGTCGTGGCCGGCAACGTCGAGACGTCGCAGTGCGTCACGGATGCCTTACTCGCGGCGGTCGGCGCCTGCGCGGGCTCGCAAGGCACGATGAACAACTTCACGTTCGGCAACGCGCGGCATCAGTACTACGAGACGCTGTGCGGCGGCGCCGGCGCGGGGCCCGGCTTCCACGGCGCGAGCGCCGTGCACACGCACATGACGAACTCGCGGCTCACGGACGCGGAAGTACTCGAGCAACGCTATCCGGTGCGCATTCGGCGCTTCGCGATTCGCCGCGGCTCCGGAGGCGCCGGCCGCTGGCACGGCGGCGACGGCGTCGTACGCGAGATCGAGTTCCTCGAGCCGATGCACGCCGCGATCCTTTCGAACCGCCGGCGCGTGCCGCCGGCCGGCCTGAACGGCGGCTCGCCGGGCGCTTGCGGCCGCAACTACGTGCTGCGCGCGGACGGCCGAGTCGAGGACCTCGCGGCGACGGCGGCCGTCGAGCTTGCGGCCGGCGACCGGTTCGTGATCGAAACGCCGGGCGGCGGAGGGTACGGCACTGCCTAGGCAGGCGCTAGCCGAGGTGCCGTTCCGCGTCGCGGACGGGACGCACGTCCGTCGTAAGCGTCGCCGACAGGTAGCGGAAGTCGTAGATGACGAATTCGTTCGGCGCGCGCGGCGCGAAGCCGATGCGCAGCGCGATCGCGGCGTCGCGGCCGTCGCCAGCCGGCTCGAGCGCCGCGCTCGTGCGCACGAAGAACGCTTGGTCCGGCGTGGCGCCCGCGAGCGCCCCGCGTTGCTTCAGCCGCGACAGGAAGATCCAGACTTGCCGCTCGAGATCCGCGGCAAGCTCGTCGGGCCGCTCGGCGGCGAACACCCAACGCGTGCCCTCCTCGATCGAGCGCACGACGAACGCCGTGAGCCGGCTCGCGCTCAAGCTCTGCCAGAGCGAATCGAGCGCCGTCGCGCCCGCGAAGCTCACGTTGCCCTGCAGCGCCGCGACGCCGGGCTGTAAACGCAGGAACGTGTTGACGCCCAAGCGCTGCAGGCTCGCGGCCTGCTTCTCCGTGAGATCGAGCAGCGGCGCGAGGCCGCCTTTCAGCGTCGTGTCGACGGGCGGCATTCGGTGCCAGACTCCGCTCTGGTCGCAACGCGCGAGCATCCCCGCCACGACGCCGCACGCCGGCAAGCCGGCACCGTAACGGCCGAGATCGCCGCGCGGCCGCACGCGCGGGAAGTACGTCAGCGCGTGCCGGCTCGACTGCGCCGATGCGCGCAGCGCGAGCACGGCGGAATCGGCGCTCGTCCACGCCCACGGCGGGTCCCAGACGAGCAGCGCGCGGCGCCGCTCGCAGTAGCGCGTGGCGGCGAGAAAGCTCGTGCTGCCCAAGTCGCGTCCCGGCGGCGACGGCACGCAGACCAAGTCGACGCGCGGACAGCGATCGAGGGCGAACAAGCCGGTGCCTTCGGCGTTCGAGCCGACGATGTCGTAGTCCGTGAGCTCGTCGCCGTCGGAACCGCCTTGCTTCACGGTTATATAAGGTATCGGTTGACCCGGCCGCGCAGGCAGCGTCGCATTCGGCCGGTAGCTCGGCAGAGGACCGACGAGCCTCACGAGCTCGGAGTCCTGCAGCGCATCGACGATGAACCGCTCGTCGGTCGGATCCATCGACAGCGCCTCGAACACTTCCTGATCCTCGACGAGCTGCGAGCCGGGTCTCGGCACACGTTGGATCACGAGGTTGAACTTGTCGGGCATGCGCTCGACGCGGTCGTAGTCGACCGAGGCGCGCAGGTACTCGCGGCTGCCCGGCTGGCGCGCTTGCAGGCGCAGCACCTCGCGCCCGGCTGCGAGCTCGAGCGATGCGCGCGTCGCGCGATTGGCGACGCGGACGACGACGGCGATCTCGCCGCCGTGCCAGAAGAAATGCTGCACGGCCAACGAAACGAAGCTGAACGGCGTGTGGCCGCCGAAATGACGCGCGAAATCGTCGAACGATTTGACGACGACGGGCTCGTTGAGCGGCCCGCGCTCGGTGCGCCCGATGAACGCGACGACCGTCGAGGCTACGATCGGTATGACTTCGGCGCCGTCGAGGGGATCCCCGATCGCGGAACCGAAGTCGACGGGTTCAGCGGCCATTCAAGCCTGTGCTGCGAAAGAACGCGGGCATGATAACTGCGGCGCGCGGCGCTTGCAGCACCGCCGTGTCGGCGAGTTGTCAATTTTCCCGGCGGCGCCGTTCACGCAGGAACCAGCGAATCAGCAGCGCGCCGCCGGCGAAGCCGCCGATGTGCGCCGTGAACGCGACGCCCGCCACGCCGGGCTCGGCGAGCACCGAGCGCGCGAGCTGGCCCGCGAACCATACGCCGAGCATCAAGATCGCGGGCACGCGCAAGAGCTTGAACGGCATCGCGACGAGCACGTTCGCCTTCGGATAGAGCACCACGTAGGCGCCCAGCACGCCCGAAACGGCCCCGCTCGCGCCGATCATCGGCACCGTCGAGCGCGTGTCCGGCACCGCTTGGGCGAGCGCGGCAATTGCACCGCAAATCAAATAGAAGGCGACGAACCGGCCGCGGCCGACGCGATCCTCGACGTTATCGCCGAAGACCCAAAGGTAGATCATGTTGACGGCGAGATGCAGGAATCCGCCGTGCAGGAACATCGCCGTGAACATCGATCCGAGCGGCGAAACCCAACCGCCTCCCTCGATGCTCGCGTAGCCGAACAGCACTCCGGGCATGAAGCCGAGCAGCGTGACGGCCGCCTGCCGCGAGCCCGCGGGCAGCGACAGCTGCCACAGAAAAACCCCGATGCAGGCGAGGATCAGCAGGATCGTGACGACGGGAATGCCGCGAACCGGATTGTCGTCGCGGATCGGAATCATGCGGAGCCGGCGCGCCGTGCGGCGGCCGTGCGCGCGCGCTCAGCGGCTCGCATTCACGGCCGGCTCCGCGAGCCGCGCCGTCTCCTCGGCGACCGCGATCGGCACGGTGTTCTCGACGATGCGCGCGCTCGCGAGATATTGCTCGAGCGAGCGATCGGCGCGCAGCACCGGCAAAGGAATGCCGCGCTGCTCCGTGACGATCTTCTCGATGGCCGCGCGGTCGATTTGCACGGCGGCCGCCGCCGTGCCGGCCCGTGCGAGGGCGCGATTCAGCGCGGCATCGGCCTCGGCCACGAGGTCGTGCTCTTCCTCGGCCAGCGGCGGGTGCACTTCGAGGTACAACTGCCCGTCGTGCCACCCGGCGAGCACAGGTTGATTGACGAGGCGCACGGACGTGCCGCGCGCAACGCGCGGGAACAACGCTTCGATGTCCTCGGGGTAGAGCCGAATGCAGCCGTGGCTCGAGCGCATTCCGACGCCGGCCGGCTTGTTCGTGCCGTGAATCAGGTAGCCCGGCATCGACAGCGTCATCGCGAACGCGCCGAGCGGATTGTCGGGGCCCGGCGGCACGACGCTCGGCAGCGGATCGCCGCGCTCCGCGTGCTCCTTGCGGATCGATGCCGGCACGTACCAGACGGGGTCGCGCGCCTTCTCGACGACCTTCGCCTCGCCGAATGGAGTGGCCCACCCCTGCACACCGATGCCGATCGGATGACTCGAAACTTTGAGCGCGGGCGGCGCGCCGGCCTCCTTCGGCTTCTCCTGCTTGAAGTAGAAGAGCCGCATGGCCGGCACGTTGACGACGATGCCTTCGCGCGGCGCCTCGGGCAAGATCGTTTGCGTCGGGAGGTAGATCGGCGTGCCTTCGCCCGGCAGCCATTGATCGACGCCGGGGTTCGCTCGGCGCATCTCTTCGTAGCCGAGGTTGTAGACGCGCTCGATCGCCGAGAACGTGTTCTCGTAGCGGGCGAAGATGATTTGCGTCTCGCCTATGAGCTCTTGCATAGGGTCGAGCTCGAAGTGCCGCGTCTCGAGCGGCTCGAGCCGCGGAGCGGCGAAATTCGGCACGGCCGGCCGAACGGCGGCGGCCGGGGCCGCCGCGTCGCGCGGCGACGTGAGCAGCGTGCAGCCGCCGAGCCACCACACCAGGGCGGCGAAGAAGAACGTCTTCCGCGGAGCGGCACGAAGACTGAAGGAACGCATGACCCCGGTGATCCCCCCTACATGACAGGGAGTATACCTAACTCGGCACGACGCGCCCCACGGGCGAGCGCCGGCTTCACTCGATCGCGTTCAGGTAGTGGGCCCCGCTGCGCGGCGTGCCGACGGCGCCGCTGCGCGTCTTGAACCGCACGGCAAGCGATTCCGTCGTTCGATCGCGTCCCGTCCGGTAGACGCCGAAGTGCAAGTGCGGCGCGGTGCTGAAGCCCGTGTCGCCGGAGCGCGCGAGCCGCTGGCCGCGCGCGACGCGTTCCCCGACGCGCACCTCTGCGCTGCCGCGCTCGAGATGAAAGTACTCCCCGGTCGTGCCGTCGGAATGCAGCACTACGACGAAGTTCGCGAGCGGCGCGCACTCCCCGCTCGCGCAGCCCACGTCGTGCGAATCCTCGACGAGCACGACGACGCCCTCGCGCGCCGCGTGCACGGGCGTGCCCACCGGCATCGCAAAGTCGAGCGTGAAGTGCTCGGCCCCCCGATGGCTCAACTTCGCGCCGTAGGCTTGAATGATCGGGAAGCTCACGTCGTCGCCGTACGGCAGCCGATAGAGATAATCGTCGTCGTGATCCGCATCGACGCGGCCGAGCCGCACGTCGGCGCGGGTCATGGCAGCCGACCAGCGGCTCGACGCCGCGACGCGCGCGCCGCCGTGCTCCTCTTCGGCCGCGATACCGAAGGCCGAGAGCCAAGCGAGCAGCGCGGCCACGCGCCGCACGGAAGAAAGACGGACGATCCTCATCGTTATTCTTGTTCGCGGACGTCGCGAGACATTATGCCCAAGCGGCGCGGCGGGCGGGCGCGCGCTTCGACATAAATCGGCGGCACCTGAGCGGCCTCGCGAACGAGGCCCATCATCACCAAGGTTTTCGCTCGTGGAATCGCTTCTGCAGGAAATCCACGAACAGCTTGACCTTCGCGGAGAGATGCCTGCGGTGCTGGTAGATCGCGACGACGTCGCGCTCGATGCCGCCCCATTCCTCGAGCACGCGCACGAGCCGGCCGTTCGCGATGTCGTCCGCGACGTAGTAGTCGGGAAGATACGCAAGACCGAGGCTGTTTCTCGCGGCCGCCAGCAGACAGTGACCGTTGTTGCTGCGCCAGCGGCAGAGACCGGTTACCGACACTTCCTCGTCGCCGCGGACGAATTTCCACGGCTTGCCGACCCCGTACTCGGTGAACGTCACGCAACGCAGGTGCTTCAGGTCGCTCGGCTTCTCCGGCGCTCCGTGACGGTTCAAGAAGCGCGGCGTCGCCACGAGCTGGAACGTCGTCTTCGCGAGCGGCTTGTTGACGACGTTGATGTCGGTCCTCGCCCCGACTTGGATCGCCACGTCGTAGGCGTCTTCGACGAGATCGACCTTGCGCCCGTAGAAGTTGAGCTCGATCTCGAGGCTCGGATTCTCGGCGAGGAAGTCGGCGATTGCGGGAACGATGTGCAGCTCGCCGAGCAAGTTCGGCGAGCTGATCTTGAGGAGGCCCGTCGGCCGCTGTTGATACTTCGAGACGGCGCGCTCGATTTCATCGAGGTCTTCGATGACTTGCTTGCAGCGCTGATAGTAGAGGTTGCCGAGCTCCGTCAGCGACAGCTTGCGCGTCGTGCGATTCAGCAGCCTTACTCCGAGCCGATCCTCGAGCTGACCGATGCGCTGGCTCACGTGCCCCTTCGAGACGCCCATCGCTCGCGCGGCGGCCGAAAAGCTTCCCGACTCGACGACCTTGACGAGCTCCTCGAATCCTTCCCACCGGCTCATGCAGTCACCCGCCTTGCGCGAGATTGGGTACGTTGGCCGTTTACGATACTAAACAAAAGGTTTATTGGTGCCTCGATTGAGCAGGCGCTATCGACAGTCTCGCTCCCCGGAGCACCCGGGAAAGAGCGGCGGACGCCGCCGGCTCGCAGCGTGCGTCGAATCCGCTCGCGCACGGCGACACCCGAAGACGGCGCCGCGTTCAGGCCTGCGGCGCGACGGCGAAGATCAGGTACAGGCCGATCGCAAGCGCGATGATCGGGATCACGTCGACGACGCTCATGACGACGAAGAACTTCGCCTGGAGCATCGGAGACAACTCGGGCTGCCGCGCGCTGCCTTCGAGCATCTTGCTGCCGAGGACGCCGACGCCGATCGCCGCGCCCAAGCCGCCGAGCCCGATCATGAGGCCGGCGGCGAGATAGATCGCCAAGAGTTCCACGATCCCTCCTCGTCGCTCCGTTCCTCGGGCAGTGTAGGGACGGATCGGCGGCGGCATTAGCGGCGGCGGCAAAATAGCTCCGTTTACGGGCGTGAACAGTCGCGCTTTTTCAAGGCCCCGAGGCCGCAGTGGCCAAACGTACCGCCCCTCTACTTGGTGCAGGCCGTCGCCAGCAGTCGCAAACGCGACGTGAATAAGGCGCTGCTCGCCGAAGCGCTCGACCGAATCCGAATCGTGAGCGACGGAGCGTGGATGTCCGACGCGGCGAGCTCGTGGGCGAGCCTGCCGCTTCGAGTTGTGGTCCTCGTCGCGACCACCGTGCCGCCCATGTGGTGGGCTCAGCGCGAGAGCAGCGTCTCGGCGCCGCCCCAAATGCGTTCCTGAAGGCTGCGGCGCCGCTTGTAGGCGACGTGATACACGTCGTGATCCTTCGCCGCTTCGAGCAGAACGTCGTCGCTCGTCTTCAGCTCGTCGACGAGGTTCAGCTCGAGCGCGCGAATGCCGTACCAGTGCTCGCCCGTCGCGACGGCCTCGACATCGACCTGCGGCCGGTGCTCGCGGATCTGCGCCTTGAACAGCTCGTGGATGTCCTCGACTTCCTGCTGTAGCTTCGCGCGGCCCTCGTCCGTGTTCTTGCCGAAGATCGTCAGCGTGCGCTTGTAGCGGCCCGCCATGATCTGCTCGAAGTCGACGCCCTTTTCCTCGAGCAGGCGATGGAAATTCGGCAGCTGCGCGAGCACGCCGATGGAGCCCACGATCGCGAACGGCGCCGCGATCAGCCGATCGGCGACGCAGGCCATGAGGTAGCCGCCGCTCGCAGCGACCTTGTCGACGGCGACGACGACCTTCAATCCGTGCTGCTTCAGGCGCACGAGCTGCGAGGCCGCGAAACCGTGCTCGTGAACGGTGCCGCCCGAATTCTCGAGGCGTACGAGCACCTGCTCGCCGGCCTTGGCCACGTGCAGCACGGCGGAGACCTCTTCGCGCAGCGACGCCGCCGCGGTAGCGCGCAGGTCGCCCTTGAAGTCGAGCACGTAGAGCCGCGGCTTCGCTGGCTCCTCCTTCGCGCGCGCCTTCTCCTCGCGCTTGCGATCCTTCTGCCGCGCCTTCAATGCCTTTTTGTACCGGCCCTTGCCCTCGACCGCGAGCTTGAGCTGGTCGGCGGACTCCTCGAGCTTGCGATTCAAGTGCTCGACGACGAGGCCTTCGGCGTGCCCACGCTTCCGCGACGCCACGATGAAGGCGACGATGACGAACATGACGAACGCGAGAGTGGCGAGCTGCGCCAGGAACAGGCCGTATGCGGCGAGGAACTCGCTCACCGCGCCTCAGAGCCCGACGTTGTTCTTCTCGAACACGCGGTCGGCGCGATAGCTCGAGCGAACGAGCGGCCCCGCCACCACCTCGAGGAAGCCGCGCTGCAGGCCCGCGGCTCGATGGAGCGCAAACTCGTGCGGCGTCACGTAGCGCTCGACGGGCAGGTGGTTCGGCGTCGGCCGCAGGTACTGGCCGAAGGTGACGATGTCGACGCCCGCGGCCTTCAAGTCGTCGAGCGCCGCCTCGATCTCGCCGTCGGTTTCCCCGAGCCCGAGCATCAAGCTCGATTTCGTCAGCACGCTGGGGCGATGGCGCTTCGCGAACTCGAGCACCGACAACGTCTGCGCGTAGCCGGCGCGCGCGTCGCGCACCTTGCTCGTCAGGCGCTCGACGGTTTCGAGATTCTGCGCGAACACGTCGAGGCCGGAGTCGACGACCGTCGCGACGTCCGCCAGGTTGCCGGCGAAGTCCGGCGTCAGCGCTTCGACGGCCGTGTCCGGGCAACGGGCTTTGATGGCGCGGATACAGTCCGCGTAGTGCCGCGCGCCGCCGTCGGGAAGGTCGTCGCGATCGACGGAGGTCAGCACGACGTAGTCGAGACCCATGAGCTCGACCGTGCGCGCAGAGTTCTCGACCTCGTCGGGATCGAGCCAGCCGCGCGGATTGCCCGTATCGACGGCACAGAACTGACACGCGCGCGTGCAGACCTTGCCCATCAGCATGATCGTGGCCGTGCCGTGGTTCCAGCACTCGCCGATGTTCGGGCAGATCGACTCCTCGCAGACCGTGGCGAGCCGGTGCTCGCGCACCGTGGCGCGCAGCCGCTCGAAGCGCTCGCCGGCCGGCACGCGCGCCTTCAGCCACGGCGGCTTCGGCTCCCGGCGCGCCGTTTGCCGATCGGGTCGCGCCTTGACGCCGTTCTTGATCGCGGCGAACCCCTGCTCGGTCTGGTATTTGGCGCCCGTCGTGACGACCGGGATGCCGCGGAACTCGCTCATCGTGCTTGATAACATCGTCGGTGTGGCGATCCGAGTATCGCACGGGCATTGAACGGGGTGTTATGGGGCGGTATCGAGCGCCGCGGCCGCCGAGCGCGAAATACATCACGCCGGACGGCGCCGCACGCTTGCGCCGCGAGCTCGACGAGCTGTGGCGCGTCAAACGGCCGGCCGTCACGCGCGCCGTGGCCGAGGCCGCCGCGCAGGGCGACCGCTCCGAGAACGCGGAGTACATCTACGGCAAGAAGCAGCTCGCCGAGATCGATCGCCGCGTGCGCTATCTGCGCAAGCGGCTCACGGGTATTCGCGTCGTTGACCAGGTGCCGAGCGACACCAGCCGCGTGTTCTTCGGCGCCTGGTTCGAGCTCACGGACGCAAGCGGCCGCCGCGAGTACCGCCTCGTAGGCCCCGACGAATTCGATTTCGCGCCCGACTACGTGAGCATCGACGCGCCGCTCGGCCGCGCCGTCTTGGGGAAAGCGCTCGGCGCGACGATCGCGGTCCGCACGCCCGAGGGGGAGCGGGTCTACGAGCTCACGGGCGTGCGTTATGTCTGAGCAGTAGCACACTGCTCCTGCGTTTGCGCGTGCCGGCCATCCATGGCCGTCAGCCGCAAATCGCTCCTGCGTTTGCTGCATGCCCGCCATCACATGGCGGAGCAGCAGATCGCTCCTGCATTTGCGGCATGCCCGCCGTCCATGACCGTCAGCCGCAAATCGCTCCTGCATTTGCGGCATGCCCGCCATCCATGGCGGGCAAAAAAAGCCCGGCACTGGGCCGGGCGAGTTCACAGGGGGAAACCGTTCGGGGTTACTGCAAGCGAGCCCAGTTGATCAGCCGCACGTCGCTCGAGCGCAGATCGAAGTTTCGTGCGAGCAACGCCTCGATCTCCTTCGTCTCGTACCGCTGATCGGTCGCTTGATTCACTTCCACGACTCCGCTGAACTCCTGATCCGAGCCGGCTGCCGCCTCACCCGTCAGCACGAAGTGCGTGTAGTACTTGACACCCATGGGGTGAGAGTCTAGGCAGCGGCTCGCGAAAACGTCTGTGATTGGTTGCACAGTTTGCCGGCACGCGGCGCGCACGCACGCACCGAATCGCGGCAATATGTCGCGAAACTCGCCGCGGGCCCCGCTCTTGACATATTTTCCCCGGCGCAGGTACAGAAGGCTGTGGCTTCAGGGAGGCGCGATGAGTCTCGTTCGGTCTGCCGTACTCGTGAGCTGGCTCGTCGCGCTCGCGGCACCCGCCTCGGCGCAGCAAGAACTGCGCGCAACGCTGTTCGCGGAGGCCTCGCGCGCGCTCGAAGACGCACGCGCGGCGAATGCCGAGCTGCTCGCACCCGCCACGTTCACGCGCGGCCTCGAAGCCTACATGGGCGCCGAGAACGACCTCGCGCGCGGCCGCAACATCGAGCGGATCCGCAGCACGCTCGCGACTGCGGCACGCGCGTTCGTCGAAGCGCGCGACGCCGCCGAGATTGCCGACGTGACGCTCTCCGCCGTCATCAAGACGCGTGCCGACGCCATGAACGCCAACGCCGAGACATTCGCGCCCGAGTTGTGGACCGAGGCGAGCGAGAGCTTCGATAGCGCGGCGCGCCGGCTCGAGAGCGGCGACATTCGCGGCGCGCGCAGCCGGGCCGACGAGGCCGAAACGCTCTATCGCGATGCCGAGCTTACGGCCATCAAAGCGCAATATTTGAGCCAGACCCGCGCGCTTCTCGCCGAAGCGGAGCAGGCGCGCGTGCCGCGGCTCGCGCCGCGCACCTACGAGAAGGCCCGCTCGCTGCTCGCGGAAGCCGAGCGCGAGCTCAACGAGAACCGCTACGACACCGACTTGCCCCGCAGCCTTGCTCAACAAGCGAACTACGAGGCGCGCCACGCAATCTATCTCGCGCAGCTCATCGAGCGGCTGCGCAGCGAGGACCGGTCGCTCGAGGATTTGATCCTGAGCTACGAGCAGCCGCTCGCGGACATCAGCGCGGCAGCCGACAAGGTCGCGCAGCTCGACCGAGGCGTCGAGCCCGTCGTCGCCGACCTCGTGGCCTACATCGAAGGGCTGCGCGAGCAGGCGGCGCAGGCCGAGCAGGATCTCGCCGACACTCGCACGCGCGTCGGCGAGCTCGAGGAAGAAATCCGCGACCTCGACGAGCGCCTGGGCGGCGTGTCGCAGGAACGCGTGGCGCTCGTGCAAAGGCTCGAAGCCGAAGCGCGTATCCGCGAGCAGTTCGCGACGATCGAGAACATGTTCACTCGCGACGAGGCGCGGGTCTCGCGCGAAGGCAATCGCGTGATCATCCGGCTCGTCGGGCTCACCTTCCAGAGCGGGCAGGACGTCGTGCAGCCGAGGTACCGGCCGCTGCTCGAGAAACTGAAGCAGGCGGCCGACGTGTTCCCCCAGTCGCAGATCACGATCGAGGGGCACACGGACTCGTACGGCGGCGACGAAGGCAACCTCGCGCTGTCGCGGCGGCGTGCGGATGCGGTCAGCGCGTACCTGACGAACGAGCTCGCGGTGCCGGCATTCCGAATCAGCTCGGTCGGCTACGGCGAGACGCAGCCGATCGCGAACAACGACACCGAGCAGGGCCGCGCGCGCAACCGCCGTATCGACGTCATCATCGAGCCCCAGCTCGAGTCCGCCCCCTAGCCCTCCCGCGCTCGCGTGCGGCGCGAAGCCGCAGGGACGCGCTTCCGGCGTGTCTCGGGAGGGGCCCTCGCAAGCGGAGCTCAGAACTTCCACCGACCGATCCCGCGTTCAACGCCCGATCACACCGCGAGACGCCGCGTCGCACGGCGCACCCGCCTCGCCGCGTTTTTAGGGGAAAGGGGGAAGAGACGAGTCGAGCCAGTCGGCGACGATGTTCGCGAGCAGGGGTTGGGCGAGATAGCCGTAGGCTTCGTGCGGATTCAACCCGCTGTCGCCGCGGAAGTAGTTCGCGAAGTCGACGTGGTCCTCGAGCGACTCGACGAGCTCGAGATCGAGCATCTCGCGATACAGCGGCCGCAACCGCGGCAAGAGCGCCGTCGTGTCGCCGAGCGCCGCGAGGTTCACCCACCTTCGGATGTTGTGCGGATAGCGCGCCGCGCCCGCCTCGCGTGCGCCCTTCAGCGACCGCTGCACGAAGCGCGTGCCGAGCGGACTGCCGAACGTCACGAACAGGCTCACCTCGCCGCTCGCGCGATGCTCGTGCGTCAGCTCCCAGAGCGTGTCGTACGCGATCACCGATCCCAAGCTGTGGCCCATGAGGAGCACGCTTTCGCTGCGCAGCCACGCCGCTTCGAGCGTGCCGCGCAGCACCGCGCGAACGTCGGCGCCGATCCCGTCGCGATTCTTCAGGTAGCGATTCGCTTCGTGCATGAGCCGTCGAGTGTTGGCCGGCGCAAGGCGCCGGCCGAGGTACGGCCAACGATCGCCGACGAGATGGGACCAGCGCAGCAAGCGCCGCTGCCACGAGCGCAGCTCGCGCATGTCTTCGCGCGTGGCCGCGGTCTGCTCGAGCAGCCGCTCGATGGAAGGCAGGTCGACGGTGATGTCGCGATGAGCGCCGTGGAACAGGTAAGTCCATGCGACGAGCTCGAACGCGGCGTCGTTCGCCGCGAGCCGCTGCGCCGCGCGCGGCCGCGTGCGGCCGAGCGTGTGGAGCAGCACGCGCTTCAGCTGCGACTGGTAGAGCTCGGGAGGCGGCTTGGGGTTCAGTCCCGGAACGAAGATGATGCGTGCGCCTTTCAAACCGATCCGGCGCTTGTGACCGCCGCCGCTGCCTTGGGTATAGTCGCTAGCTCTGCGTGCAGCGACGGTAGGGAGAATAGGTCGTGCGGTATCTGCATACAATGGTGCGCGTCAGCAACCTCGAGGAGTCGCTCGACTTCTACTGCAACAAGCTCGGCTTGAAGCAAGTCCGACGCATCGATCACGAAGCGGGACGTTTCACGCTCGTTTTCGTCGCGGCCGAAGGCCAAGAGGACTGCGCCATCGAGCTCACGTACAACTGGGACCCCGAGGAATACACGGGCGGCCGAAATTTCGGCCATGTCGCTTACGAGGTCGACGACATTTACGCACTGTGCCAGCGGCTGCGCGACGCCGGCGTCACGATCAACCGGCCGCCGCGCGACGGCAAGATGGCGTTCATCCGCTCGCCGGACAACATTTCGATCGAGCTCTTGCAGAAGGGCGAAGCGCTGCCGAAGGCCGAGCCTTGGGCCTCGATGCCGAACACGGGCACGTGGTGAGCTCTAAGCCAGGTCGCGCTGAATCACGCGGAAGTTGCCCGTCTCGACCTCGTCGCCGTCCGCGTCCCTGAGCACGACGCGATTGCGGCCTTCGCGCTTGGCTTGATAGAGCGCCTCGTCGGCCGCTTGGATTGCGCCGGCCAAGCTGCGGGTCGTCTCGGGCCTCGCGAACGCCATGCCGACGCTGACGGTCACGTAGCTCGCCGCCTGCGAGCCGGCGTGAGGAATCCCGAGCTCGAGCACCTCGCGATGGATCTGCTCCGGCACGCTGCGTGCGTAGTCGTCGGGCGGCCCGTAGAGCACGAGCACGAACTCCTCGCCGCCGTAGCGCGCTGCGAAGTCGAACGGCCGCTTCGCGCCGCGCGCGATGCACTTCGCTACGCGCTTCAAGCAATCGTCGCCGGCCTGGTGACCGTAGAGATCGTTGAAGACCTTGAAGAAGTCGATGTCGACGAAAATGATCGCGACCGACGTGCCCTCCCGGCGCGATTGGCGCCAGAGGCGCTCCATGTAGTCGTCGAAGATGCGGCGGTTGTACAGCCCCGTCATGCCGTCGCGTTCGGCAAGCTCGTTCAAGAGCCGTGTCTCGAGAAAGTTCGTGCGCAGCGCGTGCTCGAGGTTGTACGTGGAGATGCACCCGATCACGGCCGCGCCGCCCAAGATCGCCGCGCTGTAACTCAGTGCGTCGAACGGCAGGCCTACGGCGATCCCCGTGACGAAATGGCCGGCGATCAAGATCGCGGCGATCGCGACGGCCACGTTGAACAGGAGACCCAAGAACAAGCAACCGTAGAGCACGACGAGCACGAGCCCGGCAAGAACGTACGACGAGCCGGCGAGCGCGCCGAGATGAGCGATGTACGTCACGACGAACCCGATCAGCGTCACGCCGACGGAGACGACCTCGGTGTAGTACCGCTGCGCCGCCGGCACCGAGATGGCAGCGCCGATGATGACGAGCAGCGGGCAAAGGATCCCGAGACGCAGCGTGTTCAGCGGGCCGCCCGCGTTGGACCCGAGCAGAAGGTCGATGCACGTGACGGCGAGCACGACGATCAGCGCGATCAGGCCCGACAAGCGCGCGCGCGGCAGGTTCTGAGCGATGTAGAACTCGCGAAAATCCTTTTCCAGCAGACCCGTGAAACGTAGGCCTTGGAACCCACGCTCGAGCTGTTCGGCGTAGGGTGAGCCGTAGTTGTCCTTGTCGAGCCTATGTACGTCCATATGAACGCGGGGGCGCTGCCAGATTCGGAAGTATGCGCCTCCACGGAGGGTGAAATCTCTAATCCAAGTCACAAACGCGACCGCTTCTCATCGGTACAGCGGCAGCAGCGGGTCCTCTGCGACACGCTCCGTATCCTGGGCTCCGCGCTCGAGCTCGTCGAGGGCGGCCTTCAGATCGTCGCCGCGCCAAACGCCGGCGACGGCGCCGTAAATGTGCGCCTCGAGCGCCAACACCTCGCGCGCGGCCGGCTCGGGAAGCCGCGCGGCCAGTGCGCCGAGGCTGCGCGGCGGGTCCTGCTCGAACCGCGCTTCGGCGAAGCGCAGCAGATGATCGCGCGCCGCGTGCGGATCGTTGACGGCGCATGCGCTCGCGAGGTCACGCATGATCCTGCGCATCGTCGGCTTGGTGTCGGCGTTCGACGCGGTTGCCGGCGCCCGGCGCGCCGCACCGATTCTCGAGCGCCACCAGAGAGCCAGCGTCGCAAGCCACGCCGCTGCGAGCGCGCCGCTCAGCCACTGCCAGAACGTGCTCTCACGCGACTCGGCGGGCGCCGGTGCGGACATGGCGGGCGCTTCGGCGGCCGGCGCCGGCACGGCGGACTCGCTGCTCGGCCGGACGGCGAGGGTGCGCGGCGGCAGCTCGGCGACTTCCCAGCGCTCCTCCTCGACGTTCCACCACGGCAACCGCACGCCGGCGAGCGCGACCTCGCCCGGCGTTTGTGCGATCACGGCGAAGCTCGTGCTGCGCCGTGACAGCAGACCCTCGGCCGTGACCTCGCGCGTGAGCTCGGGCCGATCGGCGTACTGCCGGACGCCGGGTTGCGCCTCGAGCAGCACGTCGGGCAGCTGCGTCTCGAGCAAGCCCAATCCTTCGACGACGATCGTGCGCGTGCGTGGAATGCCGACGGCCAGCTCGCCGTCGCCGCTCCACTGCTCGCGGAGCGTCACGCTTTTCGCCGGCAGCCACGCCGCGCCGGCCAGCTCGGGCGGCGGCGCGACGGCAGGCGCCACCGCGAGCTCGACGACGTCGGAACGGAAGCGCTGCACTCGCGAGAAGCCGCGATCGGGAATCACCATGGCTTCGAACGTCACCGGGCCGATCGTCAGCGTTCCCGGTCCCTGCGGAAACACGGCGTAGCGCCGCTCGCGCACGATGAAGTTGCGCCCCCCGCGCGTGGCTTGATACGTGCTGTCCTCGCCGAGCTTCTCGACGATGGCTTCGACGCCTCCGGTCTCGGGCGTCGTCAACGTCGAGCGGCCGGTGCTGACGCCGACGTAGAGCTTCAGCGTGAACAAGACCTGCGACTGTGCGTAAACGACGTCGGGCTCCGCCGTCAGCTCCATGAAGATGTCGGCGGCGGCGTCCCCCGTCGCGTCGGACGGCAATACGCGCATGCGAACCGTGTTCGATTGTCGATCCCCGACGCGAAGCGACGGAATCGTGAAGTCGCCCGGCGACTTCGGCATCAGCTGGTACTGCCACTCGTTGACCTCGGTGGCGCGCGCGTTGACGATGCCGATTCTGCGGCTCGTCGTCACGTTCAGCACGTCGAAGTTCTCCTGCAGCGCCGCGGTGTCGGGGGCTTCTCCGCGCACGGAGCCCTCGGCACGGAGCACGAGCGTGAACGACTCGTTGACGCGGATCGTGCTGCGATCGACGAGCGCTTCGAGCGGTTCTTGCGCGTGCACGCCGACGGCAGCGGCCAACGCAAGCGAGGCGAGCACCGCGGCGACGAGCCGCCGTGCCGTCACCATGGGGGTTGCTCCGCGGCCGCTCCGCCGAGCACGCGATTGCCGTTCTGATCCACGCCGAGACGCTGGTACTGATAGAGGAACTTGCGCCGCAGCAGCCCGCCGGGATCTTGCGGCACGCGCCGCAGCCATTGCTCGGCCGCCTGCTCGGACGCCCACCGCTCCACGTCGTCGGGCCCGGCCGCGTCGGCCGTGGCCTGGTCCGTGGCCTCCTCGCCGGCGTTCGCGTTCTGCTCGGCGTTTCGTTCGCCCTCGGGTTCGCCGCCCGGGTCCTCCGACGGCTCTTGCGCGCCGTCGGCGGCTTGCGATTCGCCGCTCTCGCCTTGCTCGCTCTGCGACTGCTCGCCGCTCTGCGCGCCTTCCTGCTGCTCGCCGCCTTGTTGCTCGCCGCCCGACTCTCCCTGGCGGCTTTGCTCGCCTTCACTCGGCTGTTGCGGCTGCGCCGCCTCCGGATTGTTCTCGAGGAACTCCTCGAGCAGGTCGCGGTTGAAGCGCGCGTCCTCGTGATCCGGCTCGAGCTCGAGCGCGCGATCGTAGGCCGCGATGGCCGCTGGGATTTGTCCGGCCTTGGCCAAAGCGTTGCCGCGGTTGTAGTGGCCGAGCGCCGAATCGACGTTCGCGAGCGACGCGGCGCTCGCCTCGAACTGGCCGGCGCGGTACTGCGCGGCGCTGCGCCACTCGGGATTCTCGAACAGCTCCGCGGCGCGCGCGGCCTGCTCGGCCTCGAACGCCTCGCGGCCGCGCTGATCGGGCCGCGCCCAAAGGTCGTCCCACTCGAACGCGTGCGCGCGCGGCACCGGCGCGAGCACGACGAGCGCCAGCGCGCAGATCCAGCCGCGGCGGAAGCAGAGCGCGAGCAGCGGCAGCAACAACGCGACCAGCACGACGCCGCGATCGAGCCACACGTCGGCTTCGTATTCCTCGCCGCTTTCGTCGGCAAGCGTAACGTCGAGCGGCAGCGCGGGCGGTTCCGGAAAGAGCGCATCGAGATCGCGGTCGTCCGCGGCGAGCGGCGCGAAACGGCCGCCCCCGGCCGCGGCGAGCCGCTGCAGCGCGGCGGTGGGGAGTTGCGGCACGACGACGGCTCCGGAGTCGTCCGTGACGAAGCCGCCTTCGCCGCGCGGGATCGGCGCGCCCTGCTCCGTGCCGACTGCGAGCACGCTCACGCGATAGCCGTTGCTCGCGAGCTCGCCCGCGGCATCGAGATCGGCGCCGCTCACCTCCGAGTCCGTGATCAGCAAGACGTCGCCGCTGCGGTGGCCCGTTTGCTCGAGCAGCATTCCGGCGCGCTCGAGCCCGGCGGCGATGCTGCCGCCTTGCGTCGGCATGATATTCGTGTCGAGCGCGCTCACGAGCGCCGAGATCGTGCGCGTGTCGGTCGTCAGCGGCGTGACGGTGAACGCGTGCGTCGAGAAAACGACGAGCGCCGTTTGCCCCGCGGCGCGCCGCTCGAGCAAGTCGAGGAGCTTCAGCTTCGCGCGCGCGAGCCGCGACGGCTCCACGTCGCCGGCGTCCATCGAGCGCGACAGATCGAGCGCGACGACGAGCGCCTCGTCGGAGCGAAACGCGGGCACCGGCAGCCGCTCCCACGTAGGCCCCGCGAGGCCGGCGACGGCCGCGGCCCACGCCAAGAGCGCAACGACGAGCGGCAGCCGCGTCTCGCGCAGGACCTCGGGCTCCGCGAGCACGTGCGGACGCAGCTTCGGCTCGACGACGCTGCGCCACCCGCCACCCTCGGCGCGGCCCCGGAACAACTGCCAAATCAGCCACGCGCCGACGGGCAGCAGCACGAGCCAGAACGGCCGCAAGAAATGGAACTCAGCCATGGCCGAATCCCTTCTGCCAGCGGCCGAACGTGCCGCGCGACCACTGCCATCCCGACGCCGCGAGGCCCCCGAGCGCGGCGCCGAGCGCGAGGAGCACGGCGGCCCCGAGCGGCCAGTGGAAGAGCTCCGTGACGGGCCGGAAGCCGCGCTCGTCGGACTCGGCCGGCTCGAGCTCGTCGAGCACCTCGTAGATTTCGGCGAACTCGGCCGTGTCGCGCGCACGGAAGTAGCGGCCGCCCGTCATTTCGGCGATCGCCGTCAGCGTGTCCTCGTCGAGATCGGCCGACGGGTTGATCTCGCGGAGGCCGAACAGGGAGCGAACGGTCAGCGAATCCGCGCCGATGCCGATCGTGTAGATGACGAGCTTGCGCTGCGCAGCGAGCTCGGCGGCTTTCAGCGGGTCGACGGCGCCGGCCGTGTTCGCACCGTCGGTCAAGAGCAGCAGCACGCGCCGACCTTCCGCGACGCCGGCGTCCTCGAGCGTGCGGATCGCGAGCCCGATCGAGTCGCCGATCGCCGTCTCCTTGCCCGCGAGCCCGATCACGGACTCGTCGAGCAGCGTGCTGACGGTCTTGCGATCGAACGTCAACGGCGCCTGCAGATACGCTTCGCGGCCGAACAGGATCAGGCCGATGCGGTCGCCGACGCGGCGCTCGATGAAGTCCGTGGCGACGGCCTTGAGGGCCGTGAGCCGGTCGACCCACTCGCCGTTCAGCTGAAAGTCCTGTTCCTCCATGCTGCCCGAGAGATCGACGGACAGGAGCAGGTCGCGGCCCGTCATCGGCAACGCGACGGGCTCGCCGACGAATTGCGGCCGCGCGGCCGCGACGACGGCGAGCACCCAGACGCCATAAAGCGCCGCGAGCCGCCAGCGCCGCGCGGCATCGGCCGTGCGCAAGCCGGCGAGATCGGCGAACTCGGCGGCGACGGGAACTCTGAGCGCGGCGTCGCGTTCGACGGGCTCGGCCGGCATGAACCGGCGAACGAGCCACGGCAGCGGCAGCGCGAGCAGCATCCACCACCAAGCGAACGTCCACATGGCCCTACGCCCGCCTCGCGCGCGCCGTGGCCGGCTGCGCGGTGAGCCATGCCATGCAAAGCGCCGTGAGCTCGATCGCCGTGCCGCGCTCGATGCTGTTCGGGCGCGCGTACGGCGCCGCGAGCAAGCGCTTGCCCAATCCGGCGCTGAATTCGGTGCGCTGCCAGCGGCCGTCGAGATACCTGAGCCAACGCTCGCCGATCAACCCGGCCACGTCGGTCTCCATTCGACCGTCGCGCGCCGCGCCGGGCGAGGTCATCGCGAACCGGCGCAAAATCGTCGAGACGTACTGGAGGCACGCGACCGGCTCGGCGCCGTTCTCGAGCGCCTCGCGCACTCGGGCGATCGCGCGCAGTGCCGCGCGCTTGTGCCGTGCGCGATAGTAGTGAATGCCGTAAAGCAGAGCCGCCGCGAGCACGAGCGCCGCGAGCAGCCACCAGCCGAACGCGGGCGGCCACCAGCCGATCGGCGCCGGCAGATGAATGTCGCGCAGCGGCAGCTGGCTCACGTCGACGGTGGGATTCATCGCGACCGGAACCGTGAGTTCAGCACGCTGGGCGGCTCTGCATCGGTTGGGCAATCGACCATGCGTATACCTGGGCTACGGCACAGCGCCTCGAGCGCGGCGCGGCGCGCCGCGAACCGCTCGTGGTAGCGCCGGCGCGTCGCTTCGTTCGTCGTTTCGATGCTGAACGACCGCCCGACGCTCACGATTCGATAGCGCCCCGGCGGCGGAAGTTCGGCCTCTACGGCATCGTAGCAATGCACGAGCAGCAAGTCGCAGTGCACGGCGAGCTGGCGCAGCTGCCGCTCGTGGTCGGGGCCGAGGCGCCGGAAGTCGCTGATCAGAAAGATCAAGCTGCCGGGCCGCGCGACGCGCGCGAGCCTTTGCAGGGCACGTTCCGCATCCGTCTCGAGCGCCTCGGCCGTGGCCGGCGGCCGCCAGAGCGACTCCGTGCAGATCGTCTGAAGAAGCCTCAAGGCGGCGCGGGCGCCGAGGGCCGGCCGCTGCTCGTGATGCTCGGTTTCGGAGAACACGAGGCCGCCGAGCCGGTCGCCGTTCGCGACGGCGCTCCAGGCTACGAGCGCCGCGACCTCTGCCGCGCGCACGCCCTTGTACGCGCCGCGCGTCGCAAACAGCATGGGCCGGCGCAAATCGAGCCAGACGAACACGGGGCGATTCCGCTCCTCGCGAAACACTTTCGTGTGCGGCTTGCCCGTGCGCGCCGTGACGCGCCAGTCCATCGTGCGCAGATCGTCGCCGGGTTGATACGGGCGCGACTCGTCGAACTCCACGCCGCGGCCTTTGTACGGCGACACGTGCCCGCCTTCGACGGCGACACGGATGCGGGGCGCGGTGAGCTTCAGCGACTCGCCGGCCGGGCGCAGCGCTACGAGATCGGCGAGCGTGACCTGAACCGGAGAGCGCGTCTTGCCCGCAGCATGCGCGGTCATGCTCAGGGCACTCCGATCCTCGCCAGCAGCGTGTCGATGATCTCGTTCGGCGAGCGGCCCGCGGCTTCGGCCTCGAAACCGAGCAGGATGCGGTGGCGCAGCACGTCGTGCGCCATGCCCTGCACGTCCTCGGGCGTCACGTAGTCGCGGCCCGCGAGCCATGCGTGTGCGCGCGCGCAGCGATCGAGCGCGATCGTCGCCCGCGGGCTCGCGCCGTACTGCAGCACGCCGCGCAGGTCGTCGCCGTACCGCTCGGGCGAGCGCGTCGCGAGCACGATCTGCACGATGTACTCTTCCAGCGGCTCCGAGAGGTGCTGGTCGAGCACCTGCAGCCGAGCCGCTAGCACTTCCTTCTGTGTCACGACGTCGGGCGCCGTGAACAGAGCTTCGTCGCTCGCCGAGCGCCGCTGCTCGGCGCGGTTGAGCTCGAGAATCGCGCGCTCGCCGGCGGCGTCGGGGTAGCTCACGAGCACGTGCAAGAGGAAGCGATCGAGCTGCGCCTCCGGCAGCGGATACGTGCCTTCCTGCTCGATCGGATTCTGCGTCGCCATGACCATGAAGAGCGCCGGCAGCGGATACGTCACCGAGCCGACCGTGATCTGCCGCTCGCCCATCGCTTCGAGCAGCGCCGATTGCACTTTCGCCGGCGCCCGGTTCACTTCGTCGGCGAGCACGAGGTTGTGGAATAGCGGCCCCTGGCGAAACGCGAACGAGCCGTCCTGCGGCCGATAAATCTCGGTGCCCGTGAGGTCGGCCGGCAGCAAGTCCGGCGTGAACTGCAGTCGATGGAAGTCGCCTTCGATGCTGTGGGAGAGCACCTTGATCGCGCGCGTCTTCGCGAGACCCGGCGCGCCTTCGACGAGCAGATGCCCGTCGGACAATAGCGCGACGAGCATGCGGTTCAACAGGCGATCTTGGCCGACGACGAGACGCTTCAGGTGAGCTTCGAGCTTCCCGAACTTTTCTTGTAACGACATGAAGTTAAGCCGGACCTAAAGCGGGCCATTCTAGCCAGGCCCGGAAGGTCAAACCACTTGCGGGCGGCCGGCAACGCGGCCCATCGCTTCCCGGCCGGCAACACTACCCGCGTCCGCGCGGCGACGGTCGCCGGGATTCCCTTCGATTGCGAGTAGCGTTCCCAGCCGGCGTTCACCGTGTCGGCCACCGCCTGCGCGCGAGCCCGGGCCGCTCTGCCGGCGGGTACGCGAAGCGTTCGACGGCATAATGATCCGAACGGAACGACAGGCCGAACGGCAAAGGGAATCGACTTGGCAATTCGCGCGATCGCACTCGCGGCCGGCCTCGTGCTGGCGCTCGTCGTGTCGCTTTACGCCGTTCTCGCCGCGTCGCTGCCGCGCCGGAGCGGCGAGGCGCCGGTGCCCGGCCTCGGCGCGCCGGTGGCCGTTGCGCTCGACGACCGCGCAATCCCAACCGTGCGCGCCGCGTCGTTCCTCGACGCGCTGCGCGCGCAGGGGTATCTGCACGCGCAGGAACGCTTCTTCCAGATGGATTTGCTGCGGCGCCAGAGCGCCGGTGAGCTCGCCGAGCTGTTCGGCGAGCGGGCGCTCGACGCCGATCGCGCGCAGCGCCCGTTCCGCTACCGCACGCACGCGCGCGAGCTGCTCGCGGCGCTGCCGCCGGAGCAGCTCGCATGGGTCGATGCGTACACCGAAGGCGTGAACGCCGGTCTCGCCGATTTCCGTGCGCGCCCGCCCGAGTACTGGCTCGTGGGCGGCGCTCCGCGCGAGTGGCTGCCGGAGGATAGCGTGCTCGTCGCGCTGACGTTCTACACGGCGTTATCGACCAACCACGTCTTCGAGCGGGCGCAGGGCGTCATGCACGCCGTGCTGCCGCCGCCGCTGTACGAGTTCTTGACGCCCTCGACGTCGCGCTTCGATCGTCCCGTGCTCGGCGCGACGCCGGCGGATCCGACCGGCGGCTACGTGCCGCTCGCGCTGCCGGGCCCCGACGTCGTCGACTTGCGCACGCAGCGCTCGCCGGTCCCGCACGACAGGCGGCGAGTCGAAACGTCCTTGGTCGGCGCCGCATCGAACAACTGGGCCGTCGACGCGAGCCGAGGCGCAGACGGCCGCGCGATCGTCGCGAACGATCCGCACCTGGCCTTGCGCTTGCCGACGACGTTCTATCGCGTCGAGCTCGAGTGGCCGGGGCGCGTCCTGCGCGGAGCGAGCATCCCCGGCCTGCCGGGCGTGCTGATCGGCGCGAACGACGACGTCGCGTGGGGTGCGACGAACAGCAACGCCGATCAAAGCGACTGGGTCGTCGTCGACGTCGACCCGGCCGACCCGAATCGCTATCTGACGCCCGACGGCTTCGTGCCGTTCACGACGGCCGTCGAAACGATCGCCGTCGCCGGCGGCCGAACGGTGAGCATCGAGACGCGCGCGACGCGTTGGGGCCCCGTCGTCGCGGAGGATTGGCGCGGCCGGCCGCTCGCGCTGCACGCCACGTGGCTCGAGCCGCGCGGCCTCGACTTCGGGATCTTGCGTCTCGCCGAAGCCACCGACGTCGAGAGCGCGAGCGTGATCCTCGCGCGCTGGGCGGGGCCGGCGCAAAACTGGATGCTCGCGGATCGGGCCGGCGAGATCGCGTGGGTCGTGAACGGCCCGCTGCCGCGCCGCGTGGGGTTCGACGGCTCCCGCCCCGAGTCGCTCGCCGACGGCAGCCGCGGTTGGCAAGGCCGGCTGCCGCCCCCCGGGGCGATCGGCGGCCGCGACGGCGCGATGTTCACGGCGAACAGCCGCACGCTGCCGCCGGAGCGCGCCGATGCCGTGAGCCGCATGTGGATTCGGCCGCTGCGCGCGAAGCGCATCGACGAGCTGCTCGCGGAGCAGCGCACGCTCGACGAAGGAGACTTCCTTGCAATGCAGCTCGACACGCGCGCCGAGGGTTTCGAACAGATGCGCGCCACGATCCTCGAAGTGATCGCACCGGACGATCCCGAACCGAGACTGCAGCGCGCACGCGCGCTCGCCGAACAGTGGAATGGCAACGCCGACCTCGATCAGGGCGCGTTTCGGATGCTGCAGGCGTACTACAGCGTGCTGCTCGAGCGTACGCTCGCGCCGCTGATGCAGCCGGCGATCGAGGCCGATCCGGGCTTCGTCTATCGCTGGCCGCTCGCGGACGAAGCGTTGCGGCGCTTACTCGACGAGCGGCCCGCGCACCTGGTGACGAGCGAATACGCGGGCTGGCCGGCCTTCCTGCGCCAGGTTTTGCTCGACACGCTCGAAACGATCGAAGAGGAGGACGCCATCGATACCGAGTGGGCGCACGTCAACGTGCTCGACGTCGCTCATCCGCTCGCATCCGGCCTCGGCCCGCTGGCGGCACGGCTGAGGCTTCCGCGGGTCGCGCTACCGGGCTCCTTCATCTCGGTGCGCGTGACCGCGCCGACCTACGGCGCCGTGCTGCGCATGGCCGTCGCTCCGGGCGCGCCGGAGAACGGCGTGCTCGAGATCCCGGGCGGCCAGAGCGGCCATTTCTTGTCGGCGCACTTTCGCGATCAGCTACCCGATTGGGTCGAGGGCGCCGCTGCGCCGTTTCTCGCCGGCGAACCCGTGGCAGCCTTCACGCTGACGCCGTGACTACCTGAGCACGCCGCGCTCGATCGTCGGCGGCTCTTGGTCGTTGAAGTGCGGGTGCACGGCCCAGAGCTCGTCGCCGACGACGGCGACGGTCGTGGCAGCTCCGCCCGTGAGCGTAGCGGCGCCCGCGCGCTGCGCCGACAGCCAATCGTCGTTGCTGCGAAACGCGACGAGCCGGGGTTCCGTGGCGCTGTTGCTCGTCACGACGAGGCGGCCGTCGCGCGTGAGCACGATGCCGTCCTGCCCGCCGATCGGCTCGCCGACGTCGACCTCGGTCGTGCCGGCCGGATTCGCGACGGGCACCTTGAAGATCCTTTGACCCGCGACGGCGAGCAAGTAACCGCCCTCGTGATAGACGATGCCGTTCAGCAACTCGCCTTGCGCGAGATCCGTGAAGCGGTGCATGACCGACGCTCGATAGTCCGGCGTCACGCGGTAGATCGCGTTCGCGAACGAGTCCGTGACGTACGCGTTGCCTTCGCCGTCGACGGTCACGTCGTTCGCGAAATGGCGCGCGTCGGCGCCGATCGTGGCGCCGAGATCGACCATCGCGAGCCGCTCGCCCGTCATCAAGTGATAGACGCCGAGCTTCGCATGACCCCTCGCGTTCTGATCGCCGAACACGGCGCTGTTCGAGTTTGCGACGAGCAATCGATCGCGGTCCTCGTCGACTTCGATGCCGACCGACGATACGAGCTCCTCGTCCATGACGAACGGCACGACGCGGCCGTCGCGCTCGATGACGAAGATCGTGCCTTCGGCGAGCGAGCCCGTCAGGAAACGCCCGTTGTCCTCGTCGTACTCGATGCCTTCGGGGATGAAGCCGCCGCGCTCGGCCGTAATGACCTCGCCGGCCGAAGCCGAGGAGCCCTGGGCGGGAGCGGCGGCCGGCGGAGGCGCCGCGGGCGCCGCCGGGGGCGACTCGGCCGTAGGCGATTCCGGCTCCGGCGTGCATCCCGAGAGCACGACATGAGCCACTGCAACGAGGGCGATCTTTCCACGCATGGCGCACCTCCGGCTTGCTTCGAAGCCAATCGTAGCACGCGCTTCCCGAGCCTCGCGGGCTAGCCGGGGATGTTCAGGACCCTCAACCTCTGGGACAGCGAGCTGCGCTGGAGCTGGGCCGAGATCCGGCCGAACCGGCCGAGCGGATTCGCGCGGCCGGCCGGATCGCGCTCGGGAAAGTACACGCCGTAGCCGCCGTCGCGCTCGGAGCGGATCACGCCGAACAGCAGCACGGTTTCGCGCTCGAACGACACCTCGACGTCCACCATGGTGCCGATCGTGAGCGCGGCGAGCGGCCCTCGGGCCAACCTGAGAAACAGACCCTCGGAGCTCAAGTTACCGACGGTGGCGGAAAATTTGCGACCGGCGAGCACGAGACAAGCCGTGACGCCCGCTTTCGGCCCGACGGCCACGCGGAAGGTCACCCGCTGCTCTTGATTCGGCGTGCGCTCGTGCGTCATGGGCCGCGGCTCCTGCCGCCATTGTGCAAGAAAGCCGAGCGACGACAGCGACATACGTCTCGTTTGGCGCGGGCGAGCACGGCGCCATCGCACTGGCGCCTCACGGGGGTTCTGGCTAGAGTGCGGCACCGCCGGCCGCGCGCACTCGACGACGCATGGACTCACATACGCTGCTGCTCGCCGCCGTGCCGGTGACCGGTTTCGTCGCGGGCTTCGTGAACACGCTCGCCGGGAGCGGGTCGCTGTTGACGTTGCCGATCCTGATCTTGCTCGGCCTCCCCGCGAACGTCGCGAACGGCACGAACCGCGTCGGCGTGGTGCTGCAAAACGTCGTGGCCGTAGCGGCGTTCCGGAAGCGCGGCGCGTTGCCGCTCGCGGGCACGTGGAAGCTCATCGCACCTGCCGTTGCCGGCGCGATCTTGGGCGCCGCGCTCGCCGTGGACCTGGACGAAGCTCTCCTGCGCCAGACGATCGGCGTGTTGCTGCTCGTGCTGCTCGCCGTGATGCTGCTCCATCCCGAACGCTGGATCGCCGAGCACGCCTCGCCGCGCGAGCCGCGCCTGCTCGTCGAGGTGCCGCTGTTCTTCGCGATCGGCGTCTACGGCGGCTTCATTCAAATCAGCGTCGGCTTGTTCCTGCTGGCCGGCCTCGTGCTCGGCGCCGGCTACAGCGCCGTCGGCGCCAACGCGCTCAAGAACCTCATCGTGCTCGTGTTCACGGTGGCGGCCCTCGCCGTCTTCGTCGTCAACGAGCAAGTCGAATGGACGCTCGGACTTCTGCTCGGGGCGGGCCAAGCCGCTGGCGCGTGGGTTGCCGCCCACGTCGCGATCAAGCGCGGCGCCGCGCTCGTGCGCTCCGCCGTCGTCGTCGTCACGGTCGTCTCCGCGGTCGCATTGTTCGCCGGCGCGCGACTGTAAACTCTTCGCCTTGGCTTGGAGCCTCGATGACGCACCGGCATCGCGAACGGCATCGCTCGAAACGCACGGGTTGGCTGCGCGCCGCGGTGCTCGGCGCGAACGACGGCATCGTCTCGACGTCGAGTCTGCTCGTCGGTGTCGCGGCCGCCGGCGCGAGCCAGAGCAGCTTGCTCGCGGCCGGCATCGCGGGCGCCGTGGCCGGCGCGATGTCGATGGCGGCCGGCGAGTACGTGTCCGTGAGCTCGCAGGCCGACAGCGAGCGCGCCGATCTCGCGCGCGAACGGCGCGAGCTCGAGACGGACCGCGCCGGCGAGCGCCGCGAGCTCGTAGGCATCTACGTCGGCCGCGGGCTCCGCCCCGAGCTGGCGAACCAAGTGGCCGACGAGCTCATGGCGCACGACGCGCTCGGCGCCCACGCGCGCGACGAGCTCGGCATCACCGAGCACTCGGCCGCGCAGCCGCTGCAAGCGGCGGCGGCGTCGGCCGCGAGCTTCGCGACCGGCGCGGCGCTTCCGCTCACGGTTGCCACTCTCGTGCCCGTGGGCGGCGTGCTCGTTGCGATACCGGCCACGGCGCTCGCGTTTCTCGCGGGCCTCGGCGCGCTGGCCGCGCACGCGGGCGGCGCGGCGATGGGCATCGCCGCCGCGCGCGTGACGTTCTGGGGCGCGCTCGCGATGGCGGCAACCGCCGGCATCGGCGAGCTGTTCGGCGCCCTCGTTCGATAGGAAGCAGGCCGCCGCGCTTCACGCGCCCGCTGCAAGCACTCTCGCGCTCGACACGGATATGGCGAATTTCACGCCAGCCGGCTTCCGCGCCTCGCGGGCGGCGCAACGGGTCGCGCCGTGAGGGCCTCGACGAACTCGGGCGCATGGTCGCGACGCAGGATGATGATCCGATTCGGCGGCACTTCGGTCCAGCCGGCGTCGCTCGTCAACCGCTCGGAGCTGACCGTGACGGCTTGCGTGCCCTTGCGCTTCGCGTGCGGGCCCACGTCCGGGTAGAGCTGGCCCGTGAAGTAGTAGAGCGACTCGGGCGCTTCGCCCGCGGCGTCCGTGAAGCGCGAGACGACGGCGTGCTCGCCGTCGGAGATCGCGATGTTCAAGTAGCTCGCGCTGCCGCCCCCCGCGCGCCGCACGAGCTCGAGCGCGCGGACGATCGCGCGCGCCAGCGCGTGCGCCATGCGCAGCGCCGGATCGAGCTCGGCAGTTGCGAGCCCAAGCAGCGAATCGATGAACAGCGCGAAGAAGTGCTCGGAGTCGGTGCTGCCGTACACGTTGCCGAAAGCTTCGTCGCAAACGGACGCGAGCAGCCTGCGGCGCACGAGGCGAAAGTCGCCGACGTCGCCGTTGTGCATGCACAGGTACTCGCGCCAGCGAAACGGGTGACAGTTCGCCTCGTTGACGCCGCTCGACTGCGTCGCTGCGCGCACGTGCGCGAGCACGCAATCGCTCGCGACGACGCGGGCGAGATTGTGCAGGTTGCGGTTGTTCCACGCCGGCGTGATCGAGCGAAACACGGCCGGCTCGAGGCTGTGCTCGCTCGCGTACCAGCCGATGCCGAAGCCGTCGCCGTTCAGCGGCTCCTCGCGCTCCTCGCTATGGACGCTTTGCCGGATCAGCGAATGGCGCGGCTCGACGATCAGCGAAGACAGCCGCGTCTCGGGCCCGAGGTACAGCATCAACCGGCACATCGAAGAACCTCCGCGCGAGCACGGGTTACGGCCTAAGATCGGCCGCGCGGCGGCGAATCTGAGCGTTCGGCCCGGGCGGCGCGGCCGATTCGGAACCAGTTCACACGAAAG
>Ga0073934_10001787_pt1 | contig 49078 bp, 36 predicted proteins | sample LarsenN4metaG_FD_76834 | JGI IMG/M metagenome (GOLD analysis project Ga0073934, IMG submission 76834) | Hot spring sediment bacterial and archeal communities from British Columbia, Canada, to study Microbial Dark Matter (Phase II) - Larsen... ...
TGTCGAAGCCGCCACCCGCCGCGGCGTCTTAGTAATGAACACGCCCGGGGGCAACGCCGTCAGTGTGGCCGAGCACACCCTGGCCCTTCTGCTGTCGCTCGCCCGCGGTGTGCCGCAGTTGAACGCCGCGCTGCACGCCGGCCGCTGGGAAAAAACCGGTGCGCAGGGCGTAGAAGTGCGTGGCAAAACGCTCGGCGTCGTGGGTCTGGGCCGCGTCGGCGGGGAGGTGGCCCGCCGCGCCCGCGGTTTGGAGATGCGCGTTGTCGCCTACGACCCGTACCTTTCCGAAAACGCGGCACGCGATGCCGGCGCCGAACTCGTTACCCTTGACGATCTGCTGGCCCTTTCCGACTACATCTCCCTGCACACGGCCCTCAGCCCCGCCACCGAGAAACTGATCAACGCCGCCACGCTCGCCAAAATGAAGCGCGGCGCGCGCCTGATCAACACGGCCCGCGGGGAACTGGTGGACGAAGCGGCCCTGGCCGAGGCGCTTCGCTCCGGGCACCTCGCCGGTGCCGCGCTGGACGTTTTCGCCGTCGAGCCCCCGCGCGGTTCGCCACTGCTGGCGCTGCCCAACGTCATCGCCACGCCGCACGTGGCCGGCTCGACGGCCGAGGCACAGGAGGAAGTGGGCACGCTGATCGCCCAACAGGTGCGCGATTTCCTTGCCGAAGGCGTCCTGCGCAACGCCGTCAATCTGCCAGCGCTTTCTGTGGAGCAGTACAACCGCGTGCGGCCGTACCTGGTGCTGGGCGAGCGGCTGGGCTCGCTTGTCGCGCAGGTAGCCGCGGGCCGCATCGGACGCGTGCGCATTTCCTACGCCGGCGAGCCCGCCGAAATTGGCATCCCGCGAAGCGGGATTGTCCGCAACGCCGTGCTCGCTGGCATCCTGAATACTGTGCTCGAAGAAAAGGTCAACCTTGTGAATGCGGGGGGCGCGGCCGCTGCGCGCGGCCTGGCGGTCGAGGAGCACACCCGTCGCCGCGAGCAGGGCTTTCCCAATACGATCGAAATCACTGCCGTGGCCGACGACGCCGGCCGCGAACTCTCTGTGGAGGGCACCGTGCTGTGGGGCACCACGCCCCGCATCCTTTCCATTGACGGCATCCCGCTGGAAGCCCCGCTGGAAGGCACGATTCTTTTCACGCGCAACCGCGACGTCCCCGGCGTCATCGGGCAGATGGGCACCATCCTCGGCAGCCGCGGCGTCAACATCGCCACTTTCGACCTGGGGCGCCGCGCGCACGCGCAAGGCGCCGAAGCCCTCGCGCTGATTGGTCTCGACGGAGACGTCCCCGACTCCATCGTCCAGCCCATCCGCGGCATTTCCGCCGTCTTGGAGGCACGGTTGGTACGGCTCCCGTAGCGTCGCTCCTGCAGGCTGCGCGTTGGTTGCGCCGACCTAATGCGGGAAGGTCGGACCCTTGGAAGGTTCGAAGGTTTCAATCTTTCGTCTACGAAACTTTCCGTTGCATTAAACTGCTCTTCCTACTGCCCACTCCCTGCCGCCTATTCCCTTTGCAGCCTTGCAGCGCGATAATCTACGCAGACTGCCCGGGCGAAAGGAGTTTCGCCATGACCATCTCCGCACGCTTGAAGTCCTACCTGGACGACAACCGCATCCACTACACGCTAATGTCTCACTCGCCGGCCTACACCGCGCAGGCCTCCGCCGCCACCATGCACATCCCCGGGAAGGAACTGGCCAAGACAGTCGTGGTGAAAGCGGGTGATACCACCGTCCTGGCCGTGCTCCCGGCCTCGTTCCACGTCAATCTGAAAAAACTGGGCGAGCTGACCGGCAAGCCGGCGCGCCTGGCCAGCGAACAGGAATTCATCGGTCTGTTCCCCGATTGCGAACTTGGCGCCATGCCTCCCTTCGGCCAGCTCTACAACCTGCCCGTTTTCGTGGACAAGGCGCTCGAGTACGACGAGGAGATCGTCTTCAACGCCGGCACGCACCGCGACGCCATCCGGATGAAGTACTCCGACTTCAAGCGGCTGGCGCAGCCCCGTGTGGTCGAGTTCGCCGTCAAGGGATAGCGCGTCTTGTGGAGCAGCCACTCCGGCCCGAGGCTTCGGGACGGTGTGGCATTCTGCTTATTCGATTCCCACCGGCGGGAACTGCCTGGAAGCACACCAGGACGCAGGGAAGGAGGGCGTCTGCACTCTTCTCTCGCCCGCTGCCTCTGCGCGCCTGCGCGGTGAGGGGTTGTCTTGTTCACTCGCCACTAGTCACTGGCCACTGCTTCTGAAGCTGCCGTGAGCCGCGCGATCACGGTGCGCAGCACGCGCGCCTGCTGCTTCAGTCTGTCGCGGTATTCGAAGTTGTCGGTCTTGCGGATTTCCTCGCGCAGATTAGGCAGTGCGTGGTTCAGAATTTCCAGGATTGCTTCTCGCTCTTCCTCGTTTAGTTCGACCTGCATGGCTGCCTCCTGGGCGTGGCGACTCAGCCAAGGAACCTTCGTGGCTTTTCGTTTTTCACCTTTCGTCTCTTTCACTCCTCAATTCTGCCACTCTTCAACCCTTAATTACGCCGATGGGCCGCAGCCGGGCCACCTTTCTCGCCAGCCCCGCGTTGTGCACCACATCCACCACAGCGTCAATGTCCTTGTACGCCTCGGGAACTTCTTCGAGGATGCCGTCGCGCGTTTCCGCGCGGAGGATGATGCCCTGGTCGGCCAGCTTCTGCGTCTCCACGCGCGCGTCGCGGCCTTTCTTCGCCGCCGTGCGGCTCATGGCGCGTCCTGCGCCGTGGCACACCGTTCCGAACGTCTCCTTCATGGCCTGCTCATTCCCCACCAGCACGTAACTGGCCGTGCCCATCGAGCCGGGGATGAGCACCGGCTGCCCCGCCTCCTTGTACGCCGCGGGAATGAACGCCGAGCCGGCGGGGAACGACCGCGTCGCGCCTTTACGGTGCACCAGCACTTCCTGCTCCTGGTCATTGACCACATGCGTCTCGCGCTTGGCTATATTGTGCGCCACGTCATAGACCACGCACAGCTTCACCTCGCCGAATATTCGCTCGAACGACTTGCGCGTGAAGTGCGTGATAGCTTGGCGGTTGGCCCACGCGAAGTTCGCCGCCGCCGCCATCGCCGCCAGGTACTGCTTGCCTTCCGGCTTGTGGATGGGCACGCAGGCCAACTGCCGGTCGGGCAATTCGATGTGGTAGCGCAGCATCGCGTCGTTCATCACCTTCAGGTAGTCGGTGCAGACCTGGTGCCCCAGTCCGCGCGAGCCACAGTGGATCAGCGCCACCACCTGGTTTTCGCGCAGCCCGAATTGCTTCGCGATCTCCGGCTCAAAGACCTTCTGCACATACTGAACTTCCAAAAAATGATTTCCGCTCCCCAGCGTGCCGATCTGCGTGCGCCCGCGCTGCTTGGCCCGGTCGGAGACTTGCCGGTGGTCGCTGCCAACCATACAGCCTGATTCTTCGCAGTGCTCGACGTCCTCCGGCTCGCCGAAGCCGCGCTCCACCACCCACGCCGCCCCGCGCTCCAGCACGTCGTTTAACTCCGCGAAGGAACAGGGCACAGACCCTTCCGAGCCGGTCCCCGCCGGGACGTCGCGGAAGAGCTGGTTCACCAGTTCCTTCAGCTTGGGCACCACGCTGTCCTTCTTGAGCGTGCTCGCCAGCAACCGCACGCCGCAGTTGATGTCGAAGCCCACGCCGCCGGGTGACACCACGCCTTTGTGCCAGTCCGTTGCTGCCACGCCGCCGATGGGGAAGCCATAGCCCTGATGGATGTCCGGCATGGCAAGCGAGCGGCCCACAATCCCCGGCAGGAAGGCCACGTTCATGGCCTGCTCGATGGAGAGGTCCTTCACAATCTGCTCCATCAGCGGCTCGTCGGCGTAGATGAGCGCGTCGGTGTGCATGCCGGCCTTTGTCCCCTGCGGCACCAGCCAGCGGTAAGCATCGAGTTTCTTCAATTGGCTCTTCTCAATCGCCACACGTCACTCCTGCGCTGATTATAATCTTTCCTTTGCAGGGGCGTATGGCCATTCGTCGTTCGAGCTATTGTGGTACTCAGAAGGGGTCGTGTGCACATGCCGCACGCTCTTCTCCTGGCCTTTGCTTTCCACACCGATAAATTCGGTTGACAAGTACTGCCGCGCGTGTATAGTCATCAGGTAACTTACTTTCCCATCATAAAGGTCAGTCTATGGACGGACGCCTCCTCGTTCGCAGAGTCTCTCCGCTCCGGTCCTCTGCTACCCCCGTCTGGACCCGGCGCGAGGACAGTTCCCGCGGGGCAGGCTCGCGAACAGAGCCGATGTGCGGCCAAGACCTTCCAGTGCCCCGGCCCGAGCTGTTTACCTGAGCGGACAGCCAAAGGAGCGCAACCATGAGTCTGAGAATCACGATCGATATCTTCAGCGGGCGGAAGAACCCAGTCATCCAACTGGACGGGAAGGAAATGAAGGAAGCCTTGAGCCGGCTGAGGCCGGTGCGCCGACTGACACGGAAGGAACTGCTCCCCGCGCCGGAATCAGTGCTCGGCTACCGCGGCCTGCTCATCGAGCAGATCGGGGCCCCGGCTCGCGGCCTGCCCAAACGATTTCGGCTGATCCACGGCGACTTGTTGGGCCCGCGGCTCGCACACCGCGCGGCGGACCCGGACTTCGAGGATTTTGTCTGCGGGAGCACCGGGCCGATCCGGAAACTCAAACTCGGGAAGGAATTCTTGGGCAGGCTCCGAAACGAAATCGACCGCTACCGGAGAGTGCGCTACGCCTATTTGAAGAAACCATTTCCCTGGCCCTTGCGGTATCCCTGCGTCTGTGCGCCACTTTACGAACCAGCCTGGTGGAATGATGCGGGACAGAAGCAGTTCAACAATAACTGCTACAATTACGCCACCAACTACCGCTCGGATACCTTTGCCCAACCCGGCCTGGCGGCCAGTGCGTTGTACACCGCGCTGACCTGCGCGGCCGTCAAACCAGCCGCGGTGCTGGATGCGCTCATTGACAGTCCCGCCGCAAACAACAAATGCCCCAAGGAGGGCCACTTGGTGGCACTGGTGATCGCACCCGGCTGGGATTTTCACTGGTACCGGAAAGGCCGGAATGGCTACTGGTCGCACAAACCGGGAAGCACGCCGGTGACCAACTTGGACAACAACGGGGTGACCATCCCCGACCCCCGCACGGCTAACCGGGGGCCCTACACAGATTTTTGTACGTTCATGGTTGTCATGCATGGGCACATCAAAATTAAATAAGAGAAGCAGGCGATCGACTGGAGGGGCTCTGCTTTTTTCCGGGCGGCCGGATCCCACGTGGACGGTTTCGGAACGCTGCGCAAAACAGTTGTATGGAATCTGGAGATCGCTGCCGCCGTTCACCCGAAAAATGCCGTCGGTCCCGAAATTGGGCTATCGGGGCTGTTTTCTGAGAAACGCTCAGGGGCGCGAGTGGTGGGCGTTTGGCGGGGTTGTCACGCGCAAGGCAGGAGGCGCTTGCCAACGGCGCGAGGACGCCAAGCGGGCATTCGAGAAATTGCTACTGGCCTCGGCTCCGAAGGGGAGCCTGCCAGATTGGTTCCTCCCTATCGGATGAGGCCGCGCCGTCGCGTCGCGTAAGATTCCCCTAGTGTCCGCTGGGCGCGTCCACAGGCGATTGTCCCTCCCTCACCCGGGCGATTTCTGCGTCTTCGAACGCGAGCGCGCCTCAGCGCAGCCTGTGAGCCGGCAAGAAGTGGCCGCGCGCGACCCTAATCTTGGCGAATTTGGGAGGCGCTTCTGGCCCGCCTGCGCTTGCGTGACTAGCCCAGCTTCGGCGAGGCGGAGTCCACTTGCTTGTCAACGCCAGGGATCTCCATTCCCGTGGGCGCCTTGCGCGCCGTTTCCGCCGTGAAGCGCAGCGGTGACTCCCGGCTCTCCGCCTGTTCGATCTTCAGTTCCTCTACATCTTGGCCGGTGGTCTTCTTGATCGTCTCGCGCTGTCCTTCGGTCAGTTTGATGACCACAGGTGTCGGAGCTGTCATCGTTCACCTCCTCTCAAGCCCTCCCAGGCTGGCTTGTGGTACCGCTGGAGGAAGGCGTTCCGTGGTTTTGGAACACGGGTCAGGCGGAAGATTTTCTCGCTGGTGTCTCGTCTTCCAGCGCGCGTTTGGGGCGTCGCGCCCGGGAATTGACGACAACGGGCAGCGTAACTACCTCGGCGCCGCCCGCGACGCTTTGCTCCGGCGCATCCGGAGTGATACCGGCCAGGATTTCATTCAACGCGCGCGAAAAGTCCGGCGGGCGCAGTGCCGGCTGACCCCAGGTGCGCTGCCCGCGTGCCAGCGCCGGAAGCCACCAGCAACTGTCGTGCACGGCCACGCTGAAGAAGAGCGATGTCTGAGAACCTTCGAGCTGGGTCAGCAGCGGAAACGCGCTCCCATCCGGCAGGCTCATCTCGCTCAACACCATGTCGAAATCGAGCGAGCGTAGCGCCGCCTGCGCTCCCGCGTACGTGGTGGCTACCCAGCACTGGCACCCGCGCTGGCGCAGCCGCGATACAAACGGAGACGCGAGCGTCAGATTCTTGCCAACCAGGAGAAGCTGCGGCTCTTTAGAGGACATGACTCCCCTCTTCCGTGCACCTGCCGCTTGGGAGGGGGCTGCGGCTTAAACGGCCGCCATCGCGCGGTGCAACGCGTTGTGAACAATTCGTTCCAGCTCAGAGCGATCGAAGGGCGCGACCACAAAGTCGAACGCGCCGAGCTTCATGGCCTCGAGGTATTCCTCGGTGTTCTCAATCCGCGACGTCACCACCACAGGCACTTCTTCGCGCGCCGCTTTGGCCACAGGGAGAAGTTCCCGGAAGTTGCCGTCCACCAGGCGGTCTTCGCACACCACCAGCGCGACCGGTTCCAGTTCCTGGGAGAGCACGGCACGCGCCTCGCGCATCGTCGAGGCAAAGATCGGCTCCGCACCGCATCGAGGAAGGACGTTTTGAATCGCCTGCTGGCCCGCAGGGTCCGATAGGGCGACAAGTACTCGCGTTCGGCCTGTCATAACGGCCTCCGCTTTCAGGGACGCCAGGAGCTGAGCTTTTGTTGGCGGAGAGGGAGGAGTTTCCGGCGCCGCAAGCAACGCCGGAGACTAGCGTCGCCTGAACTGTGCGCCAACCAAGCATCAGCCTAAGCTCCGGCTCATTCCGTGTCAACTTTTTCTTTCTGTTGTTTCCGCAGCGTCACGTCTGGCTTCGGCAGATTTTCGCCCCAATTCGCGCCCGGCCCAGCAACGTTCACCGCCTTCCCACTGCCCCGTTGCAGAAAAGTGTGGTTTGGGCGAGTGCATTGGCCTGTCCCGCGCTTGCCGAGGGAAACCACCGACCTCCTGATCCCAAGCTGGATTCGATGCCTTGCTGAAACAACCGGTTCTTTGTGGGTGCCCACTGTTTTCCAATGTACGCCATGCTCGGCCTGGTGCAACTTACGCACGACGGATGAACCGAAGGCTCTTGACCATCTCCAAAATCACCTGCATCCTGTGGTAACCACCGAGGCGCTTCAATGCCGGAGCTCACCTTCACACTGAACGGAAAGCAGACCACCGTCTCTTACGAGCCGGGGATGCATTTCCTCGAGGTGCTGAGGGAGGGTTGCGGCATCACTTCCCCGAAGGACGGCTGTGCGCCGCAGGGCTACTGTGGCTGTTGTACGGTTCTTGTGGACGGGCGGCCGGTGCTCTCCTGCCTGCGCAAGCCGGAGCAAATGGAAGGTCGCCAGGTAGTCACGCTGGAAGGAATTCCCGAAGAGAAGCGGCGCCTGTTGGCCCGCGCCTTCATCGAAGAAGGAGCGATCCAGTGTGGGTTCTGCACTCCCGGCATTGTTGTTCGCGCCTGCTCGTTGCTTGAGCAGGGCTGCACGCAGGACGGCGAGGCAGTGGCCAAGGCACTTTCCGGTCACCTTTGCCGCTGCACCGGCTACGGCCGCATCATCGACGCCATCCAGTCGGCCGCCGAGGCCTGGGAAAAGGGAGGCCAGTTTCTCCATAGCAGTCCCCGGCACCCTCATTTCTTTGGAGAGCAGTTTGGAATGAGCCGTGCGCCCTCCTCTTACCGAAGCCATGCCAGCCGAGGAGTGGGCAAGCCCGTAGCGAGGTATCGCGGATTCGAGCTTGCGCTCGGCGACAAACCGTACGTTGCCGATCTCCGCGTGGATGGCATGCTCCACGGCGCACCGGTGCTCAGCGCACACCCGCGGGCTAAAGTCCTGCGAATCGACATGGCCCCGGCGCTGGCCATGCCGGGAGTTGTGCGGGTGTTCAAGGCCGAGGATGTGCCCGGATCGCGAAACGTGGGGATTATTGTTCAAGACTGGCCCGTCTTTGTGGCCGCGGGAGAAATCACCCGCTGCGTTGGCGATGTGCTCGCCCTCGTCGTGGCCGACTCCTGCTTCCACGCCCGCGAGGCGGCCAAGCGGGTGAGAGTGGAATATGAGGTGCTCGAGCCCGTGACGGATCCCTTCGCCGCGCTCGAATCCGCGGCGCCCCGGGTGCACGAATCCGGAAACCTGCTTGAGGTCAGCGCCTTTGCGCGGGGCGACGTGGACGCGGCGCTGGCCGCCTCGGCGCACGTCCTGGAGCAAACCTATGTCACCCAGCGGGTCGAGCACGCTTTTCTCGAGCCCGAGGCGTGCCTCGCGCTGCCCAGCGGAGAAGGCATCAAGGTTTACTCGCAGGGCCAGGGTGTGCACGACGACCAACAGCAAATCACCGCCGTCCTCGGCCTCGCGCTCGATCAAGTCGAGGTCGAGCTGGCCTCCAATGGCGGCGCCTTCGGCGGCAAAGAAGATCTTTCCATCCAGGCCCAGACTGCGCTGGCCGCGCACCTGTTGCGCCGACCGGTGAAAACCGTGCTCACCCGCGAGGAGTCTCTCCGCATTCATCCCAAGCGCCACCCCATCACCCTGTGCTACCAAGTGGGCGCAGACGCCGAAGGCCGCTTGCTTGCCGTGCGCGCGCGCATCGTCGGCGATACCGGCGCCTATGCATCCGTCGGCGGAAAAGTGCTCGAGCGAGCCGCCGGCCATTCCTGCGGGCCGTACCGTGTGCCCAACGTGGACATCGAAGCGAAAGCCGTCTACACCAACAACCCGCCCAGCGGCGCCATGCGCGGGTTTGGCGCCAATCAGGCAGCCTTCGCCATCGAGGGGATACTCGACTTACTCGCGGAGAGAATCGGAATTGACGGCTACGACATTCGCGAACGGAACATCCTGAATCCCGGCGATGCGTTTGCCACCGGGCAGATCATGACCTCCAGCTGCGGCATCCGCCAGACCCTCGAAGCGGTCAAGGAAATCTACAAGAGCGCAAAGTGTGCCGGGATTGCCTGCGGGATCAAAAACACCGGCATCGGAAACGGGATGGAAGATACCGGCCGAATGTCGATCCGCGTCCTCGAAGGAGGCCAACTGGAGATCCTCACTGGCTACACCGAGATGGGACAGGGGCTGTTTACGATCATCCGCCAGGTTGTGAGCGAGGAAACCGGGCTTGCTCCAGAACTGATGCAGGTTCGCACGGTGAGCGATCTGGCCGTGCTTTGCGGAATGACCACGGCATCGCGGGCAACAGCCCTCAGTGCGGCCGCGGGGCAGCGGGCGGCTCGCAGGCTGGCCGCCGATCTCAAGCAGTTCTCCCTCAATGAACTCACCGGACGCGAATACCGCGACGAGTTCGTGTGCGACTTCACGACGAAACCCGGCGCCAAGGTCGAAAACCCGCGGACGCACATGACCTTCAGTTACGCGACACAGGTTGTGATCCTCGGTGAGGATGGCCGCATCGAGCGGGTGGTGGCGGCTCACGACGTCGGCCATGCCATCAACCCGCTGCTGTGCGCGGGGCAGATCGAAGGCTCGGTGCACATGGGACTCGGCTACGCCTTGTCCGAAGACTTCCCCTGCACCGGCGGGCGACCCGATTCCCTGCTGCTGCGCGATCTGGGCATCCTCAAGGCCAAGGACACCCCCAAGATTGACGTTATCCTGGTTGAGGTTCCCGACGATGTGGGAGGTTACGGCGCAAAGGGCGTCGGAGAAATCGGCCTTGTCCCCACGGCTGGCGCCGTGGCGGGCGCATTGTATGCCTACGATGGCGTCCGGCGTTTCCGCCTGCCGATGGACGATGCGCCGGCGGCGGCGCCCTCGGTGCCCAGAACTCGCTTGAAGGCTCCGCGCCGGGGCTAGGTACATTCGCTGGTCTGTGTCGAAGAAGCATGCAACCGATTACGGATTGCTCCTCGTTCTGCGAATGACCTCCAGAAACTCAGGTGCCGCCTGATGGCAGGACTCAGACCAGTCCCACTTCCCGACCTGCTGCGCCGCATGCGCCGCGAGGTGGCCATCAGCCGAGCGATTTTTGACCTCCCGGTAGGTCGCTGGTTCTTCCCTGAGAAAGGAATTGACTTCAGCGCGCAGCATGCGTCACATCGCGCCTCCACCCCGGTGGGGCCAGCCGCGGGCCCGCACACCCAACTGGCCCAGAACATCGTCCTCTCCTGGCTGGCCGGCGGTCGCATCATCGAATTGAAAACAGTGCAGGTGAACGACCACCTCACGATTCCGCGGCCGTGTATTCACATCCCCAACGTCGGGTACAACGTCGAGTGGTCACAGGAACTCGCAGTCTCCGAATCCGCCATGGAGTACGCCAAGGCGATGTTCTTGATCGAAGTTCTCAAGGCCACGCGAGACTTCGGCGCCTTCCATGACCCCGCGGTTTTCGAAGACGGTGCCCACACCGTGTACGACATCAGCATCGGCTACGACCTGGAGGGAATTCGTTCCGAGAAGGTAACCGGCTTCCTCCGTGCAATGCAAAACCCGTCGCCGTGCTTTGCGCAACTGCGCCGCGCGTTGATCGAAGACCTTCGCGAGTTCCGTGAAATCGAACTGCCCTCTTCCATTTCGGATTGCGTCACCCTCTCCACCTTCCACGGTTGCCCCGCCGGCCAGATCGAGGCCATGGTGCGCTATCTTCTCGAGGAATTTGGCCTGCACGTCATCATTAAATTCAATCCCACGCTGCTGGGCTTCGAGGCGGTCCGGGAACTTCTCCTCGACCGGCTGGGGTATCACCACCTCGCGCTGTGCCGGGAAGCTTTTGAGCAGGATCTCCAGTACGACGATGCACTGGAGATGCTGCGTCGTCTCCAAAACGTCGCTGAAAATTGCGGTTCAACCGTGGGAGCCAAGTTCACCAATACGCTGGTGGTAGCCAACAATCCGCAATTCTTTCCCACACAAACTGACCCGTACATGTATCTTTCCGGCCAGCCCCTGCACGTTATCGCCATGAACCTGATGCAGCGCTTTCGTGAGGACGCCGGGTTCGAATTTCCCGTGTCGTTCTCGGCAGGAATCGAGCGGAAGAATTTTGCCGCTGCGGTGGCCTGCGGGATGGTTCCGGTCACCACCTGCACCGATCTCCTGCGGCAAGGAAGCTACGGGCGTCTGCCACGCTACCTGAGCGCCCTGGCCGACGAGATGCGGCGGTGTGGTGTCTCGAGCCGTGAGGCCTTCGTGCTGGCGGCGCGGGGCCACGGCGCGGAAGCAATGGGGGAAGCCTTGCGGTCGGTGAAAGGAGGCGAGCAAGTCTGGAAGCGGGAAGGCGCGCGCCTCACGGCCCTGGCCAGCGCGCGTCCCGACGATCTCCCTCGCGCGCTGCGCGAAGTTGCGGTCGCCTCCGGCCTCGACGCCGAGGCCATCGCGCTGCACGCGACGCGTGTCGCGGGCCGCCTCAACGGGCGCGACATTGTTCCGGCGCTCGCTGCTGATCCCCGCTACCACGCGCAGTCCAACCTCAAGGAGCCGCGCCGCATCGCCCGTACGCTGCGTCTCTATGATTGCATCAACTGCGACCTCTGCATCTCCGCCTGTCCAAACGATGCGGTCTTCGCCTACAATGCCAGCCCGGTGGAAACTCCGACCCATCTCCTGCGCCTGCGTCCCGGAAGCGGCCTCCTGCGGGCTCCCGGCAACGGGTTCACGATCCGGTATGTGCATCAACTCGCCGTGGTCGAAGGCCTGTGCAACGAGTGCTCCAACTGCGAAGTCTATTGCCCGGAGCAAGGCGCCCCGTTCCAGCTCAAGGAGCGTGTGTTTCTGGGCCTGGATGAGTTTCGTTCCGCGCCTGCCTTGGACGGCTTCTGCCGTCAGGGAAACACACTCCATGCGCGCCTGGGAGGCGTGGAGTTCCTTTTCATGCCCGAACCAGAGCGCAATCGCGCATTCGTGCACGGTGCGCATTGCCGTCTCGAACTCCAGTGGGATCCGTTTGAGGTGAAGGACGGACACTTGATGGATGCCCGGGACGTGGAGTTGGATACCGCGCTTCTCTGGCGGATGAAAACGGTGTGGGAGTCCGTCTTCAACTCGGTCCGGCCCAGCATGGCCAACCCCGATCCGCAGGCAGGTTCGCCCGGGAAATGGGCGGGGGCGGCGATGCCTCCGGGGGATGCGCTTTGAGCAAAGGAATGCCTGGCCTGTGCGCACCAGCATTGAGACGAAGCGATGAGTGATTCCTTCCTGCTTGGAAACGGCGTAGTCGTTGCCGGCTTTTCGCCATCCTGCACTGTCCAGCCACGAGTCGTCCCCGGTGGGGCCGTCGTTTGGCGCGGAGCGCGCCTGGTGGCCGTGGGCGCGGAGACCGAGCTGCGGCGCGCATACCCGGGCGCTCGCTTCTTGAACGCGCAGGGCGGTTTGATCTTGCCGGGCCTGATCAACCTTCATCACCATTTCTATTCAGCGCTTGCCCGCGGGCTGGATCCGGGCGCGCCTCTGCGCAGCTTTGCGGAAGTCCTGCATCGCCTCTGGTGGCGCCTGGACCGAGCGCTCGACCCTGAGACCGTCCGCCTTTCGGCGCAGCTTTCGGTTGCCGACTGCATCCGCTGGGGCTGCACCACGGTGTTCGATCACCACGCTTCGCCCGGGTGTCTCGCTGGGAGTCTCGACATCATCGCGGATGTGCTGGAGGCGAACCGCCTATCGGCGGTGCTGTGTTATGAGGTGACGGACCGTAACGGGCACAACCAGGCGCGTGAGGCCATTGAAGAGAACCTGAGATTCATCCGACAGCAACGCAGCCACCCGCGCATCCGCGGTATCCTTGGCCTGCACGCCAGCTTCACGCTTCGGGACGAGACCCTGGCCGAAGCGGCCGAGCGCCGGCCCGCGCAAGCGGGATGCCACATCCACGCCGCAGAGGACGCTCTGGACGTCGAAGCGTCTCGGCAGGCCTTCGGCTTCGGCCCCGTGGAGCGCCTTGAGCGCTTCGGGCTGCTCGACGATCGCTGCCTGCTTGCCCACGGGATTCATCTGGAACCCGCCGACTTGGCCAAAATCGCCGCGCACGATGCCGTGTTGATCCACAATCCGGAGTCCAATGCGAATAATGGCGTCGGCCATCTCGATGTGGTGAACGCGGCAAGGCAAGGCTGCCTGGTAGGAATCGGCACCGACGGCATGTCTTCGGCGATGCTGCGCGCGTTGCGCGCGGCGTTTCTCGCCCACCGCTCGCTGCGCGGCGATCCCGCTTCCGGATTCGAGGTTTTGCCCGGGCTTCTCTTCAACAATGCCCGGGTGGCCCGACGCTTCTTCGATGAACCGCTGCTGGGTGAACTGGCGCCAGGCGCCCCGGCAGATGTCATTGTTGTGGACGCTCCCGCCCCCACGCCGGTCGGGCCGGAGAATCTCTTTGGCCACCTCGTGTACAGTCTCAGCGAGGCGCCCGTCCGCCACACCATCGCTCGCGGGCGTGTGCTTCTCGAGGACTTCCGCCATACGACTCTGGACCCCGCAGAAATCGCCGCCCGTGCCCGCGAGCGGACGCCGGCGCTGTGGGAGCGCTTCGGTGGCTTGCAATGGGGCACGAGTTTTCTGGGCGAGTGACGATTCCGTCGCCATTCCCCGGGTTGCACGAAAGGAGCTTCAAGGTGTCCCCCTTGACCCGAGAAGAGGTTCGCAGGCGCGCGGTAGAGAGATGCCGGGAGCGAGGCATCCTGATCCCCACGTTTGCCGAAATGCGCGACCCGAGCAGGGTCGCTCCTGCCGTGGTTGCCGCGCTTCGCCGCATAAATATGCAGGCGGTTGATCCTCTCAATCTCTTTCGCATTACGTGGCACAACGACCCTCGCACGGGGGGGTTCGGTGACGTGAACGCAGTCGAAATCCCTGCCCAGCTGAGCGGCGTGCCTGCGCGGATCGTCGGGCTTGTCGGCAAGCACTTTCCCACGGGCGCCCACAAGGTGGGAGCGGCCTTTGGCTGTCTGGTGCCGCGCCTGGTGACCGGCGAGTTCGACCCCACCACGCAGCGCGCCGTCTGGCCTTCGACCGGCAATTACTGCCGGGGTGGCGCGTTCGACAGCGCCCTGCTCGGCTGCAAGGCCGTGGCCATCCTTCCCCAGGGAATGAGCCGCGAACGCTTCCGCTGGCTGGAAAGCATCGGCGCTGAGATCATCGCCACGCCCGGCTGCGAAAGCAACGTAAAGGAGATTTTCGACGCCTGCTGGGAAATCCGCAAGACGCGACCGGAGGCCGTGATCTTCAACCAGTTCGAAGAGTTCGGCAACTACCTTTGGCACTACGGCGTAACTGGTCCTGCTGCCGAGTCCGTCTTCCGCCGCATGGCCGGTTCGCAGAACCGTCTGGCAGGCTGGGTGGGCGCCACCGGGTCGGCGGGGACGCTCGCTGCCGGCGACTACCTCAAGCACCAGTTCTCGGGATGCCGCACCACCGTCGCGGAGGCTTTGCAGTGTCCCACCCTCTTGCTCAACGGCTTTGGCGAGCACCGCATCGAAGGAATCGGCGACAAACACGTTCCGTGGATTCACAACGTGCGCACAACCGACGTGGTCACCGCCATAGACGACGAAGCCGCGCTGCGCCTCTTGCGCCTCTTCAACGAGCCCGCAGGCCACGCCGAACTTGCCCGTCGCGGGGTGGCTGACAAGATCATCGCGGACTTGCCCCTGCTGGGTATCTCGAGCATTTGCAACCTGCTCGCCGCGATGAAGACCGCGCGTTACTTTGAATTCGACCGGAACGATTTCCTCTTCACCACCTTCACCGACTCGGTCGAGCTCTACCAGACGCGCTTGGTGGAACTCACCAATGAGCGCGGGCCGTACACGGAACGCCAGGCCGCACTCGATTTCGAAAGGTGCCTGGCCGCGGCGACAACCGACCACCTCAAGGAATTGCGCTACCTCGACCGCAAGACCATCCACAACCTGAAATATTTCACCTGGGTCGAGCAGCAGGGAAAAACGGTGGAGCAGCTCAACGTCCTGTGGAACCCTTCTTTCTGGGAAGACCTGGTCGCAGAGCTGCCGCGCTGGGACGAGCAGATCGCGGCCTTCAACCGCGAAACCGGTGTGCTCGATCGGATCAGGAAGGGCGCGTCCGGATAGCGAATCGGGAGGACATGGATGACGGAAGCAGGCAAGGCATGCCTTGAATCAGCGCAGAAGCACAGGAGCGAGATCGTCGCGTTCTTGCGCGAGTTGATCGCGATCCCGGCCGAGAGCGGCAAGGAAGGCATACGGTGCGAGCGGGTGCGCCGCGAATATGAGCAGCTTGGTTTTGATGACGTGTTTTTCGACCGCCTTGGCAACGTCGTGGCCCGGATGGGCCACGGGCCGCTCAAGATCCTGATGGACGGACATGTTGATTGCGTTGGCGTGGGGGATCCGGCGGCCTGGGAGCACGATCCCTTCCGGGGAAAGTTGGAAGAGGGAAAGATCTGGGGCCGCGGCGCAGTGGATGAGCTCCCCGCGATCGCCTGCATGGCTTACGGGGCAAAGATCTTGCGCGAGCGCGGCGTGCCTGCCAACGTCACGCTCTATCTCACTGCTTCGGTCATGGAAGAGGACTGTGACGGTTACTGCCTCCTTCACCTGATCGAAAAGGAGGGCATCCGGCCGCACGCGGTGGTTCTTGGGGAGCCAACGGACCTGAACGTCTATCGCGGCCACCGCGGGCGCCTGGAAGCAACCATCACCACGCGCGGTAAATCCGCGCACGGTGCCCACTGCGACTTGGGCGTCAACGCCCTCTACAAGATGACGCCCATCATTTCCGACATCGAGGCTCTCCACCGCCGCCTGCCCCACGATGATTTCCTCGGCAAAGGGTCCGTGGTCGTGTCGTTCATCGAGTGCACCTCGCCCTCGTTGAACGCGGTACCGGATAGCGCGCGCATCTACCTTGACCGTCGCCTGACCGCCGGGGAGACGCTCGACAGCGCCATGAGCGAACTGCGCTCGCTGCCCCACCTGGGAGACGCTGAAGTGGCACTGCTCTCGTACGACGCAACCAGTTGGCGCGGCGAGCGCGCGAAGCAGGAAAAGTATTACCCAACCTGGATGCTTCGCGAGGATCACGCGCTGGTGAAAGGCGTGGCGCAAGCCGTCGAGGCCGTGCTCGGACGCCGCCCGGCGATTTCGCGCTGGTCGTTTTCCACCAATGGCGTGGCCAGCATGGGCCGTCTCGGAATCCCCACGGTAGGTTTCGCCCCGGGGCTCGAGGACCTCGCCCACACCACGCGAGAATGGATCGCGGTGGAGGATCTCGTCCGCGCTACCGCAGTGTACAGCATGATTCCCGAGATCCTCGCCGGTTTCTCGAATGAACTGATGGCGGCTGCCGCACGGAAAAACGGAGACTGAAGAATGGAAAGCAGACTGAAGGGAAGGCACTTCATTACCACGCAGGACTGGACGCTTGAGGAATTGGAGACGCTCTTTGCGCTGGCGGTCGAGCTCAAGGCGGCCAAGACAGAAGGGCGGCCCACGCCGCTTCTCCCGGGCAAGACGCTCTACATGATTTTCTTTGACGCTTCGACCCGCACTCGCAACTCCTTCGAGACTGGCATGACCCAGCTTGGCGGGCATGCCATCTACCTCTCGCCGGACAAAATGCAGATCAGCCACGGCGAAAACGCGCGGGACACCGCCAAAGTGTTGTCGCGTTACGGCGAAGGCATTGCCATTCGTCACTGCGCCTTCGGCGAGGGCAACGCCTACCTGCGGGAGGTGGCCAAGAACGCCGAGGTGCCCGTGCTCAACATGCAGTGCGACGTCTACCACCCCTGCCAGATTTTGGCCGACTACCTCACCATCCGGGAAAAGTTCGGAAACACGCGCGGCCTCAAGCTGGGTGTCGCCTGGACCAGCGCGCCCAACTATGTCCGCCCACTCTCCGTTCCACAGTCGCTGATCCTGATGATGCCGCGCTTTGGCCTTGACGTGACACTGGCCTTTCCGCCCGAGTTCAAGCTCATGCCGGATATCGAAGAGCAGGCCCGGGCCAACGCCCGCGCCGCTGGGACGCGGTTGGAGATTACTCACCGCTTCGAGGATGCCTTCGAAAATGCCGACGTCGTCATCCCCAAGTCCTGGGGGCCTCTGGTCACCACCCGCGACACCTCCGAAGGGCTGCGCCTGATTGAGAAGTATCCAAGCTGGCGTTGCGACGCGGAGCGCATGAAGTTGGGGAAGCGCCATCTGATTTATATGCATCCCCTCCCGGCCGACCGCGGCCGCGAGGTGACCAACGAGGTCATTGATGGGCCGCAGTCCGCCGTTTACGATGAGGCCGAGAATCGACTCCACGTTCAGAAAGCCCTGATGGCCCTGACCATGTAACGGCCGAACGGGACAGTTCAAAGTCAGCAGCAATGGGCAAATTCCACTTTCAGTGCACCGAGTGCGGAACATCCTACCGGGAAGAGGAAGTGCGGCTCGTGTGCCCGGCGTGCGCCGGCCAGCAGCAGCCCGGCGGCGTGACGCGCGGTGTGCTCGAGGTTGTGCTCGACGCGCTGCCTTCACGTTGGCCCTCCGCGTCCCCTTCCAGCGCGGAGTTTCTCGCTGCATTCCTCCCGATTGCTGCGCGCGAATCCCTGCCTCTGCTTCGCGTTGGAGCAACGCCACTTCTCGAAGTGCCGGGCCTGCGCCGCGCGCTACACATGCCACGGCTCTGGGTGAAAGACGACACCCGCAACCCGAGCGGCTCGACCAAGGATCGCGCTTCGCTCCTCGTCCTGGCCAAGGCACGGGAGTACGGCTGCGAAACGGTCGCCGCCGCCTCCACCGGCAATGCCGCCACCGCGCTGGCCGCCGTCGCCGCTGCAAGCGGAATCCGCGCCGTCGTTTTTGTTCCCGCCTCGGCGCCCGAGGCCAAGCTGGTCCAGATGTTGAGCTATGGCGCCCTCGTGCTGCCGATTGCAGGAAGCTACGACAACGCCTTCGAATTGTGCTCGGCGGCCTGCCGTGAGTTCGGCTGGTACAACCGCAACACCGCCCTCAATCCCTTCACCATCGAAGGTAAGAAGACGGTGGCGCTGGAGATCGCTGCCGAACTCGTACCCGAGTGCCCCGACGTTGTCCTTATTCCCGCCGGTGACGGCGTGATTCTTTCCGGCGTCGCAAAAGGTTTTGCTGACCTCTTGCGCTGTGGGCTTATCCGGAGCGTGCCTCGCCTCGTCGCCGTCCAACCCGAAGGTTCTGCGGCCATCGTCAATGCCCTGCGGGCCAATGCGGACACGGTCACTCCCGTTGTGGGCGCGTCCAGCGTGGCGGACAGCCTCACCGTTCAGGTGCCCCGCAACGCCTTGCAGTGCCTGCGCGCCGTGCGCGCCTCCGGTGGCGGGGGCGTGACTGTCTCCGACGAAGCCATCCTCCGGGCCATTTCCGAACTCGCTCGCACCACCGGCGTGTTCGCGGAGCCTGCCGGAGCCGCGGCTCTTGCCGGGTTGCACGTCGCTTTGGAACAAGGACGGCTGGACCGCGACGAACGCGTCGTCTTGCTCGTCACCGGCACCGGGCTGAAAGATGTCCCGGCCGCCGCGCGCGCCGTTGAGCGACCCGCGCCGATAGCTCCACGGCTCGAGGCAGTTGCAGAACGCGCCCGGTGCGTCTTACGGAAATGAGGCCGGGCAGCGGAGCGTTGGGACAGTGCCCGCAGAGTTAGTGGCTTCTGATTGGACTCCGGATCGTTCTTTCGCCGCGAGCCGAAAAGACTGGAGAGCCGAATCTCATGCTGGAAACGCTGGTCATTGCTTTGGGCGGTAATGCGATCACCTTGCCTGACGAGCCCGGCACCATTCCTCAGCAGTTTGCCCATACCGCTGACACACTCGAGCACCTCCTGCCCATTTTCCGCGCCGGTCACAAGGTGGTGATCACGCATGGCAACGGTCCTCAGATCGGCAACATTCTGATTCGCGTCGAGGAAGGCGAGCGCCGGGTGCCACCGTTGCCTCTGGACACCTGTGTCGCCGACTCGCAGGGCGGGATGGGCTACATGATTCAGCGCCTGGGCGCCCAACTGTTCCGGCGCGAGGGCATCCGCCGCGACGTCGCCTGCGTGATCACGCAGGTCCTGGTGGACAGGAATGACTCCGAGTTCGCGAACCCCACCAAGCCTATCGGCTCTTTCTACTCTGCGGCGGATGCGGAACGCCTGCGCCGCGAAAAGCCGCACTGGATGCTCCGCGAAATTGAGAAGGGCCGCTTTCGGCGCGTAGTGCCCTCTCCGCACCCGCTGGACGTGCTGGAAAAGGAGGCTATCTCCGAGCTGGCACAGCGTGGCACGGTGGTGGTGGCCTGCGGCGGCGGCGGGATCCCAGTCGCCTGGGAAGGAAACGCGTTGGTGGGAGTGGAAGGCGTGATTGACAAGGACCGCGCCTCCGGTCTGCTGGCCACCCACATTCGCGCCCACAGGTTGATCATCGTCACCTCGGTCGAGCAGGTCGCCGTGCGTTTCCGCCAACCCGCCCAGCAGTGGCTGGACACGCTGACCCTCGTCGAAGCCCGCCGTCACCTCGCCGCCGGAGAGTTCCCGGCCGGTTCGATGGGACCCAAGATCGAAGCGGCGATTGATTTCATCGAGCAGGGTGGGGAGGAATGCGTCATCACTTGCCCCGAGCAGGTCGCCCGGGCCCTCGCCGGCAAGGCGGGGACACACATCATAGCCTCGTGGGGCCGCCGCAGCCTGGCTTTCCCCCCGGCCTAGAATTGAAACTCACAGCGCAGACTTCGTGGGCCTGGGCAAAACGGATCGTGCCCGGGTGGTCCCGGTGTCCCTCGGGAAAACTCGTGGCTTCACTCCGATGGGGGCACTCCCCGCGCCATTGCTGCGCTACGCTGCTTGATGCCGCGGGCGTTTCGCTCGGAACGGTTGAGGCGCTGCTGGGCCGCCCCTCTTCGGACATCGCGCGACAGCTTTGCTTGCACGCGATTCTCGATCCGTGGCGCCCAGCAGTGCAAAGGGTGGAATAAGCCTTTTCTGAACTCAAGAGGGTGCAAGTTGCCCAAGACCAGGGAAACGATCAAGAAGCAATGAATTGACAGGACTGGGAAAAATGGTCGGGGCGAGTGGATTTGCCTGCCCTGAGCTTGCCGAAGGCAACCAAATTCCAGCCCTTGTTGTGGCGTGTTGTCAAGTGTGGTGGGGAAGCGTTTGGTGATGTTTCGTCTGCCTAGTATTTGTTGTCTCGTGTTGTTACGTGAAGTTTCAATTTGCAGCGTGAGCCACAATTTCATCTGCACAAAGAATTCCCAGTTTTCACGAACCGGAAATGGGCCAACAGGTGCACTGCGGGAAGCTAAGGAACGGGCCTACTCCCGGTTTCCGGCAGCAGAAACCCCGCGGCCACTAGGGTCCAGCACGACAGCGCGAAAAGAACAAAACCGGGCACAAACGAGCCGGTGGCGTCACGGATCATCCCCGTGAGCACGGGGGCGAAAAACGCCACGATGTACGAGCCTCCGAAGAATACGCCCATCACCATGCCCAGCCGCGCAGGCGTCATTCCTGGCAGCTCCATGGCCAGCGTAGTAAGCGGCGAAACCCAGATAAAAATACTGATGCCGTAAACCACAGCGCTCACCGTGAGCCAAGTCACGTCCCGCCCCAGAAACAGGCCGAACGATGAGACACACACCGCCATCCCCGCCCCCCAAATCCACGGCCGTCGCACGCCGGACCGCCGTGTGAGGAAGCCGCCCACAATCGCCGCGGGGATGCCAACAAGGTTGGCCAGCCCGGCGAGTTGCGACCCCTGCGCGAGTGACAACCCCAGCGCCTCTTTGTAGAAGGTAGGCAGCCAGGTGTTGAAAACCAGGTAGAGAGAAAGCGGTCCCGCAAAGCCGATGGCCAGAAACCAGGTTTCCTTCGCTCGCAGCACGTCGCTATACCGTTCACTGGGCCCGGCGGCCTGCGCCGCCTTGGTTGGCCCGCGGTCGCGCCCGAAAATCCACCATCCCAGGGTCAGCGCCACGCTGACCAGCGCGTAGCCGGCCAGCGTTTCCGTCCTGCCCAACCGTTCGGCCAGCGGCACGGTAATGAACAACGACAGCGTGATCCCGGCGTTTACCGCCACGCCATTGATGCCGTTGACCACCGGCCGCTCCTTCGGCGGAAACCACTGCAGCACCGCCGGGCCGAACAGCGTCACCACTACCGCGCCGCCCATCCCCAATACGAACCGCGAAGCGAGCACCAGCACGTAGTCGGTGGCGAACGGAGTCAGCAGGCTGGCGCAGATGCACGCCATGCCCAGCAGCAACCCCCGCTTGATGCCGAAACGGACCGCGAGCCACCCCGCCAAGAAGGGTACAAAGATCTTGGCGAAAGAAACCGCAGAGATCAGCAGCCCCGCCTGCCCATGCGAAAGCGCGTAGCGGGCCTGGAAGTTGCCGAGAAACGGGGAGTAGCCGATCCAGGATAGGCCGAAGACCAAGTAGCTGAGGAACAGGAGGGCCTCGATCAGGAAGCGGTAGGGAGCCGGCGTGGGGGCTGGGGCCTGTTCCGAAAAACCGCTTGACATCGCGCCCTCCGCATTGTAAAAAAACGAACGTTCGTTTTTCTTTCCTGCGGGATTCTAGCCAGGTTATGCCGAAACTGCAAGACCAAACCGTCGAGCGCAATCAACTCCGCATCGAGGCCGCCGCCCTGCGCGTCTTCACCCGACAGGGCTACCACGGCACTTCGGTGCGCGACATCGCCGACGCGGCAGGCATTTCCATCGGCAACCTGTACAACTACTACCGCACCAAGGAGCACCTGTTCCGCTCCGTGGTGGAGCGCTACGAAACCAAAATGGAGTTGCTCCGAAAAAAAGCTTTGGGGCCCATCCGCGACCCTTTTTCCCCGGTCGAGCTGAAGCGCATGGCCAAAGTGATCCGCGAAATCGTGTACGACAATCCCGACTACTGGCGCTTGATGTACATCGACGTCACTGAATTCGGCAACCGGCACTTTGCGCAGACCTTCCGCTCGCTGGCCAAGGGTCTGAAGCAGCGCATGGGCGACCGGCTGGAACAATCCGCGCGGCGCGGCCCCTGGCGGGGCCTGAATCCGGCGCTCGCGTTCGCCGCGATTTATCTGCAATTGTTCACGTATTTCCTGGTGGAAAAACTCTTCGGAGGAAAACAGCACCTCGGCGTACCCGACGAGCAGGCCATCGCGCAACTGATTCGGATGTCCACCGAAGGAGTGTGGCGCGAAATCCCCTCAGCGGACTCAGGCCGGGGTAGGAGGAAGCAATGAACTACGGAGGAAAGCGGATACTCCTTCTCGCTATCTGTGTGCTAGTCGGCGCGGGACTCGCGCAGGCGCAAACCGCCACTACGGGCCAGATCCTTGGCACCGTCTACGACCCGCAGGGCGCCGTCGTAGTGGGCGCGAAGGTGACGCTGGCCAGGGAAGGCGGCATCGAGCGCCAAGTGGTCGCGGACGAGCGCGGCGAATTCCGGTTCGCCCTCTTGCCGCCGGGTAACTACAAGCTCACCGTCGAAGCGCCCGGCTTCCAGCCCTTCTCTCTGGAAAGCGTCACGGTGCGAATCACGGAGACTACGCAGGTGGATGCGCGGCTGAACGTAGCGGCGGCGAGGGAGTCGGTCACGGTCACCGCGGAAGTTTCGGCCGTTCAAACCACCTCGGCTGCCGCGGGTCGCGTGATCGGCGAGACCCAGGTGCGACAACTTCCCCTGCCGACGCGCAACTTCCAGCAGTTGCTCACGCTTTCGCCCGGCGCGGTGGCCAGCCTGGCCAACAACACGGAGCTCGGCCGCGGTGACGTGACCATCTTCGTCAACGGGCAGCGCGGCACAAGCAACAACGTCATTGTGAACGGCACCGAAATCAACAGCCCGGGCACCAACTCAACTCCCAATGTCTCCGTGCCGGCGCCGGATTCGATCCAGCAGTTCATCGTGCAGACCTCGCTCTACGACGCCACCCAGGGACGCAATAGCGGGGGCAACGTTGCCGCGGTCACCAGATCCGGCGACAACGAGTTCCACGGCAACCTGTATGAGTTCCTCCGCAACGAGAAGCTGAATGCCAACGACTTCTTCCTGAATGCCGCCGGACGCCCACGACCCATTCTGAAGCGCAACCAGTTCGGCGGCATGCTCGGCGGGCCGATCCGCAAGGATAAGACCTTCTTTTTCGTTTCCTACCAGGGGACGCGAGAGCGCAACGGCGCCTCGCTGACCAACAGCCTGACCTTTCTAAACATCCCGGCGGTGCTCCCGACCGACCGCAGCGATGCCTCGCTGAACGCGATGGCCACAACTTGCGGCGTGACGCTGCACGCGAACAGCCGGGCGCTGCTGCAGGCGACGCTGCCGAACGGGCAGCCCGCGATTCCCAGCTCGGCGGCGCCCAACCCTTCGGCTTCCTGCACCGCGGCGCTAACTACGGTAGTCACCACACCGATCAGCACCGTCTCGAAATTCCGCGAGGACCAGTTCAACGTCAACCTGGACCACGACCTGTTCACCAACAACAAGTTCTCGGGCAAGTTCTTCTTTTCAAACGCGCCACAGACGCAGGCCCTGTTCAGCTTTGTGGGCAGCAACCCCTTCCAGGCGCCGGGATACGGCGGCGACATCACCTTCCGTAACCGTGTGCTGTCGCTGGTCGATACGCACATTTTCGGCCCGCGCGTGATCAACGAGTTCCGCTTCGGTTATAGTCGCATCAAGGGCTACTCGTCGCCTCAAGAGCCTTTCTCCAACGCCCAGTTCGGCATAAACAACCCGCTCGCGTCGCAGTATCCGGGCATGGCCACGATCCAGGTGCTGGGTCTGTTCTCGATCGGCTCGACCACGCTGGCCGACCAGAAGTCGGTGACAGAAACCTACACCTGGTCAGACATGGTCAGTTACTCCCAGGGACGGCATTTCCTGCGCTTCGGCGGGGAACTGCGTCGCTACCAGGTGGACTTCTTCTTTAACTTCTTCTCGCGCGGCCAGATCAACTTCAACTCTTTCCGCGATTTCCTGGCCGGCAACATTGCCTTCGGCCTGCTGGGCAACGGCGTCCGCGACCGCGGCATGCGCGTCACCGACATGGCCTGGTATGTGCAGGACGACTTCAAGGTAAACGACCGCCTGACGCTCAACGCCGGCTTCCGCGTCGGCTTTAACGGCGGCATCAGCGAAATCCGCGGCCGGTTGGCGAATTTCGACCCGGAGGAGTTTGCTCAGAACATCCTGCCCTGCAGTATCGCCGCGCCGTGCAATCCGCCGAACGGCTTCACCATCGTCGGCGAGGACGACACCCTGAACCCGAACGACTGGAACTTCTCCCCGCGCGTGGGCTTTGCCTGGACGCCGTATGCCGGAAAGCGCTTCGTGTGGCGCGGGGGCTTCGGCATCTACTTCGATCGCTTCTCCACTCGCATCGCCAACGTACAGATTTTCAACTACCCCTTCGACATCGTCGGGCTGGGACTGGGCTCCTTCGCCAATCCCTTCCCGAACTTGGCTACCACTACTTTCCCCATCGATCCGGCGGTGATTCCGTCGCCCGTGCCGTTCTACTTTGCTGGTGTGCCTCTGCCCACCTTGCGGACGCCGATTAGCGGCATCTACGTGAGTAAGGACTTCCGCATCCCTTACGTTTATCACTACAACCTCGGCTTCCAGTGGGAACCTTGGACCGACTGGCTGGTGGAGATCGGCTATGTGGGGTCGAAGGGCACTAAGCTGATCAACGTAATCACCTTGAACCAGGGCACTCTTGGAACCGCGCCCTACATCGGCTCCGGCTTTTCCAACAACAAAGTTTTGAACGGCCTGCAACTGGCGGAAACCAGCGGCATCTCGCACTTCGATTCGTTGCAAGCCAGCCTGACGAAGCGCTTCAGTCGCGGCTTGCAGTTCCTGGCGTCCTACACCCTGTCGAAGTCCCTCGACGATGATTCCGGACAGCCGACGAACGAGCTGGCGGCAAACCCGGGGGATCAGATGAACCGCCGCTCGAATTACGGGCGTTCCGGCTTTGACCGCACGCAGCGTTTCGTTTTCAGCGGCGTCTATGACCTGCCGCAGTTCTATAAGGGCGACTCAGGCTGGGTGAAGCGGCTCGCGAACGACTGGGAACTGGCGGCGATCATCACGCTGCAATCAGGTGCACCGTTCTCGGTGGTCTGCGCATCGGGTTCGGCGATCCTCAACCGCGCCGATGTGGTGGCTGGTGTTTCCGCGGAGAAGAGCGGTTCCGTGCACGATCGCCTCAACAGCTACTTCGACAGCGCTGCGTTCGCGCCGACCTGCGTGAATGCGCCGCCATACGGCACATCGGGACGGAACGTCCTCCGCGGTCCGGATCAGCGCAACGTGGACTTCAGCATTGTGAAGTTCATCCCCGTCCAGGAACCGTGGAAGTTCGAGTTTCGCACGGAGTTCTTCAACCTGTTCAACAACGTGAGCTTCGCCAACCCGAACAACAACGTGCTGGTGCCCAGCACGCTAGGCCGCATCACCGCGACGAGCACCGGGCCGCGCGTGGTTCAGTTCGCTCTGAAGCTGCAATTCTGAGGAGCAGACAATTCTTCTCCTCCGTGCCTTTCCGAGGGCCGGCCGAATGGGTCGGCCCGAGGAATCTCTTCTTCTCCTGCCCAATCGGGAATTAGATTCCTCGGCGTTCCGATTCGATTGGGACACCCGGAGAGACACGCAGGATCAGGCGAAGCAGTCGGGAGTAGATTGGGATGCAAGAAACAGGGCTTCGAGGCAAGGCGGTCATCGTCACCGGCGGCGGAGCTGGCATCGGCCGCGCCACGGCGTTGCGCTTCGCTGAAGAAGGCGCCCGCGTCGCCGGCTGGGACATCAATGAGGCCGCAGCGCAAAGCGTCGCGCAGGAAATTTCCGCAGCCGGTGGCGAAGGCATGGCTCGTCGGGTTGACGTCACCGACCGCGCCTCGGTGGAGGCGGCCGTTCAGGAAATCCTCGCCCGCTGGCGGCGCATTGATGTGCTTGTGAACAACGCCGGGATTGTCCGCGACGCGCAACTTCTGAAATGGAAAGACGGCGCCGCGGCTGCCGTGATGACGGACGAGCAGTTCGACGCGGTGATCGCTGTCAACCTTCGCGGAGTTTTCCTTTGCACCCGCGCGGTGGTGCCGCACATGGTCGCCGGCGGTGGCGGCGTCATTCTCTGCGCCTCGTCGGTGGTCGGCCTGTACGGCAACTTCGGCCAGACGAATTACGTGGCCACGAAGGCAGGCGTGATCGGAATGACGCGGACGTGGGCGCGCGAGTTAGGGCGCTACAATATCCGCGTGAACGCTGTCGCGCCGGGCTTCATCGCCACCGAGATTCTCAGCGCGATGCCGGAAAAAGTCATTCAAGGTATGGTTTCCCACACGCCGCTTGGCCGCATGGGCAAGCCGGAAGAGATTGCCGAGGCGTACGTCTGGCTGGCGTCCGATCAGGCCAGTTTTGTACACGGCACAGTGCTCTCGGTGGATGGCGGCATCGTCACGGGAACCTGAAGCTCCTCGGCCGGGTCCGCAAACAAAGGAGACTCATGCCTCGTTACGGCACCATCCTTTCCACCGGCCGCTACCTGCCGGAAATCGAAATCAGCAACGACGCACTGCGCGCCCGCTTCGAGTCCAGCGCTCCGGATTTTGTCGACAAGATGGAGCAGGGCACCGGCATCCGCAAACGCTGGTATGCTCCGGACGACTGGTCCACCTCCGACCTGGCTTTGCGTGCGGCGCAGCAGGCGCTCGCGCGGGCCGCCCGCAAGCCGGAGGACGTGGACCTGATTATCCTCGGCACTGACTCACCCGACTACATCACGCCAGCCACTTCCGTCGTCTTGCAGCACAAGCTGGGCGCGCGCAATGCCGGCACGTTTGATATTGGCTGCGCCTGCGCGTCGTTCCCCACCGGCTTGGCGACCGCCGCCGGGCTGGTGGCCACGAACTCTTCCCTACAAACTGTACTTGTCGTTGGCGTGTATCTGATGCACCGCTTGGCCGACCCGAACGACCCGATGGTTTTCTTCTACGGGGACGGCGCAGGCGCCGCTGTCTTGGGACCCGCCGAAAAACCGGGCTTTGTTGCCTCGGCGATGCAGGCGGACGGCTCCTACCATCACCACTGGGGGATCTTTGCTGGCGGCACGACGGAACCAGCTAGTGAAGAAGCGCTGCGGGCCGGAAAAACGAAAGTCCGCATGCTCGAGCGTTATCCGCCCGAAGTGAACGAACTGGGATGGCCGCGGCTGGTGCGCCGCCTGGCGCAAAACGGAGGATTTGCCGTCCGCGATATTGACTTCATCATTTTCACGCAGGTGCGAAAGCCAACCATCGAAAAAGTGATGGCCGAGTTGGGCCTGCTGATGGATCGCACGCACACGGTGATGGAGGAGTTTGGATACACGGGCTCCGCCTGCATTCCCATGGCGCTCGACGACGCGATCCAAAAAGGCAAGATTCATTCCGGCAACTTGGTCGTGCTGGTCGGTTCCGGAGTTGGTTATAACCAGGCGGGCGTGGCGTTTCGAATGCTGTAAGGGCGCAGAAGCCAGTCTGCGCATGGTCAGTCGGAATTGGGAGGTTGGGATGAGCGCAGGGCGAAAGGTAATCTGGGGCGTTCTCGCCCTTCTGCTGGTGCTCCTTCTGGGCGGGGCGTTTGCCTTCTGGCGCTACCCGGTTGAGCTTGCAATCCGCACGGAGCGGCGCGCGCTGGCCAGCGCCGGCTTCACGACCAGCGTGATTCCTTCCTCAGCTGGGCCGATGACGATGTGGGAAGCCGGCAGCGGCCCGGTGGTCGTCTTGTTGCATGGCGCGGGCGACCAAGCCGGAGCATGGTCGAAAGTTGCGCCCGCGCTTACAGGCAAGTATCGCGTCTTGATTCCCGACTTGCCCGGCCATGCCCAAAGCGCCCCCAGCGAAGGACCTCTCCCGGTGGGCACCATACTCGGGGGAGTGGTCGCCGTAGTGCAGCAAAAGGCCGGCAGCGAGCCTGTCATCTTGGTTGGCAATTCGCTGGGCGGGTGGTTGGCGATGCTCTATGCGCGGGAGCATCCGGAGCGCGTGGCGCGCATCGTAGCCGTAAACGGCGGCGCCTTGCTCGGGCGGCAGGATGTTTCGCTGGTGCCGGCCAACCGCGAAGAGGCGCGCCGTCTGATGGCGTTGCTGCGGGATCCGGGCAGCCCCCAATTCCCCGGTTTCGTGCTGGACGACGTGGTGCGTCGCGCGCGCACCGGCCCGATCGGGCGCATGTATGCCACTGCAGCCGATATGATGAACTACTTGCTCGACGGCAAGCTCCACGAAGTGCAGACGCCGGTGGATTTGCTTTGGGGTGAGTCAGATGAGTTAATGAGCCTTGAATATGCCCATCGGATGGAAGCCCAACTCACGGCCCCGCGTCTGACCACGCTTCCTCGCTGCGGTCACATCCCGTTGCGCGAGTGCCCGGTGGCGTTGACCGACGCGCTCAAGAAGCTGCTCCAGCAACCGCCCCCCGCGCCTCGCCCGCTTCCTCCCAAAGCAGGAGCAATTCCTCCTGCGGCCGAGAAGAAGAAATGATCACCGCCGACATCCTCGGCGAGCGAACGCGTCTCACGCCGCAAAAGACGGCACTCATCTACGTTCCCACCGGCGAACGCTTCACCTATCAGCAGCTCAACGCGCGGGCCATCCGCTGTGCCCGGTTGTGGACGCAATGCCTGGGCCTGTGCAAAGGGGACCGCGTCGGCATCCTCGCGCACAACTCCGTGGAGTATCTGGATGCCATCTTCGCGGCGGCGAAGGCGGGTGTGATTCTGGTGCCGCTCAGCACACGGCTCACGGCGCACGAACTTGAGTTCATCGTCCGGGATAGCGGGCTTCGAGCCCTGCATTACGAATCGGAGTTGGGCACCACGGTCGAAGCGCTGAGGGGCATCGTGTCACTCCGCCACTGGGTGGCGCTGGACTCACCGCTCGCTCCTGGCGCTCTGGTGTATTCACAGGCGGTCGAGCGGTTGGCGACGGATTCCTGGGAGCCGGCACGCTGCGATCCGGAGGACTTGCTCTTTCTCTTATACACCAGCGGTACCACGGGAAAGCCGAAGGGCGTGATGCTACCGCACCGCATGGTCGCCTGGAACTCGTACAATACCGTGGTCTCCTGGCAGCTTCGCGACGACGACGTAGCTCCAATCTTCACGCCGCTTTACCACGCGGGAGGCATCAGCGTTTTCCTGCTGCCACTTTACGCCGTGGGCGGCACGATTGTCTTGCACCGCGGCTTCGACGCCGGCGAAATCTGGCGGGCCATTGAGCAGGAAAAGTGCACAGTCGTTTTCGGGGTGCCGACGACCTTCAAGCTGCTGATGGAAGCGCCAGCGTTCCCCGCGGTGGAGCTGCGACACGTGCGCTGGCTCATCAGCGGTGGCGCGCCCTTGCCCCTTTACATCATCGAGGCCTATCAGAAACGCGGCCTCGTCTTCAAACAGGGCTACGGGCTTACCGAAGTAGGCGTGAATTGTTTCTCGATGACCGTCGAAGAATCTGCGCGCAAGGCGGGCTCCATCGGCAAGCCGATGCTGTTCACTGAGGCGCGGCTGGTGGATGCGGAGGGCCGCGACGTGGCCACCGGAGAAGTTGGCGAACTGTGGTTGCGCGGCCCACACGTCTCGAAAGGCTACTGGAATAATCCTGACGCAACGCGCGCGGCCTTAAATGCCGATGGCTGGTTCCACACAGGGGACCAGGCCCGCCGCGATGCGGACGGCTTCTACTACATCGCTGGCCGCTCCAAGGACATGTTCATCAGCGGCGGCGTCAACGTATACCCCGCCGAGATTGAGGGCCAATTGCTACTGCATCCCGCCGTCGAAGATGCCGCGGTAATCGGCGTGCCCGACGAAGTCTGGGGCGAAATCGGCGTGGCCTTTGTGGTGCCGCGCCCCGGGCAGGCCCTGCGCGAGCAGGAGCTGGTGGCGTTCCTTGCCGAACGGCTGGCAAAGTACAAAATCCCCAGAGATTTTCACTTTGTCTCCAGTCTGCCCCGCACCCCGTACGGAAAAGTCGTGAAAGGCGACCTGCGCAAGCATTGGGAGCGCCTTCGCAACGAAGCGGCAGGCTAGCAGGTTGCTGTTTTGGGGAGTTACGTCGTGACTGAATTTTTCCCTACTCGCATCATTGCCGTTCATCCCGGCCGCCGCAAGGTTCACTCGGACTATTTTGGTTCCGGCGGTCGCCAGGTGGTCCGCCTGTAGCTCAGGAATTCCCCGTTTTAGCAATCCCTTGTCCGTCAGCCCTCGGCATCTGCTTCGTAGCCTGCGCATTACGGTCGCTGAGCGCGTTTCGTTGGATGGATTACTTGGGCCGAACCCACGTAGTTTTTTCGACAGTGTTTTCGAAGACGTCTCTCTTTGAAAAGAAATGGTCGGGGCGAGTGGATTTGAACCACCGACCTCCTGGTCCCGAACCAGGCGCTCTAGCCAGGCTGAGCCACGCCCCGGTATCTGCGAAACGGCTGCGACCGACGATCGGTGACGGGCCACCGACCTTTCCGAGCCGTCGGGACGCTCTAGCCAGTCCCGCTCCACGGGACACGCCCCGACTTCTGTGCAACTGCGAAGACCAAACTCCGATCGGTGGTTTGGCTGACCTTTCCGACCGGGCAGCATCAAGCGCGCATCGCGCGCAAGCTCCAATTCAAAAGAATATCACAGCTAGCATGCAGGCGGCCACCGACTTTTGACGGCAAAGGTGCGCCAGCCGGACGATTCGGGATAACCCTGGGGGAGGTGTGCGAGATGTGTTTGGTCGGAGGGCGTGAAGTCGCTTTCGTCGCGCACACCCCTGGCCACGATGTTTATTGCTGTTGTCCGGAGTCCGCCCTGTCCTTTTTTGCCGGACAGACGACAGTTCTCAACGCCACCATTCACGGGGTTTCCGCGCTCGCGCTGCCGAGTCTGTTGAAACCGCCTTCCTTTCTCCCGCGTCGCTATTTTTCCGGATGGTTGTTTTCGTGTAAAGTCCCGCAGCCGTACCGCAACTTCGCATTTCAATGGGGAGGAAGATCGTGCGCAGCAAACTTCGGACGCTCGCCCTTGTTTTGGTTGTTCTGCTCGCGCTGCCCGTGGCATCGCAGCAGGAAGCCTTCGATTACGATGCCTTCTACAAGATCAAGGAAGAAGGCTTCCAACGCTCGCAGGTGATGGACACGCTTAGTTACCTCACCGACGTGCACGGCGCGCGCCTCACCGGCTCGCCCAATATCCGCGCCGCCGCCGACTGGGCCATGAAGAAAATGACCGAGTGGGGCCTGGTGAACGTCAAGCTCGAGCCGTGGGGGCCGTTCGGAAAGGGCTGGGTGAACGAGCGCTTCACCGCCCACGTCGTTTCGCCCAACGCCTATCCGCTCATCGGTTACCCGATGGCCTGGACACCCGGCACCGAGGGCACCGTTACAGCCGAAGCTACGATCGCCGTGATTGACACCGAGGCCGACCTCGAAAAATTCCGCGGCAAGCTGAAGGGCAAGATCGTGCTGCCCACCGCCATGCGCGAAGTTCGTGCCCATTTTGAGCCGGAGGCGGAGCGCTTCACCGACGCGCAGCTCGCCGACTTGGCCAAGCAGCCCATTGTCGGCGACCGCCCGCCGGGTCCGCCCCCGCAGATTGCCGCGCAGATGGTGCCCGGCCGTATCGCTCCCAACCGGCGCATCCAGTTCTTCGTCGAGGAAGGCGTCGCCGCCGTCTTCGAGGCCGGCCGCGGCGATGGCGGCACCGTCTTCGTCGGCGGGGGTGGCTCGCGCGAGCCCAACGCCCCGCCCACGCTGCCCCGGGTGGCGCTGGCCATCGAACACTACGGGCGCATCTATCGCACGCTGCAGAAAAACGTTCCCGTCAGCATCGAGTTCAACATCCAAAACAAGTTCCTCGATGCCGACCTGAACGCCTTCAACGTTGTCGGTGAAATCCCCGGCACCGACAAGGCCGCCGAACTCGTCATGGTCGGCGCGCATTTCGACTCCTGGCACAGCGGCACCGGCACCACCGACAACGGCGTCGGCTCCGCAGTCATGATGGAAGTGATGCGCATCCTGAAAGCCAGCGGCGTGAAACTGCGTCGCACGGTGCGCATCGGCCTGTGGGGCGGGGAGGAGCAGGGCCTGCTCGGCTCGCGCGCCTACGTCAAAGACCACTTCGCCGACCGCGCCACCATGGCCCTCAAACCTGACCACGCCAAGTTCGCCGGCTACTTCAACATTGACAACGGCACCGGCGCCGTCCGCGGCGTCTATCTACAGGGCAACGAAGCCATCGCGCCCATCTTCGCGCGCTGGATCGAGCCGATGAAAAACCTTGGTGTCACCACCCTCGCCATCCGCAACACCGGCGGCACCGACCACCAGGCCTTTGACGCCGTTGGCCTTCCCGGCTTCCAGTTCATTCAGGACGAAGTCGAGTACGACACGCGCACGCACCACTCCAACATGGACGTATACGAGCGCGCACAGGCGCAGGACGTCAAACAGATTGCCGTCGTCGTGGCCACCTTCGTCTATCACACCGCTAACCGCGAGCAGCCGCTCCCGCGCAAGCCCTTGCCCAAGCCGCAACCCCAGCAGCCGGGGCCTCCGGGCGCGCCGCCCCCACCTCCACGGCCCTAGCGGCCATCCGTAGCCGCGGCATCACGCCGCCGTTCGCCATTCCGAAGGGGCGACCCGCTGGGTCGCCCTTTTGTCTTTTGCGTGGAATTTAGGTTGTAGCCTGGGTGTCCAGCCGCGAGGCTGTTACGCGCAAGACTTCCGCCTCCGATGAGGCGGGTTACGGCCCGCCTGCGAAACATTTTCCCGGCCAACTGCGTATGAAATGGCAAAGGGCAACGCGCAGGGTGTCTCGACCCAGCGACGCAATCAACCCTGCGCGTGGAGGGGTGCAATGACACAGCAAGGGAGTGCGTGGCGACATCTGCTGCCGGGAATCTTCCTGGTAGCGCTGGGCGTGCTATTTCTGCTTGACGAATTTTACGTCTGGCAATTCGGGCGTTTCATGTCCACCTGGTGGCCCTCACTGCTGATCGCCTTCGGTGTGATCTGTCTGCTCAACCGGCCGCAGCGCGTGGTTGGTCCGCTCATCTTGATCGCCATCGGCGTCATCTTCCAGGTGGAACGCCTGGACAGGTTCTACTGGTGGAGCATGCACAACCTCTGGCCGGTGATCCTGATCGTCCTCGGCTTGGCGATGCTCTACAGTCGTATGCACCCGCGCACCCCCCGCTCCACCGGTAACCCCGGGGAAATCTCCGGTGAGGAAGTGGATGCCTTCGTCATCCTCGGCGGGCTGGAGCGCGCGGCTACGTCGCCGAATTTCCACGGCGGCAACGCCACCGCCATCCTCGGAGGCATGGATCTCGACCTCACCCGCGCGCAGCTCGCCCCGGGCGAGAACCATCTGAAGGTCACAGCCGTCTTCGGCGGCGTCGAAATCCGCGTGCCGCAGAGTTGGCAGGTCACTGTGCAGGGCACGCCCCTCCTCGGCGGCATCGGAGACTCGCGCGCGCCCGCTGCGCCTGCGCCGCTCACCGCCGCCGAACTCGCCGCCGCGCCCTTTGCACCCGCCGGACGTCTCGTCGTGGACGGCTTTGCCATGTTCGGCGGGATTGAAGTGAAGAACTAGTGCCAGGGCCGGTCTTTAGACCGCCCCGAATTTGATGGCATAGGCTGTCTGAAGATACGCCCCTTCTTCTATCGGCTCCCGACGTACCCGAGCTGCCGGGAAATTTTCCACGACGTCTCCTTCAACCACTCTGCCAGCTTGGGAATGTTAGCGTGCGTGATCTGGCTCGTGGTGCCGGAAAGCCCCACCGCCGCCACCACGTGTCCCGGCGTGTCGAACACCGGCGCGCCCACGCACCGCGCCCCGGGAGAATTTTCCTCGTCATCCACTGCGTAGCCCTGCCCGCGCACCTTCTCCAGTTCTTTCAGGAACCGCGCCGACACGGTGATGGTCTTCGCCGTGCGCTTGGGCAAGCCGTAATCGTGCAGGATGGCCGCGATTTCCACTGGCGGCAGCCATGCCACCAGTGATTTCCCGACGCTGGTCGAATGCACGTACATGCGCCGCCCCACCCACGTGTCCATCTTGATGAACCCCGGCGCGTCCACCTTCTCGATGTACACCGCCTCGCCCGCATCGAGGATGGCCAAGTGGCAGGTCAGCAGCGTGCGGTTTACGAGCTGCTGGAGGAATGGCAGGGCCAGTTTGCGCAAGTCCATTCCCGTGGTCACGCCGCGGCTCAACGCCAGGATCTTCAATCCCAAGCGGTACTTGCCCGATTCTGCGTCGCGGTGCAGATATCCACGTCGCTCCAGCGTGCGCAGGATGTAGCTCGCCGAGCTCTTGGGAATCTGCAAGCGCCGGCTGATCTCAGAATTCGTCAACCCCGCCGGCGACTGCGCGATGTTTTCCATCATCCCCAGCGCCCGCTCCACCGCCGCCGAAGGCGTATCCGCTGCTCGACTCACGATTTGTGTCTCCCCGACGCGGCAATTCCACAAGGCCGCGTACCAGCCTCTCCAGTACCGCCGCATAGTACTGGATTCTGAATTTCCGTTCAACGGGCAGAACAGACTATTGACCCCTGCGGGCCCTGCTGCTAACCTAAGATATAGAACGTGTGTTCAATATACTGAACTAAGGGCGCCGCCTGGGGGCCCATGAGGTCCCACGCTGAGCGGCCTGTAACGTTTCCCGCATCGCGCAGACTGTAGAAACCAGGGAGCCCGCCGCATGCCCGTCGTCGCGCCTGAGCCGCGGATGAATGTCGTGCCCCCCGAGGGCTTCGCTTCCCTGCCCCAAGGCTTCCTGGAATTCCTCGCCCCGCTGTGTCGCGACTTCACCCCTCGCCAGCGCGCGCTTGTCGCCAGGCGCCTCGAACGTCTCGCTGGAGCCCACGCCGGTAAGCTCCCCACGCACCTGCCGCCCAGCGAGGCCACTACTACGGACTGGCGCATCGAACTCCCTGCCTGGTGCGCCGACCAGCGCAACCAGATGACCGGCCCCGCTGACGACGCCGAACTCTGTGTCAAGATGCTCAACTCCGGCGCACCGGGTGTGATGCTCGACCTCGAAGACTCCACCGCGAATTGCTGGCCTAATATCGCCCGCGGCATTGACAATATCCTGGAAGCCCTCCGCGGCACGCTCACTTACTTCGATAAGAAGCGCAACAAGGTCGTCGGCATCAACGCCGGCAGCACCGTCATCTGGCTCCGCCCACGCGGCTTGCATCTCCTTCAGGCCGGCATTTTTGCCGAGCCCATTCCCGCGCCGCTCTTCGACTGCGCGCTCATCGCCTTCCGGATGATTCCCGACGAGCTGAAGCATCCGCTCTCCTTCTACATCCCCAAATCGGAATCGGCGGAGGAGGCCCGCTGGTGGCGAGACCTGTTTCGCGCGCTTGCGCGCGCGAAGGGCCTCCCCGCCGACTGGATCAAGTGCATGGCCCTGGTGGAATCCCATCCGCTGGCCTTTGAGATGGAAGAGTTCGCCTTCCATCTTCGCGAACATCTGCTCGGCCTGAACCTCGGCCGCTGGGATTACATGGCCAGCCTGATCCATTTCAATTTGCACGACCCCTCATGGGTGCTGCCCGACCGCAACACCATCCCGCACAACGTCGCTTTCTTCCAGAACCTGCGCGAACTGATCCCGGAGATCTGTCACAAGCACGGGATGCTGGCCATCGGCGGCATGACCGCGCTCTATCCCAGCCGCGAAGACGCCGAGCTGAACGCCCACGCCCTCGCCGTGCTTGAGAAGGACAAGCGCAACGAAGCGCTGAGCCTGATGGACGGCGCCTGGACCGGCCATCCCGACCAGAACGAAATTGCTGTGGACCAGTTCCCCGTGCCCAACCAGCTCTGTGCGCGCCCGGTAAGCGCCGCACGCTATCCCGATCTGCGCCCGCATCCCAACGGCGTGGGCACGCGCTCACTGGCCGGCACGCGCGCCGCCGTGCGCACCGTAATCCGCTACCGCAACGGCGTGCTCAACGGCAAGGGCGCCAGCTTGCTCGACGGCTACATGGAAGACCTGGCCACCGACCGCATTTACCGCCTCATGCTCGCCCAGCGCGTGCGCCACCGCGAAGCGGTAAAGGTCAGCGACGCCGACGGCCGCGCCGTCCTGCACACGCCCGATTTGCTCTCGCGCCTGTTCGACGAGGAACTCGCGCGCATTCTCGACGAACTCGCCACCGGGAAATTGAAGGACGCCGGCACCGCGGAAACTTTCCGCGAGGCCCGCCGCCTCAGCGAGCGGATGATTTCGCGCGGCGATTTCACGCCCACGTAGGGGCAGGATATATCCTGCGCCTACGGCTCCCCGGTTTTGGGTTTTTCGGATTTCGAAACCATCAACCGCGTACCCCCCCGCGGTTTTTGCTCACGTTCAAGGAGGTCATGATGGCCGGCAACGGCACCAACGGACACGCGAAGCACCTGGCAACGACCTGGGTCGAGGAGGCCCGCTGGGCAGGCGTGCAGCGGCCGTACACCGCGGAAGACGTCCTGCGCCTGCGCGGCTCGCTGCAGATCGAGCACACGCTCGCGCGCCTCGGCGCCCAAAGGTTGTGGAGCCTGCTGCAGACCGAGCCCTACGTCCACGCCCTCGGCGCCATGACCGGCAACCAGGCCGTGCAGCAGGTCGCCGCGGGGCTTCAGGCCATTTACGCCTCCGGCTGGCAAGTCGCTGCGGACAATAACCTCTCCGGCGAGATGTACCCCGACCAGTCGCTCTATCCGGCGAACTCTTGCCCCGAGTTGGTGCGCCGCATCAACAAGGCGCTGCAGCGCGCCGACCAGATACATCACGCGGAAGGCAAGAACCGCATCCACTGGTTCGCGCCCATCGTCGCCGACGCTGAAGCCGGCTTCGGCGGCTCGCTGAATGCCTTCGAAATCATGAAGGCCATGATCGAGGCTGGTGCCGCTGCGGTTCACTTCGAAGACCAGCTCAGCTCCGCAAAGAAGTGCGGGCACATGGGCGGAAAAGTTGTCGTGCCGGTGCAGGAGTTTGTGCAGAAGCTGATCGCCGCGCGACTGGCCGCCGACGTGATGGGCGTGCCCACGCTGGTCATCGCGCGCACCGACGCCAATAGCGCCAACCTGCTGCTCAGCGAAGTGGACCCGCACGATCGCGAGTTCATGACCGGCCAGCGTACCGAGGAGGGCTTCTTCGTCTATCGCGGCGGCCTGGACGCGGCCATCGCCCGCGGCCTGGCCTACGCGCCCTACTGCGATTTGATCTGGTGCGAGACGTCCACGCCAGATCTCGGCGAAGCCCGCCGCTTCGCAGAGGCCATCCACGAAAAATTCCCGGGCAAGCTGCTGGCCTACAACTGTTCGCCGTCCTTCAACTGGAAGAAGAAGCTCGACGACGCGACCATCGCGCGCTTCCAGCGCGAGCTCGGCGCGATGGGCTACAGGTTCCAGTTCGTCACCCTGGCTGGCTTTCACACCCTCAATCTCAGCATGTTCGAGCTGGCCCGCGATTACCGCGACGCCGGCATGGCCGCCTACGTGAAAGTGCAAGAGCGCGAGTTCGCCGAGCAGAAGCTGCATGGCTTCGGCGCCGTCACGCACCAGAAGTTTGTAGGCACCGGCTACTTCGATGACGTGGCTACGGTCATCTCCGCCGGGCACACGTCCACGAAGGCACTGCAAGGCTCCACCGAAGAAGAACAGTTCCACGAAGAGCAGAAGTGCTCCGCGGTACAGCGCACACACCATGCCGGCGCGGCACCGCCGACCTATGTGGCCAAGCCCGCGAGCGAGGCGTAAGCACAAGGTTCAACACGCGAAAAGCGGGAAACAGCAATCTGTTGACCAACCGTGGCCCATCTTGCGGCGCGGAATGGGCCGCAGTGTGAGTAGCGCCGGCGACCGCCCTGAGCGGAATCCAAGGGCCTTGCCGGCTCCTTGCAGGGGCCCATCCCGCGCTGCGGGATCGGCCCCTTCTGCTTTTCCTTTTTTCCCTTCCTGCGCGTATCTGAGTTCATCGGCGGCTTCATGCGGCCCCGTTTTTCGCTCTTCGCTTTTCGATTTTCGACTTGGTACAATATGCAGCCGCCCGTCTCAGGCGATTACGGCACAAGGGGAAAAACGATGAAAGGCAAACCGGAAGTGATCGCGGCGCTTTCCGCGATGCTCAAGGAAGAGCTGGCCGCCATTAATCAGTACATGTTGCACGCCGAGATGCAGGAAAACTGGGGCTACCGCAAGCTGTCGAAGCTGACCAAGATGCAGTCCATTGGCGAGATGAAGCACGCCGAACAGCTCATGGAGCGCATCCTCTTCCTGGAAGGCCTGCCCAACATGGACGAGATGGAAAAGCTACGCATCGGCAAGGATATCAAGCAACAGCTCGAGAACGACCTCGCCCTCGAGAAGGGCGCCGTCCTTTCCTACAACCGCGCCGTGGAGACCTGCCGCAAGGCCGGCGACAACGCCTCCGCGGACTTCCTCAAAGACATCCTCAAGGACGAGGAAGAACACGTGGATCAGCTCGAGACGCAGCTCAGCCTCATCGCTCAACTCGGTCTCGAGAACTACCTCGCCCAGCAGATGGGCGACCCCGGCAAATAGCGCCAACTCGTACTCGAACAAGTAGGGGCACGACCCCGAAGCGCCGGGAGGGTGTGCCTACAGGTGCAGGAATTCCGCCAGCAGATTCTGCGCCACGCGCCGGCGATAACGTGCCGTCGAGCGGAAATCGTCAATGGGGGCAATCTCTCCGGCCAGCACGTCCTGCGCGGCGCGTACCGCCGCCGCTGTCAGCGCGCCCGAGGCGCGCAAGAGTCCCTCCGTCTTCACGCAGCGCACCACCGTGGGCGCGACGCTGCCCAGCGCGATGCGCAGATCGGCGATGCGGCCATTTTCCATCCGCGCCGCGCCGGCAAAGCACACCTTGGAAATGGCCTGTGCCGCGCGCGTACCCACCTTGCGGTAGTACTGCTTCCAACCGCTCCGTGTGCGATGAATCCGGATGCGCGCGATCAACTCATGCGGTGCGAGGTCCATCACCTTGTAGCCCTTGTGGAACTCGGCGTAGCGCACCCAGCGCGCCCCCTGTGCGGAGATCAGTTCCAGCTCCGCGTCGTAGACCAGCAGCGCGGGCGGCGAATCCGCCGCGGGCGAGGCATTGGCGATGTTCCCGCCCAGCGTCCCGCGGTTCTGCGTGGCTACGCAGCCTGTCTCCGCCGCCGCTTTGCAGAGCAGCGGAAACTCCCGCTGCAGCACTTCGCTCTTTTGCACTTCGGTGTAGGTCGTCAACGTGCCGAGTGTCACATGCTCGTGCGCTTCCTCGATCCCCCGCAGCTCGCGCAGCTTCCAGATGCTGACAAACTTCCGGTGCTCCAGCTTGCCCGCCTCGAGCAGTACCATCAGATCCGTCCCGCCCGCAAACGGCCGCCACACGCCGGGCTCGCGCGCCAGGATGTCCAGCGCCTCCGCCAAACTCTTCGGCGCGGACATCTCGTATTGTGGCAAATACGCTCTCATTGCCCATCGCACGGCCGCTATTGGCCGTGCCGATCCTCCGCCAGGGGATGTTCTCCGCGACTGCTGCGACTTCTTTGTGCCCTCCCCGTTGAATCTCTCCCTCTTTTCCTCATGGCGTCACTTCATCCTTCTTCTTGCACGCTGCAACCACCGACTCGAAGATTTTCACGTACCCTGTGCAGCGACACAGGTTTCCCGCGAGGCCCGCGCGCATGTCCGATTCTGTTGGGTTCGGGCAGCGCTCCAGCAGGCTGACCGCCGCCAACACCATGCCCGGCGTGCAGATGCCGCATTGCGCGCCGCCGTGCTCAAGGAAGGCCTGCTGCACGGCGTGCAGTCGTTCGCCGTCCGCGACTCCCTCGATGGTTGTGATTTCGGTGCCGTCGGCATGGAGCGCGGGCACCAGGCAACTGTTCACCAGTGCGCCGTCCATCAACACCGCGCAGGCGCCGCATTCACCTTCTCCGCAGCCTTCTTTTGCGCCCGTCAGGCGAAGCTCCTGGCGCAGCACGTCCAGCAGCCGCGCCAGCGGCCAGACTTCGAGCGTGTGTTCCGCTCCATTCACGCGGCACGCGATGCGCACTTTTGCGCCCTCAGGCATGGTCGCCCTCCAGCGCTTCCATCAGCACTTCCGGCGTCACCGGGATGCGCGTGATGCTCACGCCGGTGGCGTGCTCGATGGCGTTCACAATCGCCGGCGCCGGCCCATCCATGGGCAGTTCGCCGATGCCTTTTGCCCCGCCCGGACCGTAGGGATACGCGATTTCCTCGAAGTGCACGCGGATCGGCGGCACGTCCGTCGCAGTCGGCATGAGGTAGTTCGTCATCTGCGCGTTCACCATGCGCCCGTCCTGCCACACTGCATTTTCATAGAGCGCGTAGCCGATGGCCTGCGCCACGCCGCCTTCGATCTGTCCCGCCGCCAGCACCGGGTGGATCACGCGGCCCACTTCCTGCACGGCCACAAAATCATCCACGCGGGTTTCGTACGTCGCCATGTCCACCGACACTTCGGCCACGTAGACGGCCCACGCGTACGCGCCGTAGGCATCGCCCTGGTATTTTTCGTCGTCCCAGTGGATGCCCGGAGGCGGGGCGTACTGGCTGGTCGCCCGCAACGCGCCGTGCCTCGCAATGTACTCGCCGCACGCGTGCCGGAATTCGCTCTCCGAGAAATCTTCGCGCAGCAGCCCGCTTGAGAGGAGAGTCTGCTTCAGCCCCAGCGACGCGGATTCCACCAGCTTGCCGACAATCATCGTAGTGCGCGAGGCCACCGTCGGCCCGCTGTTCGGCACTGCCGCGGTATCCGGCTGCGCGACGTCCACCAGCGCAGGATCTATGCCGAGCGTGTCCGCGGCGATCTGCGTGAAGACGGTGTTCGCCCCCTGACCAATTTCGGTGTTGGCGCTCAGCACCCGCACGCGGCCTTCGGCTGACACCTCGACCGCCACAACGGAGGCGAGATATTCCTCTCCGGAGCCGGTGAAGCCCGCGCCATGCATGAACGCTGCGAACCCGATCCCTTTCTTCATGCCGCGTCCCGGGTTTTCGCGTGTGAAGCGTTCGCGCTTCGCATGGTAATCACTCAACGCGAACGCGCGCGTCATCAGCCGCGGCAGATCCACGTTTTCGCGGATCACTTGGCTGACGGCCAGCGTTCCGCCGCGCCGGATGAAATTGCGGCGGCGGAATTCGTCCGGCGGCAGCCCGCAAGCTTGGGCCGCACGGTCCATGTGCCGCTCGAGGGCGAAGATGCTCTGCGGCGCCCCGAAGCCTCGGAAGGCGCCGTGTGGCGGGGCGTTGGTGGCCACTGCCCGGCTGCGCACGCGCACGTTGGGGCAATCGTACGGCCCGGCGGCGTGGATCGTGCCGCGCGAAAGGACCACCGGCGAGAGCGTGCAGTACGCCCCGCCGTCCAGCACGAAGTCAATCTCCATGGCCACCAGTTTGCCGTCGCGCGTAGCGCCGGTGCGCAGCCGCGTGCGCGAGGGATGCCGCTTCGTTGTCGCGGCCATGTCCTCGGCGCGGTCGTAGATGAGCTTCACCGGCCGCCCCGATTTCCACGCCAGCAGCGCTGCGTGCGCCGCGATCATCGAGGGGTATTCTTCCTTGCCTCCGAAGCCGCCGCCGGTTTCCGTCTGCACCACACGCACTTTGTCCTTCGGCAAACCGAACAGCGGCAGCAGCGCCTTTTGCACGTAATAGGGGCACTGCATCGAGCCCCACACGGTGACGCCGTCTTGCGGGTTGGCCACCGCGATCATCCCGTTCGGCTCGATGTAGAGCTGTTCCTGCGCGCCGGTTGTGTACTCCCCTTCCACTACGATTTCCGCCCGCGCCCACGCCGCGTCCACGTCGCCCTTCTCAACGAGGAATGTCTTGAAGAGGTTGTCCTAGCCCCAGATGATTTCTTTTTTCGCCAGCGAATCTTCGATGGTGAAAACCGCCGGCAGCGCGTCCATATCCACGCGCACCGCGCGGCGCGCTTCTTCGAGCAGATACCTGTCCGCATGCGCGAGCAGCAGGATCGGCTCTTCGGGATGATTTACAGTTTCTGCGGCCAGGCAGGGCTGATCGTGCAGGATCAGCGCGATGCGGTTTTCACACGGAATGTCCTTCGCGGTGACGATGATGAATTCGTTCCACGGGATGCCGTCGCTGAAGTGAATGGCGCGGATGCGCCCGCGCGCAATGGAGCTGCGCAACGTCGCGCCGTAGAGCATCCCCGGAAAGCTCAGGTCGTCCACGTAGCGCGCGCGGCCGGTAACTTTTTCCAATCCTTCCTTGCGGGGAACGGCGCGGCCGATGAGTGGTGGTCTGGAGGTCAATGGAATGAGCGCCCCTGCCGCCATGCGGCGCAAAACCGCCGCGGCACTGGATCGCCGGCAAGATGCCGGCGCTGCAACTAGTATGGAGTTTTGTCGGACCTCTCCTGCCAGGCACGGAAGGCGGCCTGGGCTTCGTCGCGCATCAGCGGCGTCATCGGGATCTTGCGCCGGCCGAAGGGCAGCGGCAGTTGTTGGTAGATGAACGAATCGTCGAAGCCGGCCGCAGCGGCGTCTGCGGCCGTGCCGCCGAAAAATACGCGGGCGGGCCGCGCCCAGTAGATCGCGCCGAGACACATCGGACACGGCTCGCAAGAGGCATAGATTTCGCAGCCGGTGAGCTGAAACGTGCCGAGCGTGCGGCAGGCATTGCGGATGGCCACAATTTCAGCGTGTGCGGTGGGGTCGTTCATGGAGGTGACCGAGTTTGCGCCCTCGGCGATGATCCGGCCGTTCTTCACCACCACCGCGCCGAACGGTCCGCCGCGTCCCGCGCGCGCGTTTTCAATCGCCAGCTCGATGGCCCGTTGCATGAATTCAGGTCGCATGCTCGCCCGTCCTGACAACGAAATTCTACCGCACGAGCGCGGGCGGAGTCGAAATGCTGGAACTTCCCCAGGACAAAGAGTCAATAGCGGCAGGTGGAAGACTTACAGAGTCGAAACGTAGCAGAGCTCGGGAGAAAACGATGGTGGGCCTGGGTGGACTCGAACCACCGACCTCGCCCTTATCAGGGGCGCGCTCTAGCCACCTGAGCTACAGGCCCGCTGCGAACTGCGTAAGGCAGGATGCAACCTAATCATAATAGCCGCAGACATGGGAAGGGTCAAGAAATGACCGTCGAAGAGTGCCGCTTGAGGTCGCAGATCACCATGACGCAAGGCCTCCCGAGACTTCGGGAGGCCCCCGGCAAAACACGGCGCATCTCACGCCTCGGCGATGAGGTCAATTTCCACCCGGCAGTCGCGCGGGAGGCGCGCGGCTTCGATGGTCGTGCGCGCGGGCGGGTTCTGCGAGAAGTATCGCGCGTACACTTCGTTCATGGCGGCGAAGTCGGAAAGATCTTTGAGATAGACAGTGGTTTTCACCGCGCGGTCGAGCGAGGAGCCGGCAGCTTCGACGATGGCTTTCAGGTTTTCGAGCACGCGCCCGGTCTGTGCGCCGATGTCTCCTTCGACAAGCTGCTGCGTCGCAGGATCAATCGGCGTTTGCCCCGAGAGAAAAAGAAAACCGCCGGCGCGAATGGCCTGGGAGTAGGGGCCGATGGGTTTTGGCGCGCGGTCGGTGATGATGATGTGCTTCATCTTGCCCTCGCGGAGAAGAGAGTTAACAGTGAACAGCTGACAGTCCAGAGTGTAGAGAAGAACGACGAAAATAGAAAAGAGGGTCGAGAAGACGCGGTGAGCACGAGGACTGCGGCGGCACGCAGGTTTTCTGAGCTTCTTATTTCCATTTCCTATTCTCGCTCTTGATATGTTTTCCGGAGATTTGCGGGGATGCCGGGCTGATTGAGCCAAGCGCGAAAGATTTCGCCGAGGTCTTTGCCCGATTCGACCTCGAGGGCCGCGCGCAGGTCGGTAAAGCCGTAAGTGCTGCCGCGCAGGCCCTGGATCATGCGCCGCAGTGCGCGATGAAGTTTGTCCCTCCCAATTTCATCTTCCAGTGCAACCAGAAACAGAGTTGTTTTGCAATTGCCGATCGCATACTGCACGTCCTCATCGTTTCGCCTGAGCAGGGCGACCGGTATCTCTTTCGTGGTTGCGCTCAGGATGTCGAAGGAACGCAAGCACGTCCGGATGCGGAATTGTCGCGTGGTGTGGTTGGAGCGGGAAAATTCCGCGAACATCGCCGCATACTGGGTGAGAGCATGTCGTAGTGTTTCGTCTGCGCCCGGGCCGGGGCGGGCGACATCCCGCGCCCAAGTCCAGGGCCAGGACTGCTCCACAAGTGTGAGAAAGTCCTCGCTTGCCACACCCAAGGCAAAGCCGCCGGGGTTGATCAAGGCACCGGCGGGGAAGTGATGGAAAACCGCCGCTCCTGAGTTCGGACGCGCAGTCTCCTGCGGAAATCCCCATTCGACGACCCTCATCGGGAGGTGGCGACTTCCGGGCCCAAGCGGACCAAAGAGAGTTGCGAAGTTCTTGGCGGCGGAGGCGAGTGGTGGGCCGGCGCGCTGGACTTGATCAGCGGGGAGAGGCTGGAGAGTCCAGAAGAGGACGGTGCCATTGGAATCTTTGTACTGCTGCTCGTGGAAGCGGCCGGAGAGAACGAAGGGGGAGAAGCTCTGCTCGGCAATGCGGAAGCGGAATTCGGATTCGCCGGCGCGGCGTTTTTTTCCCTGGGGATGGCCGGCGGCGTGGACGAGGAAGCCATCGGGGACGCGGACAGAAAGATCGAAGCGTTTGGGGCGGGCATCGCCCTTGGCGAAGAGGCCTTTGGGTGCCCGCAGGAGGGGATACCAATCCGAGGTGGGCAAGTAGAAGGCGAAGTCGCCAGTACCCACGCTCGGCCCGAAGTCCAAGGATTTCATCAGGTCGTAGGAGATGACGAGGGTGTGCACTGTTTTCTGCGGCCAGGGAGCATGGAGCGCAATGCGCGAGGTGGATTCGGGCGCGTCGGGAGACGGCTGTGGGGAGAGGAGAGCGCCGTCCACCTCGATGCGCAGATGAGCGCGGCCAAAGTCTTTTTCGTCCGGAAGTGAAACGTCAATAGAATCGAGCGGGCGGTCACCGGAGTTTTCGAGAGTGAAGGTGGCGCGAATTTCGAGGTGCGGCGGGGCGCCGGGGACGTAGCGGACTTCGAGGAGTTCTTTTTCGGCGTAGAAGCCCGGGCCGAGAGGAATGGCACATCCACACTGGGAGAGTACAAGGACGGCAAGGGCGAGAAAGCGGAGGATGCGTCGGGGAGTCAACGGTGGGATTGTAGCGGGGGAGAGTCGAAGAGTCCAAGTGTCGAAAGCTCGAAGTATCAGAACTGATCACCCTGGAAACACACAGGGGCGCAGAGAGAAGCAAAACAACCACACAGAGAAGGGCTTTTGTTTTGGTAAAGGTTCGCGCAGAATGAGCTCGCGGAATCTCTTGCGCCCTGCCAGGGCGCCCCGGGAACCGTGCAGCGCGAGGAGCGCGCAATACAATGAAACGGGAAAGCAAGCCTGCTATGGGAGCAGAGAGAGCAAACGAAGGGACGCGCGCAGCGATTGGGCTGCGTGTACATTCCGGCTGGACAGCGCTGGTGGTGGTCAGCGGACCCCTACGCTCGCCGCGCGTGATCGACCGGCGGCGGATTGTGATTTTCGATGCTGCGATTGCGGGATCGAAGCAGCCCTTCCATGCGGCCGAAAAGCTGGAGCTCAAGCAGGCTGAAGCGCTGATTGGCCGATGCAGAGCCAGCACCTGGAAGCTCGCGCGCGATGCGTTTGGGGCGGCACTTGACGAGATGCGCGAGAAAGGGCTTGAGGTGGCCGGGTGCGGGCTGCTGCTCGCGTCTGGGCGGCCGGTGGGGACGCTCGCGGAGGCGCTTGCTTCGCACGCGATGCTGCACACCGCCGAGGGTCAATTCTTCCGCGATGCGCTGAGCGACGCGAGCGAACATTTTGGCGTGCCGGTGACGGGAGTGCGGGAGAAGGAAGTGTTCGCGCGAGCGGCGGAGACGTTGCGCATTGGCGAAAACGAAATTCGGCGGCGCGTCGGCGAGATGGGAAAAGCAGTCGGGCCGCCGTGGAGTCAGGATGAGAAATTGGCGGCGGTGGCGGCTTGGATCGTTTTGAAGACAGGGGTAAAGGGGCAGAAAAGAGAGAGGCAAAAGTAAGAAGAAAGAAGGGAAGAGCGGAGAGAGGCGCTGCGCGCCGGGGAAGAAATCGCGCCTGCGGCAGCAAGGTACCAGCCTACGGCGGGCGGGCTTTTGTCGGAGCTGAAGCTCCGACCCCCTACAAGCAGCGGCGCCCCTTCGGCTTCCCTCCCCTCGGTTCGCTTCCCTCGCTTCGCTCGGGACAAGCGGGGCAAGCAGGGCAAGGAGCGGAGGGCATGGCTTGGCGACGTTCACCTAGCAGACGAGCGTCGTCATCTATTTCTTCGCAGTTACTATTTTCCTTCGGGTATAATCCTCGCCTCTGAGTTCGTTCCCCGCCTGGAGAACGGACACACGGTGCCGGTCGTCGAGACGGTGGAGAAGTTTGCACGAGCCTTGGAAGTCCCTACGTACCAGCTATTCTACGAAGACGACGAGGCGCCGAAGCCGGGTCCGAAGCTGCGCCCAACGCGAGCTGTTTGGGGAAATACCGGAAAGGAAGCGCGAGAGCTCGAAAGGTTCCGACGGTTACTGGCTAAAATGGGAGAACGTCAGCGCGGGCTCCTGCTTTCCTTGGCCCAACGTCTGGCACAACAGGGCACAAATCATCCCAGCGGTAGCAAGGGGACATGATCTTCAATCGAAAGTCTCTCCGGGAAGTGACGCCAGATGATCTACGGGAGATTGTCCAAGCCGGACTGGCCGAGCACCTCTATTTGGAATACAAAAGCGAACTCTACCACGATAACGACCGGGGGAGGCGTGAGCTCCTCTTGGACATCTGCATGTTTGCGAACGCTCAGGGCGGTGTCCTGCTTTTGGGCGTTTCTGAACAACGAGACGCAAACGGGCAGCCAACAGGAATACCAGACCCCGGTGCCCCGTTGGGGCTAGAGCTTCAGAATCCTGAAGCGACGTTACGAGCCTACGACGCTCGCGTTGAGGCTTGCATCGAGGAGCGATTAGCAATCGAGTCTTACCCAATTCCGGTGGGTAACAACCGCTTCGTCTTTGCCTTTCGGGTTCCAAATAGTACTGCCAAACCACACTGCGTCCGTTTCCAAGGACACGTTTACTTTCCTTGTCGTCGAGAGCGGCACCGGATTGATCTTGAGGTACGCGAGATAAAGGAAATGGCCATGCGTCTGGCGAGTCAATTGGAGCGTGCGGAGAGTCTTCTGAAGTATTCGCTCTCGAATGAACAGTGGCCAGACAACAACGCGGTGCTTCTGGTCGGACTGGTCCCAGTATTTTTCGCAGATTTCATGCTGGACATTAGAGAGCAGTGGGTAAGCGAAGCGTTCGGTCACTTTGACGTACGAACGATGCGACAGAACTTCGCTCATCCCCAATACGGTTTTGAAGGATTGATTCGTTCTAGCCGGCAGGACGTGGCCACCCTCACGCGCAGCGGTTTGATCAAGGCAAAGTCCGACGTAACAGCACAGGCAGATGCAAAGCGTCGGCTGCTGCTCTTTTTTCCCACCGCGATAGATATCCTTCTCCGCAACTTCATGCGCCGCGCTCAAGCGTTGTCTCGACGCACTAATATAATTGGCCCGTTCCTACTGCGGATGTCGCTTTTCTCGCCCCTGCCACTGGTCGCACTCGACATGGACGGATTCGAGAACGGACGGATAGAGGCTGGTTACCGAGAGTTCCCGACAATTCAGGTGGCCAATATTCTTGATCCAGTCGAGCCTGTAATTCGCCCGTTGTGCGATCACACCCACCAGACATTCGGGAATCAGGGTTCGCCGTATTTTGACGCCCAGGGACAGTGGCGTGGCCCCAACCCGTGACTTCTCCTAGGCTGAGCACCTGCCACGACAAGCGCCCCACGGGGGCAGTTGGCCGGACTGGTCGGCTGGTATAATTCGGTTAATGCGTGAGTCAACGAGAAAGGAAATCCGTGAAATCCTTGAGAAGCTGGCTGATGGCCAGCCGCACTCAACGGATGATCTATTCCCCGGTCTCGATGAAGAAAGAGTTGTCGAAGGGTGCGAACGAGTCGTCGGGCTGTGTGAACTGGGCTTGGTCAATGGCGGCTTTATTCCCTCAGGCGTCGGGAACCGGCCGCGACATGTGGTTGACGTGAGGATTACGCCGGAAGGTATCCGTTGGCTGGAACACGAGCAGGCCCTGTGTCGCTTCGCGGACAGGCTGTTTGCCAAGAAAGCTGAGCAGATCAATGAGGAACACCAGAAGCGGCACAGCGAAATTAAGGCGGACTTCGGAAAGCGTGGCATGGTTCAGTCGGGCCGGTATTTCAGCGCACTCATTAGGGCCGCTTTGGAGCGAGTCGAGGCACTGGCACGAGCACGGGTGGACTCCGTGCTTGAAGCATGTGAGAAAGCAGGGGTGCCGCTCGACCGGGGCATAGCGGATCACATTGCGGATGACGCGGCACTCCAGTGCGCCACGGGCAGCGACAGTTTGGTTGCCTCGCTCGCTGACTCCGCAAGGCGTCTCAACTTCAATGTCAGCGGCCTTCAAGATGCGCTACGTGGAGAGATCACGCGAGGTTCATCGAGAATCGTTGCGAGGATCAAACGCGACCTCGAACTGAAATTGGACGAAGCGATCCTTCAGCTCCCGAAAACGATGCCGCCTGTGCCGCAGCCCGGTGAGGGAAA
>Ga0073934_10001789_pt1 | contig 49042 bp, 43 predicted proteins | sample LarsenN4metaG_FD_76834 | JGI IMG/M metagenome (GOLD analysis project Ga0073934, IMG submission 76834) | Hot spring sediment bacterial and archeal communities from British Columbia, Canada, to study Microbial Dark Matter (Phase II) - Larsen... ...
CGATCTCGATCGGGTTGGACCCTTACTATTCCCCTACTACACCTTTGGACCCCCCAATCGATTCCAAAAGTGTTACCTATGTCCCCGGCACGTTTGTTACCCTTGTCTCCGGTCCGCACACTCCTTTGATAAAGGGGGATGAAGGGGGATTTGCATCGGCTATGTTGTAGCAGCCGGTACATGAAATACTTTGCGGGCTCCGGCAACTTGAATAGGAGAACTTCGATGCGTCTGACTTTATCAACGATTCTCTGCAGTATTGTCGCGCTGATCGCCGGGGCAGGCCCCCGTGCCTACCCGGCATTCGCCGCCGACGCGTCAATCGTCGAGCGCGCCAAAAAAGAATCAACCTTCATACTCTACACATCGATGAACATGCCCGACGTCAATCATCTGTTTGACGGCTTCCGGAAAAAATATCCGTTCATCGCGCCCAAGGCCTACACGACCCGCAGCGCCGCTCTGCTCGAAAGAATCATCACCGAGGCCCGCGCCGGCAAACAATTCGCCGACGTTATTCAAGGCAACGCCTTCACCCTCTACATGCTGGCCAAGCGCGGTCACACCGAAGCTTATAATTCCCCGGAAGCGAAGTCTTACCCTGCCATGTACCGAGATCCGGCCGGCGGCTGGATTGCCGTTTATCTGCAGCTGAACGTGATCGCCTACAACACCAAACTCGTCCCGCGAGCCGAGGCGCCGAAAGGGTATGACGATCTTTTGCATCCCAAATGGAAAGGCCGCATGGGGCTCGACGACAAGCAATACATCTGGTACGACGGCATGCTGAAAGCGCTTGGCCGGGAAAAAGGACTCGCCTACATGAAACGGCTAGCAACTCAGTCGATCAATTTTCGGAGCGGCAACACCTTGCTCGCTAATTTGCTCGCCGCCGGCGAATTCGGCATTTTGATCAACGCCCGCCCCGAAGGCATCGACGAGCTGCAGCAGAAAGGCGCGCCGGTCGAATGGGTTGCGCCCAAGCCGACCACCGCCAACGTGCTGCCGATCGCGGTGGCGAAAAATGCCCACCACCCGAACGCCGCCAGGTTGTTCATGGATTTCATGCTGTCCGAAGAAGGTCAGAAAATCCTGAGCGGCATGAGCCGCACGCCGGTGCGTCCAGGTATCACCGCCTCGAACCCGCGCCTGTCGCAAGGCATCGAGATAGCCGTCAACGACCCCGGCATGGCCGAACGCTTCGACCAGGTGGTCGAGCAATACAAAAGCGTATTCAGCCTGCCGTAGCGGCTTAACCGAGGGAAACTCCCATCCTCGGCGCAAAAAGATCGTGGATAAAAACCCGCCAATGTGTATTCTCCGGCACTTCCGCCGGACGGGCGAAGCCAGTCACTCCTAAAACCAAAGCCCCACCCGCCGCTCGCAACCCGATTGTTTGCGCTCCCGCAGCCGTGCTATCTAGCGGCGATGAAGTTGTTTATCCTCCTTGCCGTAATGCTGCTCGCTGCCACAATTGCAGTTGAGGCGCAACAGCCAAAGAGCGTTCGGCGCTTGTGTATTTTTGGCGGCAGCGTTTCTACTTCGAACAGCAACATGAAGGGTTTTCGCGACCGTCTGCAGGAGCTGGGTTATATTGAAGGACACAACATCAGCCTCGAATCCCGCTTTTTCGACGCGAAGTTTGACCGTCTGCCGGCGCTGGCGGCCGAGTTGGTCAGTCTCAATTGTGATGTCATCGTGACTGAAGGAAGCGGGCCGGCCGTTGCTGCTAAAAACGCTACCAAGACGATCCCCATTGTCATGGCATGGGGTGGGGATGCCGTAAGGCTTAGGGTCGTCGCAGACCTCGCGCAACCAGGGGGAAACGTTACCGGGCTCACTTCCATTCAGGCGGAGGAGCGCTATTTGTGGACAAAATTCTTAAAGGAAGAAAGCCGGCTGACTTGCCAGTTGAGCAGCCGGTCAAATTTGATTTTGTGATCAACCTGAGAACCGCCAAGCAGATAGGCCTGGAAATCCCCCAGTGGACGCTGATGAAGGCGGATCGGGTGATTAAGTAAAGGATGCCACAAATGACGAACCTGCGAACAATCTCGATGGTTGCCGTATTGTTAGCCGGTGCAATGGTCGCCGAGGCACAGCAGGCAAAGAAAAATTTCCGGATCGGATTCCTCTCCGCCGTTGACGCCGCTACCGAAGCGGATCGTATCGAGGCCATTCGGCTGGCCCTTCGTGAGCGGGGCTACGTAGAGGGACAAAATGCCGCGTTTGAGTTCCGCTATATGGAGGGAAAGTCGGATCGCCTCGCCGGGCTAGCTGCTGAGTTGGTAAAGCTTAATGTTGATCTGATCTTGGTTTTAGGTGGCGCGCAGACGGTTCGAGCGGCAAAAAATGCGACGAAGACCATACCTATCATCATGACAGGCCGGGGGCCTGATCCTGTTGAAGCGGGACTGGTGCAAAGCCTTGCTCGGCCGGGCGGTAACGTCACCGGTATTACCCTCCTTTCCAGAGACCTTGGCGGAAAACGCCTCGAGCTGCTTAAAGAAGCCGTCCCCAAACTTAGCCGTGTCGCGGTTTTCTATGATCCGGCAACCACGAGCAGCGTGCTCGAGGTCAAAGAGATTCTGCCACCTGCGGCGCGTTCATTAGGTGTGACCATTCAGCCCTGGGAGATACGGGCTGCCAGCGATTTCGATAAAGTGTTCAGCGCGTTCAGAAAAGAGCGGCCGGACGGACTTTACGCGACAGGAGGGGGCGCGGTCATCCGCACAAATGAGAAGCAGATCGCCGGTTTTGCCATAAAGAGCCGGCTACCCTCGGTATACGACAACAGCGAAGCGGTGGATGATGGTGGGCTCATGTATTACGGAACGGATTACGCAGCCAGCTATCCACGCATCGCGTACTACGTCGAAAGAATTCTCAAGGGTGCCAAGCCCGAAGATCTCCCGGTGGAGCAGCCCACGAAGTTTGAACTTGTCATCAACCTCAAAACCGCTAAACAGATCGGCCTAGAGATCCCGCAGTGGACGCTGATGAAGGCGGATCGGGTGATCAAATAGCTATGGCAAATCGTCTGCGTTTGACCTTTGTTGCTGTTCCCCTCGCCACCGGCCGATCCGGTGATCAAGTGACTGTCGCCCATCCTCTAATTTCAATCTTGGTTGCCGTCATGCTGCTCTCGGGTGGGCTGACCAGCGAGGCGCAGCAGCAAAAATTATTCAAGATTGGCTGGCTCGCGCCGGGCTCCGCGTCAAGCTCCCGAAGCGGCCCAGAGTTGTTTCGTCGAGAAATCCTCAAACGAGCTTACATTGAGGGCAAAAACATAACATTTGAGTATCGGTATGCGGAGAACAATTTCAGGCGTCGGTCGGCCGTGGCTGCCGAACTAATCCGTCTCGGAGTTGATGTCCTAGTCACACCCAACACTGAAGGAGTGCTAGCGCTCAAGAGCGCTACCCAAACGATTCCCATCGTTTTTTATAATGTGCCCGATCCCGTTGAGGCAGGTTTGGTTGACAGCCTGGCGCGGCCCGGTGGAAATATCACGGGGTTCAGCAGTATCGCCCCGGTGTTGGCAGGCAAGAGACTCGAGCTGCTTAAGGACACTATTCCTAAGCTCACTCGCGTTGCAGTCCTGTGGAATCCACAAAGGCCCTCTGGAGAACAACAATGGAAGGAAAGCCAACTCCCGGCGCGCGCACTAGGCTTGCAACTCCATTCAATGGAGGTAACCAGTGCCGAGAAACTCGCTGCAGCATTCAAAGAAACAGTTAACGCGCGCAGCGCCGCTATTGCTATAGCCTCAAGCACCTTGGCTGTTCAAAATCAAATACAGATCGCGGAACTGGCAGCAAAATATCGACTGCCGGCAATTTACCCTCGGGAAGATTTTGTTGTCAGTGGCGGTTTGATGTCGTATGGACCTGACCGCAATGAAAACTACCGGCGTGCCGCATACTACGTCGACAGAATTCTCCAAGGCGCCAACCCCGCCGATCTGCCGGTCGAGCAGCCGATGACGTTTGACTTAGTGATCAATTTGAAAACCGCCAAAACGCTCGGACTCGCGATCCCGCCCATCGTTTTGATGCGGGCGACTCGGGTCATCAAGTAATTTTGGTTTTCGATTGAGGCGCTCAAGCAGGATGCGGGAAAGGCTGGGGGAGAAAAGCCCGCCGATTTGCCGGTGGAACAGCCGATGAGGTTTGAGTTTGTCGTCAATCTCAAAACGGCCCAGCAGATCGGCGTAAAGATAGCGCCAAATGTACTGGTCCGAGCAACGACGGTGATCAAGTAAACCAATGAGTCACAATCTGCGAACAATTGTCATTGCGGTCGCGTTGCTCGTGGGTGGAGTGATGGGCGAGGCGCAGCAGGCGAAGAAAATACCCGTGATTGGCATTCTCGATTCCGGCAGCGCCTCCTCTTCATCGTATCGTCTCGAAGCATTTCGCCAGGGGTTGCGCGAGTTAGGCTATATCGAAGGGCAAAACATCGCTTTCGAATACCGTTTCGCGGTCGGAAAGCAAGCGCGGTTCCCAGAGCTTGCCGCAGCCCTGGTTCGGCTGAATGTCGATGTGCTGATTGCTGCCGGTGGTAATTCAACAACACGGGCATTAAAGCAAGCAACTCAAACAATTCCCATAGTGATGACCTCGGGTAGCGATGCTGTTGACGGTGGTTTGGTAGCGAGCCTAGCCCAACCCGGCGGAAATGTCACTGGACTCACTGGTCTTTACGACGATTTGAGCGGAAAACGGCTGGAGTTACTGAAGGAGACAATTCCCAAACTTTCGCGTGTTGGTGTGCTGTGGCAGGGAGGCGGCAATCAATGGAGGGCAGTCCAAACTGTCGCGCGAGAACTGCATCTGCAAGTACATTCAATGGAGATACGCGACGTCAAGGACTTCGAGCCATTGTTCAAAGAAGCGGCTAAAACGCGTATAGGCGCTGTTTATGTGACGAGCGGCACACTCTTCAGTGCTAATCAAAACATTATTGCCGACCTGGCGATAAGGCATCGCTTACCAGGGATGTTTACGACCCAAAGATACGTGGAACTCGGCGGCCTTATGTACTATGGCCCGAACAGCTCAGACATGTACCGCCGCGCTGCCACTTTTGTCGATAAAATCCTCAAGGGTAGAACACCCGCAGAACTGCCTATCGAGCAACCCATGAAATTCGAATTTGTCGTCAACCTCAAAACCGCCAAACAAATAGTCTTCACGATTCCGCCCAACGTGCTGGTGCGGGCAACGCGGGTGATCAAGTAGCCAATGTCGATTCTGCAAAACCTTTGGGTTGCCGTCGTGCTGCTCACCACCGTTGTGATCGCAGAAGCGCAGCAGCAGAAGAAAGTTTTCCGTATTGGATATTTCTCAAATGCCAATCCAGTCAGTGATGCCACCCGTATCGAGGTGATTCGAAAACGTTTGGCCGAACTTGGCCATATTGAAGGACAAAATATCGCGGTCGAGTATCGGTACGGCGACGGAAAACGCGAAAGAGCCCCTGACCTGGTCGCTGAGTTGCTCCGGCTCAAAGTTGAGCTGATCGTGGTCTTGGGAGGCGGCGAAGCGTGGATACGGCCGGTGATGAATGCGACCAAGACGATTCCGATTGTGATATTCGGCGGCGGCCTTGATCCAGTGGGAGCTGGTCTGATCGAGAGCCTTGCTCGTCCTGGTGGCAACCTGACCGGCGTCACGAATGTTTCCGGGGAGCTGGGCGGAAAACGACTGGAGCTGCTCAAAGAGGCGGTTCGAAAACTTATCCGGGTTGCCGTGCTTACCGATCCGGGTAATGTGGCCGATACTCACGAATTGAAAAAAGAGCTTCCTCCGGCAGCGCGTTCACTGAAACTGGCAATCGAGCCTTGGGAGATCCGCGAGACGGCTGACATCGAGAAGGTATTTACCGCCGTAAAAAAGCCGCGTCCGGACGGACTTTACGTCCCGGGTGGCAGCTTGATACGCGCTAACCGCGATTTGATTTTGGACTTCGCGTTGAAGACCCGTTTACCGTCCGTGCACACTAATAAAGAATACGTGGAAAACGGTGGGTTCATGTCTTACGGAGCAGACGTCCTGGCCCAATACCGCCAGGTAGCTTGGTACATCGATAAAATTCTCACGGGCGCAAGACCCGCCGAATTGCCGGTCCAGCAACCTATGAAATTTGAGTTCGCTATTAACCTTAAAACAGCGAAGCAAATCGGCATTACAGTTCCGCAGTCTGTTCTGTTTCGGGCAGATCGGGTGATCAAGTAACTATGGCACATCCTCTGCCGAGGGATGCGGCATAAGAATCTCTTAGAGCTGGTACACGGAAAAACGCAATGCTCTTGCGGCGGTGATCAAGCGCTGATCGTAACTAGCTAAATTCACGCTTTGTCCTTGCTGCCGAAGAAAATCCATCGATGCTAGATGTAAGGCGTCGAGAGTTCGTACAGGTTTGGGGAAGGCTTCCAGCGCCCGCGCAAGGACAGGTGCGGACAATTCGATCATGGCGACCCGGCCCAGTAGCGACCGGACTTCATCTCCATGGGAACGCGTTAGCTTGAGAGCTTGGATGCGCGTCCAGATTTCATACTCGAGCAGCCGGCTAGCGATCAGGTGTTCCTGCCAAAGTTTTTCAGGAGGGAAGCGGTCTTCGCCAATAGATGAGCGAGAGCAACCGACGTATCCAGATAGATCAACGCTCGCTCCGGTCTTCATCCAACTCTTTTTTCAACTCGCGGAACGGCATGACCGGATTTCGGGGCGGCACGCCGCTGGAAGGCACGGCAGGGGGAGTAATCCAACCCTGGCGCACGGCCTCAGCTAATAGCGCATCGGCGATCATAGGACTTCTACTACTTTCTGGTGGGACGATTTCGGCAACGACGCGATCGCGATCGGTGACCAGCACTTTCTCGCCTCGTTCGGCAATACGGACATATTCACTAAGCTTGTTTTTTAACACTTTTAAGCCGACGGCTCTCATAGAAAATACAGGGTAGCTTCTGGTAGCTACTTAAGTCAAGAGGTCTCTTGATCCACTGTGACGGACCGGCACAGATTCAATTAATATCTTGACAGCGTTCCAGGGCCGGGAATAGATTCTTCGTGAGCGGTCGCAACAAATATCCCACCCCATGAGGAGGTCACTATGAAAGTCCTGGATGTTTTGGAAATCGCGAAAGGGCGAAAAAAGGGCCAACGGCGTATGGATCTCTTTCGCCGCGAAAATCTCGAGACGTGGATTCTAATCTTTCCTCCCGGCGATGTGCAGAGGATGCACAATCATCCATCGGACCGGACCTACTACGTGCTTACCGGCAAAGGCATCATGAAGGGGCGCAATGAGAGCCACGAGCTCAAGCAGGGACAAATCATCAGCATCCCGGCGCACGAATTTTACGAAGGATCGAATCCGTACGACGAGCCGATGATTCTCCTCGGCAACAGCCATAAACCAACCGCTGAAGACTTCGCCAAAGCCGGCGGACAGCGAAACGAAATCGACGAGAAAACCGGCAAGCGGGTCATCTTCCAACACGGCGGCGGCCAGGACATGGGCGTGCTAGCAGACTGGAATTGAACCAAGCAAGTTTTTACGAAAAAGCCCGGCGAGCGTAAACTCGACCGGGCTTTTTTGTCACTGTGGGACCTCGCCCCTGCCCTTCCCATCGGAATGGGCGAGGAAGTTCTGATTTCGGGGCTTTCTCAAGTCATAATTCTTTGCGCTCTTTGCGCCCTTTGCGGTTAAATTCTCCGATTCCTTTGGTTGCGGCTCAGGGTCCTTGGTAGTGTCACCTCTCACACCGATCTTGTTTGCGCCTGCGGCAAGTGGCATGTTAAGCGGCTGACTGATGCTACGAACCATGCAGCGAGTCCGCTTCAATTCGCAGTCGGTCGCCATCGCCCTGGCCGCCGGGCTGCTGGCTTATCTCACCCTGTTTCCGCTCATCACACTCATCTACGGCAGTTTGAAAAGCGGCCCTCCCGGCGTCGCCGGCGCTTTGACGCTGAGAAATTATCTCGTCCTTCTGGAGAACTGGCGCCTGCCCGGCGCGCTCTGGAACTCGCTGATCTTCAGCGTCGGCTCGAGCTCGCTCGCCTTTATTCTAGCGCTCTACTTCGCCTGGATGACCGAGCGCACCAACGTGCGCTGGCGCGGCCTGCTCTACAGTTTGATTTTGGTGCCGATGATCGTGCCCGGAATCCTGACCACGGTGGGCTGGATCGTCCTTTTTGGCCGGCGCTCGGGGTTGATCAATCTGATCGCGATGAATTTCTTTGGTCTCGAAGAGCCGATCGAGATCAACAACATGATCGGCATGATCTGGGTACAGGGCACCGATCAGATTCCTTTCGCGTTTCTGCTGCTCGCCGCCGCGCTCCGCTCCATGGACCCGTCCCTGGAGGAAGCGGCGATGGTGGCCGGGTCGGGCATCGTGCGCACGACTTTGCGCATCACCCTGCGCGTGCTGCTGCCCGCCATTCTCGCCGTATGGATGATTACTTTCGTCCGCGCCATCGAGAACTTCGAAGTGCCGGCATTGATCGGCATACCGGCGGGGATTCTGGTTTTTGCCACAGAGGTTTACCTGGCGACCAAAACCGTCCCCACCGATTTCGGCCTGGCCAGCACTTTCGCAGTGGTTTACTTGCTGATCACGACGGGCGGCGTGCTGCTCTATCTCAAATGGACCGCCGCCTCCGAACAATTCGCCACCATCACCGGCAAAGGCTTTCGTCCGACCGTCTATGATCTCGGCCGCTGGCGGCAGCCCCTCGCGTGGATCAATTTGGCGCTCTGCCTCATCGTTTTTATCCTGCCGATCCTGGTGGTGATCTGGTCCTCCTTTCTGCCCTTCTACATGGCGCCAACGTCGGAAGCCATCGCGAGCTTGACTCTCGATAATTACAGGAATCTCTGGCGCCTGCCGCTAGTGCAGCGCGCTATGTGGAACAGCTTCGTTCTCGGCATCGCCAGCTCGACGATTACCATGCTGCTCACCGCCACGATCGCCTGGATTATCGTGCGCACCAAATGGCGCGGCAAAGGCGCGCTCGATTTTCTCGCCTTCAGCCCGATCGCCATGCCGGGTCTCGTGCTCGGCATCGCGATCCTCTGGCTCTATCTGGTCGTCCCGGTGCCGGTGTACGGCACGTTATGGATTTTATTGATCGCTTACGTCACCAAGTACCTGCCGTTCGGCATGCGCGCCTGCTCGTCGTCGATGCTGCAGATCAAAAAAGAATTGGAAGAAGCTTCGGAAGCCAGCGGCGCGAGCTGGACCGATACGTTTCGCAAAGTGATTTTGCCGCTTTTGGCGCCTGGTTTCGTCGCCGGTTGGATTTACGTGATCACGCACTCTTTTCGCGAGCTGTCCACTTCGATTATGCTCTACCGCGCCGGCACCGAAGTGATCGCCATCGTCCTCTTCGAGCTGTGGGACGGCGGCCAGTACCCGCAGCTGGCGGCCCTCGGCATGGTCATGATCGCGATCTTGATCGCCATCAGCCTGATCGCCCGCGCCATCGGCGCGCGCTACTCGATTCAGCAGGTTTGAGTGGAGTCAGAGATCAGACGTCAGAGGTCGGAAATCAGAAGTCTGGGGCTATTCGCCTTGCTGATCTAATATCTGGCCTCCGGCCTCACGGAATGTGGAAAAATCTGGAATTTTGAATTTGGAATTTATTTAAGTTGCTTCCGAACGATAATATCGTCCATCAGCTTGTTGCCCTTGTCCTTTAGCTCTTCCATTTTTTCATGGCCGATGACGACCTTGCGGATCTTTTTGTCTTCGAGGGCGTTGATGATCTCTTGCCAGCCGGCCTTGGCGCCGGTGCGGGTCGGGATCGTGCCGCCGCCTTTGACCAACGCCACCACGCCCTCCTCACTCAGGATAAAATCCAAATAGAGCGCCGCCGCGTGTATGTTCTTCGCGCTCCGCGCGATGCCGGTGTGGCTGCCGAGCGAGCCCGGCGTCGGGTTGGGCCAAACCATGGCGATCGGGCATTTTTTTTCGTACTTCATCTGCATCACGCGCGGCGGATAGACCTCCACCGCGATTTTGAAATCACCGCTGCAAAGCATCTGCACTTGCAGCGAATGGCCGCGGCGGGGCACCGTGCCGTTGCGCATCAAGGCCTTCATATACTCGGCGGTCTTTTCTTCACCCCAGGCCAACATCCAGCCGAAAACCGCCTGCTCCGGTTCGGTGTCGATGGAGATTTCGCCTTTCCACTTGGGATTGAGCAGATCCTGATAGCTCTTGGGCGCTTCATCGGGCTTTACCAGCTTAGTGTTATAGGCGATCACCGCCAGGGTATAATCCGCCACATACCAGCGGCCGTCTTTGTCCCAATACATTTTGTCGTAGTGCTTTTTCTCCGGCGATTCATAGCGCGCATGCACGCCCGCTTTCATCAGCTCGCCGATATTGTCGAAATCGACGCCGACGACATCCGCGGTGAGCTTGCCGACTCGATGCTCTAGCAGTATTCGGTCAAGCCCCTTGGCTCCCTGCAGACGCGACGGCTCGACCCTGATGAACGGATATTTTTTGCCGAAGGCCTGGGCATATTCCTGCGTCGTCTCGACGCCGTGATTGGAATAGATCACCAGATTGCCTTCTTTTCTCGCTCCTTCTTCAAGCCGCCGTTGCCGTTCTTTGGCCGGTAACTTGTTGATCGCCGAGAGAGTTTCCTCCACAGTCGCGCCGCGGCCATCGCTCACGCACCAGCCGGATACTCCCATCATCGTAATCGTCGCGACGATTAGTTTTCTCAGTTTCATATTTCTCCTCTCGTCGGCTAACAGCGCCAGCATTGGCGAGACTGCGCAAAAATAAATCCCCCTCTTTCCCCCTTTGCGGGGAATGAAAAGGGGGATTTTGTTGACTCTTTGATTTTGCGACCTTTGTGCCCTTTGTGGTTAATCTCTCTTCTGTGCGAGCCCTACACTCCGCCGGGTTCGATTTCGCCTTCGGGCGGCGTTCTTAGCGTGTACGCCCAGTGTGGCATGCCGCTCTTCATGCCCTCGACCGCTAACGCTTCCTCGTAGGTCTTGCGGATGTTCGGATCCTCATCCACGTAAGAGATCGCCCGGCCGCCGTCCTTCGTATCGATGGCGCCACCGTCGGTGGCCTCCTCTCCGGCCACGCCGCCGCGACGAAAACCCGGCCCGTACGGGCCGTCGAATACAAGCAGCCTCAGTCCTTCGGGGTGTGTGCCGAAATGCTGATGAAACCAGTCGCCGCGCATCGGCGCCGCGCTGATCATGCCGACCGGCTCATAGGTTTGCTTTTTTACCTGATCACCCTGTTTCGCCTCCCACGGCTGCATGCCGAGATGATCGGGCCAGGTGTAGCTATAACCTTTGCCTTTGATGCAGACGAGAATCGCGCCGGACGAGTGTTTGTGCGCCTTGGAGTATTGACCGGTCTTGTACTGCGCGATCTTCATGTAGAAGTTCGCCCCCGCCATGTGCGGCTCGATGCGCCGGTAGTCAAACGCGCGCCGATTATCGGGCGGCAATTCACAAGTGAGAATATCGGGAATGATATTCGTCTGCCGCATGGCGAGACCGCGCACCGGATCGGCGTAGATATCTTCCACCGGCCGAAAGTAATCGTCCGAAGCGTCGAAGCGCGCCAGAAAATTATAGTTGCAGTTCATCACGAACTCGGCGTCGCGAATCAAATTAAGGATGTTCGGCGCGGTCGTGGCGGCGAGCAACAACGCCGGCGACGAGGTCGCGTTAACCACGCGGTGCCAGGCGTTGAGCGGAATGGCGAACAGCGACCCGCGGCTCCACTCGAAAGTCAATTTCCGCTTGCTGCCCTCCTGCCATACTTCGGTGGTGCCTCGTCCCTCGACGACATAGTAGATTTCCTCGTACAAATGATGCTCGGCGTTGAGCGCGCCCGCGCCCGGTACTTCAACAACGTACATGCCCCAGAGATGTTCCGTGCCGAGCAGCTGGATCGCCGTCCCGCGACCACCGAGACGCTTCCAGGGCTCAAGGGGCAGGTCCTGCACCCTGTGCACGCCGATGTCGCGATAGATCGGTATGCCCTGGGCCTCGATGAACAGATCATAGGGCGATTTAGGATTTTTCCACTTGCCGAAGCCGGCTTTCTTGCCTTGCGCCGGTGCCTTCCATTCGAACACTTGCGCCCCCGGTTCTATGCCCATGAGACCATTCCTCCCTTTCCGACTTTTGTGACCTCTGTGCTCTTATGAAAATAGTTTTCTCACTTTGATCGATAACCAGTACAACAAATCCCCCTCTTTCCCTCTTTGGTAAAGGGGGACGAAAGGGGGATTTTCATGCGCAGTGTTGTACGGACAGGTACATGAATTACTCTGTGGTGAATAAGCTTTTATTTTTTCGGATGCCAGTCGTAGCTGGCGACTTTGTACGCCTCTTCCGGCATCAAGCTCTTGATCCCGAGCTTGGCCAGCTCGCTCTCGAATTTCTGCCGAATCCAGGGATCCTCGTCGATATATTCGATCATGTCCTTGGCGCGGTCTTCAATCTTTTCGGCGTGGCCGCGGAACTGGCGCGGCGGATGGAGCGCTAGATAGCGGGCCGGAATCGCGCCGACGTTAAAATGCTGGTGGAACCACTTGTTAGGCGGCACGAACATGCTGCCCTCGTGCCACGGCGCGACGATTTTTTCTTTGCCTTCTTCCCACAACACCGAATATCCTTCGCCGGCCGGAATCACGATGACGCGCCCCGGACCGTGGCGGTGGGCTTTCTTGTAAGTCCGATCGGGAAAGACCGACATGTGGCAAGACATTTCGGAATTGGGAAACATAATCGTAACACTCATGCCGCCGCGCCGGTTGGTGCTCAGCTTGTCCCACGCTGCCATGTCCGGAAAAAAATTACCGAACCAATAAACCCGCTTGCCGCCCCACGCGAGCGCGGGGTCGCCATTCTCCACGAGCTTGGCTTCAGAATAGGTATCGCTGCCGGCGGCCTCGGCCTTCTGATAGGGATTGTTAAAATAAAATCGCGGCTCGGTCACCAACGACATAGCCAAAGGCAAATAGCTATAGCGCAGGACGCGCGCCGGCCGGTTGCCGCTCATGTTGCCGAGTTGCTGGTAGTAGTTGGAGCTGATCTCAAACAAACTGCGGTCCTGCCATTCGAAGGTTTTCTTCGCGCCGCGATCATCGCTCCAGACCGTCGTCACGCCACGACCCTGAAGCACGTAAATCAGCTCATCGAGGGCAAATTTAATCGGCGGTAAAGTTTTTCCCGGCGGAATTTCCATCACCGTGGCCGAGGTAATGCCCTCTTGACCCATGAGCTGAATAAACGCGGCATTGCACTGCCGCTCATCCCACCAGCCGAGCTCCACCGTGCGCAAGTCTTCGATGAAATAGCCGCGGTGAATCGGAATGCCGACGGAATCCATCCAGCGGTCGTAAGTGTAATTCTTGGTCTCCACCGCCACCGGACCCGGTTCAAAATATTGATTTTTCGTAATTTGTTCAGCGATCGTTGTCATAGTCTAATCTCCTTGCCCTGGCTTTTATCGCATTCAAAAATTATTTCCAACCTCTGCTCGCGACGTAGCAAATAGGGGGGTACCCGCTACTGGTCATTGCCGCGCGCTCACGGCCGATAGGCGTCCTCGCTGATGATCCAGCATAATCGACCGTGCGCAGGCCTTATCTGCGCGGCCGGATAGCGGCTTGCGGAATCCGTGAGAATCTCCTTCACAATCGCCGCTTTGCCTGCGCCGCTCACTAGAAATGAGACCTGCGCCGCGTTGTTGATCACGGGTATCGTCAAAGTCAGACGATGGCTATCGAGTTTCTCGACCCACGTGTGCGCCACCCAGCGCGCCCTCTCGGTTAACGCCGCGCTGCCGGGAAACAGAGACGCCGTGTGGCCGTCTTCACCAAGCCCAAGCAGAATCAAATCGAAGCTCGGCACGCCTGATCTCAATGGCAGCAGCTGCCGCAACTCGCCTTCATAGCGGGCCGCCGCCCGCGCCGGCTCGTCTTCGCCCGTCATGCGGTGCACATTTGCGCTTGGTATCTCGATCTTCGACAGCAGCGCCTCCTGGACCATGCGATAATTGCTTTCCGGATGGTCGGGCGGCACACAGCGCTCGTCCCCCCAGAAGAGATGCACACGCGCCCAGTCGATGCGGCTCGCGAATTCAGCCGCCGCCAATAACGCATACAGCCCCTTCGGAGTCGATCCGCCCGAGAGCGCGACCGTGAACCGCCCGTGTGCGCCGAGTGTTTGGCGCGCCATGGCGACGAATTGCTCGGCGGCCCTACGGCTTAGGTCGGGCGCGTCGCGGCAAATGATGATCTGGCGCTCGGTCACTGGGCGATGCAGGCAGCGTAATAGGCCGCGCCGCGTAGCGCGGCGCGGTCGTTCAGGATGACTTGTACGGGTATGGCGCGAACAAAGTCTCGGTACCGTCCCTTGTCGACGAAGGCGCGCATGAAAGTGCCGTCGGTAAGCTTACTGAGGATCTTCGGCGCGATGCCGCCGCCGATGTAAAATCCGCCGAGCGCTTTTGCCCGCAGCGCAAGATTTCCGGCTTCGGCGCCGTAGACGGAGACAAATAGATCCAGACTCTGGACGCAGATTTCAGCTTCGTTCGCCAAAGCCGCCATCGACACCACCGCGCTCGGATCGTCGGAGGCGGCGAATTTCTCGCTCAACGATTTGGGTTCTTCCAAGCCGCGTCTTTCCTTGAAGAATTGATAGATGCTGAATAATCCCGGGCCCGATACCACCCGCTCGTAGCTGACGTGGCCGAAACGGTCGATCAGATAACGCAACAGTTCGATCTCCAAATCGTTGCGCGGCGCGTAGTCGGCATGGCCCCCTTCGGAGGCGAGCGGACGAAAATGGCTGCCGTCGTCGTACAGGATCGATTCTCCCAGCCCGGTTCCCGCCGCGATCAGCGCCTTGTTGCCTGACGGCTGTCTCGCGCCGGAATTGAGAGCGCAAAACTCATCGTCGGCAAGAGTGAAAATGCCGTAAGCGGCGGCCTCGAGATCATTGAGCAAGTGGACCGATTCGAGCTTGAGTGCGTGCCGTAGCTCCTTAGCTTCGATGACCCACGGCAGGTTTGGGGTTTTCACCCGGTCGCCGATCACCGGGCCCGCGATGCCGAAACAGGCCGCTTCGATGCTCCATGATTGTCCGGCCAAGAATTCCTTCAGCACCGACAGCAGGCCTGAATGATTTTTGCTTGCAAAGGTGGCCGACATTTCGGAATGAAGCTGCCCGCCGCGCGTGGAAAAGACCGCCAAATGCGTTTTGGTGCCACCGATGTCGCCGGCAAGAACAAGTTCTCGATTGGCCATAACTTTTTATGTACGGCTGCGCAATTCAGAACTCCCTCGCCCGCTTGCGGGGCGCAGGGGTGAGCACCTTAATGCACCGGCTCATAAGCGCCCCTCACCTCGATTCTCTCCCTCTAACGAGGGCGAAGAGGTAAGAGAAATTCCACGCGCGACAGTTGCCCATGCCGCAATCCGCTACGGCCGCCGCCAGCGCCGGCCGTCCCGTTGCATGAAATCGTCCGCTTCTTTGGGGCCCCACGAGCCCGCCTCGTAATTGGGAAAATTTCTCGGCTTGCTCAAATGCCAGACTTGAATGATCGGATCCATCAGCGACCAGGCCAGCTCCACCCAGTCGTGGCGCGTGAATAAAGTCGAATCCCCCTCGATGCAGTCCTCGAGCAGCGCCTCGTACGCCTCGGGCGGGCTGCTGCCGAACGCTTCCTCATAGCTGAAATCGAGACTCAAAGGGCGAATCACCATGTCATGTCCCGGCGGCTTGACTTCGAACATCAAGGAAACGCCTTCGTCGGGCTGAATGCGCATGACCAAAACGTTGGGATTCACCTCGTCGACGGCGTGAGACTTGAATAAGAGCAGCGGCGGGCGCTTGAACTGGATGGCGATTTCCGTGAGCCGCTTCGCCAGCCGTTTACCCGAGCGCAGATAAAACGGCACGCCTTCCCAGCGCCAGTTATCGATGAAAAACCGGATCGCCGCATAGGTGACATTGGCCGAATTCTTTGCCACGCCGGCCTCTTGCCGGTAGCCGGGGAATTCTTGTCCGTCCATTCTGCCGGGCCCGTACTGGCCGCGCACCGCCGCCGTCGCGACTTCTTCAGCCACCACCGGGCGAACCGATTTGAGCAACTTCCCTTTCTCGTCGCGGACCGAATCGGCGTCGAGTCCAACCGGCGGCTCCATGGCGGTCAAGCACAAGAGCTGTAACAGATGGTTTTGAAACATGTCGCGCACCACGCCGGCTTGCTCGTAATAACCGCCGCGATTTTCTACGCCCACGGTTTCGGCCGCGGTGATCTGCACGTGATCGACGTAGCGGCGGTTCCAGATCGGCTCGAAAACCGCGTTGGCGAAACGAAAAACCATGATGTTTTGCACGGTTTCCTTGCCGAGATAATGATCGATACGATAAATTTGCCGTTCGTCGAGAGACTCGTGTATGCGTCGATTGAGCTCGCGCGCGGTCTGCAGATCGGTGCCGAAAGGCTTTTCGATCACCACCCTGGCGCGCGCCTCCGCGTCGGTTTCCATCGGCGCCAAGCCTGCCTTGGCGATACATTCGATGAGTTGGGCATAAGCATCGGGCGGCGTGGCGAGATAAAAGATCCGCGCCGGCAGCACCCGGCTGCCCCGGTCGAACCCTTCGATAAACCGTTTTAGTTTTTCAAATCCGTGCGCGTCATCATAGCCGCCGCGCACGTAGTAAAGCGTCTTGGCAAACTGTTCCCAGGCGTCCTCCTGCAGCCCCGTGCGCGAGAATTCTTTGACCGCTTCGCGCATTTTGTCGCGAAACGCCGCATCGGCCATTTCGCTGCGCGCATAGCCGACCACGGCGAATCGCTCCGGCAGCCGCTTCTCCAGGGCAAGATTGTAAAGCGCCGGAATCAGCTTGCGCTGGGTCAGATCACCCGAGGCGCCGAAGATAGTCACGATACAGGCGTGCGGTTTTTTGGGTTGCCCGGCAACCTGCGGAATGTAAGCGTGCGGGTCACTTGCCATGAGGATTCATCCAATCGCTTGGGTTGCGCAGATCGCCTCGGCTTCGCCGTAAGCAGCCATCATTCGCCGGCCCAGTCCGCTTCGAGAGGCCGGGGCGAGCGCCCTTTCATTGCGGTGGTAATGCCAGTGCTATTTAGCTCTTCTTCACCGCATGGCCGCCAAATTCATTGCGCAGCGCCGCTATCACTTTATCGGCAAAGCCGTCGGTTTGACGCGAGGCGTAGCGGGCGAACAGCGCGTGTGCGAGTACCGTCGCCGGCACGCCGCGCTCGACCGCTTCGATCACCGTCCAGCGTCCTTCTCCCGAATCGTCAACGTAGCCTTTGATGGCATCGAGCTTGGGATCCTTTCGGAACGCGCTCTCGCACAATTCCAACAGCCACGAACGCACGACGCTGCCCTGGTTCCAAAGATGAGCGATCTTCGCCAAATCGAGATCGAAGCGCGATGCTTGGAGCAACTCGAACCCCTCGCCGTACGCCTGCATCATGCCGTACTCGATGCCGTTGTGGATCATCTTCACGAAATGGCCCGCCCCGTTCGGGCCGGCGTGGAGATAGCCGTCCTTGGGGGCGAGCGTGAGAAAAATCGGCTCCAGTCGATCGACAATTTCTTTTTCCCCGCCGACCATCATGCAGTAGCCGTTCTGCAGTCCCCAGATGCCGCCGCTCGTGCCGGCATCGATGAGATGCATGCCCTGCGCCTTGAGTCTCTCAGCGCGCCGGATGGAGTCCTTGTAGTTGGAATTGCCGCCGTCGACAACCACGTCGCCCCGGGCGAGAATGGGGAGTAGTTGATCGATGGTTTGATCCACCGGATCACCCGCGGGCACCATGAGCCAAATCGCCCGCGGCACGGCAAGTGGTTGGACCAATTCGGCGAGCGAATGGGCGCCCTGCGCGCCCTTGCCGACCACCCGCTCAATCGCCTCGGCGCTGCGGTCGTATGCGATCACCTTGTGCCCGCCGAGCACCAGCCGCTCGGCCATGTTGGCACCCATCCGCCCCAAACCAATCATTCCGAGTTCCATGGCATTTTTCCCCGCAAAACCGGCTAGCGGTTGATCGATTGCGTCAGGCGCTCCAAGCCTCCGGCGCTGTCCCCGCCGAGGTTGACGCGCAGTACGCGCCGGCGTCTTTTTCTTAGCGCCGCGCAATCGCCGATCGCCTGGGCTTCGATCAAGGAATCAAACGTATAGTTTGTCTCCGGCACGGCGAGGTTTTCGCCGGGTTGATCGACGATCTGCAGCACCAGCGCGGAGTTCGGTCCGCCTTTGTGCAGCTGTCCGGTGGAATGGAGAAAGCGCGGCCCAAACCCGAGAGTCGTCGCCACCCCGAGCCGGTTTTGAATCGCCGCGCAAAGCTCCTGCAGCCTCTTGGTATTTTCCGGCGATGGCGTCAGATAAGCTTGCACGGCGACGTAGTCGCGAAGCTTTTTCTGCTTCAACCATGTATCGAGCGATCTGCCCAGCGCAGCCGCATCGGCGCCTGACACTTCCCCCTTTATCTTCATCTTCGCGCCGCCCGCACCGGTTTCCCCCATCGCCTGCTTGGCCAAATCTTTAGCGAGCTGGACGTCCGGTTGATTGAAGGGATTGATGCCGATCGCGGCTCCGGCCGCCGCGACCGCGAATTCCCAGCGGAAAAACTCCTGGCCGATGTCATGCTTGTCGTTCAAATCGATAACCGCGGTCGGATGGCCGTTGGCTTGAAGTGCCGCCACCTGACGGTCGAGCCGATGGTTCTCCGCGCCCGGCAACCTCAGATAGACGAAGAATCGATCGCCGGCGTACTTCTCCGGCGCGCCCAATGTCTCATGAGCCACCGGCACGATGCCCCTTTTTTCCTTGCCGGTGCTCTCGGCGATCAACTGTTCAAGCCATGACGGTAACGCTTCAAGGGACGCGGTGCATAAAAAGGTGACCTTATCGCGCTTGGCGAGCGCCAATTCGCCCAAGGCCGCGCCCAAGATCATCGCTGGATTTTTCCCCGTGGAGACGGCCGCGCTGCACGCTTCTTTCATGCGCCGCGCGCGTGCCAGCACCGCGCCGATATCGACGCCGATCAATGCGGCCGGGAGCAGGCCAAAAACCGTCAACGCGGAATAGCGTCCCCCCACCTCTTCGGGTGCATTGAAAACGGCGCGAAAATTTCGCCCCCGTGCGAGCTGCTCCAGCGGCGTTCCCGCATCGGTAATGGCGACGAAGCGGCGTCCAGGATCGCCGGCAAGGCTTTTCACCTTGTTCCAAAAATAAAAAAAGAACGAATTCGTCTCGGTGGTCGTCCCCGACTTGCTCGAGACCAGAAACAGCGTCTGCGCCAGATCGATGGCTCGTTCCAACCCTTGCACGGCCGCCGGGTGAGTGCTGTCGAGGACGCGTAGCTCGGGATAGCCGGGCGCATTGCCGAAAGTCGCCTGAAACAACTCGGGCGCGAGGCTCGAACCGCCCATACCCAGCAGCACCACGTGCTTGATGCCGTCGGACCGGACTTCATCGGCGAACTGGCCGAACCTGGCTACTTCGGGCGCCATGGTGTCAGGCAAATCGAGCCAACCCAGGCGATCGACCAATTCGGGCTGCAAAGTCTTTGACCAGACGGTATGATCTTTTTCCCAGATGCGCCGCGCCAGGCCGGCTTCCTGCCACGCCCTGAGCCGTCCTTCGATGCGCTTCTGGTACGGGCCGGCTCGGAGTTCCTGCTGATCGAGAGCGTCAGCCACGAGCGCGCTTCGCTTCTTGTCCAAAGCCGCGATCAACTGATCGAACGAAGCGGCGAACGCCGCCACGCCGTCGACCTGCAATTTCTCCGTGATCGCATCGAGATCGATACCCAGCGCCTTGAGCTGCCCCAACGCGGCTGCCGCCTCATCCAATTTGTCGGCGACCGCGCCTTCGATGACCTTGCCGTGAGCGCGGAACGCGTTGAGAGTTTCAGGTGGCAGCGTGTTGACCGTTTCGGCACCGATTAGGTTTTCGACGTAGAGCACGTCCGAGTATTTTGGATTCTTCGTTCCCGTGCTCGCCCAGAGCGGGCGCTGCACGCGCGCCCCCTGCTGGCGCAGCGGTGCAAATCCTTCGCCGTGAAATATCTGGCGAAAGCGCTCGTAAACCATCTTGGAGTTGGCGATGGCGATCTTGCCCATGAGGGCGGCGGCGCGCTCACCGCCTAAACTTTCCAGAGCCTTATCCACCGCCGTATCGACCCGGCTGACGAAGAACGACGCCACCGAGGCGACCTTGTGCGGCACCGCGCAGCGTTGCAATCCTGTTACGTAAGCGCGCGCTACCGCTTCGTAATGGGCCATCGAAAACATCAGCGTGACGTTGATGTTCAAACCGTCGGCGATCAATTGTTCGATGGCGGGAATGCCGGCTCGCGTGGCCGGCACTTTGATCATCACATTGGGCCGGTTCACGGCGGCATAAAGCCGCTTCGCTTCATGGATCGTCGCCTCGGTGTCGTGCGCCAGATGCGGCGATACTTCCAGACTAACATAGCCGTCGCCGCCGTCGCTCGCTTCGTAAACGCCGCGGAGCACGTCGGCCGCCATCTGAATATCTGCGATGGCGAGCGGTTCGTAGAGCTTTTCCGCCGGCGCGGCGCGGTCAAGAGCCAATAACTTCTGCAGCGCCTGGTCATAATCGGTGCTGCCGGTGATCGCCTTCTCAAAGATCGTTGGATTACTGGTGACGCCGCGCACGCCGTCTTCTTCCACGAGCCGCCGAAGTTCGCCGCTCAAAATCAAATCGCGCCGGATATAATCGAGCCAAATCGACTGTCCCTGCGCAGCAAGCTCTTTTAGAGGATTCATTGCCGGTCCCCTCGATCCGATCTGCCGTAGCGCTGTTCCAACGCCTTGATTTTTTCCAACCGGCGGCGATGGCGCTCGGCGCCGTTGAATTTCGCCGCCAAGAAATGATCTACGAGCTCGCGCGCCATTTCGACGCCGATGACGCGCGCGCCGAGAACCAGAACATTCATGTCATCGTGTTCGACGCCCTGACGCGCCGAATAGGTGTTGTGGCACAAGCCGGCGCGGATACCGGGAATCTTGTTGGCCGCCACCGAAGCGCCGACGCCGCTGCCGCACACGAGCACACCGCGGTCCGCGGCGCCGGCGAGTAGGGTCGCGGCGACGGCCTCGGCGAAATCAGGATAGTCTACCGGTTCACCGCTTGCCGTGCCCTTGTCGATCACCTCGTAGCCGCGATGACGCAAATACTCCGCGAGTAGCTGCTTGAGATCGAACCCGGCATGATCAGCGCCGACAACGATGCGCATCTCGTCACCCGTTCGATTTGCCGGGTTCAAAGTTCAATGTTTAACCCGGACCTATGGTTGAGGCCTTGAGCCTTGAAGGTCATTTTTAGCCGCCAATAGTTCCTTGGCTGCCGCGACGACGTTTTCCACGGTGAAGCCGAACTTTTTCTGCAGGTGCTGAAAAGGAGCGGAGCCGCCGAAGCTCTTCATGGCGATGACCTTGCCTTGGCTGCCGACGTACTCCGACCAGCCGAACGCGCTGCCCTGCTCCACGGCGACGCGCGCCGTGACCGCCGCGGGCAAAACCTGCTCGCGGTACTCCGGAGTCTGCTGCGCGAAAAGTTCCCAAGAGGGCATGCTGACCACTCGAACCCCGATGCCGTCCTTTTTCAACTGCTCGTAGGCCTGGACGCAAAGGGCCACTTCGCTGCCCGTGCCGATAAGGATCGCTTGAGGCATGCCGTCGTCGGCATCGGCGAGCACGTAGGCGCCCTTCGCCACTCCAGCCGCTCCGCCATATTTGCTTCGGTCGAGCGTCGGTACCGCCTGGCGCGTCAACGCCAACACCGCGGGTCCGTGCCGGAGCTGCATGATGACGCGCCACGCCTCCACGACTTCATTGGCGTCGGCCGGACGCAAAATGATCAAATGAGGCATGGCACGCAGCGACGCCAATTGCTCCACCGGCTGGTGCGTCGGCCCGTCTTCGCCGACGCCGATCGAGTCGTGGCTGAAAACGTGTATCGCTGGGATCTCCATCAGCGCGCCCAGCCGAATGGCCGGTCGGGCGTAGTCGCTGAAAATCAAGAAACCCGCCCCATAAGCGCGCACGCCGCAAAGCGTGAGGCCGTTGACGACCGCCGCCATGGCGTGCTCGCGCACGCCGAAATGAAAATTCCGCCCGGCAAAATCGCCCGCCGAAAAATCGCCGGCGCCGTCGAACGTCAACCGCGTTTTGGTCGACGGGGCCAAATCGGCCGAGCCGCCCATGAGCCACGGCACCTGCTTGGCGATGGCATTCAAAACCTTTCCCGAGGAATCGCGCGTCGCCTGCCCCTTCGGGTCGGCAGGGAAATTAGGCAGATCCTTGTCCCAAGCCTCAGGCAGCTCGCGCCGCTCCATCTTCATCAGCTGGTCGGCCAGCTCGGGGTATTTGATTGTATAATCGGCGAATTTCCTGCTCCAAGCCGCGCGCAACGCTCCGCCGCGTTTGCCCAGGGTGCTGGCAAAGTGTTCGGGCACCTCCTCCGGAACGAAAAACTTTTCCTCTTCGGGCCAGCCGTAATGTTTTTTGGCGAGTTTGATCTCCTCCTCGCCGAGCGGCTCGCCGTGCGCCGCCGCGGTATCTTGCTTGTTGGGCGCCCCGAAGGCGATGTGGCTTTCGACAACAATAAAGGTCGGCCGGTCATTGCAACGTTTGAAGTTCCTGAGCGCACGGTCCAACTCCTCTTGGTCATTGGCATCACGCACATACAGCACACTCCAGCCGTAAGCTTCAAAGCGCTTCCCGACCTCTTCGGACATCGCCAGGCTGGTCGCGCCCTCTATGGAAATCCGATTGCTGTCATAAATCCAGCAAAGGTTGTCGAGTTTTAAATGGCCCGCCAGCGAAGCTGCTTCGCCGCTGACCCCTTCCATCATGTCGCCATCGCCGCACAGCGCATACACGTCGAAGTCGAATATTTCGAAATCGGGGCGATTGAAATGACTCGCCAGCCACTTCGAAGCGACCGCCATGCCGACACTGTTGCCTGCACCTTGGCCCAAAGGACCGGTGGTCGTCTCAACCCCCGCGCTAAGACCATATTCCGGATGTCCCGGGGTCTTGCTGTCGAGCTGGCGGAATTGTTTGAGATCCTCCAGCGTCAAAGCCGGCTGCTCAAGTACGCGGCGCCGCTTATCCACCGCGCGCACTCCGGAGAGAAAAATCGTTGAATAAAGCAGCATCGAAGCATGGCCGATGGAAAGCACAAAGCGGTCCCGGTTCGGCCACACCGGATCAGCCGGATCATATCTCAAATGATGCTGCCATAAACCATACATTACCGGCGCCATGGACATCGGCGTCCCCGGATGGCCGGAGTTGGCCCGCTGCACCGCGTCCATGGAGAGCGTGCGGATGGTGTTGATGCACAACTGGTCGATCGCCTGGGTCATAATGTTGCCTGCCCCAACCCCGAGTTTCCTGCGCCGTCCCACAGGTGATGGAGTGTATGATAAATATATTGTTACCAGTTTTGCGCCGCCAGGTCAGCACCGGGCAGGCAAATATCGGCATTTAGGCGACAATCGGAGAACTCCACAGGCAAGCCCGGCTGGCTCAGAAGCCGGCAATGCCTCGAGAAGGCGGCGGGGGCGTGCCGGCCTCTTCTCAATCTTGAATTCAGCAGCTCCGGCCTGCGGAAGGAACTTGGCAGCCCAGGTTCTCTAGACACACCAGAGTCCGGCGTAGGCGCGAGCGCAACGCTGGCGTGATTTTTTTTGCCAGGTGGTCCAAATCCTCGAGCCTATCAAGATCAAACCACGCCGGCAGCAAAGAATACGGTATGTCCAACTGCTCTAGGCGGGCTATCGTCTGCGCCAGCACCCGATCATGGCTCCAGGTCATATCGGCAAAAACTTCCCGCCTCGGATGATTCATGCCGATGAGATAATATCCGCCGTCCCGACTCGGTCCCAAAACCACGTGCTCCGCGGCGCTCGAGAGCTTCGTAAAAGCCTCGCCCACGACCTCCATGGGCAATCCCGGCAAATCGCTGCCCATAATGATTACGTTTCGATGGCCGAAGCCAAGCAGATCGACGCAAAGGCTTTCCATGCGCTTGCCCAGATCGGCTCCGCGCTGCGGCAGATAGCCAAACACCGCGCCACCTAGAGCGCGCAACGCCGCTTCGCAATCCGCCGGCGCGTAGGCCAGGTAGCGCTCCGCGAATTCGACGCCGGCAAGCTGTTCCAGCTGGTCCTCTAGAACCGCCCGATAAAGCTCGGCCGCTTGCTCGCAAGTCAACGGCGGCACCAGACGGGTCTTGACGCCGCCCGGGATCGGCGCTTTGGCCATAATCGCTAGAGCATTAGCGCGTGTCGGCATAAAACTGCTTGAGCCTTGCCGGCGACACGCCGGCGAAATAGAGCAGCTTGAGAATCCACATGCGCAGGATCGTGCGCCAAACCCCTTCGATTTCCCAGCGCCTGCCGGACGTGATGACCCGGCTCCGCAAGCAGGCCACCGCGCCATGCCGCTTTAGCGCGCGGCAAAATGCGATGTCTTCCATCAGCGCGATCTCCGGGAATCCGCCCATGCGCTGAAAAGTATCGCGCCGGACGAATAGCGCCTGATCGCCCGTACTGACCCCGGACAAGCGTGAACGATAGCTGATCATCCGGCCCACCACCGGCAGCATCCAGTGGCTGCCGGTCAGCTCGACGTCAAAGCGGCCGCCTGCATAGCGGTCCGCGGCAAGGGCTGAGCCGATATCTGCGAATGCCGATGGCGGCAAACGCGTGTCCGCGTGGAGAAACAGCAAGATCTCGCCCGCTGCCTGGCGCGCGCCGCGGTTCATCTGCTGCGCCCGTCCCCGCTCTGAAATGATCATCCGCACCGGAAAAGCTCCGGCGATCTCACGCGTCCGGTCCGAGCTGCCGCCATCGACGACGATGACCTCGTAAGGCTCCAGCGCAAGCACGGCGTCGAGCGTCGCAGCGATCGATTTCTCTTCATCAAGCACCGGAACGATGACGGAGATCTGCATCGGTTTATCTTTGTCCACCACGTGCCCGCGGCGATGCGCCTGGGCCGACGGGACACCATCATCAATCGGTGCCATTCAATCGCCAGTCATAATCGTGAGCCAAGCCGCCCTGGTATTTTTCCAGCGCCGCCGCCAGCGCCGGCTCGGCATATTCCAGCCAATGTTCCATCAGGTCTGCGGCGCCGCGGCCGAAATCCTCTTGGAACCAGACATAGATGCTCGACACTCGGAGCTTGCCGTCGTGGATCGCCACGCCGCGCCCGTGATTGACAAACTCGCGCGCGCCCTTCTCCAGCAGCGCTTCCATATTTTCCGCCGTGTAGGCGCTCGCTTGCAGGTTGGGACAACCGAGACTGGCGCAATTGAGCGCGTAATGAACTCGGTTGTCTCTCCAGATCGGGCGCAGAATCCTGTGTTCGATGTCATCGAGCGAAAGTCTTTCGCCCTCCACACTCAGCAGCTTGGCGCCCCACGGACCGCGCGCCAAAAACCCCGGTGAAATATTGATGTCGCGGATCGATGCCACCGGTAGCCGGTCGATGATCAGATCGACGGTGGCGGCATTATAGAGGTTGACCCAGTACGCCTTTTGCTCGTCGCGGTTATAATTGGAAATCGGCAGGAGTTGGAGCGCCTGCAGATAATCCTTGAGCGAGCGCCGGTGGGCCTGGGTCACGGCTTGGTAGCGCACCCGGTTGATGCCCGACGGATGCGCCGTCACGACATAGGCTTTAACAAACCGGTCCCATGCCTCGTGATCGATTTTCCGCCTGCTCGCCGGGTCATGCTTCTGCCAACGCGGCCAAAGCTCGGCCTTGGGCGCCGCCTGGACCGTAAACGGCAATGAAATGATCGCCGCAATGACAAAATTAAACCAGAACAATTTCACGTTTCGTGTTTCGCCCTTCGAGTTTAACCCGAAACTCGGAACCCGGAACCCGTAACTCCGCTCGACTAACGAATTAAACCAGAACAGTTTCGCGTTTCGTGTTTCGCCCTTCGAGTTTAACCCAGAACCCGGAACCCGTAACTCCGCTCGACTAACGAATGAAGCCAGAACAGTTTCGCGTTTCGTGTTTCGCCCTTCGAGTTTAACCCGAAACCCGGAACCCGGAACCCGAAACTCCGCTCGACCATCACAGCTCACCTCATCAAAAAGCTTTTTCAGCGTCGCCACTCAAACCATTTGGCGAAAACCCTCTTTACTGCCGGCGTCAATCTCGTGCGCATGTACGCGTCGCCGATCTTATGCAGCACCTCGGCCTGTGTCGGATAGGCATGGACGGTCGATGACAGCGAACCGATGCGCTGTTTCGCTGTAATCGCCAGCGTCAGCTCGCCGAGCATTTCGCCGGCATGGCGCGCCACCAACGTGCCGCCGAGAATCCTAGCGGTTTTCTTGTCGTAATGAACCCGGCCGAACCCCTCGGCCTCGCCGTCGAGCAGCGCCCGGTCGACCTCTCGAAGCGGTTGCGTGATCGTCGCCACGTCGTAACCCGCAAAACGCGCCTCTTGTTCGTACATGCCAACATGGGCGATCTCGGGATCGGTATAAGTGCACCAGGGGATCACCAGATCGGTGGCTTTGCGCCGCGCCATGAAGAGCGCGTTGGCGATGACGATGCGCGCCATGGCATCGGCCGCATGGGTGAACCGGTAGCGCGAACAGATATCGCCCGCGGCAAAAATCTTTCCATTGGAGGTGCGCAGCCGCTCGTCGACATCGACGCCGCGCAGGCTGTAGCGTACGCCCGCTTTGTCTAGATCGAGGTGTTCCAAGTTGGGCGTCCGGCCGACCGAAACCAGAATCGCATCGCAGGCGATATCGAAAGACCTTTCGCCGACTATTATCGACAGAGTTTTGTCGGCCCCTTTGCCATGGGCGCGCTCAATCTTGGCGCCTCTGATAATCCTCACGCCATCGCTTTCGATCTGCCGGCGCACGATCGCGGCGGCGTCGCGATCCTCCTTGGGCAGAATTTCCGCGCCGTCAGTCAGCAGCGTCACTTCGCTACCGAAACGCGCAAAAGACTGCGCCAGCTCGCAGCCGATCGGGCCAGCGCCAATGACCGCAAGCCGGCGCGGCAACGCCGTGAGTGTAAATACGGTCTCATTGGTGAAATAGCCGGCTTCCTTTAAACCCGGCACCTGCAGATCGCTCGCCCGCGCCCCAGTGGCGATAACCGCACGATTGAACTGCAATCGTTGGCCGTCAACTTCGACAGCATTCGGACTGATAAAGTGGCCATTGCCGATGAACACATCGACGCCCATCTTCGTGAACCGCTCGACAGAATCGTGATGGCTGATGCCAGCGCGGAGCTTTCGCATTCGCTCCATCGCCGCAGCGAAATCAGTTTGAGGATCGCAGCGGAGTTGCACACCGAACTCCTTGCCGCTGCGCGCGTCGAACGCCGCCCGCGCCGCGCGAATGATCGCTTTCGACGGCACGCAGCCGACGTTGAGACAGTCGCCGCCCATTAAATTGCGTTCGACCAATGCGACCTTGGCGCCAAGTCCGGCGGCGCCCGCGGCGCTCACCAAGCCGGCGGTGCCGGCGCCGATCACAACCAGATTGTATTTCCGCGCCGGCGCCGGGTTGACTCGATGGGTCGGATGGCAATTTGCGACCAATTGGTGATCGTGCGGATCCTCGGTCAGCACCATCTGCTCAAAGCGCGTCGCTTGAGGATCGCTATCCAGTCGCGCCATGCCCGCTGCAAAGCCGCCTTCTTGCTCCTGCTCGGCCGCTCTGAGAGCCTTGCGCGCGATGCGCGTGACGATGACGACCACCGCGACGGTGGCGAGCAGGCCCATGTATTTGAAGACCTGCTGGTAAAGTGCGGCGCCGGCATCCGACTGGCCGGCAATGGCGTCGCGCGCGGCCGCGCCGATATAAACGAACAGAAAAGTCGCCGGTAGCATGCCGAGCAGATTGGCGAGCACGTACGAAGCCGTGCGGACGGCGGTGAGGCCGAGAAAATAATTCAAGAGCACGAACGGAAACAGCGGGCTCAGGCGACAGAGTAGGACCATTTTGAAGCCCTGCTTGCCGATGGCCTGATCGAGGGCGCGAAATTTCAGGTTGCCGTCAGCCCAGCCCACGACTTTATCGCGCAGCATCGAACGCGCCAGTAGAAAGGCGCAAAGCGCGCCCAGATTCGCGCCCACAACGACCACGATGAGGCCGGTTTTCAGTCCAAAGAGAGTCCCTGAACCGATCGTGATGGCGCTGCCGGGAACGAGCAATACTGTGCAAACAACGTAGACCGCGACCACAACGGCGGGACCGATGGCGCCGAGCGATTGCACGTGGCCGTCGAGCTGCATGAACCACTCGCGCGCCGGCAGAAACAGAAAGCCGATAAAAATTGCCGCGGCAGCGAAAACAACGATCAAAGTTTTCCCCGTCTCCATATCGCTCTTTAGATGCAGCACGGCGCGCCGCCTTTGCGCCAAATTCGTCGCCAGCAAACGGTCTAAATATTTTTCAGCAGATAATAACAGCCCGCCGACAGCACCGCGGCGACGGGCAAGGTGAGCACCCAGGCGAGCAAGATCGTCCGAATCACGCTCCAGCGCGCCTGGCCGTTGGCCACGCCGATACCGAACAGCGCGCCGCACGAAACATGGGTGGTCGATACTGGCATGCCCCATTTCGAGGCGAAAATAACCAAGAAGCTAGTCACCAAATTGCCACAAAAAGCTTGGTCGGGGTCCATGGCGGTAATGCGCTGACCGACCGTTTCGGCGATTTTCTTGGAGTGGATCAAGCCGCCGATGGCCATGAAAATCGCCACCAAAGCGATCGACCAAGCGACATCGAGCACGCTCACTGCCAGACCGAGAGCGACCAGCTTCGGCGTATCGTTGAGGCCGCGCGCGAAGCTCACCGCGCCGGCGCTAATGAAATGAAAGGCATCGAAAACAGATCGCCCGTTGACGCCAAATAAGGTTCCGCTGAGCCGCTGCGCACACACGGACTCCCGGTCAACGATCACCCGCAGGCTGGGAGTCGATTCCGTAAACATTATCCCATCCGGAGTCGTCATCACCGGCACCATCTCCTTGCCGACGCAAATGCAGGTCCCTTTGGTCAAGCCGGCAAAGGCGATCGCCCGGCTCAACAAAGGATAGCCGATGGCGGCCAACGCCACCGAAATGACCGGGCTCGCTAACAGAGGCAGCAAAATTCCATTAACCAGGGTTTGGAAGCCAAGTTGCGTTCCGACGGCGACAAAGCCGCTGCCAAACAGCGCGCCGGTCAAGCCGTGCGTAGTTGAGATCGGCATGCCGATCTTGGTCGCCAGGATCACCGTCAGAGCCGCGCCTAGAATAACCGCCGCTAGGAATGACTCCGAGCGAATGAAGAGACCCGGTACGACTCCTTTGCCTTGAAACAAGGAAATCAATTCGGTCGCAAGAAAAAAAGCCGTCACCGAGCCGGCGAAAGTGGTTATCGTCGCCCAGCCGAGTGACTTGCGATAATCGGTCGTGCCGCTGCCGAACAGCGTGGCGACGCCCTTGAAGTTATCGTTGGCACCGTTGGCATAGGCGACGAACAAAGTCGCGGCGACGATAACCACCGGCCAGAGCATGATCGAGCCCTCCACGCTAAACCAACGCGCCGCCGCAACTGCTGCCCGAGCCGGCGGTGCAAGCGTAACAATGATCGCCGACGCTGATCGGCGGTTTGAGCAATTGCTCCAGCGTCAACCTGGCAATATGCCGGCGCGCGCCGCCTTCGTCGGGCAGCGCTAGATCGAGCACTTGATTGAAGTCGCAATCGTACACCGAGCCGTCCCAACCGATGCTGACGAGATTCCGACACATCACCTGATCGAGCGTTGCGGCATTGAAATTGTCTTGCAGCAATTTCATGTACCGATCGTACTCTTCGCGCAGTTTCAAGTGCGTCGCGTAACGTGTGATCGGCATATTGGTCAGGCAATAGAGTCGATTGAAGACGATGCCGAACTGCTCTTTGAGGCTCCGCTTGTAATCCTGCTCGAGTTTCTCTTGTCGCGGCGGCAAATGCGGCCCGACCGGATTGTAGACGAGATTGAGAATCAAACCGCTCGCCGGTTGTCCGTAGCCGATCTCGTTCAAGGTTTGCAGCGCCCGAATGCTCCTAACGAAGGTCCCTTTGCCGCGCTGCTTGTCGACGTTCTCAATCGAATAACAAGGCAGCGAGCAAACCAGTTCCACCTGATGGCGGCGGAAAAAATCCGGTAGATAACCTTTCGACGGCTCGAAGATCACGGTCAAGTTACAGCGGTCGATCACGCGCCGCCCGAGCCCGCGCGCCGATTCGACCAGATAATCGAAGTCGTCGTGCAGCTCCGGAGCACCGCCGGTAATATCGAGGGTTGGAATTTCCGTCGCGCCTAGAAACCGCAGCACCGCTTCGACATTTTCGCGGCTCATCATCTCGGTGCGGGTTGGCCCGGCTCCGACATGGCAGTGAATGCAAGCTAGATTACAGTACCGCCCGAGATTGACTTGCAGAACGTCTACCGAGCGCCGCCGAAGCGCGCCGCCATTCAGCGCGATTTTCTCAACAAAAGCCTGCACGACAAACGGTCGCTCCGATAAGTTCAATGTTCCATTTTGCTTACGTGCAGCAATTCGATCCCGGCGTGCATAGCGATGCGCCCGGTTTCGTGACGTTATATTCCGTTCCCTTGGTCTCGCGCGGATGGCGCCGGCGGTCGCGCGCACAGTCGAAGACCTCAGCTGGCTCTCCTGCGACTTCGCCGCGCGGCGGCACCAGGACGAGCTGGCCTTCATACGGTGCGCGCGAGTAGAGGTTGTAGGTCTTTTCGCACACCGCCATGCGCGCGCCGCGCTCGAGCGTGTGGCCGTCGTCATCAACCACTTGCTTCCATGGCCCGCGATAAATCACCGCGTGCTGCCGTTCGATGCACGGCCCCTCTTTGCCTTTGTGCGCGGTCACCGTCACGGCGCGAAATTCAATACCTTCGACGGTCTGATACGGTTCGCTGCGCAGCTCTTCGATTTGGATGCCATGAAAGTTCGCCTCCTCGAAAGCGCGCAGAAATTCTTCTTCCTGAAAAGCCCCGGAAATACAACCGCTCCAAAGCTCCGGATCATCGGCCAAGTGCTCGGGAACGGGTTCGTCGCTGACGACGTCGGAAATCGCAACCCGCCCGCCGCGCTTGAGCACCCGGTACATTTCTGCGAACAACTGCCTCTTGTCTTGGGGGCGGACCAAATTGAGCACGCAGTTGGACACGATCACATCGATGGATTCATCGGCAATCAGCGGCTGGTCGCGTCGCAGCGACTTTTCGAATTGCTCGAATCTCGCAAGATCGTCCACGGAGCGCACCGGATTCTCGCTAAGATACCGATCGACCAGTTCCAAATCGATGCGCAGGTCCTGAATCCTACCGCGGTGAAACTCGACGTTCTGAAAACCGAGCTTGTTGCCAATCGCGGCTTGATGCTTGCGCGCCAGTGCAAGCATCGGCGGATTAAAATCGACGCCGATGATCTTGCCCTTGGCGCCGACGGTCTGCGCCATGATATAACAAGCCTTGCCACTGCCGGAGCCGAGATCGAGAACCGTCTCGCCCAAGCGGACAAAACGAGAAGGATCCCCGCAGCCGTAATCCTTTTCAATGATCTCGGCTGGAATCACCTCCAGCAATTTCTGCTCGTATTCTACCGGCAAACACAGGCAAGCCTCGACCTGCTGAGCCGCCGTGCCATAGCGCCGCAAAACCGCCGCTTCAAGATCGGCGACATGTCCGTTACCCCGACCGGCAGTTCGAATTTGCTCGTCCATAATCCTCCCATCTCATTCCCTCTCTCTGAAGCGGCAAGAACCGCGCAGAGCAGATCATCTTCGCAAGATCGAGGCAAACGAAAGAATTCACACACCCCTGCGCCGATAGTGCTTCGATGCTATTGGAACGAGGAAAGTGGCGAAAAAGTTCCGCGGATAGGGTTGGCGGGGCTGTGGAGCGGCATACGCCTTAGCTCTCACTCCTAACCTTTACTGATTTGGTTTTTTAGCTTGTCACTTTCTTCTCACGCTGGCTCGTCGGCCTGCATCAGATAGGCCTGAATAAACACGTCGATGTCGCCGTCGAGCACGCCATCGGCGTTGCCGACCTCTACGTTGGTGCGGTGATCTTTGACTAGCCGATACGGGTGAAGGACATAGGAGCGGATCTGGCTGCCCCAGGCAATGTCTTTCTTGGTCTTGTGAAAGGTCTCCATCTTTTCTTTCTGTTTTTCGATCTCCAGCTCGTACAGCCGCGACTTGAGAATCTTCATCGCCATGGCGCGATTCTTGTGTTGGGAGCGTTCGTTCTGGCAAGCGACGACGATTCCGGTAGGCAGGTGGGTCAGCCGCACCGCCGAATCCGTCTTATTGACATGCTGGCCGCCAGCGCCGCTCGAACGGTAAGTGTCGACGCGCAAATCGGCTTCGTTAATTTCGACTTTGATGTCGTCATCGACCTCGGGATAGACGAAAACCGAGGCGAAGGAGGTATGGCGCCGCGAGTTGGCATCGAAGGGAGAGATCCGCACCAGCCGGTGTATCCCCGCTTCGGCTTTGAGGTAGCCGTAGGCGTACTCGCCGGTCACATTAAACGTGACGCTCTTCACCCCCGCCTCCTCGCCCGGCTGATAGTCGAGAATCTCCTTGCGAAATCCGCGCCGGTCGCACCAGCGCAGGTACATGCGCAGCAGAATCTCGGCCCAATCCTGCGCTTCGGTGCCGCCTGCGCCGGGGTGAAGCGTCACAATGGCGTTGCGGCGGTCGTCCGGCCCGCCGAGCAGCTGCGCCAGCTCGGTTTCGGCCATCTCCCGGGTAACCACGGCGACTTTGCCCGCCGCTTCACCGAGCGCTTCGTCGCTTTTCTCATCTCTGGCGACGTCGAGAAAAAACCGCGCCTCTTCGAGGTCGGCGTGATGTTTTCCCCAGCGATCGATGACGCTTTTGAGGTTTGACTGTTCTTTGAGAACCGTTTGCGCTTTGTCGGCGTCGTTCCAAAAGTCCGGCTGCGCGGTTAGTTGATTCAGTTCTTCGACCCGCTTTTGTTTGCCGTCGACGTCAAAGCCGCCTCCGCAAAAGCTCGAGCCGCTCTTCCAGGCGAGTCAGTTGTTCCAGGGTTTCTTCGAACATGTTCAATCCAGTTCCGATTCCGAGAATGCAAAAAATGACGGCGCTCGCGCGCTGTCTGATTATAGCTTTAATAGACCGCGCTCACAAAGGCGGCGAAATAATTTTTCTTCCCGCGCCGCCATCCTTTTGGCGTCACGCTCCGAGCGCTCATGATCGTAACCCAGCAAATGGAGCACGCCGTGCAGCAACAGCGTTGCCATTTCGCGCTTCAGGCTGTGCTTGCGCGCTTTGGCCTGACGCCGCGCTTGCTCAACGGATATGACGACGTCGCCGAGCAACGCCGGCGCAGAGGGCGGTTGATCCGCGACCACGAAGGAGAGCACGTCCGTGGTCTTGTTCTGGCGCCGATACTTGCGATTGAGCGGAACCATTTCCCGGTCGCCCACCAGAGCGATGCTCAGCTCGGCGCGGCTTTGATCGAGCAAGCGCAACAGCTCCGTGGCGATCCGGCCCAGCTCCGCGGTCGGATATTTTTTGCCGGCGCCGAGCCGATTGATGTCGACAGGCATGGCTCAGGGTAGCGCTTCCGGCGTCAAGTTACGAGATCAAACCGCACAACCTTTCCGACCACAGCCTTTGCCGCCGTTTAAATTGACTTGCTAAACCCGATTTGCTACTAAAGCGTGAGTTTGTAGGAGGAGGAATAGATGACTTACATTATTGCCGAACCTTGTATCGGGACGAAGGATACCGCTTGCGTCGATGTCTGTCCGGTTGACTGCATACACCCGACCAAAAACGAAGCCGAAGAGTTCGAGAAGGAAAACCAGCTCTACATCGATCCCGAAGAATGCATCGATTGCGGCGCCTGCGAGCCCGTCTGTCCCGTGGAAGCCATCTTCGAGGAGGCGGCGACACCTGAAAAATGGAAAAATTTCATCCAGATCAACGCCGATTGGTACAAGGCGAAAAAAGGCTGACGTTCAACCTGCAAAAGCCAAACAGTCACCGAAGGGCTGAGGACAATTCCTCAGCCCTTCGCATTTTGGCGGCCTTGACTCGGCCAGAAACTCTGGTGTAGGCAGGATCGAAAGGAAGCTCTCCGATGGTGCTCGTTCTGAAAAATCATGAGATGGAAGACCTCTTGCCCATGGCCGAAGAAATCGACGCCATCGAGCAAGCCTTTGTGGAGCTTGGCCAGGGCAAGGCGATGAACGCGCCGCGCGCGCGGCTGCGCACGCCCTGGAAAGAGGAGGGGGGCCAATACTACTTCAATAACATCATGGGTCTGGTTCCCGGCGTAAAATCGATGGCGCTGCGCATCGATTCGAGCTTCTCGAAGGAGATCCAGGTCGAAGGAAGCAAACGGCGCGTCTATCCGGGCGACTTCATCGGCCTCGTCATGCTCTTCGATATGGACACCTGCAACATCCTGGCGATCATGGACGATCACCACATTTCCACCATGCGCGTCGGCGCCACCAGCGCGGTAGCCAGTAAATACATGGCGCGCAAGGATGCCCGAGTGATGGCCCTTCTGGGTTCCGGCGAGCAAGCTAAAACTCAGGTAACCGCCCATGCCTGCGTCCACAACCTGACCCAAGTCAAAGTGTACAGCCCGACCCAAGCGAACCGGGAAAGATTCGCCCAAGAAATGAGCGCGGCGACGGGCGTGGAAATCGTGCCGGTCAACTCCGCCGAAGAAGCGATACGTCAGAGCGACATCGTCACCGCGGCAACCAACACGGTTGATCCGGTCATCCAAGGCAAGTGGCTCGAACCCGGCATGCATTTGAACAGCATCGTCGGCGGCGATGGCTTTTTGCCGCGCAAGGAGCTCGACGACGAGGCGGTGCTCAAGGCCGATTTGATCGTGGTCGGCTACAAACCACAGATTTTTCTTGATAAGCAGGCCGAATTCTACGACCGGGTGGAGCGCGGCTTGGTCCAAGCCGATGATTTGCACGAGCTCGGCGACCTGCTCAACGGCAAATGCCGTGGCCGGCGCGATGACCGGGAAATCACCTTTTTTAAAAACAACACCGGCATGGGCGTTCAATTCGCCGCGACGGCGCGAAAGATGTACGAAAAAGCCAGAGAAAAGGGCGTCGGGACGGAGTTGCCGCTGGAGTTATTCATGACGCAGCGCGGCAACAAGTTGTACTCGCCTTAAAACTAAGGCGCGGTTCCAAGGTTCCACCGCTGCGCTCCGATCACGCCGGCCTCGAAGGTGTGTAAATCATTCATTTCCGCACCTCGTGCTCTTCCTGTCCTTCGTGGTGCAATGATCCCATAGCGGAGCCGCCAAAGCACAAAACTTGGGAGGAAAGACTCATGGCCACCGAATCCCCTTTCGTCGATCAAGAATATTTCGCTCGCTACGCTCGCGCCCAGGAGCTGATGGACCGGCAGGGCCTCGACGCGCTGGTGGTCTCGGAAAAAAATAATTACTGGTATTTTAGCGGTCTGATCAGCTATCAGTTGGATCATATTCAACGGCCGCAGCTTTGCATCTTGCCCAAAACCGGCAAGCCGCTGCTGCTCGTCTACGGCAACGACAAAGCCAAAGCCAAAGCCTTACCGTGGATCGGCGAGGTACGCGCCTATACCGACGTGCCGTTTCCGCGAGCGATGATCGCCGACAGCTTGAAGGAAATGGGTCTCGGCGAAGCGAAGCTCGGATTCGAGCTCGGCGATGACCAACGTCTGGGTATTCCAGTAAACTATCTTTCCGCGCTCACGGAAGCCTTACCGAAAGCCCAGATCAAAGACGGCACCGCGGCGCTCACCGAGATGCGCATCATCAAGAGCCCGCGCGAAATCGAATTCATGCGCAAGGCCTGCGAGATCTCCGTCAAAGCCTACGACCGCTGCTTGCCACAGTTAGAACCCGGCATGACCCGGCGCGAGGTCGCCGATCGATTGTATATTTCGATGATCGAAGAAGGGGCACATCCGCGCCATCCCGGCTTTCTCATGTTGAATGCCTCAACCCGGTACGATGATCGGCGTTACAACAAAGGCGATCGGATGATTGCCGATTTCGGCGCCTGTTATGAAGGCTATTACGGCGATGTCACGCGCATGGCGATCTTCGGCACTCCCACTGAGGAACACAAACGAGATCACCAGACCGCCTGCGATGTCATTCAACTTTGCTTTGAGTCCATGCAGCCGGGTTCCGCGCTCGCGGAGATCTCGCGCATCGCCAATAAGGAATTGCTCAAGCGCGGCTATCACGCTGTCGAAAGCCCCAAACGCATCGGTCACGGCAACGGCATGTCGAGAGCCGAGCCGCCGTCGCTGAATGAAGTAGAAACCGAAACCTATCGTCCGGGCATGGTCCTCGCGCTCGAACCGAAGGTGCGTTCAGAAAAAAGCCAAGTCCACCTTGAGGAAGACGTGTTGATCAGCGAGAAAGGCCCTGAGTTCTTGACCAGCGGCTGCGACCGCCTGGATGTGATAAGTTAGATTTTCGCGGCGAGGGAAAAACATGCCGAACTTAGCCCATCCCCTTGGCGTCTTGTATGAAAATAGTTTTTATTTACTTTTGGTCGACAACGAGTACAGCAAATCCCCTTCTTTCCCCTTTGCAAAGAAGGATGAAAGAGGATTTTCATCCGCCGTGTTGTACCGATCGGTACTTGAGTTACTTTGCGGGAGAAACTCTTAGGACGGTGACATGGACAAGAAGGGCATCCTCTATCTTGCCAACGACGACGTGAAAAAAGTTCTCGACCTCGGCCGCGCTATTGAAATTACCGAACAGGCGCTGCGCAACCACAGTGCCGGCCGGGTGATCTGGTCGACGCCGGAAGATTTGGCCATCAAGCCGGAGCAGGGCTGGCAATCCTGGGTGACCGGTTGCGCGCTGGCAACCGAACCCGTCAGCGGTTTTCGCATTCGCTCGATCAAAGCCGCCGGCGGTAGCCGCGACGCTTCGCGCCCGGCCCGCGCGCCGAGGAGGATCTTGATCCTGGGCGATCGCGAAGGGGGCGAGATTTTCTGCATCATGGACGAGGACTGGTGTCACGCGGTGCGCACCGCCGCCGCCGCCGCGGTCGCCATGCGCGTGCTCGCGCGCAACGATGCATCCGTCATGGCCATGCTCGGCGCCGGCGACACCGCGCGCGCCGCCGTGCCGGTGATGGCGAAAGCATTTAACCTGAGGGAAATCCGCGTGACTTCGCGCACGCCGGAATCGCGGCAGAATTACGCCAAAGACATTGGCAAAGAATACGCCTTGAACGTGATTGCCCTGGAGTCGACCGAAGCCGCGCTCAAAGGCGCCCACGTGGCGATCTCGGCGACCACGACGACGACGCCCTTTGTCAAGGAATCCTGGCTCGATCCCGGCATTACTTTTTATTCCATCGGCAAGAATCAAGAAGTCGAAAGTTCCGTTTACAAAAACGCCGACAAATTCGTCGTCGACAGCTGGTTGCATTGCAAGAACAAATCCGACATGCAGCGTCTGCTCAAAGAAAACTACCTCAAGGAACAGGATCTCTACGCCGAGCTCCCCGAACTGCTCGCCGGCAAAAAGCCCGCGCGCCAGTCCGATAAGGAGCGCATCTTCATCCGCGCCATCGGCCTGGTGAACCAAGATATCGCCCTGGCACATCACATCTTCGAGCAAGCACAGCAAAACGGCATCGGCACACGTCTACCCTACTGATCGAGACGACCCCTGTCAATGGCCTACGCCGGGAGCGGCGGTACGGCATTTTTGCACAGCCAGGCGGGGAAAATCAACTTACGATTAACACGATAAAACCTATATTTAGTACTTGTTAAATTGCTGATCTTAGCTATAATTCTTCCTGAATAGATTATTTTCTTCCTAGGAAGAATTATGGCGCTTAACATAAAGCATCCTGACGTTGATCGCCTGGCGCGAGAGTTGGCGGCGAAAACCGGTGAATCGATTACTGATGCCGTTCTGAATGCCATTCGCGAACGACTGCGGCGCGAGGAAGCGCGCCGAAAGGCTCATTCCTTGCGCCGCGAGCTTGCAAAAATTCGCGCCCGCTGTGCTGCGCTTCCGGTGTTGGACCGACGTAGCGCCGACGAGATTATAGGTTATGACGAGCAAGGGTTGCCCCGCTGATGGTCATCGATACCTCTGCGCTCGTAGCGATTCTCTGTGACGAACCCGAAGCGGCATTGTTGGAAGCTGCGCTGGAGCGCGACACCACGCGGCTGATTTCGGCGGCAACTTTGCTCGAGACGTCAATTGTGATCGAGGCGCGTTTCGGTGAAGCCGGCGGACGCGAGCTCGATCTTCTCCTGCACAAAGCGCAGATCGCCGTTGAGCCGTTTGATCAGGAACAAACCGAGATCGCCCGTGAGGCCTACCGCACCTACGGCAAAGGGCGACACCCAGCGGCGCTCAACTATGGCAACTGCTTCGCGTATGCGTTAAGCGTCGCTCGCGGCGAACCGCTGCTCTATAAGGGCGAGGACTTTACCAAGACCGACGTTCGGAGCGCGTTAACTCCGGCGTAGCGGTGCGGAAATCGGATATCTATCTCGAAGAAATTCGCGGAGCACCCAACTCCGATTGCGAAATTTTTCAATTTTCCATTATCCATTTTCCATTGGGCGCGCTTCGCGCGCCTACATATCCACCTTCACTCCGTTCTTGGCGCACTCCTCGGCGAACATCTGGCGCATCCATTCGTCGCCTTCCTCGAACTCGATCTGTTCGACGCCGCGCTCCTCGCCTTGCACGGCCGTGTTGGCGTGCAGCGCGACAAATTTACAAGGCTGTTTGCCGGTATTGTAGTGCTGGTGCCAAAAACCCGCCGGCGGCGAGATCACGGTGCCCTCATGCCAATCGTAGCGCTTCGGTTTTTCGCCGTCCTTCCACATGAGCGTATATCCGGTGGAATCGAGCAGAAAGACATGCGCGCCCGGTCCATGGCGGTGCGCCTTCTTGTAGCGGCCGACCGGAAACTCGGAAACATGCGCCAGCATCGAACCCGCCGACATGTGGATGTACATGTTGCGCGTGCCCTTGCCGCGCTTTTCCCGCGCGACTAAATTGATTTTGCGAATGTCCGGAATGAAGTTCGAGTGCAGAATGCCGCCGTAGTATTCGGTGAAGTACTTTCCCTCTCGGGAAAAAAACTCCGCGTCACCGGGATCGAAGCGGTCTTTGAACTGATAGTTCGTGTGGTAAATAAATTCCGGGTCGCGGTACAGTTCGAACGCAATCGGCTGGCTGGTGAGCGCGAAATAACGCGCCGGCTCGCTGCCGCTGGCGTTGAAATGCTGGTGCCAGGCGTTGAGCGGAATCGCGAAGGTGCTGCCGCGCTCCCACTCGAAGGTTCGTTTGCCCGTGCCGTCGTACCACACCGAGGTCGCGCCGCGGCCGGCCGCTACGGTGATGATTTCCTCATAGAGCTGGCGCTGCGCGCTCGTCTGTTTGCCGGGATCGATCTCGGCGATGTAGCCGTCGGCGACCATTTGATCGGAAAAAGTGCAGATCGCCCCTTTACAGTCCTTCCGCGCCCAGTGCTGAAGCGGTTCCGTGCGCACATCCTGGACGAATTCACCGCCGATGATCGGAACACCTTCCGACTGGATCCATTTTTTGTAAGGACTGTACTTGTCCATCATGAACTGGACGTAGGGATGAACTTCGAATTCCTTCTGCGGCCCGGCCATGCGGCATACCTCCTATAATTTGCTAAACGGAGTTAATGCCAGAATGGAATGACTGTCAAACAGCGGCAGGCTGACGCGCGCCGCGCGCGAAATGTCCCGCCCGGCGGGCGCGGGGCGCAATTTCCAACCGACGACGGCGGGTGCGTGGACTTTGGCAATTAGAGGTGATAAGGAATTTTTTCGATCAATCACCGAAAAAAAACGAGTCACAAGGGAGACGGGTCATGGCGACGAAGTTGAAATTCGGGTTACTTTTGCCGCATTTTGGCGAATACGGCTCGGTTGAACGCTGCATCGAAGGCGCGAAAAAGGCGGAAGAGTATGGCTTTGATTCGGTCTGGGTAAGAGATCACCTGGTCTTCGAGCCGCACGGCATGGAAGGCGAAGACAACACCCACATCGAAGGCATGCTGGTTCTCGCCGCGATTTCATCGGTGTGCAAAAAACTCACCCTCGGTACCGGCACAACCATCCCGCATCGCCATCCGATCCATCTGGCTCAAGTGATGGCCGGCCTGAGCAATCTTTGCGACGGCAAAGTCATCATGGGCATCGGTCTCGGCACCTTTAAACATGAATTTGAAGCGGCGGGCTTCAAAGGCAACACGCTGCAGGACCGCGCCGATCTCGCCAAGATTAGTTCGGAGCTTTGCCGCAAGCTCTGGACCGGACAAAAAGTCACCTATAAGGACCGCTTTTTTGATTTCGTCGACGTCGAGCTGAAACCGTCTCCCAAAAAGCCGATACCGATATGGTACGGCGGCGGCACGCCCGCTTCGGCCCGTCGCGCGGCAGAATACTGCGACGGCTGGATGCCTGGCCGCATTCCGATGCTGACCTTCATCAAGATGGTCGGCTATCTGCGCGAGCAGTACAAGCTGCAGAATCGGCCGATGGGGAGCGTCGGCGCGATTCCGATCGTCAGCATCGACAAGGATCTGGACACCGCGCTCAGCAAGGTCAACACGCCGGGGTTGATCAAAGAAGGCAACAGTCCGAGCAAAAAAACCTGGGTCAACTACGGCCATTTTAAAAGCTACGACGACATTCGCGGGCTGCTTTTAGCCGGGAAGCCGGAAGATGTCGTCAAGGACACTCAGGAATACGAAAAAAACGGCTTGAATCACATCGTTTACGATCTCCGATTCCGCTACGCCGACTGGTACCAGCAGATCGAATATCTCGGCAGAGAAGTTCTCCCGGCGCTGCGCGGGTAAATTTCGTTCAGTGTTTAACGCCCAGCGTCGGCGTCCGGATCCGAAAACGCTGGACGCTGGACCCTAGAGTTCAAACGCCTATTTTCGGAGCAGACCATGCGTAGCGAAAAAATAAATTTCTATAGCGAAGGCATTAAGCTTGCCGGCGTGTTGTACTTGCCGGATTCGGAGCAGGGCAAGCCTTTCCCGGCCATCGTCCAAGGGCCGGGCTTTCTCGGCCTCAAAGACGCCAAACATTACATCATGATGTTCGAAAAGCTTTGTGCCGCGGGCTATGCCTGCCTTTGCTTCGATTACCGCGGTTGGGGCGATAGCGACGGCGGCGATCGCGGCTGGGTGATGCCGAAATGGCAAGCCGAAGACATCCGCAGCGCGCTCAGTTATCTCGAGAGCCGCGCCGACATCGACGCTGACCGCCTCGCCACCTATGGCTCGGGCGGCACCGGCGGCGGCAACGCCATCTATGTCGCCGCCATCGATCAGCGGGTCAAATGCTGCGTCAGCTATCTCGGCGTCAGCAGCGGCCGCGAGTGGCTCCACTCCATGCGGCGCGAATATGAATGGATCGATTACTTGAAGAGCATCGAAGAGGACCGCAAGACCCGCGCTCTCACGGGCAAGGGCGCCGTCGTCAGCGCCCGCGAAGGCGGCATCATGGTGCAAACTCCCGAGCGCCAGACCACGACGATCAAGAAGGACGTCGCCGACAAGATTCCCGACGCGATGCCGCTCGCCTGCGCTGAAGCGATTCTCGAATACAGTCCCATCGACGTGGTGCACAAGATTGCGCCGCGCGGCGCGCTCTTTATTGCCGTCGAGGGCGACGCGGTCACGCCGGAAAAGCAATCGTTCGATTTGTATGCCGCGGCGGGAGAGCCGAAGAAGCTGGTCCTTTACAAAAAGACCACGCACTACGGCATCTATAACGACTATTTTGAAGACGTCGCCGCTCAGGTGGTCGATTGGTACAACCGCCACTTGAAGTATCACAAAGTCGAAATCACCGAGAATAAATAAGCTCTCGCAAAGGCGCCATGGCGCAAGTAATTCATTCCGAACCTTGCGTGCTTTTGCATCCTCGCGGGAGATAAATCCGCAATCCTAGGAGTGATCATGGATCATCAAATTTCTTTTGGCGTGCGCGTGCCCAACTCCGGGCCGCTTTCCAGCATCGAGAACATCGTCAAAGCCACCCAAAAGGCCGAGGACCTGGGTTTCGATGCGATTTGGGTTCACGATCATGTCGTGTGGAGCACGGAGATGCACCGCCATCACATCTCCTCCGGGGCCTTCGAAGCCATCAGCGAGACCCAGGAGGCGAATTTTTTCGAAGCAACGACGGTCCTTTCTTACTTGGCTGCCGCAACGAAAAAGATCACTCTCGGCGTTGCTTGCCTGGTGATGCCGTGCCGCAACCCGATCTATGCGGCGAAACAGTACTCGACGCTCGATCATCTCGCTGGGGGCCGATTACTGGTCGGCGTCGGACTCGGTTCCAAGGCAACCCGGGAATCCGACGAGTTCGGCGTTTTTGGCGTACCCTACGAAAGGCGCGGCGACCGGACCGATGAGTACATCGAGGCGATGAAGGCGATCTGGACGCAGCCGCTCGCTTCGTACAAGGGCGACTTCATCCAGTTCAAAAATGCCGAAGTGTACCCCAAGCCGGTGCAAAAACCTCATCCGCCGGTGTGGGTTGGCGGCTGGATGAAGCTTGCCGCTAAACGCGCCGGCAAATACGGCGAAGGCTGGATTCCCGGCTGGCTCTCCCCCGCTGAAATGAAAGCCGGCTGCGAGATCCTCGCCAAAACCGCGCAGGAGAACGGCCGCGATCCGAAAAAAATCACCATCGCCGTCGAAAAACTGGCCACCATCGCGAAAACCCGCGACGAAGGGCTGGCCCTTGCCATGCCGACGCTCAAGACCAGCCAGGAGAGCTACGAGCGGGACATCGACAGCATGCAGTTCGCGCTCGACCGCCACATCTTCGGCTCGGTCGACGACGTGCGCCGCCGCGTCGACGAGTTCATCGAGAACGGCGTGCAGCATTTCGAGCTCAAAATCATCTATCCGAGCATGGACAGCCTCGAACGGCAGATGACACTCTGGGCCGAATCGATTCTACCGCATTACAACTAGACGGTTGCGAGTTACGAGTTCCGTGTTACCGGTTTGATCCAACTCGAAACCCGTAACTCGAAACATTTTCGGAGAAAAGCGTGAATCTACAATTTACCCTCAACGGCCAAGCCAGATCGGTGGATTGCGAACCGGCCGACACGCTCGCCGAAGTGCTGCGCAATCAATTGAATCTGAACGGCACCAAAGTCTCCTGCGAGGTGCAGGTTTGCGGTGCTTGCACGGTGCTCGTCGGTGATTTGCCGGTCAGCGCCTGCACCTATCTCGCCTACGAAGTCCGCGGCAAACAGGTCGTCACGATCGAGGGCTTGGAAAAGGCCGACGGCACGCTCCACCCGATCCAGCAGGCATTTATCGACGAATTCGCCTTCCAGTGCGGTTACTGCACACCGGGCATGATCATGGCGGCAAAGGCCTTGCTCAACGAAAATCGCCGCCCCACGCGCGAGCAAATCATCCATCATATGGACGGCAATATCTGTCGCTGCACCGGCTATCTGCCGATCGTCAACGCCATTCAGCGCGCCGCGGCCTTGCTGGCGCAAGAGAGGGAAAAGTGAGCCTCGAAAAGAGCGACTTCACCGTCGTCAATCACTCGATTCCGCGCCGCGACGGGCGCGCGAAGGTCACCGGCCGGGCTCAGTACGTGAGCGATCTCAAGCTCATCGGCATGGCTTACGCCAAAGTGCTGCGCAGCCCTTATGCTCATGCGAAAATCCTCTCCGTCGACAAGACCAAGGCCGAAGCCTATCCCGGCGTGCACTGCGTCGTCACCGGCGATGATCTCGAGGGTCTCAATCCCTATTACGGCCATGCGGTCAAGGACCATCCGCTGCTCGCGATCGAAAAAGTGCGTTACGCCGGCGAGCCGGTCGCCGCCGTGGTCGCCGTCGATGAGCGCACGGCTTTCGAAGCTCTCGAGTTGATCGCCGTCGAATACCAGGAGCTGAAAGCCGTTTTCACGCCGCAGCAAGCGTTGGCCGAGGACGCGCCGCTGCTGCACCAGCGGCAATTTGAAGCCGGCGCCCTGCGCGGCTTCGAAGGCGAAGTGAGCGCCGGCCGAGGCTCCAACATCTGTCAGCGGCACACAATCAAGTGGGGCGACGTCGAAGCGGCGTTCAGGAGTGCCGCCGCGATCGTCGAAGGGGAATACTACTTTCCCATGACCTACGCTTACGCCATGGAGGCCTACGTGGCGATCGCCGACGTCAACGATCAGGGCGTGACGATTTATTCGTCGGCGCAGCATCCGTTCATGGTGCGTCACGACTTGAAGTCGGTTTTCAACGTGCCGGTCAGCCAGGTCCGTCTGGTGGTGCCCTTCGTCGGGGGCGGCTATGGGAGCAAGTCCTACACCAAGATCGAACCGTTGGTCGCCGCCTGCTCTTGGAAAGCCAAGCGGCCGGTCAAACTGCAGCTCACCATTGAGGAAGCGATGCTCACCACGCGCAGCGATGACGCTTACACATGGATGCGCACCGCCGTCGACAAGGACGGCAAAATCATCGCGCGCCAGGCGCGCATCACGATGAATACCGGAGCATACGCCGAAAACAGTCCGCTGGTCGTCGAAAAATCGACCAACCGGTGCGTCGGTCCTTACGCCATCGCGAACGTGCACATCGAAAATATGTCGCTCTATACCAACACCGTGCCCGCGAGCTCCTACCGCGGCTTCGGCTGCGCCCAAGTGACACTGCCCGGCGAGTCGCAGATCGACGAGCTAGCGAAAAAAATCGGCAAAGATCCCTACGAATTTCGTCTGGCCAACGCCGCCAAACCCGGCGAGGAATTTTTTCCCGGCATGCGGCCCTTCGACGGCACGCTCAAGGAAGATTTGGAAACCGCTGCGAAGGCGATCGGCTGGAGCGCGCCGCTGGAAAAAAATCACGGTCGGACGGTGGCGTGTTCGGGGAGTGACGCCGGCGCCTATCCGCTCACGTCGACAGCCATCCGCGTCCACGCCGATGGTTCGGTGACCATCCTCACCGGCAGCACCGAGTTGGGCCAAGGCAGCCATACGATTCTGCCGCAGATCGCCGCCGAAGAGCTTGGGATTCCGTATGAAAAAGTGCGCGTCGTATCATCGGATACGGCGATCACGCCTTACGACCGCTCGACCGGCGCGAGCCGCACGACCACCCTCATGGGGAGCGCCATCATCGACGCGTGCACCGACGCCAAGCAGCAGTTGGCGCGCATGGCCGCCGATGTGCTGAAAGTTCGGGTCGAGCAGATTGAGGTTATTAGAGGCGGCGTGCGTTGCGGCGAGGCGCAGCTCAATTGGTCGGAAGTGATCTGCAAATACTATGCGCTTCCCGACGGCGAGGTGATCGGGCGAGCCTATATCCGCAAGGATGGGCGGTTTGCCAAGCTGCCGGTCTTTTGGGAGACCGCGGCCACCGGCTGCGAGCTCTCGGTCGATGAGGAGACCGGCCGCATCACCGTGGAGAAACTCGCTACTGTCGGCGATGTCGGCCTGGCGATCAACCCGGCGCTCGCCGAAGGGCAGGACATCGGTGCGGCTACGATGGGGATGGGAATCGGTTTATTCGAAGAATTGGTGTATCAGGATGGACAGCTGTTAAATGGCTCCATGCTGGACTATCGCGTGCCGCGCTTCTCCGACCTGCCTCAAAAAGTGTCCCTCCACCTAGTGCAAAACCGCGACGGCGTCGGCCCCTACGGTGCCAAGGGCGGCGGCGAAGCCTCGCTCAATTCCATGGCAGCCAATATCGCCAATGGTGTCGATGGCGCCGTCGGCGTGCGCATTCGCCAGGCGCCGCTCACTCCCGAACGAGTGTGGCGCGCACTGAAAGATAGGAATAAAGGATGAGGAATGAAAGATAAGGACTTGCGGAAAATTCTTTCGCCTTTTGCCTTGGTGCTTTTGCCTTTTTCATTATGATGCCTTTGAGAAAATTCGCCATTCACCAGCCGAAAACAGTCGCCGAGGCGTCGCAGATGCTCGCCGATTTCGGCGCAGAAGGACGGCTCTACGGCGGCGGCACTGAGCTGCTGCTCGCAATGAAACACGACCTCCTCCGCTACAAGCACCTGGTGGACGTAAAAACCATCGCTGATCTCGACCGGATCGAAATCAAGGACGGCGCACTGATGATCGGCGGCGCGGCCACTCATCGTGCTATTGAACGCTCGGCGCTGGTCCATCGAAACTTGCCGGTGCTCACCTCGATGGCTGCCAACGTGGCGAATATCCGCGTCCGCGCCAGCGGCACTCTGGGCGGCAATCTTTGCTTCGCCGAGCCCCATTCGGACCCGGCGACGCTTCTCACCGCACTCGGCGCCAAAGTTCATGTTCAGAGAAAAACCGCAACTCGAGCTGTTTCCATTAGCAAGGTCATCACAGGCGCCTACGAGACTTCGCTTGCCGACGATGAGGTTCTCACTCAAGTGGAAATTCCCCTGCCGACTTCTTCACAGCGCGCGGCTTATCTAAAGTTTCAGCTTAAAGAGAGGCCGACCCTGGGACTCGCGCTGGTCGTGGAAATCGACGGCGAGGAGATCAACAAGGCCTCGGCGGTCGTCGGCTGCGTCAGCGTTGCGCCGACTCAGTCGGAGAAGGCCAATGCATTGCTCATCGGCGCAAAAGCGCAGGTCGCAGGACAGCTCTCCGCCGCCGCCGAGGAGTTGGCAAACGCCGCAGATCTCATCGACGATGTCGAGGGCAGCGCCGAGTACAAAAGACACCTGATCGCAGTATTTTTGCGGCGCGCCTTCACTGAGGTGTCGCGTTAATCCATCCCGCTAAACGCCAAGCGCTTCGCTGGACCCGTAAATTCACTACCGACGCTCGGTTTTTCACGCCGTAACCGTCGCGGCCGCTATTTCCGTAGAATTTTTTTCGCCCGCTCCGGCTAGCTGTCTACACTTGAGCAAATTTGAAGCAAAATGTCATACTTTGGTAATTCCGTGAATCTGTATGCAATTGCATCAAAATTTGCGCATTGACATGCAACAGTACTATGATAAATGCAGTTCCGCGTTGATCGGAAACCGATTGCCACGGAGGTGGCTCTATGAGTCTTCTTGAAACCCTGTCGCGGCAAATAACATGGCAATTGATTCGGGCAATGGATTGGGCGCTAACCAACTGGGCGATCACCAGTCTGTTGATCGTGGGACTCATCTATTGGGCGGGGCGGCAACGTCGGCTCAATCGGCACCATCTGTAACGTCTTCGCCTTGACGCTTCTTCGCTCGCGCTAGTGGCCATGTCTCCAAAGTTGCGTGCGTAAACCGCGCGCTTTATGTGGCGAACTTCACTTCCAAGCCCCTAAGTTATTTGCGTATTGACAATGCGCAAACCGTTCTGCCTGCCACAACTCAACGCGTGCATGGACCAGTAAAGCGCCATTACATGAGGCAGCCCGTCTAATCGGCATAGGCCGCAATATCGTCAACGGCCAGCGCTGCTCGGCATCATGTGCGCAACTTCGTTCCAGTCGGTATAACGTGCGACGTTCCTGAAATACTCCGGGGAGCGGTTCCAAGGACGATCGATCAAGGCCACCGGAGTACCCATGGTTTCACCGAGGAAGCGCGCCATCGACAGCGAATCCTCCACGGCCCAGCAATAGCGGCGCGTGGCCAGCTCCTGCAAGCTGATCGCGCTCGTGTTCGCCGTCTCAAAGCGCGCGTATTTGTCGACCATCGTAAACGAGTGATGCGGCACCTGATGCTTTTTCAACCAGGCGCGCGAAACCTCAATCGACGCCGGTGGCCGGCCCGTGACGACGGCAACTTCGTAGCCCAGCTCGCACCAGTGATGCAGCGCGGCTATAGCGGCGCCGATCGGCGCCATCTCCATCAGTTCGTCCGGCTGATGGACGATTCGATAGAGCTTCTCGCGCTCGTCCGGCTCTAATCCACACGCGGCGCCCACGTCAAAAGCTGTCAGCTCATCGTAGGTAAACTTTTTGCCGAACTCGCGCTCGACGATGGCCAGAAAGCGCAGCGCGGTCTGGCACAGCACATCGTCAAAATCGACGTAAATTGTCTTCGCTGATGAAGCCATCTAAATGCCGCGGCGCGCTGAGCGCCGCTCAGCCGCGCGAAACGAACGCGCTGTCCCGCACGAAAAAACGATAGCGCTTGTCTTTCCACCGACCTGCGTAATCGACCCCAACCCTCTTGGCAGATTTAATTTTCGGCGCCGCTTCACCCCGCTCAGCTACCCAGAGTGTATCACCGCAAAGGTCGATGCCGTTGAGGGACCGATCGATAGCGAAGGCCTGGCAAAGCTTGCCCGGACCGCTGGCGAGATCGCGCAGCGAATCGCTTCGCCGCCGCTTTTTCATCGCCGCCACGCCGTCAATAGGCTCGACAGCTCGGATCAAAACCGCGGCGGGATAATCTTCTGCTTCAGTGACGAAGTTGAGCATGTGGTAAAAGCCGTAAATAAAATAAACGTAAGCATGCCCCGCCGGTCCGAACATTACTTCCGTGCGCTTGGTTCGTCCCCGGGCGGCGTGACAAGCCAGATCGTGGGGGCCGACATAAGCTTCGGTTTCGACGATGCGGCCGATGAGATCTCCGTCCGGATGTCGCCGCACGAGGTAATTTCCAAGCAGCTGCTTGGCGACTTCAACAGTCGATTGTTCGTAAAAACCGCGTGGCAGTTTCAAGCGTATTCTGCGAGCTGTGGAGCCGGTCCTTTGAGCGGCGTCCGATCATCTCCGAATGGTGCCGGGTTTTGGCGCGCAATGCTATAACCCGTAAAAACGTCGCGGATTCTCCGACACGATCTTGCGTGCCACCGAGGCGGGAATATCCCCTGTTGCGCCGCGCCGCTCGATCACGTCCAGCGCCTCGCTCTCCGCCGACAGGTCGGCGCGGCTATAATCCCTGC
>Ga0073934_10001791_pt1 | contig 48960 bp, 51 predicted proteins | sample LarsenN4metaG_FD_76834 | JGI IMG/M metagenome (GOLD analysis project Ga0073934, IMG submission 76834) | Hot spring sediment bacterial and archeal communities from British Columbia, Canada, to study Microbial Dark Matter (Phase II) - Larsen... ...
GACGCCGCCGGCCTCGGCGAGTTGGCGCATCGCCGCGCGAGGTCAGCTCTCCAGCGCGCCTGGTTGCGCGGCTTTCAGGGCATGGACAGGCGCAGGGTGGATCGGTATAGACACGCCCTCCCGCGAGGGGTCGCCTAGGTAGCTCAGTTGGTAGAGCAGCGGACTGAAAATCCGCGTGTCGCTGGTTCGATTCCGGCCCTAGGCACCAGTTCCTCGGCCCGCTTGGCGCTTCATGCGCCGGGGAACCCCTTGCTTCTGGTCGTGCGGGAACGAAATACTGCCGGTACGATTGTGCTCGCGCGCGTTTTTTTGCGGAGGCATACCCATGTGCGACCACCACAGCGCCGGTCAGGAAACCTCCGTCGTCCGACATCCAGCAATAGGCAGGCGGGCTGTGCTGCAGGGCGCGGCAGCGACGGCGCTCTTGGGCGCCGCAGGGGCGTGCACCACACCCAATCCGGAGACCGGCCGCAACCAGTTGATCCTGATCGATGAAGCGCAACTCCAGCAGGCGTCGCTGCAAGCGTGGGCGCAGATGCGTCAGCAAGTGCCCGCCTGGAACAATGCCGCGGCGCAACGCCGATTGGAGACTGTTGGGCGGCGCATTGTCAACGCCGCTGGCCGCGGCAATCAAAGCTGGGAATTCGCCCTATTCAACAGCGACCAGAAGAATGCGTTTGTATTGCCCGGCGGGCAGGTAGGTTTCTATCGCGGCCTTTATGAAATTTGCGAACGCGACGACTGGATGGCGACGGTGCTTGGGCACGAAACTGGGCACGTCACCGGACGTCATGCCGCCGAACGCTACAGCCGCGAAGTGGCAACGCAGACCGCCCTGCAAGTCGTGGGCACGCAAGTCAACAGCCAAGTGGCGATGGCCGCGCTCGGCCTAGGCGCGCAAGTGGGCTTGAGCCTGCCTTTCTCCCGCGAGCAGGAAGCCGAGGCGGATATCTTGGGCATTCGCTACATGCGCGCCGCCGGCTACGACGTGCGCGAAGCCATTCCCTTCTGGCAACGCATGCAATCGAGCGGAGGCTCGCGTCCGCCGGAATTTCTGTCCACACACCCCGATCCGGATAACCGGATCGCGCGCATCCGCAATTACATCAATCAGCAGGGCTGGGGGCCGGTGTGACGGTCAGGAAAACCGATGGTACCGCCTCCAGGGCTCGAACCAGGGACCTCTGGATCCACAATCCAGCGCTCTAACCAACTGAGCTAAGGCGGCACGTTTCGGGGCGCGGAAGCTAGCGTCCCGTTTCGGCGTAAGCAAGGCATACCTAAGTGCTTGATGGGGTGGAGCAAGCGGGCAGGGCGGCGCTGAAAAGCGCGCAGGCGCGCTACGCGGCCTATGCCGCCATGGCCTGCGGCTACGACTTCCGCTCACTGGACGGCGTCGACGGATATCTTTTCGAAGTACGTGACGGTTCGCGGCGTGCGATGTTTGCCGCGGGGGCTGGGTCGCCCTATGCGCTTAACGACGCGCGCGCGGCCTCGATCGCGCGTGACAAGGCGTTCTGCGCTGAAGTCCTGCGCGCTGCTGGCCTACCGGTGCTGCCCGGCGAGATGTTCTTCGTGACGAAGCGCTGGGCAGACATGCGTTCGCCTGGACGGGAGCCTGAGGACGCGCTCGCCTACGCGGCGCGCGCATCCTACCCGATATTCTGCAAACCTATTTCCGCCTCGAATGGCCTTTTCGCGGAGTTGATTGAAAGCGAGGATGCGTTTGCGGACTATGTTGAGCGCGTCGCACGCGAGCATTTTGCAATTCTGATCCAGCCCTATGTTCGCGCAGCCGAGCACCGTGTGTTTGTGCTCGAAGGGCGCGCGTTGTTCTCATACCAGAAGTCGGCGCCGACGGTGATCGGAGACGGCGTGTCGTCGTTGCGCGCGCTGATCGAGAAAATGCCGCGCGATCCGAACGAGCCTGTGCGCCGACTGCATGGGCGCGACGCGGCGGGGAGGCGCGTGGCGGCGGATGACGTGCCGAAAAGCGGAGTCCAAGTCACTCTGGAAGGCCCTGCAAATCGCGCAGCGGGCGGTCGCGCTGATGCGCTCGTCGACGGCGCGACTGCAGAGTTGGCCCAACTTGCGGTCAGCGCTGCGAACGCGATCGGACTGAAGGTCGCGGCGATCGACATGTTCAATCTTGCCGGAGACGGCGCCGAGCTCGTCATCATCGAAGTGAACTCCAACCCTATGATCGCGACTCTGGAAGACCACGACCGCTGGGATCTCATCGCCGAGATCTGGCGCGCCAATTTCGCAGCTGCGTTGAAATGAGGCTTTGGCGCGTTCCCTACCCTAAGTTTGGCAGGGGGCCAGGGCTCGAGCGCATCGCGGCAGTCGCGACGGTGCTTGGCCTCGATATTTCCGCATTCGGCGCCAAGGGCGCCGTCATTGTCGGCAGCAACGGAAAAGGATCGACGGCGGCTATGACCGCTGCGTTGCTCCAGCAGACCGGCGCCAGCGTTGGCCTATTTACCTCGCCGCACCTATTCAACCTTAACGAACGCTTTCGCGTCGACGGCGAGGACATCTCCGATGAGGCGTTGCAGCACCATTGGGATCGTGTCGCCGCTGCCGCTGAGATTGCCGGCAAGACGGCCGAGCTTGGCGGTTTTGAGTTTCTTTTCCTCGTCGCGGCGGACTGGTTCAACGCGCGGGGCTGTGTGCACACTGTTTGGGAGGCCGGTATTGGCGGCCGCCTCGATCCAGTCAAGCTGATTGGCGCGCGCCGAGTTGCGCTGACGGCGCTCGATCTGGAACATACAGAATTGCTCGGCGACTCGCTCGAAGAAATCGCGCGCGGCAAAGCCGACGCGGCGCCGCCTGGCGCCACGCTTCTGGTTGGCGAAAGTTGCGCGGACCTGTTCCACGAAATTGATCAACATTGCGCGAAACGTGGCGTGCGCGCCGTGCTCGTGCGCAGCGCCCCGCTAGGCGAGACCGAAGCGCCCCTGTTGGGCGCCCACCAGCGCTCGAATGCGGCGCTCGCGCTGGCTTTGGCGCGCGATATCGCGCCCCTGGACGCCGCCGCGGTTCGCGCGGGCTTCGCTGCCACACGGTGGCCAGGCCGTCTTGAGGTGCTGAACCGCGATCCACTCGTCGTCATCGATGTGGGTCACACGCCGGCCGGTGTTGCCGCCGCCCTAGAAGGCTTTCGATCGATCGCAGGGGATAGGCGTTCCGTGCTTATATGCGGCGTCTCACGGGATAAGGACGCGGCCGGAATTGTGGGCGCGTTGGCGGCGACGTTTTCCACGATTGTGTGCGTCGCCGCCCGGCACAAGGGCGCGCCGGCAGCGCATATAGCGGCGCACGCGTCGGCGGCGAATCCGACCGCCGAACTCGTGCTTGCCGAGAGTGTCGGGGAAGCGCGCCGACTCGCGCTTGCGCGCGCGGGAGAGGCGGGGGCGATCTACGTGGCGGGCGGATTTTTCCTGGCGGCAGAGTTCAGGGCGGTCCATCTCGGCCGCGATCCCGCCACACTGCTCTTCTTTTGAGGCGCCCGCGCCGCTAAGAAGGAGCTGCGGGGACGTGAATGCCTAGAACGCTGTTCGAGCACTTATCGCCCGATACCGGCGCCAAGCGCATTCTCGCGCTGGACGGCGGGGGCGTGAAAGGCGTGCTGACGCTCGGCATGCTGAAGCCCTTGGAAGAAGAGCTGCGCCGCCGGGCCGGGGGAGACGAGGCATTCCGCCTAAGCGACTATTACGATCTGATCGGGGGCACTTCGACCGGCGCGATCATCGCTAGCGGCCTGGCTCTGGGGCTCAGTGTGGATCGGCTCATCGAGCTTTATATGCGAATGGGGCCGGAGGTGTTTGGGCGCACTGCGGGCGACGGCGTCTTCCTGCAATGCAAGTTCGAGTCGAAGAAACTCCGACGTGCGTTGCAGTCCGTGCTTTCGACAAAGACGATCGGATCCGAAGACCTGAAGACTGGCCTTGCCATCCTGGCCAAGCGCATAGACACCGGCTCGGCATGGATCGTCACCAACCACCCGTTGGGAGTGTTCTACGATCCGCCGGCCGATAGCGGCGTTTATCCGAACAAGCGTTATCGGCTCCTCGATCTCGTGCTCGCGAGCGCAGCCGCGCCGACATTCTTCGATGAAGTGGTCATCGACGTCACCTACGACGAAAAGCGCAGGCCAACCCAAAAGGGATATTTCATCGATGGCGCGGTGAGCGCCAACAACAACCCCAGTCTGCAGCTGTTCCTGCTGACGCTAACGCCATCTTACAGGTTCGGCTGGAAGCCAGGCGCGGACAATTTAATGATGACGTCCTGCGGCACCGGTGCGCGGCGCCCCACCGTGGACGGGAAAGCGTTTCAGGGCCTGCCGCCAGGCCTGCGCGGCGTACACGCGCTGCGCGCGATGGTTTATGACACCCAAGTGCAGGGCGTCATGACGATGCAGGCCTTCTCTGAACCGAAAAAGCCCTGGCGCATAAACTCGGAGGTTGGCGACATGGCGGGCGTCTGCATAACGGGCGCGCCGCTCCTGGACTATCAGCGGCTCGACGTGCCGCTCGACACAAAGCCCAGGGTCAAGAAGCGCGGCGACCCGGCGCCGCCTGCAACGCATCTGGAGCGGTTGATCGGACGAGAGCTGGACGCTGAAACGCTGGAGGCCCTCGATCTGATGGATAACGGCAAGCGGGCCAACATGGAGCTGTTGCTGGAGGTCGGTGTGGCCGCCGGCAGGACCTTCGTTGACGCCCACTATCCTGACCCGAAGTTCGATTTGCCAGAATGGCGAGCCGTGTGAGGGGCGAAAGAGTTTGCGTTTTTCTAAGCGCGCCCTGCTAAGCTGAGGAATGGCGAGTAGAAAAAGATCGGCGAAGGTCGACGCTGTCCGGGAAGCGGCAGCCGAATATTTCGCCGCGCGTTCGCATGACGCCTGGCGCCGCGCCTTCTTGAAAGCCAATCCCGGCGAGAAGGGCAAGCCCCGCATGCGCATGCGCGCTGGGGTTATGGTTGATGTCAATCAACCATGGTCGCGCCTTCATCCCAAGGCCAAGGCCGATAACAAGATCGCAGCATACGACGCATACGACGCTGTCGTGAAATTTCCGCACGACCGCGAATCGGCTGCGGCTTATGTGCATGAGCGCTGGGTGGCGCGGAACAGGAAGGACCCCAACCAGCCGAAGGCGTTGTTCAAGCCCTATGCGCGATTGCCAGAAGCGGAGAAGGACAAGGACCGCGCTCACGTCGACCAAATCAAGAAGGCTCTCGCCGCAGTGCGAAGACAAAAGACGGCGCGAAAGGTCAAACCGGTGGCGGGCGGCCAGACTGTGCAGCTGGACGCAAAAACATGGCGGCGTGTGGAGCGTGCGGCGCGAGATCTATCCAAAGCCGTCGGCCGCGAGGTGCGGCCAGAAGCGCTTCTCAGCGCCGCGGTGGAAGCGTTCGCGGTTGTGTGCAAGGCCGTTGCCGACGAGACACGCGCCAAGAAGGCCTGACGGCCGCGCTTGCGTGCGCTGCGTTTTCCAGAGACATGGGCCGGCGTGAAAACGGTCATCGTTGTCGGCGCCGGAGTTGTAGGCCTGTTCTGTGCGGTGCGGCTGGCGCAGGCCGGTGCGCGCGTGACGCTGCTGGAGGCGGAGGCCGAGGAATGGAGCCCTTACGGGCCCGGCGCTTCTGCCGCGGCGGCTGGCATGCTCGCGCCGCTTGGTGAGGCGGAGTCTCCGCACGATACGCTTGCGTTCGCTTCGCTTGACTTGTGGAAGCGCTTACGAGACGGCGCGCAGTGGGCGGACGGGGTGCGTTTCGATGGCGGCGTCGTCATCGCCGAGACTGCGGCTCACGCAGAGTCCTTTGCGCATCGCGCGAAACGTCTCGCCCGATCTGCTGAATGCTTGACCCCGGCGAATGTGAAGCGGAAGACCGGGCTGCGGAGTAAGGTCGAACACGCCGTATTCGTTGAGGCCGAAGGGGTCGCGGATCCCGTTCGCGTGCTGAGCGGCCTGGCGATGCAGGTGCGTGCGCACGGCGTGGCGATGCGGTTCAATTGTGAGGTGGAAAGCGCCGACGCAACATCTGCGCGCGCTCACGATGGCGCGGTGTTTGAGGCGGACGCTGTCGTGCTCGCTGTCGGATACTGGGGCTGCGCCAAGCTGGGGGCCACGGTCCCCGCGCTCCGGCAGATTGTTCCGGGCAAAGGCCAGCTCGTGCCTGTGACGCTGGAGCGGCCGCTGGGCCCGAACGTCCGGGCGCCGGGTTTCTATCTTGCGCAAAGGCGCGAAGACGTAGTGCTCGGCGCGACGCTGGAGCTTGGCCGGGTCGATCGCAGAGCTAACCCCGAAGGCGCGGCCGAATTGCTCGCGGCGGCAGAAGCGCAGTTACCGGGCGAGGTGACGCCCGCTGGAAAGGGCTGGGCCGGCGTGCGCCCGATGTCGCCTGACGGCTGGCCGCTGATCGGACCGTCTGGCGGCGTGCTGGTCGCCGTCGGCCATTCGCGCAACGGTTGGCTCTTGGCGCCGATCACAGCCGAGATCATTACAGCCCATGTGTTTGGCCGCCACATTCCTCCCGAATGGGCGGCGCTCTCGCCGGCCAGATTTGGACGCTCATGACCTTCGCCCTCGACCTCACTGAAGAGCAGACCGCGATCAAGCACGCGATCGAAGAGATCTGCGCCAAGTATGACGATCATTACTGGCTGCGCACCGACGAGAGCGGGAAATTTCCCGAAGAGTTCGTCGCCGACATCGCCGCCGGCGGGTGGCTTGGCGTGGCGATGCCCGAAAGCGTCGGCGGCGCGGGGCTTGGCCTGACGGAAGCGGCGCTGATGATGCAGACCGTGGCGCAGTCCGGCGCGGGTTTTTCCGGCGCAAGCGCGATCCACCTCAACATTTTTGGCCTGATGCCGATTGTGAAGTTCGGCACGCCGGAGCAGCAACAGCGCTTCCTGCCGCCGGCAATGGACGGGCGCGACAAGGCGTGCTTCGCCGTCACCGAGCCGAACTCAGGTCTCGACACGGCCAGTTTGGAGACGCGCGCCGAGCGCACTAACAGCGGTTATCGGATTCGCGGCCGGAAGATTTGGACGACCAACGCGCAGCGCGCGAACAAGATTCTGTTGATCGCGCGCACCACTCCAAAAGAGCAGGCAAAGCGGCCAACGGATGGCCTTTCGCTGTTCTACGCCGATTTCGACCGCTCGAAAATTGAAGCGCAGCCGATCCCGAAAATGGGCCGCAAGGCGGTGGAGTGCAACACGCTCTTCATCGAAGACCTTGAAGTGACGGATGCCGAATTGATCGGAGAGGAAGGGCAGGGCTTCAAGATTTTGCTCAGCGGCCTCAATCCCGAACGCGTGCTGTTCGCGGTCGAAGCGATCGGCCTCGGCCGCGCAGCGCTACGGCGCGCGGCGCAATACGCGAAGGAGCGCGTCGTGTTTGGCCGTCCGATCGGTCAGAACCAGGGCATCCAGCATCCGCTTGCGAAAGCGTGGGCCGATCTCGAAGCGGCCAACCTCATGGCCTTCAAGGCGGCGGCGCTCTACGACGCCGGCAAGGAATGCGGCGCTGAAGCGAATGCCTCGAAGTATCTCGGCGCCGAAGCCGGCTTCCGCGCCTGCGAAGCGTCGGTGCTGGCGCATGGCGGCATGGGCTACGCGAAGGAATACTTCGTCGAGCGCTATTTCCGCGAAGCCATGATCGCCCGCATCGCGCCTGTCAGCCGCGAGATGATCCTCAACTTCATAGCGGAACGCGTGCTCGGGCTGCCTAAGAGTTATTGAGCGAGCGCCCGCTTGCTTTGTGGTAACGGCGAACTACCCTATTTGGCGGGAGCTGCATTCCGTGACCGAGAGTGGCCGGCCAGGCTTGGATGAGACCTTCGCCTCGGTCGCCGAGCATGCGCCAGCCATGCTGTGGCGCGGGGACGTCGAGGGCAAGTGCATCTATCTGAACCGTGCGCAGCGTGAATTTTGGGGGGTGACAGAAGACGGACTCGATTCCTTCAGCTGGTCGTCTACACTGCTGCCGGAAGACGCAGACAAAGTGTATGGGCCCCCTTCGGAAGGCATGTCGAAACGTCAGCCCTTCAGCTGCGAAGGTCGCTATCGCCGTGCCGACGGCGAGATACGCATCTTACGCACGGAGGCTCATCCGCGCTTTGACGCAAACGGCGCGTTCACCGGCATGGTCGGCGTAAACATAGACGTGACCGACGAACGAAAAGCGCAAGCCGAGCTTGCGGAAAGCGAAGCGCGCCTGCGGTTGCTGATGCGCGAGATGAGTCATCGCATCAAGAATAACTTGTCGACCGTGCTTTCGATCGCAGCGCAGACCGGAAGGTGCGCCTCTTCGTACGAGGAATTCAATCGCTCCTTCCAGGCGCGCCTGCAAGCGCTGGCGAAAAGCCACGATCTGCTCATCCGCGGCGCCGGCGATAGAGCTGATCTGCGCGAGCTGCTGGAAGCGGAGTTGCGGCCATATAGCGAAGACGCCTCCGGACGGACTCTGAGTTTGAACGGGGAGCCTGTGCTGATCGAAGGCAAGGCCGCCACCAGCTTGGCCCTCGTGGTGCATGAGTTGGCGACGAACGCCGCCAAGTATGGCGCGTACTCCGCGGGCGGCGCGCTCGATCTGCGCTGGCGGCGGAACGAGGGGGATGTAATTCTGCTAGAATGGCGCGAGCGTGGCGGCCCACCTGTATGCGCTCCGAGCCGCACGGGCTTTGGCAGCCAGCTGATCCAGAGCCTGCTGCGCGGCGATCTCGGCGGCGACATTGCCATTCGCTATGCGCCGCAAGGGTTCGAGGCCGATCTGTCGTTCAAGACACGCGCCGGAGAAAGCTGACACGGGAAAGCGCAGGGCGCAGGCGTGCGCGCTTGCGGGCTTGTCCTGGCCCATTGTTTCGGCCGAGCGGCCTGCGAGGAGGTTAACAACACGTTTACCAAATCTGCGTCACGCAATCCCAATGAGCGATCCCGTAGCGCCCATCGGCCATGACGCCATTCGCGCCGCAATCCAGCGCGCAGCCCGCGCGACGGGCGTAGATTTTTCCCTCCTGGTGGAAACGGCGCGCCGCGAGAGCGCGCTCAATCCCCAAGCGAGGGCCGGCACGTCGAGCGCCACGGGCCTGTTCCAGTTCATCGAGAGCACGTGGCTCGACATGGTGCGCCGTCACGGCGCCGCGCACGGGCTTGCGGCGCAATCCGCAGCCCTGCGCCAAGGGGCCGACGCCGAAACGCGCCGTGAGATCCTCGCGCTGCGCAGCGACCCAGAACTCTCCGCGCGCATGGCGGGCGAGCTTGCGCGCGAGAACGCCGCTGCGCTGCAGGCGCAACTCGCGCGCGCGCCGAACGCGGGCGAACTCTACGCTGCGCATGTGATGGGGCCTAGCGGAGCGCTGCGCTTGATCGAAGCGGCGCAGCGCGGCGCCCCGGACGCGGCCGCGCTCTTCCCGCGCGAAGCAGCGGCCAATCGCGGCTTGTTCTACGCTGACGGCGCGCCGCGCTCGGCGCAGGCGCTGCTGGAAAGGCTATCGCTGGACGCGGACGCAAGCATGAGCGACCAGCGCGTCCCCGTTCAGTACGCGAGCGAAGGCGCGCTTTCGCCGGCGCTCGCGCAGGCGCTGTTCGCCTTTGCGCTGTTGCCGCTGCTTAACTCGAGTTCGGATCGAGACCGTCCCAATCCGCTGCAAGCACTCAGCAGCTACGCTCGAAACAGCATGTGACGTGGAGCACGCGATCTCAGACCGCGCACTCCAGTCCTCAAGCGGCAGCACCGCTTTCGTAAAGCGCGTGGATCTCCGCATCGGAATAGCCCAACTCAGCCAACACGGCGCGCGTATGTTCGCCGACGAGCGGCGCGGGGCCCTTTGGTCCGTCGTCGGCGCCCGGAAACCGGATGGGCGCGCCCGGGGCGTTGATATATCCGCCGTCCCGTTGCGGTGTTTGCACGACTGCGCCTGACGCGATCGTCTGTGGATCGACGATGGCCTCGGCGGCGGTAAGCACGGGCGCCCAGATGATTTCCTCCGCGTCGAGCGAGGCTGCGATGTCGCTGAGATCGCGCGCGGCGAAAGCCGCATCCATCAAGTCAACCAGCTCCGGCCCGTTGCTGCGCCGCTGCTTGGCTTTGGCGAAGCGCGGATCGTCGATGAGGTGTTCGAGCCTCAGCGCGCGGCATACTTTGGGCCAGTCCGCCTCGCCCTGGCGCACGAGCAGGCTGAGCCAGCGCCCATCGCGCGTTTTGAAATAGTTGATGATCGGATTGGGCGTGTCGCGACGAGGACGGTTTGACGCTGTGCGGCCATAGGTGTGCTGGATGGCGAAGTCAGATCCGCCGGCGTAGTGGGCGACGCGCAGCAGCGCCGCCTCCACCAGGCGCCCCTTGCCGGTGCGTTGCCGTTCATAGAGCGCCGCCAACACGCCGCTTACAATCGCCATCGAGGCGACGTGGTCGCCGAACGCGGTGCGCAATTGGATCGGATCGCCGCCCTTGGGGCGGAACAGCGCCGCCAAACCCGAGCGCGCCCAGAAGGCCGCGGCGTCCATGCCCGGCCGGTCCGCGTCGGGGCCGTCAAGGCCGTAGCCGGTGAGCGTCGCAAAGATGAGCCGCGGATTGCGCTTGAGTAGAGCATGGTGATCGAGGCCCGAACGCTGCAAACCACCGGGGCGCACGTTGGTGAGAAACACGTCCGCGCCATCGATCAACTTCAGCAGCGCCGCGCGGCCGTCCTCTTTCGTCGTATCCAACACCACGCCGCGCTTGCCGCGGTTGTCGAGTTCGAACACTGGATTGACCGCGACGCCTTCGATGCCGACCGACGCGAAGAACTGACGTATGGGATCCCCGCCCGGGGGCTCGACCTTGATCACGTCGGCGCCCCAATCGGCCATGACGCCCCCAGCGCCGGGCGCAGCGATATAGGTGGCCAGTTCGATAACCTTGAGTCCTTCGAGCATCACACCGTTTTCCTCCCGCAACGTCAGAAGCCGTCAAGGCTTCATTAAGCCCTGGCCTCAACTGTGGGCAGCCGGCGCGGCGCGGGAGTCGTCGGCGCCGCACGCGAGCTGCTCATGACCGTCGTCACCATGCGCGCCAATCTCACGGATAGCGACATCCGGACCCTGATCAAGGGGCCGACCGAAGAGTCGCGCGCGCAGGCAGCGCACAAGATCTGCCGCTGCATCGAGGAAGCGCAGCTTTCCCCAGAGGAACGGGCGCACGCCGAAAGCATTCTTGCCATCATGGCCCAGGACGCCGCGGTGCTGGTGCGCCGCGCGCTGGCGGTGGCGCTCAAAAACTCGCCGAAGCTGCCGCACGAGATCGCGCTGAAGCTCGCGCGCGACGTGGAGACCATCGCGCTGCCCGTGATCCTCAATTCGCCCATGTTGACCGATGCCGACCTCGTCGAGATCGTGCGCACATGTCCGCCATCCAAGCAGGTGGCGGTCGCGAGCCGGGCAACGCTCAGCAACGTAGTGACGATGGCCATAGCCGCGCATGCTGTTCCCGAGGCCGTGCAACGCGCTGTCGCCAACGATAACGCGCAGTTCGACGTGGAGGCTTTGGATACGGTGCTCGAGCGCTTCGCCGGCGTGTCCGAGATCACCTCGGCAATGGTGCATCGCAACGAACTGCCGCTTACTATTACGGAAAAACTTGTTTCTCTCGTCGCAGGCGAGGCGTTCGACTATCTCGTCAACAACCACGAATTGCCGCCGCAAGTCGCCATCGATCTGGCCATGGGAGCGCGCGAACGCGTAACAATCGACATCGTCGAGCAGGCGGCGCGGCAAAAGGACATCGCGCGGTTCGTGCAGCAGCTTAATCTGAACGGCCGGCTCTCGCCGTCGCTCTTAATGCGCGGCCTGTGTCTGGGACACATCGAATTCGTCGAGCATGCAATGGCCGAACTCGCAGGCATGGCGCACCAGCGCATGTGGCTGATGATCCACGATAGCGGTCCGCTGGGACTCAAGGCCGCCTTTGACCGGGCCGGGCTGCCCCCGCGCCTCTTCCCGTCTTTCCGTGCGGCGCTAGATGTCTATCACTCGATCGAGCGCGAAGGAGGCGCACAAGATCGCATCGCGTTTCGCAAACGCATGCTGGAGCGCACGTTGACGCTGTTCCAGTCCATCCCCAAGGACGATCTCGATTATCTGCTCGAGAAACTCGACGCAGCCGGCTGGCGAACTGAGCGCACCATGGCGTTGAACTAACGCAGACCCGCTTCGGCGAAGGGCCCGCCGCCACGGTCGAAACCGGCGATAGCAAGCACGCGCGCCTGCGAGGCCGTGCGCACGCTTTCGGCGGTGATAACGAGGCCGGCCGCTTTGGCCGCGAGCAAGCGGCGGCCGACCGGCGACCCGTCGCCGCGCTCAATCGCGAGGAAAGGATCCGTGGGCTCAGGCGCTTCGAGCACAACTTCGGTGTAAAGCGACCGCGCCCTTACGCCGAACGGCAACGGACAATTCGGATCGCCGCGCAAGGCCACGCCCCAGCCGCGCGCGCGCAACCCCTCGGCCAATGCTGGTCCGCTTGTCGTGAGCGCGCGCTCGCATAGTTCGAAGGAGAGCTTCTGTCGCGTACAACCTGCCTCCACGGCGGCGTCGCTGAGAAGCTCCGCTTCCATCGACCCATACAAATGTCCAGGCACGGCCAGCGTGAGCGGCGCATAGAAGCCCCGTTCGCGCCAGGTCATGCGCGCAGCCCGCAGTAGGCGCGCGAGATTGGAGAAGCCGAAGACATCGGGGTGGACCTCTCGCGGCTTCACGACGCCGGTAGCCAGCGCGCCCACGCGCAGGTCCACCCGCGCGCCGATGGCGAATGCGAGCGGCGCCGGCTCGGAGGTGCGACGGAAGGCAATGAGGTTCATGCTGCGGGACGCGCCGCTTATGGCATGAACGCAGTTAAGAAACGGCGGGTGGGCAGCGTAAAGAAAGCGTTGCGCCTAACGCGGGGCGACGCCGAGACGCGCTACCTGCGCCTCCAGGGCCTGCACCAGCGCACGGGCCAGGGGGTGATGGTCTGAAGCGATGCGGTCTCGCACGGCTGCCCTTAGACCGTCCACATGCGCGTCGATCAGGTTCGGATTGGCCCGTGCGGCGCTCTTGCCGGCCTGGCTTTCGATGAGTCTACACAGCGATGCGGCGATCCGCGTGACGATCGGATAGCCGTATGTACTGCCCATGCCTTTGAGATTGTGCGCGGTGCGCCAGAGCGCATCCAATGCAGCGTCGTTCCACCCCGCCCGGTCCGCGGCGATCCGCGCTGACTGCAGTGTGGCGATGTCGGCGTTGAGCCACCCTTCGAAGGCGCCGCTCAGCGCTTCGAGCGCCTGATCGGCGCGCGCCAGCGCTTCCTCATTGAATACGGGCTGAGCCAAGTTTAGCGGCCGCGGCCCCGCCTCGCGGGGATCGATGATCTGGGCTTTCGCCTTCATGGCGGGCCAAGCATGCGCGCGGGCCAATGAACAGATGGTTACGGCCGATTTATCAGACGTTGAACTGTTCGCGCAGAATGCGCTCATCCAGCGCGTGGCCAGGATCGAACAGCAGCGTCAACTCTGCCTCCGCGTCCTCTCGAATATCGACAGCGCGCACGTCGCGCGTCTCGAAATTGTCGCATGCCGCGCTCACCGCCCGGTGCTCCGACTCGAGCGCCTCGATGCGCACGTGCGCGCTGTGCGGCAGGAGCGCGCCGCGCCAGCGCCTCGGGCGAAACGCGCTCACGGGCGTCAACGCCAAGAGACGCGCGTTGATGGGCAGAATTGGTCCGTGGGCGGAAAAATTATATGCGGTCGAGCCCGCCGGGGTAGCGACCATGACGCCGTCGCACAGCAGTTCGGCCATGCGCTCGGCGCCGTCGACGAGAATGCGCAGCTTGGCCGACTGCGCCGTCTGGCGAAATAGCGACACCTCGTTGAAGGCCCTTTCGGTGACACCCGTTCCCCGCACCGTTTCGAATTGGGCGACCAAGGGGCGGATGCGCACGGCCTGCGCTTTGGCGAGGCGCTCTTCGAGCCCTTCCGGGCGGTATTCGTTCATCAGAAAACCGATGGTGCCGCGGTGCATGCCATAGACGGGCTTCCGGTCCGCCAGGCGCTGGCGCAGTGTTTCCAGCATATGTCCGTCCCCACCGAGCGCGACAATGATGTCCGCCTCGGCCTCAGGCGTTTGCCCGTAGCGCTTGCGCAAGCCGGCCAGAGCCTGCTGCGCCTCCGGGCGAGCGTTAGCGCTAAACGCGATCTTCATGGGGTTCGGGCGCTCTTTGCTTTCCAGGCCGGTAGGAATTAGACTTACTAGCACAGCCGTATGCGGAGAGCGAAGCGATGGCCGATGACGCGGGGACAAGCCTGAAGGGCCGTGTGAGCGCCGAGGAGTGGCAGGCGCGCGTGGATTGCGCCGCGCTCTACCGCCTTGTGGCGCTGCATGGCTGGGACGACATGATCTTCACGCACATATCGATGCGCGTGCCTGGCCCTGAACACCATTTCCTGATCAACCCTTACGGGATGTTTTTCGACGAGATCACAGCCTCGTCGCTGGTGAAGGTCGACCTCGAAGGCAACATCGTTGCGCCTACACCATACTACATCAATCCGGCTGGCTTCACCATTCACTCCGCAATCCATGGCGCGCGCGAAGATGCGCTGTGCGTGATACACCTGCACACCGACGCGGGGGTCGGCGTAGCCGCGCAGAAGGAAGGCTTGCTGCCGATCTCGCAGAATTCGCTTCTGGTGATCCCCAACCTTGCGTATCACGGCTATGAGGGCGTCGCTCTCAATCTAGACGAACGTGAGCGCCTTGTGGCGGATCTGGGAACGAAGAAGCTGATGCTGCTGCGCAATCACGGAACGCTATCGGTCGGCGTGACGGCGGCAGATGCGTTCGTTGGCATCTTCTTCCTCGAGCGTGCGTGTGCGCAACAGGTGGCCGCGCTCAGCGCTGGACGCGAGAATGTGCTGATCGCGCCCGAAGCTGCGCAAGAAGAAACGCGCGGGCAAAGCGGTGGTTTGGGGATGGTGTCGGGGCTGGCGTGGCCGGGGCTCAAAAGAAAACTCGATCGAAAGCTGCCGGGCTACGACTCCTAAGCCTGCTCGCCGCGCTTGCGCCTGCGCCGGCGAACGCTGGCGCCTGGATTGCGCCCGAGGACGGCCAGGAGATCTGGACAAGCGCGGTAGGCGCGCGCGATGAACTCTCATTCTTTGAGACATCCGCGTACCTGGAGGCGCCGGTCAGCGAACGCGCCTCGGTGGTCATCGCGCCCTGGTATGAGCAGAACTACGACACCGTGGACGGCTGGCGCGCCGAGGGGGTTGTGGGGCTCAAGCACACTATTTTTCGAGACGACCACACAGTGATGGCCCTGCAAGCGGGCGCACTTTGGATTTCTCATCCGTCAACCGAGTGCAGCGAGGGCGGCGCCGAGTTCCGTTGGCTGGGGGGCGCTCGTTCGACAACGGGGCATTCCTGAATGTCGAAGCCGCCGCCCGCATCCTTGACGGCGGGTGCGGGGGCGAGCGCGTGGACATAACCGGCGGGGCACGGTTCAGTCAGAATTGGCTGGCCCTTGGCCAAATCTTTATCGATGCGCCCCAAGGTGGGGAAGAAGCCGTAAAGGCCCAGCTAAGCTTGGTAAGGTTTGGGGAAAATGGCAGGGGCATCCAGCTGGGATTGCGCGCGCGCATTGATGGCGGCGCGGAAGAGCCGGCCCTAGTCCTAGCGTTCTGGGGCCCGGCTTCTGACCGGGACTAACGAGCTGTCGCGTGCGGCTGGACATCGCAGGCAAGACGACCCACATCCGAAAAACTTCGCGTAAGGTCGGTTACATGTTGGTGGGGGTGTTCAAGCGCTACGGCTTCGCGGCGGTCGTCACCATCGCGTTGGCCCTCATCGCGCTCGTTATTGTTGGCAAGAGCGCTTCGCTTTTCAGCGCCGACCGCGCCGCTGCGGCCGGGCAGGCCAAGGCAGGGCCGAGAGGCTCGGGCGGCCCCGGCGGTGCGACGCCCGTCATCGCGGTGGCCGCCACCGAGCATATCTTCACAGACGGCCTGCAGGCGCTGGGCACTGCACAAGCGCGCGAGAGCATAGTGCTAACGCCGAAGATCGCGGACACAATCCGCGCGATCCGTTTTGAGAGCGGCGATCGCGTGCGCCGCGGTCAAGTGCTGGTGGAGATGTCGAGCGTCGAGCAGGCGGCCGACCTGGCCGAGGCGCGCGCCGCCAATGAAGCGGCGCAAGAGGAGCTCCGGCGCTATCAGGAATTGTTCGAGCGCGGCTTCGCCTCCCAGGCTCGGCTGGACGCGGTGCGCGCCGCAGCAGACGCGGCGCAGGCTCGCGTGAGCGCGGGCGCGTCGCGCATCGCAGATCGCACAATTCGGGCCCCGTTTGCTGGCGTCGTCGGCCTACGCACGGCAAGCCCGGGTCAATTCATGCGACCCGGCGATCAGATCGGCACGCTCGACGACATCTCGGAAATCAAGCTCGACTTCGACGTTCCGGAGACGCAGATCTCGCACATTGGCGCCGGCGTGGAGATCGTCGCTACCACGGCGGCTTTCCCCGATCGCACCTTTCAGGGCCAGATATCGCACGTCGACAGCCGCATTGATCCAGCCACTCGCACGGTGCGAGTGCGCGCGATGCTGCCAAACCCGGACGAAGCGATCCGTCCTGGCATGCTGATGACAGTGCAGGTGCTCGCTAATCCGCGCGAAGCGCTTGCGATTCCCGAAATCGCGATCCTGGACCGAGCGGACGGCGCTTTCGTTTATCGCATTGTCTCGCGCGACGGCGGACAGGCTGTGGAGGAAGCGCAGATCCGCACGGGCCAGCGCAGCGGGGGAATGGCCGAGGTGCTTCAAGGACTGAATGGGGGCGATCTCGTTGTTACCGAGGGCGTGCAAGGCATTCGGCCAGGCCAGCCGGTGCGGCTGGGCGGCGTAGCGGAAAGCGGCGCAGCTGCACCTCCTCAACTGAGACCGCGCGGATAACCGCGTGACGCTCTCGGATCTCTCCGTTCGCCGCCCGGTGCTGGCGACGGTTTTGTCGCTCCTGATCATCGCATTTGGCGCGATTGCGTTCACCACGCTGCCGCTGCGCGAACTGCCCGACGTCGACCAACCCGTGGTGTCTATCAACACCTCTTACCCGGGCGCCTCTGCGCAAGTGGTGGAAACCCAAATCACGCGCGTCATTGAGGACCAGCTCTCGGGCATCGAAGGCGTCGACGTCATCAACGCGACGAGCCGGGACGGACGGTCCTCCGTCAACATTGAGTTCACGCTCGATCGCGACCTCGAAGACGCGGCGAACGATGTGCGCAACGCGGTAAGCCGGGCGCGCGGGAGCTTGCCGGCGGATGTGCTTGAGCCTGTGATCAGCAAAGCGGATTCAGACTCCCAGCCCATCATTTGGTTCAGTCTCACCTCTAGCAATATGGATTTGGTGGAGCTTTCCGATTACGCGCATCGATATATTGTAGACCGGCTGAACGTGATAAACGGCGTTGCCAATGTGCAGATCGGCGGCGATGCCCGCCGCGCCCTGCGCATTTGGCTCAACACCGACGCAATGGCTGCGCGCGGGCTCACGGTGCAGGACGTCGAAAGCGCGCTGCGCGCGCAGAATGTCGAGGCGCCTGCCGGATATGTGCAGAGCCGGGAGCGCGACTATCAGGTCCGCGTTGCGCGTGCATTCGAAACGCCGGAAGAGTTTGCTCGCCTTCCGCTACGGGGTGCTTCAGACACTGACGCCGCTGTAGTCCGATTGGGCGACATAGCCCGCATCGAGTTCGCCCCAATTGAGGATCGCCGCATCTTCCGCGGCAACGGCCAGGACCAAGTCGGCATCGGTATTGTACGCCAGTCGCAGTCGAATGCGTTGGAGGTCGGCCGCGCCGTGAAGGCCGAAGTGGAGCGCATTCGCGCCGGGTTGCCGGAGGGCACGGAGCTCATTCTCACATACGACGCCACCGTCTTCATCGAGCAGGCCATCGAGCGGGTCGCCCAGACATTGCTGGAAGCGACGCTGCTTGTGGTGTTGGTAATCTACCTTTTCCTCGGCTCCTGGCGCGCGGCCTTTATCCCAACCGCCGTCATACCGGTTTGCCTTATCGGCGCCTTCCTGGTGCTCTCGATCTTCGGTTTCACCATCAACCTGCTGACGCTGATGGCGCTGGTGCTCGCCATCGGGCTGGTGGTGGACGATTCGATCGTTGTTCTGGAAAACTCGCAGCGGCGCGTCGATGCCCTGGGGGAGCCCAAGTTGGTGGCTGCGCAGCGCGGCGCGCGGCAGGTATTCTTTGCGGTGGTCGCCACATCGGCAGTGCTCGTGGCGGTGTTCGCGCCCATGCTTTTCGTGGGCGGTTATGTCGGACGGCTGTTTATCGAACTCGCGGTGACGATCGCGGGCGTGGTGGTAATTTCCGCGTTCGCGTCGCTCTCACTCTCCCCCGTGATGTGTTCGAAGCTGTTGAAGCCAGCAAGCCAGTCGACGCCGCTGGCGCGGTTCGTGGACCGCGCCCTCAACGGCCTGCGCGCGTCGTATCGGGCGTCGCTGGAAGCTGCGCTGCGGTACAAGCTCGCTGTGTTCCTGATGTTTTGCGGCGTCCTATTGGGAGGCTGGTTCTTGTTCACCCAGTTGTCCAGCGAACTGACGCCTGCCGAGGACCGCGGCATGCTCATGGCGTTTATTAATGCGCCCGAAGGCTCCGGTTTCGAATACACAAGCCGCGTGATGGAGCAGGTTGAAAGCACGCTAGCCGATTATGTCGAACGGGAAGAGGTGGCGCGCTACATGGTGGTGCTGCCTGGCTTCGGCGATCAGGGCACCAACCGTTTTTCCAGCGGCTTCGCCATGATCTTTTTGCAGCCGTGGGGCGAGCGTCGACCTGCGGCGGACCTGATGACGGAGCTCAACCAGCGGCTTAGCCGGATCCCGGGCGCAACCATCCGCGTGGGAATGCCGAACGCGTTTCAACAGCGTGGCGCAGGGGACGGCGCGTCCATCGTGCTGCTGGGCGCCGAATATGAACCGCTCGCGGCAACCGCCGGGCGCATCGTCGATCGCCTGCGCGAGAATCCGAATTTCCTGCGCCCTCGAATGAATTACGAGCCGACCAGTCCGCGCGTGCTGGTGAATATCGATCGCGAGCGCGCGGCCGCGCTTGGCGTCTCCGTGCAAGCCATTGGCCGGACGCTGGAAGCGACAATGGGCGCCCGGCGCGTTAACACGATCACCGATCGCGGCGAGGAATATTATGTTTATCTACAGGCCGAGCGCGATGAGCGGTCTGATATCAACGATCTGACCAACAAGTATGTGCGCTCCGACCGCACCGGCGAACTCGTGCCGCTCTCTACAATAGTGTCGCTGCGCACGGTTGGCGACAGCGCCGAACGCCGGCGCATGAACCGGCAGGCGGCCCTCACTGTGAGCGCATCGATCCCAGGCGATTTCGCCATCGGCGATGCGATGCAAGAGCTTGAAACCATAGCGCGCGAGGAAATCGGCGATCAACCGATCGCCATCGATTACACTGGTCAGGCGCGGCAATTCCGACAGGCGACCGGGGCGATCGGCTTTGCTTTCGGGTTCGCGCTGATTATCGTTTACTTGGTGCTCGCCGCCCAGTTCGAAAGCTTCGTCCACCCGTTCGTGATAATGCTCTCGGTGCCGCTCGCCCTGATGGGGGGGCTGTTCGGCCTCTTCCTGTTCGACAATACCTTGAACATCTACAGCCAGATCGGACTGATCATCCTGGTCGCGCTGGCCGCCAAGAACGGCATTTTGATTGTCGAGTTCGCGAACCAGTTGCGCGACGAAGGCCGAAGCATACGCGATGCGATTCTTGAGGCGTCCGACCTGCGAGTCAGGCCCGTGCTGATGACGTCAACTGCGACGATGGCGGGGGCCGTGCCCCTGATCCTGGCGCACGGCGCGGGTTCGGAGAGCCGCAGCACAATTGGGGTGGTGATCTTCTTCGGGCTGGGCGTGGCGACCATGCTCACCCTGTTTGTGGTGCCCGCGTTTTACGACTTGCTGGCGCGGTTCACGAAATCGCCGGAGGCCACCGGCCGGGCCATCGATGAATACGCCCAGACCGAGGCCCTGGCCCGCCCTGCCGAATAGTCTCCCCAGGTTCGCTTTCAGGACCCTTCACACTGTTCGCTTCCGCACTACCTCATCGCTCGACCAAGGGTCGTTAGCGAAAGGCGGTTTTCATGCGGATTGCGCAGATTGCCCCCCTGGCTGAGCGCTGCCCGCCGCTCCTGTACGGGGGAACGGAACGTGTGGTTTCTTACCTGACCGAAGCGCTCGTGGCGCTGGGGCACGACGTGACGTTGTTCGCGAGCGGCGATTCAATCACCTCTGCCAAGCTGATTGCCGGCAGCAAGCGGGCGTTGCGCCTGGATCCGGGCGTGAACGACCCCATCCCGCACATGATGGTGATGCTGGATGAAGTGGCGCGGCGCGCCGACGAGTTCGACGTGCTCCATTTCCACATCGACCTCGTACATGCTCCGCTGGTGCGCCCCTTCGCGCAGAGGACGCTGACTACGCTACACGGCCGGCTCGACCTTCCGGACCTGCAGCCTTTCTATCGTCATTTTCGCGAACTGCCGGTGGTTTCAATTTCGGATGCACAACGTGCGCCCCTGCCACAGGCGAACTGGGTCGGGACTGTGCACCACGGGCTGCCCGCCCATCTCCTCCCCTACAGCCCGCGATCCGGTGATTATCTCGCGTTCATCGGCCGCATCTCGCCCGAGAAACGTCCGGATCGCGCGATCGAAATCGCCGTACGGTGCGGCATGCCGCTGAAAATCGCCGCCAAGGTGGACAAGGCGGACGAGGCCTACTGGAGGGACAGGATTGAGCCGATGGTGCGGGCTCACCGAAATGTAGAGTTCATCGGAGAGATCGGCGAAGCACAGAAGGGCGAGTTCCTGGGCGGCGCGCGCGCGATGCTATTCCCGATCGACTGGGAGGAGCCGTTCGGTTTGGTGATGATCGAGGCGATGGCCTGCGGAACGCCGGTGATTGCGTTTGGACGAGGCTCGGCGCCCGAAGTGATCGACGACGGCGTGAGCGGCTTTGTCGTGAATGATATCGATGCAGCCGTGCGCGCCGTGGAGAATTTGCACACGCTGGACCGCGCGCGCGTGCGCGCTACCTTCGAGCGGCGTTTCACGGTCGAGCGAATGGCGCGAGATTATTTAGACCTGTATCGGGCGCGCATGCCTTACCATCCGCGGCCTGTGCGGCCTCAGTTGGCGGCCATCGCAGCGCGCGTCTGAGGAAGTGGTATGAAGCTCGAGCCCAAGTCGGCCGGCGGCGCCGTCGCGCCGGTGGCCCAATTCTTCATTCCGGCAGCCGCTTCATTGCAGGAACGGCGCCCGCGGACACTCAAGCATGGCGACAGTTTCGCGGTCTACGACCATAACGGCGACGTCGTCTCAGGGCCCGGCAGCCCGGAGGGGCTTTATTACAACGACACACGCCATCTATCGCACCTGTACCTCACACTGAACGGCGCTCGCCCCATGCTGCTGAGTTCGAGCCTCAGGGACGACAACGCTGCGCTCATCTGCGATCTGACCAATCCAGATCTGATTGGGGAAGACGGGGAGTTTTTCGAGCATGACCGGCTGCACCTGCGCCGCGTTCGCGCGCTGTGGGAAGCTACCGCCTACGAGCGCCTGTCCATCCGCAATTTCGACGATCGGGCGCGGCGCATCCGGGTGTCGATAGCCTTCGACGCCGATTTCGCAGATCTGTTCGAAGTGCGGGGCGCGAAGCGCCGCCGGCGCGGCGAGCATCAGCCGCCGCACGTCGAACGGGATGCAGTACTGCTCGCCTACCAGGGTTTGGATGGCCGCCGGCGCGCGACGCGCTTGCGTTTCGATCCTGCCCCAAGCGCACTGACGCATGGACGCGCCGACTACGTGCTGGACTTGGCCGCGGGCGAGACAAAGGTGCTGTTCTTCGAAACCAGCTGCGATGCGAAGTCGATCAAAGAACCGCCGCGCCGACAATTCTTCATCGGCCTGAGAGGAGCCCGGCGGGCGTTGCGCAGCTGCGCGAGCAGTGCGGCGTCCATCGAAACTTCTAATGCTATTCTGAACGAAGCGCTCTGCCGCAGCATCGCTGACCTCTACATGCTCGTCACCCATACGCCGGAGGGGCCTTACCCCTACGCCGGCATTCCCTGGTACAGCACCGTATTCGGCCGCGATGGAATCATAACGGCGCTGCAGACGTTGTGGCTTGATCCGGACGTCGCTTTAGGCGTGCTCAAGCATCTGGCCGCGCACCAGGCGACTGAGGCGGATGAGTTCGCCGACGCCGAGCCTGGCAAAATCCTTCACGAAGTGCGGCGAGGCGAGATGGCCGAGCTGCGCGAAGTGCCGTTCCGGCGCTATTATGGCAGCGTTGATGCAACGCTTCTTTTCGTAATGCTGGCGGGCGCCTATTTCGAACGCACCGGAGACATCGATTCCGTGCGCGCGCTCTGGCCGAACGTGGAGGCGGCTCTGAACTGGATCGACGCCTATGGGGATCGCGATGGGGACGGGTTCGTCGAGTACGGGCGTCGCAATGAGCATGGGCTCATCAATCAGGGCTGGAAAGACAGTCACGATTCCGTCTTTCACGAAGACGGCGAACTCGCCGAAGGCCCGATCGCCATGGCCGAAGTGCAGGCCTATGCATATGGCGCTTGGCGCGCCGGTGCGCAGATCGCGCGCGCGCTAGGCGAGATGAAACGCGCGGGCGAGCTTGACCGCCGCGCGAACGCATTCCGAACACGCTTCGATGAGCGGTTTTACGATGCAACGCTCGGAACTTACGTCCTGGCGCTCGATGGCAAAAAACGGCCGTGCCGCGTGCGCGCGTCAAACGCGGGGCATGTGCTCTATACAGGCCTCGCACTTGAAGAACGCGCGTCCGCCGTCGCTCAGGCGCTGATGTGTGGGGCCTCGTTTTCGGGTTTCGGCATACGCACGATCGCCACGACCGAGTCCCGCTTCAATCCGATGAGCTATCACAACGGCTCTGTTTGGCCGCACGACACCGCGCTGGTCGCGGCAGGCCTTGCTCGATACGGGTTCAGACATGAGGCAGCTCAGCTTTTCGAGGGGCTTTTTACGGCTTCGACCTATATGGATCTGCGCCGGTTGCCTGAGTTGTTCTGCGGCTTTCCCCGTCAGCCCGGGACGGGACCTGTCTTTTATCCTGTGGCGTGCTCTCCGCAGGCCTGGGCGACGGGCACGCTGCCCTTTCTGATGCAAGTCTGTCTGGGTCTCAGATTTGACCCGGCGCAGCGTGCCGTGCGCTTCGAGCGCCCAACGCTGCCGGAATTCGTGGATGAACTGACCTTGCGCAATCTCAGGATCGACGCCTGCACGCTCGACCTGCATTTGCGCCGGGCGGGCGCAGACGTGTTGGTGCACGTGATCCGGCGCAGCGGCGCTTGCCAGGTGCAGACGACGCTCTGAGTGAGTCTCAGTCGGCTGTTTCCACCATCAGGTAGGCGATCACGTCGCGACGCTGCGCAGCGTCACGCACGCCGGCGAAGGCCATGCGATTGCCGGGCAGGAACGTCTGCGGATTCTGCAGCCAGTGATCCAATTGCTGGGCGTTCCAGACGAAGTCTGCGTCGCGCAGTGCCGGCGAGTAGTTAAAGCCAGCGGCTGTACCAGCTTCGCGGCCGAACACGCCATGTAAGTTTGGGCCGACGCGATGGCCTGCGCCTTCGTCGAGCGTGTGGCATGAGCGGCACTGGGCGAACACACGCCGGCCCGCATCGTAGCTCGCTTCGTTGTATGGTGGGGCGAGTGCTGCAATGCGCGCCTGCATCTCTTGGCCGGAAGGGGCTGTCGCCGCGGGCGCCGGGGTAGAGGCGGAGTTGGTCCCTTCAGGTGTAGAAGGGCCGCACGCGGCCAAGACCGCCGCAAGCAGCATGACAAGCGACGTTCGCATCCTTGTACCTCCCAAGTCCGGCGACCATCCTTGTCCTCGGCCCGCGCCGCAAGGCCGGCCGTTGCGACCTGGAGCCGCGCAAGGACCCTTCCGTCGGCGCTGGACCGCTGGCAAAAGGCGTCGCGCCATGCCGCCGTAGCTCAGCTGGTAGAGCATCTGATTTGTAATCAGGGGGTCGGGGGTTCGAGTCCCTCCGGCGGCACCGGCGGTCCGGAGAGTGGACAGCGGGGAACTTTAGGTCATCCCGGGCATTTCGCCTTCGGCGAGGTGCGCCCAAGGGGGGAGGAATGGCCCAGACGGTGCCGTGTCGGCTTGCAGTGAGCGCTGCTCTCCTGACTGGCTTGGCGGGGATCGGATGCGCGAGCGCGCAGACTGGCCCAGACTTGACCTCGTTATCCATCGAGCAGCTCGGCGACGTCGAGGTGACATCCGTGTCCGGCACGGCGCAGCCAGTGGGCGAAGCGCCGGCCGCAATCTATGTCATCACCTCCGACGACATGGATCGCGCAGGCGTGCGCAGCATACCGGCCGCTTTGCGCCTGGCCCCCAACCTGCACGTGGGGCGGCTCAACGCAGCAAATTTTGGCATCAGCGCGCGAGGCTTCAATCATCAGAGCGGCACGGCGAACAAGCTGCTGGTGCTGATGGACGGGCGCATCGTTTACACGCCGCTATTCTCGGGCGTGTTCTGGGACGAGCAGAACGCGATCGTGGAAGACCTCGACCGCATCGAAGTCATCAGCGGTCCTGGCGGCACGCTCTGGGGATCCAATGCTGTCAACGGCGTTATCAATATCGTCTCGCGAGATGCCCACGAGACCCAAGGATTTCTCGCCACCGGTGGAGCTGGCGATGCATCGCAAGCGCTGGCATTGCGGTACGGCGGCCGGTTCGGCGCGTCGGGGGCGTTCAGGGTCTACGCCCTCGGCCTCCGGCGGGCGGTGGATGAGCCGAATGAATGGGTCAACGGACAAGCCGGCTTTCGGATGGATTGGGGCGCGGCGCGCGATCGCTTGACCCTGCAGGGCGACTATTACGGCGGTGAACAGGACGCGGTGTCCCCAACGTCGTTCGACACGATTATCGAAGGGGGCAATCTGCTGGGTAGATGGACGAGGCGCTTGGACGCTAATTCAAGCCTGCAGATTCAAGCCTATGTGGACCGGTCACGTCGCCAGATTGCCAGCGGCATCCAGGCCGACATCGACGCGGCGGCGCTGGAAGCGCAACTCAGTTTCATTCCCTGGTCGCATCACGAGATCGTTCTCGGCGCTGGTGCGCGAGTCACCGAAGATTCCTTCACGCCGGGGCCAGGCACTGTTTTTCTCGATCCCGCGGAACGCACTTTGCGAACCTATAACGTATTCGTTCAGGACACGATCGAACTCGCACCAACGATCGACGTGGTCGTCGGGATCAAACTCGAAGACAACTCCTACACCGGTCTGGAAACGATGCCGAGCGCGCGCTTGGCCTGGCGGCCCACGGATACTTCGCTGCTCTGGCTAGCCGTGTCGCGCGCCGTGCGCACGCCCTCGCAGTTTGACCGCGAACTGATCAATCCAGGACTCCTCGCAGGGGGTCCCGCATTCGTCTCAGAGGAGCTGACAGCCTATGAAGCAGGATATCGCGCGCAAGTGACGGACCGGCTATGGCTGTCGTTGTCCGGCTATTATAATGAATACGACGATCTTCGCACCGTCGAAGCGACTGGGCCCTTCGTCTTCCCGCTGGAAGTGCGTAACGGCATGCGCGGCGAGACATATGGCTTAGAAGCATGGGGAAGTTATGCGCTGGCGGACTGGTGGCGGTTGGACGGCGGCATCTCCCTGCTGCACAAGGACTTAGAGTTGCGGCCCGGCAGCGCGGACGTCTTCGGCGTAGGCTTTGCTGGCAACGACCCTGAACTGCAGGCAAGCTTACGCTCCCTCATGGACATCGGCGCACGCACGCAATTCGATCTTACGCTTCGTTATGTCGACGACTTGCCGCGACCAGTCGTGCCGGACTATCTCGCCGTCGATGCTCGGCTGGGATATCGAGTCAACGAGCATCTCGAGCTATCCATTGCCGGTTACAATCTGCTCGACGAGCATGTGGAATTCATCAATCCCGCGCTTCCGCCGCACGAAGTGTCGCCTTCCGTCTTCGTAAGCGCGCGCTGGAGGTCCTGATCGTGCGGCTTGCGAGAGCCGTCGCCGCGATGCTCTTTGCCGGACTGGTTGGAGTTGAGGCATCGTCATACGCCCAGACGGCCGAGGAGGTCGTCAAGGCCCAGTTCGTCTATCGCTTTACTTCTTTCGCGCAGTGGCCCGCTCAAGCATTTCAGTCGCCGCAGTCGCCGATCGTGCTGTGCGTTGTCGGCGACGATCGCTTCGCGGGCACACTCTCGCGCGCTGCGGCGGGCCAACGCATCGGCGGCCGCACCTTCGAGGTTCGGCGCGTCAGAGCCGATCAGGCGCGCCGCTACCATGTTGTTTATGCCGCCGGTTTCAGTGCGTCGGATACATTGCGGTCTGCACGCGGCGCGCCGGTTCTTACGATCACGGATGCGGCGTCAGGCGACGATCGCGGCATAATCCACTTCGTCGTCATCGACAACCGCGTCAGGTTCCACATCGACGAGGCGTCGGCGGCCGAGGCCAATCTGGTGCTCGACTCGCGCCTGTTAGGCTTGGCGCTTTCCGTGCGCAGACGAGCGGGGCCATGAGACCGCTTTTTCAAAAAGCGCGCATCAGCGGATCGGGCGTCGCGTTCGCCGCCGGTTTGGCGGCAGTGCTGCTTGGGTTGGCTCTGCTGATGGCCGTAATAAATGAGAGTGAGTACCAGCGCCAGCAGACCCGCGAACTCGAAACGCAGGCGCAGATTGTGGCAGCGAGCGTCGCCCCCGCGCTCATGTTCTATAACAACGCCAATGCGCAGGAGTACCTCGACGCGCTGCAGGCCAATCCCGCGATCGCAGCGGCCGCCGTTTACGACGTAAGCGGACGTCGGATCGCTGCCTTCCACCGGCCCGGCCGAGATCCGCCTCCTGCTACGTTTTCGCCCGAGCCGCCGCGCCAGCGTGGGCGACTGATAACATCGTCAACCACAGTGGAGCGCGATGGAGCGCCCTTGGGGGCTGTGCTGCTGCAGACCGAGGTCGAATCGGCGCTCCAGCGCGCGGCTCGTTATGCAGCAATCGGCATCGTTATCGTGCTGGCGGCGCTGGTGATCGTGGTGCTTGGATTGGCGCAGGGCGCTTTACGGACCGCCAATGCGGAACTCGCACGTCGCGCCGACGAGTTGTCGCGAACCAATGCACGACTGAGCAGGGAGATCGCGGAACGCCAGAAAGCCGAGAGCGCACTGGCGCATGCGCAAAAAATGGAAGCCATCGGCCAGCTTACAGGCGGGGTCGCGCATGATTTCAACAACCTGTTGATGGTGATTTCCAGCGGCTTGCGCCTGCTTGAGACGCGTGACGACGAAAAGAAGCGGGCGGCGATCGTCACGGCCATGCAGCAGGCTGTCGAACGCGGCGCCAATGTGACAAAGCAATTGCTCGCCTTTTCACGTCGCCAAAAACTGTCGCCTGAGGTGACGCTCGTTCAGGAACGACTCGCAAATCTGCGTCCATTGTTAGAACGTTCTCTGCGCGAAGACATCACGCTGCGCTTCGACTTTCACGACGCCGATGTGGCGGTGAAGGTAGATCCCGGGCAGTTTGACCTCGCCGTTTTGAACCTCGCTGTGAATGCTCGCGATGCGATGCCGAAAGGCGGGGATCTCGTCGTGCGCGTGGAGAAGATTGTCGAGGCTGGCCAAGCAATGGCCGCGGTGAGCATTCTGGACACGGGCTCTGGCATGTCGCCGGAAGTGCGGGCGCGCGCCTTCGATCCGTTCTTCAGCACGAAGGAGACCGGCAAGGGGACGGGTCTTGGCCTCAGTCAGGTATACGGATTTGCGCTGCAGTCCGGCGGACGGTGCGAACTTGAGAGCGAGTTGGGGCGCGGCACGAAGGTGACGATGTTGCTCCCGTCAACGCACGAGGCTCCTGTGCGGCCGGGCGCGCCCGCCAAGGTTGAAAGCGGGGGCGCAGGCGCGATCCTGATGGTCGAAGACGACGACAGCGTCAGCGCCATGGTCGGCGAGATGCTGACAGATCTCGGCTACCAGGTGGTGCACGTCGCCAACGCGCAGGACGCGCTCAAGAAGCTGGCCGATGGCGCGAGTGCTGTGGATATCGTCTTTTCCGACATCATCATGCCCGGGGGCATGAGCGGCATTGACTTGGCGCGCGAAGTGAAGCGTCGCAGGCCCGATCTGCCCATCCTGCTTACGACTGGCTACGGCGGACATGAGGAGCTGGAAACGCACGACTTTCCCGTTCTTCGCAAGCCCTACAACCGCGAGGAGCTCAGCGCGGCGCTGGCGCGCGTGACCGCCCACTAGCCTGCCGTGCGCCGGGAGGTGGCGGCGCCGCACGTGCTCGCGCTATAAGGCAGATCACGCGGGCGGCTGACTAGGCTGCTGCAGCGAGGCTGGGAGGGGACACATGAGCTTTTTCGACGCGCTGTTTCGGCTGATTTTTGGCAGCCGGTCGCGCCCTTCGTCCCCACCGCCCCCGCCACCGCCGCGGCCTCCGGCAACGCCGCCGGCGCCGCCCCCGCCGGCTTCGCCGCCTGCCGCGCCTCCGGCTTCTCCACCTGCCACGCCGCCGGCCCCTCCGCCGCCTGCCGCTCCTCCGGCGACGCCAGGCAGCGGTTATCTCGCTACGCTGCGCAAACAGAGCGATGCGCCGTTGCGTCGCGCCGATTTTGAAGAAGTCGCGGCCCGTCTCGGGTGTGAGTGGGAAGCGGTCGCGGCGGTGGCGGAAGTTGAATCGGGGCCGTTGGGCGGATTTGCGCAGGATGGCCGGCCAATCATTCTGTTCGAGCGACACCTCTTCTCGCGCAAAACGAACTCGCAATACGACGCTAGCCACCCCACCATTTCCAATCGCACGCCTGGAGGTTATCCGCGCACGCAGGCTGAGCGATGGGCCCAACTCGAAGCGGCCTATGCGCTCGATCCGGAAGCGGCTCTCCAGAGCGCAAGCTATGGGCGCTTTCAGGTGCTGGGGCAGAACTTCTCCAATCTCGGCATGTCGAATGCACACGAGTACGTGTCGAAGCTCTCGCGTTCGGAGAAAGATCAGCTCGAAGCCTTCGAGGGCTTCGTCCAAGCGAATGGCCTCGCGGACGAATTGCAGCGCAAGGACTGGGCTGGTTTCGCCAGCCGCTACAACGGACCGGGCTACGCGGCCAACCAGTACGACACCAAAATGGCGGAAGCGTATGCGCGGCTGAAGGCGACGCCGATCGCGTAGTGCCAACCCGTGGGGGGCGCAGATGGGAATAGCGACTGCTGTCTTTCAGCTGATCTTCGGCCGCCGTGGAGGACGCGCAGCGCGACCGCGCACAACACCACGCGCGCCCGTGCCGCCAGCGGCGCCACCGCCAGCACCCGCTCCATCGCCCGTCCCTGAGCCGGTTGCGCCGCCGGCGGACTCGTCGCCGACACCTGCGCCCACGCCCGGTCCTGCGCCCGTTGCAGAGGCGCCCGCGCCGCCGTCCGAACCGCTCCCGCCTGAGGTCTCGTCCCCGCCGCCGGTTGAGCCAGCGCCACTTGTTGAGGCTGCGCCACCGGTGGGCGCCGCCGAGCCGCCTGAAGCTGAGGCGCCGGCAGAGGTTGCGCCCGAGCCCGCACAGCCTGCGCCCCAGCCGCCACCCGCCGCGGCGCCCACGCCGGCGCCGGCGCCCAGTCCAGCCGCCCATTTTCTGGAGCGTCTGCGCCGTCAGGATGGCGAGTCCCTTAAGCGCGCCGATTTCGAGGAGGCGGCGCACCGGCTTGGTTGCGAGTGGGAGTTCATTGCCGCCGTGGCGATCAAGGAGAGTCGCCGGCTGGGCTTTGCGGATGACGGCAGGCCCATCATCCGGTTCGAGCCGCATCTCTTCAACCGCATCACCGACAATCGCTTCGTGCCGGAACATGGCGAGATGATCCGCCGGGCCTTCAGCCGCCAGGCAGATCGCTGGACCCATTTCGCCCAGGTGTACGCGCTCGATCCTGAAGCCGCGCTGCGCAGCGCAAGCTTCGGCATGTTCCAGGTGCTTGGCGACAATTATCCGCAGATGGGCATGGCCAACGCGCACGATTACGTCGCCGCGCTCGCGAGGTCGGAAAAGGACCAGCTCGCGGCGTTCGAAGCGTACGTGCGTCGGCGCAATCTCCTTGACGAGATGCGTGACAAGAACTGGGCTGGCTTTGCGCGCGTCTATAACGGGCCGGCGTATCAGCAGAACCAGTACGACACGCTGCTTGAGCGCCACTTCAACGAGCTAAAAGCTAGTCCGATTGCGTGACAGGCGGCGCCGCCGCTTGCGCCCGGGCAACCTCACGTCCTAGATCGCGAAGCCCATGGCCCGCTATCTAATCACGTCTGCGCTGCCCTACATCAACGGCATAAAGCATCTCGGCAATCTTGCCGGTTCGATGCTTCCGGCTGACGTGCATGCCCGGTTTCGGCGCCTGCAGGGCCATGAAGTCATGTTCATTTGCGCAACCGATGAGCATGGAACCCCCGCCGAGCTGGCCGCAGCCGAAGCGGGCCAGGACGTGAAAGCCTATTGCGACCAGCAGCACGAAATCCAGAAGGCGGCTTGCCACGGCTTTCGCCTGTCATTCGACCATTTCGGCCGGTCGTCCAATGCGCCCAATCATCGCCTCACACAGCACTTTGGCGAAGTGCTGGAGAAAAACGGCCTGATCGAAGAGCGTGTCTCCAAGCAAGTCTACTCGATTGACGATGGGCGCTTTCTGCCCGACCGGTATGTGGAGGGCACGTGCCCCGTCTGCGGATTCGAACGCGCGCGCGGCGACCAGTGCGACAACTGCCAGACGCTGCTCGACCCGATTCAGTTGAAAAATCCACGCTCGAAGATTTCCGGGTCCACGAATGTCGAGGCGCGCGACACCGCACACCTTTTTCTAAAGCAGCCAAAGATGCAGGAACGTATTCGCGCCTGGGTCGACAAGGCGACGGACTGGCCCCCGCTCGCGCGCTCGATCGCCTACAAGTGGCTCGACGAAGGACTGATCGACCGCTCGATCACGCGCGATCTCGCCTGGGGTGTCAAAGTAACGAAGGACGGCAAGGTTCGCGATGGTTTCGAGAACAAGGTCTATTATGTCTGGTTCGACGCGCCGATCGAATACATTGGCGCGACGATAGAATGGGCTGAAGCGACCGGCGGCGATTGGGAGCGCTGGTGGCGCACCGACAAAGGCGCAGCAGACGTCGTCTACGTCCAAGTCATGGGCAAGGACAATGTGGCCTTCCACACAGTCAGCTTTCCGGTGACCATCATGGGCTCTGAGGAACCGTGGAAGCTGGTCGATCGCCTTAAGGCGTTCAACTGGGTCACGTGGTATGGCGGCAAATTCTCAACGAGTGAGAAGCGCGGCATTTTCATGGATCAGGCGCTCGAATTGCTGCCGAGCGATTATTGGCGCTGGTATCTCATGGCGAATGCGCCGGAGTCGTCCGACGCCGCTTTCACGCTGGAGCAATTCCAGCAGACGGTGAACGCCGACCTCGCCAACGTCTTCGGCAATTTCGTCAATCGCATCACGCGCTTTGCGGCGTCCAAATTCGATTCCAAAGTGCCGGACGGCGGCGAACCCCGCGAGGCAGAGGCGAGATTCGCGGCCGAGTTCGCCCGACGTCTTGCCGCTCTGACGCAATTTCACGAGCAGATGGAATTCCGCAAGGCCGCCGCCGAGCTGCGCGCGATTTGGGCGGCGGGGAATGAATACTTGCAGACCGCCGCGCCCTGGACTGCGATTAAAGCCGACCGCGAAAAAGCCGCCGTTGGCGTGCGCACAGGGCTTAATGCGGCGGCGCTGTTCGCGATCCTTGCGCAGCCTTTCATCCCCGACGCCGCTACTGTCGCGCTCGATGCACTGGGCGTACCAAGCGACAAACGCCGCTGGCCGGCGCCTAACGATCCCAGCGTTTGGACTGCGCTACCGCCCGGCCATCGATTCACGCCGCCGGACCTGCTTTTCAGGAAGATTGAGGACTCTGACGTGGCCGCCTGGGCGGAACGGTTCGGCGGCGGCTGATGCAAGTGCGACGGCTTACGCGCGCTGACCTGCGGTCCTATCGCGACTTGCATCGTTTCGGGATGTCGGAATCTCCGCTTGGGTTCGTCGACGTACCGGCAACGGATGCGGCGCGGCCGGACAGCGAGGTCGAGGCTATGCTGGAATGCGGCGAGGCGTGGGGGGTGTTCGAAGACGGCCGACTGGTCGGCAAGCTCACCGTCGACGCATACCCTTTTCCGGCCTTGGCGCATGTAGCCTGGGTGCATGCCGTTTATGTGCATCCCGCCGCCCGGGGCCGCGGCGCGAGCTCCGTCTTGATGCAGGCTGCGATCGACGACGCGGCAACCTCAGGCGCCCGGCGCATGGCCTTATGGGTGAACGAGCGCAACAAGACAGCGCGGCGCTTCTATGAGCGACTAGGCTTCCGCGAGACCGGCCGAATTCCCGGCGGAATTTGCGTGGAGGGCGCCTATGTCGACGACGTGCTGATGTGCCTCGACCTGCAGTCGCGCGCCAATGTCTGATGCAGCACAGCTCGGTGATGTCCTGACCTCGCCATCGTGGCTGTTAACCAGCTTCGATGCAGAATCCGAACTCCTGATCTTTACCGAGACAAATCTGGACATCCTGACAAAGTCGGCGTTCATTGACGGCCGCACGCCGCTTTCTCAGACGGGTCGGACTGCCGCGTTTGAATTGAAAGACGCGCGCGCCTGGCTCCGCGATGCGCCGTCACAAACAACGCCTGACAGGATCATTGCGCACGTCGGCTGGTGCGGCTCCAGTCTGCTTGCACGCACTCTCGACGCAACCGGCGCTTGTCAAACCTATAAGGAGCCGCAAGTGCTCATCGAGCTGTCGGCCTTAAAGACGGCCTCCAGTCCGTTGGCCCGGGACGAGGAGGAGTGGTCGAATCTTGTTGCAGTCGTGAGGAGTCAGTTCCGAAAAGCCTATGATGGCCGCATGGCCGTTCTGAAGCCCTCGAACTGGCCCGTGAATTTGCTGCCTGATCTATGCGCGGGCAATGCGCGCGCGATATTTCTCACCAGTTCGCCCTTGGCTTACATGCTGGCGATCCTTCGCGGAGGGGAAGAGCGCAGATGGTTCTTGCTGCGCTTCGTGCAGAACCTGAGGCAGGATTTTCCCGACGTCGAACGAGCAGTTTCGGAAGTGGAGCGGGCGGCAGGACTGTCAAAGTTGCAGCGTTTGCTGAGGTGGGCGCTCATCGTGCTTTTCGCGCAAGAACGGGTTTTTGCCCAGTGCCGGCGCCCGATGCCGCAGCACGCAACGGTTACGCTTTCGGGCGAGGACTTTATCCGCTGCCCGCAGGAGCATCTATCGACCGTTGCCGCCACACTCGGCCTTCCCCTCTCTGAAGCAGAACAGCGCGCCGCAATCGATGCTGCCTTCGCATTTTCGGCCAAAGTCCCTTCTGCCGCCTTTGATGGCGCTGCCGAAGCAGCGCTGAACCGGCGCCTTTATGGCGTCCACAGTATGGACCTAGATCAGGCCCTCGCTTGGCGCGAAGAGTGGCGCTTCGCCTGACATACGTTTGCAGACGCACCACGACTGGACGGGCTCGCTGTTCCGCGGCTAAGCTGGGGCATCGGCGGGGGAACCCTGATGCGCCGGACAATCATCTCGGAGGGGCGATCATGGACCAAGTCATGGGATACATAAACGCTGCGATTGAGGCGATGCAGGATGGTTTTCTTCGTATCAATCAGCCGCAAGGCCTGATCATTGCGCTGATTGCCGCGCTGCTGATGCCGGGTTGGCGCCAATGGCCGATCTTCGCATTACTGGCGACGGCCGTGCATCTTGCGGTGGACCACTTACCCCAAGTGCTCGGGACCGGGAGGCTGCCCGATAATCTGATACAAGAATCTTTCTGGACCGATGCGCTCGGTTATTTCATCGGCTACCTGATCATCATCGGCGTGTTCTTCTTCGTGAAGAGCCTGGTGTCCAAGCGCAGCGGCGGACACGCCAAAGCGCACTGATCAGCGCGACTGCGAAGCCTCGTAAAGCGCGATCGCGGCGGCCGCCGCCACATTGAGACTTTCCATCGCTGGCGCGATGGGAATGCGCGCTCGCTTTTCACACGCCTCCGCGACGCCTGGACGAACGCCCTTGCCCTCTGCGCCAAGGACGAGCGCCGGCGCGCGTGGATCGGAAAGGGCGTCGGCGATGTCGAGATCGACGCCGCCTTCGAGCGCTACTGTCAAATAGCCGAAGGCGCGCAGCGTTTCGATCGCACGCGTGAGATTGAGCACCCGCACATGGGGCATAAGTTCGATGGCGCCGGCCGCGGCCTTCGCCAGCACGCCCGTCAGCGGCGGCGATTTGCGGTCCTGCAATACAACGGCGCGCGCGCCGAACGCAGCGGCTGAGCGGAATGCCGCCCCGACGTTTTGCGGATCGGTGACGCCGTCGAGCAGAAGCACGCTGCGACCATCCGGCGGCGCGCATGCGGCTTCAAACTCGAGTGGCTCAATCGGAAACGCGCGCACCGCCAGACCCTGATGCACGGCACCGGGGGGGAGCATGCCGTCAATAGCGTCAGGATCGAGAATGTGCGGCTCGACACCGGCTGGAAGCCGCTGAGCGGCGTTGCGCGTAGCGATGACGCGCTCAATCCGACGCCTTGGATTTGCGAGCGCCGCCAAGCTTGCATGCACGCCCCAAATCCAGGACGGGCCGCCGCTCTCGGCTTCAAATTCGCGGCGGGGCAGCGGGTTGATTGGGCGCGGCCGGTCCGGCTTGAGCGGGGGAGGGGGCTTAGCTATATGACGCGCTCCTCAGAGGCAGGTGTCAGGTATCAGGTGTCAGGGTGGCGTCGCCATCCGGTATCTGAGACCTGACACCTGATTGCTGACACCTGGAAGGGTGGCCGAGTGGTTAATGGCAGCAGACTGTAAATCTGCCCGCGAGAGCGTACGCTGGTTCGAATCCAGCCCCTTCCACCATCATTTGCGACCGAGCGGCTGCGTTCGCGCCGCTTGCAGCCAGCATGAACTGGAGCGGGTAGAGGGAATCGAACCCTCGTCTTCAGCTTGGAAGGCTGCGGCTCTACCATTGAGCTATACCCGCCTCTGCGCCAGCAGATAGCCGCTCACAAGCAGTTCGTCGAGAATGCTCTCAGCAGGCTCGGCTACTACCGCCCTTGGGGCAAAGCAAAGGGCGATGTCCCGTTTGCGCGCGCTGATCTTGCGTGTTTAGATGTGGCGGCGAAGCCTGACGGGGAGGCGCATGCCGCTGGCAAGGGCGGTCCTGCTCGCGATCATGGCCATCATGACGATGGCGATGGGGGCGTGTGTCACGGCCGAGTTAGTCCCGGACGCATCGCCCGCACCAGAACGATCTGGCACCGCCCGCATGCCGCGGGAAATCAGGGCCGGCGCCGCGGAGATGATGCTCCAATCTGTCGAACGCGATGTGGCAGCGGAAGAAGTCGCGGCGGCCATCCGACCCCTGCTGGCGAACGCTCCGATCTGTATGGCTTGGCCGGCGCTCTGGATGGAGCAGGCGCGGCGTTCTTCCTTTGTGGTGCGCTACGATTTGATGGCGCGGGACTGGGGCGAAGGTTCGGTCGCGGCAGCGCAGTCGCGCATGCAGGAGTTCGTGGAGCTTGGTTTCTTGACAGCCTCACCTGGGCCTTCGGCCGGGAGTGTGCAGTACACGATGACCGAAGCTGGCTTTCAGTACCTGGTAGGCGTGATTGAGCCCGGCCGACGGCCGCGCTTCTGCGCGCCGGCTGAACGCGAGCTCGTTGAGATCACCAGCATGGAGTGGGGCCGCTTTCCCTGCGGGTCGCTTCGCGTGCAGTTCATGCACGTGGGGCGCGATTGGCCGTCATGGGCCCGATCCGAAACGACACGCACGCGGCTCGCGGCGAGTTGGCCCGCGCTCGGGGAGCCTGCGCAAGGCGCCGTATCGCTCAGTCGCCAGTGGTACGAGCGACGAAACTTGCCGCCTGGATTTCAAAACGGCATGCTGCGTTCTGCTTGCTACGACGCCGATCGTCAGCAAGTTGTCGGGTCCGATCTCAATCTGATGGCGCGCGACCTCGATTAGCGCGCGGATCGTAGCGGACACCGACAACAATGCTGCGGGGCGCGCCGGCAAAGCCGTTGACCGGCTCGTAGGTCTCATCGAGGACGTTGTCAGCGGCGATGAAGAGTGTCGCGTGCTCGCTTGGCGCCCAGCTAACGGATGCGCTCACGACGTCGTAGGCGGCGACGCGCCCCGTGCCGGCGAAAACGCCAAAGTCGTCATAGACGGTGTCCATGCGGGCGCCCACTTGGCGCCAGGAAAGATTGGCGCTGAATGCGCCGTATTCGGCATCGAATTGGCCGTTCCAGGCGTGACGCGGCCTTCGCAGCAACGATTCGTCGGCGACGGTATCGCGCGCGTCTGTGTTCGCGTAGCTTACGCGCGCGCTAAACCAGTGGGTAGGACGAAGCGTTAAACGCGCCTCTGCGAAATCAATCTCGGCGCGGTCCACGTTTGCGTAGACGAACCCGGAAAAGCCGATCAGATCCTCAATCTCGCTGCGGCGATAGAGTGCGCTGAACTTCATTCCGTCCGGCCGATCGAACAGCGCCAGCGCGCCATCGCCGCCAATCTCCCAACTTATCGCGCTCTCAGGCTGAAGACCCGTTGCGCCAAAAAACGGCACGAATCGCTCATAGAGCGAGGGCGCCCGATATGCCGTGCCGTAGGCGGCGTAGAGGCGACCCTGCCTGCCGGCGCGCACGGAGGCGCCCGCCCGCCAAGTGGTCTGGCCGCCAAAGCCTTCAAAATCATCGTGGCGGATCGCCGCCGTCACATCGACTCCGACCACCGCGCCTTGCGCCGTGGCGTATCCGCCCCAATGCGACTGTTCGCCATAGATGGACGAACCAAAACTGACAGCTTCAATCCGCTCGTCCTCGGCCTGTGCGCCGAACTGCAACGTCCAGGCGTTTGTCCGCCAAGTCGCGGATACATCGGAAAACTCGCGCGCGCCGTGATATTCATCGCCGACAACGCCTGCGTCAGCCGCGACGCGATCGGTTTCGAGCGTCCCGCCGGATATGCGAAACCGCAGCGGCGGGGCGGGCGACCAGGCCGCGCCCGCGCGCCATAGAGCGACGTCGTTTTGAATGATCTCAGCGTCAGGATTCTCAGCGATGTTGCCGAAAAAGCCTGGGTCGTATTCGGCGGATGCCTCGCGCCGCCGCGCGAGCAGGTCGAACTCGATCTCTTCGTTCAATTTGAAGTCGAACACGCCGGTGAGTGTCGTCATTGCGGCGCCATCTCGTTCGCCGGTATGCGTGGCGATGCGCTCGGGGACGATGTCGTAACCTTCGCTTGCGTAGCCGTCCGCCGTCACGGCGTAGCGGAACAGGCCCAGCCCACCGTCCGCGCTTGCCGTTCCCATGATTGTCGCAAACGAACCGGCAGCAGCTTCCAGCCGTGGATTGAAGCCGCCATCGCCCCCCCGCCGCGGGAGGACGTTCACAACACCGCCAAGGGCGCCTGAGCCGTAGAGCGCGCTCATCGGCCCCTGGACGACTTCGATCCGCGCAGCGTCTCCGAGCAAATCCTGACCTGCGTCGAAAATGCCTTCAGGCGTCGAAGGGTCGTCGAGGCGAACGCCATCGAAAAGCACGAGGGTCTGGTTTGACTCAAAGCCGCCGCTGAACACGCTCGCCTGCTGTCCGATCGGCCCGGTTCGCGGCGCCTGGATGCCGGGCGCGTCCGCCAGCGCCGCATCCAACGTGACGCGGCCCCGCTCGCGAGCCGCGTCAACGTCGATGACCGCAGTATCCGCCGGCAGGCGTTGCTGAGGCGTCGGCGAGCCGGTTGCGGTTACGATGACATCGTCTTCCGGCGTTATGGCGTGTGTTGGAGCAACGGCGAGCAACGAATGGGCGGCGATCAGGCCGACTTTGAACACATCATGCATGTGATGGTCTCCTCGCAGGCGCGCTCGTCCCCTCAGGCGCGCCGATCAGCGACAAGCGGGGCGCTCGGCAAAGCGCGGGGCCGCCCGCGTCGCTGCTACGGAGATTTCCGGTTCGCGCGGCTGGTCCCGGCCGACGAACGAGCGACATGCGGCGGCAGGTCTCCTGGCTTGCGGGTCCTTGCGCTTGGCCGCCTTCCCACCCCGAGGGGTAGTGGCGCGCTGGCGAAGCGCTCGCCGCTCTCAGTTGCGGGCACAGCCGCGGAATTGGGACTGCACCGTCCCGCACCGCGTTCCCTTTTCACGTCCCCTCGTGTGATCTCAGGGACGACCGTCGCGGCGAGACTTCTAGCCGCGCCTTGCGTCGAGGCCAAGATCGAACGAGGGCTTGACGGGAGCGGCGCGGCGGCTAAAGACCCGCACCTTACGCGCGCTTCGGCCCGGCTGAAGCGCTCCCCCGCTTTTGCAAACGCCGGAGAGACAAGGACCAAATCATGGCCAAGGAAAAGTTCGAGAGGACCAAGCCGCACTGCAATATCGGCACAATTGGCCACGTCGATCACGGCAAAACGACGCTTACGGCGGCGATCACGATGACATTGGCCAAAAAAGGCCAGGCCAAGGCGATGGCGTATGCGGACATCGACGCCGCGCCGGAAGAAAAGGCGCGGGGCATCACGATCAATACGGCGCACGTCGAATATGAGACCGAAGCGCGTCACTATGCGCACGTCGACTGCCCCGGCCACGCCGACTACGTGAAAAACATGATCACAGGTGCCGCGCAGATGGACGGCGCCATCCTTGTCGTGTCCGCCGCGGACGGCCCGATGCCGCAGACGCGCGAGCACATCCTCCTCGCCCGCCAGGTCGGCGTGCCGGCGCTTGTCGTTTACATGAACAAGGTCGACATGGTCGACGACCCCGAGCTGCTCGATCTCGTTGAAATGGAAGTGCGCGAGCTGCTTTCGAACTACCAATTCCCCGGCGATGAAATTCCGATCGTCAAGGGCTCGGCGCTCGCCGCGCTCGAAGGCCGCGACGCGCCGATTGGCGAAGACTCGATCATGGCGTTGATGACGGCGGTCGACACCTACATCCCCCAACCCGACCGTCCGATCGATCAGCCGTTCCTGATGCCGATCGAAGACGTGTTCTCGATTTCCGGCCGCGGCACTGTCGTCACTGGCCGCGTGGAGAAGGGCATTGTGAAGGTCGGCGACGAAATCGAAATCGTCGGCATTCGCCCGACCACCAAGACCGTCTGCACTGGCGTGGAAATGTTCCGCAAGCTGCTCGATCAGGGCCAAGCCGGCGACAACATCGGCGCGCTGCTGCGCGGCATTGACCGCGAAGGCGTCGAGCGCGGCCAGGTTCTGGCCAAGCCGGGCTCGATCACGCCGCACAAGAAGTTCGAAGCGGAAGCCTATGTGCTGACGAAGGAAGAAGGCGGACGCCATACGCCGTTTTTCACTAACTATCGTCCGCAGTTCTATTTCCGCACGACAGACGTGACCGGCATCGTACAGCTCCCGGCAGGCACCGAAATGGTCATGCCCGGCGACAACGTGAAGATGACCGTGGAACTGATCACGCCGATCGCCATGGATCAGGGCCTGCGTTTCGCTATTCGCGAGGGCGGTCGAACGGTGGGCGCGGGTGTTGTGTCCAAGATTCTCGAATAGTCGAGTAGCAATCGCCAAAAGAAGCCCTCGGAGCCGCGCTCCGAGGGCTTTTTTGTGCGCACGCGAATACCTGACCTTTTGAGCCAACGCTTTCTTTGGCCTACTTTGTTAACACCCCTTTACCTCCGGCGAGGTTCGGTTAACGTGGTTACTACGCACGAAACGGCGGTCAACGCCGGGCGGGCGTTGGGGTGACTACGGAGGGATGATCTCATGCGTTTTGTTCTTGCGGCCGCTTTGGCCTTTTCTGTCGCTGGCGCCGCTTGGGCCGTCGAGCCTAGCAAATCGGTGACGGAGGTCTCAAAAACCAGCGCGATCACGGAGTTGAGCAAGGATTGGAACCAGACGAGGTGCTGGATCTGTCTGCCCTGGTGGACCGACAAGTAGTCTTCGCTGAAAGCAAGCAGGCCTGAGCCCGCCCCTGGTCGTGCTGGGGCGGGTTTTCTGCATCCAACGAAAGGGTTTGGAGCATCCTGGAGGCAGTAAGCCGCCACGCTGGGGCGCGAGGGAGATGTCGATGGAGCGCTTCGTATTCGTCGCTGCTGTCACGATTGCGATTATCTGGGGTGTTGTCGCCGTGTTCGGGCACGGCCGCTTCATCCATTTCGACTGGGGCGATGCGGACGCGCGCATGGCGCCTCTTGTGGATGTCGCCCCGGGAAGCATGGCGCCTCAAACCTTCGCCGGCGACGAGATTGAGCTTAAGCACCTGGCGGCCAACGTGGTGATTATGCCCGAGGACCGGACTGACTATGTCATCGAAATTGCCAATCCGGCGGGGCGCGTGCCGCTTCCGGAGGTCAGGGTGTCGGGCGGCCAGATCACCGTTGACGGACGCCTAAGCCGTCGGATTCACCGCTGTACTGACGATGGCGGCGCCGAATTACGGGACTATGGCTCTGTTTCTGCCGAGGAATTGCCGCGGGTGACGATCCGAGCGCCGCGTGAGGTCCGCATCGATCGGAGCGGCGCTGGATCGCTTGAAGTCGGCCCCGCCCAATCACTCGATCTGGACTTTTCGAGTTGTGGGACAGCTTCTCTCGGCGACATTGCGGGGGAACTGAGCGTAGATCTGGCTGGATCGGGCCGCATCAACGCGGGCGCCGCACAGACACTCAACGCTGACGTCGCCGGATCGGGGGAATTGGCTGTGGGCGCCGTGGCCCAGCACGCCGATGTGGACATTGCCGGCTCGGGGACGGTCCGCATTGCATCGCTCAACGGCGATTTGTCGGCGGACGGCGCCGGCTCGGGCAATCTGAGCGTTCTCGGCGGGGCCATCGACGAAGCTAACGTGGATTTGGCCGGCTCGGGCGACGTGGACATTGCGGCCCCCGTGCGGACCCTTACCGTCTCGATCGTCGGCTCCGGCAGTCTCGAGGTTGCTGCGGAAGTGGGCTCTATCGATGCCGACATCGCCGGTTCTGGCAATGTGAGAGCCCGCGCCGTAACCGGGGCAATCCGAAAGGACATATGGGGGTCCGGCGACGTGCGGGTTGGCGGCTGATCCGCGAGAAAATCGCGCCTTGACGCGCGGGATTCGCATCTGTAGGACACGCGCCTTCGAGCCGGCCGTAAGCTTTGCGCTTAGACGCGGTTCGCACTGACGCGGCAGCGCCCCCAGGGACAAGCGACGGGGTTCAGCGCGCGGGACCGAAAGTCCCGTTCCGCTTGCGTTTTTTGCGAAACCGACCGTTTGCAAGCGCCGTCCGGTTCGAGCGGCGCAAACCCCGTCGACGCGGCCTCGAAGAGGCAGGCGTCGCCGAGCTTTGCGTTTTCGGCAGTTTTCGAAGGTCGCGGGACCCAAGGCGATGATGCAGCAGAATATCCGGATCAGGCTCAAAGCCTTCGATCACCGCACGCTCGATCAATCGGCGAAGGAGATCGTGTCGACGGCCAAGCGCACCGGCGCGACCGTTATTGGGCCGGTGCCGCTGCCGACGCGCATCGAGAAATTCACCGTCAACCGCTCGCCGCACATCGACAAGAAGAGCCGCGAGCAATTCGAGATCCGCACCTTCAAGCGCGTGCTCGATATCGTTCAACCGACGCCGCAAACGGTCGATGCGCTGATGAAGCTCGACCTCTCCGCCGGCGTCGACGTGCAGATCCAAGTGCTGGGTTGATGGCGATGGCTCAGGAACAATCCCGCCGTACCGGCGTGCTTGCGCGCAAGGTCGGCATGATGCGCGTGTTCGCCGAGGACGGCGCGCACGTGCCTGTCACCGTGCTCGATCTATCCGGATGCCAGGTTGTGGGCCGCCGCACTGTTGAGGCTGAAGAGTACAAGAATGCGGCCGGCGAGCCTGTTGCGCTGAAGCCGAAGAAGTCGCGCAAGAACGAGAAGGGCAAGGCGCCCGCGCGCGAACCGAAGGGCGATGGTTACACCGCGCTGCAGGTCGCGGCCGGCGCGACCAAAGCGAAGAACAAGAGCCAGGCCGTCCGCGGCCAGTTCGCGCGCGCGAAGATCGAACCCAAAGCTATCGTGCGCGAGTTCCGCGTCTCTGCGGATAATCTCCTTCCGGTCGGCGCCGAACTCAGCGCCGACCATTTTGTTGCGGGCCAGAAGGTCGATGTCGCCGGCATTTCCATTGGCAAGGGCTTTGCCGGCGCCATGAAGCGCTGGAATTTCGGCGGCCTGCGCGCAACGCACGGCGTGTCGGTTTCGCACCGCTCGCACGGCTCGACTGGTCAGCGCCAGGATCCAGGCCGTGTTTTCCCCGGCAAGAAAATGGCCGGTCACTTGGGGCACGAGCGCGTCACCGTCCAGAACCTGCAAATTGTCCGCGTCGATCCCGCGCGCGGGCTTTTGTTTGTGAAGGGTGCGGTGCCCGGCGCCGAAGGCGGCTGGGTCGAAGTGCGCGACGCGGCCAAGGCGCCGCTGCCGAAGGAAGCGCCGAAGCCGGCGGGCCTGCGCCAAGCGCAAGCTGCTGAGTGAGGACGGATATGAAACTCGACGTTCAAACTCTCGATGGCAAGAAGGGCGGCTCGGTGGAGCTCGACGACGCCATTTTCGGCATCAAGCAAATCCGCGCCGACATCCTGCAACGTATGGTGAAGTATCAACTCGCCAAGCGCAGAGCAGGCACCCACAAGACGCTCTCGCGCGGCGAGGTCGCCCGCTCGCACTCCAAGCTCTACAAGCAAAAGGGCACGGGGCAGGCCCGTCACGGATCGGCCAACGCCCCGATTTTCCGGGGCGGCGCGCATGCGCACAACCGTCTGCCGCGCGACTACAGCCACGATCTGCCGAAGAAGGTGCGCGCGCTGGCGCTCAAGCACGCGCTGTCCGCAAAGGCGAATGCGGGCGATCTGGTCGTCATCGACGCGCTGACCTTGAAAGAGGCCAAGACTTCCGCGCTGCAGAAATCGCTGAATGATTTGAAGCTCGAGAAGGCGCTGTTCATCGCCGGCGCCCAAGTCGATGCAAATGTCGCGCGCGCGGCGCGCAACCTGAAGAACATCGACATCCTGCCGAACGCGGGCCTGAACGTTTACGACATCCTCCGCGCCGACAAGCTCGTCCTGACGCAAGACGCGGTGAATGCGATTCACGAGCGGTTCAAAAATGGCGAGGCCAAGCCTGCGCCGAAGAAGCGCGCGCCGGCGCGGAAAAAGGCTGAAGCCCAAGAAGGAGCCGCGGCATGAGCGCGCTCAAATACTACGACACCATCATCGCGCCGGTGATCACCGAAAAGGCGACTCTGCTCTCCGAGAAGAACCAGGTCGTTTTTCGCGTGCCCCTGAGCGCGACGAAGAAGGAGATCAAGGACGCCGTCGAAAAGCTGTTCAACGTCAAAGTCGGCGCGGTGAATACGATCGTGCGCAAAGGCAAGACGAAGCAGTTCCGCGGCATCCCCGGCAAGCGTTCGGACACTAAGAATGCGATCGTCACGCTGCTCGCCGGCTATTCCATCGACGTGACGACGGGGCTTTCGTAATGGCGCTAAAGACCTTCCGCCCCACCTCGCCGGGCCGCCGCCAGCTTGTGATCGTTGATCGGTCCGAACTGCACAAGGGCAAGCCGGTGAAGGCCCTTACCGAGGGACTGACCAAGTCCGGCGGCCGCAACAATATGGGCCGCGTCACGGCCTTCCGTCACGGCGGGGGGCATAAGCGCGCCTATCGCAAGATCGATTTCAAGCGCCGTAAGTGGGGCGTCGAAGCGACGGTGCAACGGCTCGAATACGATCCCAACCGCACCGCCTTCATAGCGCTGATCAAGTACGCGGACGGCGAGATGAGCTATATTATCGCCCCGCAGCGCCTGCGGGCGGGGGATACGGTCGTCGCCGGCGAGCGTGTCGACGTTAAGCCAGGCAACGCGATGCCGCTGAAGTCGATCCCGGTCGGCACGATCGTGCATAACATCGAACTGAAGCCGCTCAAGGGCGCGCAGATGGCCCGCTCGGCCGGAACGTATGCGCAGGTTGTCGGCCGAGACGCCGGTTATGCGCAGCTTCGCATGGCTTCGGGCGAAGTGCGTATGGTGCCGGACGTGTGCATGGCCACGATCGGCGCCGTCTCCAACCCAGACAACATGAACGAAGTCTGGGGCAAGGCTGGCCGCGGCATCCATTTGGGACGCAAGCCGAGCGTGCGCGGCGTCGCCATGAACCCTGTCGATCACCCGCACGGCGGCGGCGAAGGCAAGACCTCGGGCGGCCGTCATCCGGTGACGCCGTGGGGCAAGAAGACGCGCGGTCCGAAGACCCGCAAGACGAAGCCGTCGGATCGCCTGATCATCCGCCGTCGCAACGCGAAGAAAGTGAGCTAACGAAGATGCCGCGTTCTGTTTGGAAAGGCCCGTTTGTCGACGGCTATCTCCTCGCCAAGGCCGAGAAGGTCCAGGGCGGCGGCCGTCGTGAAGCGATCAAGACGTGGTCGCGCCGGTCCACCATCATGCCGCAGTTCGTCGGCCTCACATTCCAGGTGCACAACGGCAAGACCTTCACGCCGGTGCTCGTGAGCGAGGACATGGTCGGCCACAAGCTCGGCGAATTCGCGCCGACGCGAAATTATTTCGGCCACGGCGCCGACAAGAAGGCCAAGAGGAAGTGAGATGAGCAAACCCAAAGCTCCTCCCAAGCAGGCCTCGAATGAAGCGCGCGCGGTTCTGCGCGCCGTTCGCGTCAGCCCGCAAAAGTTGAACCTCGTGGCCCAGTCGATCCGAGGCCTCTCCGCGGAGAAGGCGGTGAACGAGTTGCGTTTCAGCCAGAAGCGCATCGCCAGGGACGTGCTGAAGTGCCTGAAGTCGGCGATCGACAACGCCGAGAACAATCACAACCTGGATGTCGACAGTCTCGTCGTCGCCCAGGCCCATGTGGGCAAGAACATCACCATGAAGCGGATGCACGCGCGCGCGCGCGGGCGCGGCGTGCGCATCGAAAAGAATTTTTCCCAGCTCACCATCGTGCTGCGCGATACGACGAAGCAGCCCGAAACCGTTGAGGCCGCCTAATGGGTCAGAAGGTCAATCCGATCGGGCTTCGGCTCGGCGTCAATCGCACCTGGGATTCGCGCTGGTACGCGAACACCAAGGACTATGCGCGCCTGCTGCACGAGGACATCAAGATCCGCAAGTTCTTGCGCGAAAAGCTGGCGGCCGCCGGCATTTCGAAAATCATTATCGAACGTCCGCTGAAGAAGTGCCGCGTCACGATCTTTACGGCCAAGCCAGGCGTCGTGATCGGCAAGAAGGGCTCTGACATCGAGAAGCTCCGCAAAGACCTCGCCAGGATGGCGCCGGACGCAGAAGTGCATCTGAACCTGGTTGAAGTGCGCAAGCCGGAGACGGACGCGAACCTCGTCGCCGAGGGCGTTGCTCAGCAGCTTGAGCGCCGCGTTGCGTTCCGCCGCGCGATGAAGCGCGCGATGCAGTCGGCCATGCGGCTGGGCGCGCAAGGAATTCGCATCAACGTGTCGGGCCGTTTGGGCGGGGCGGAAATCGCCCGCATGGAATGGTATCGCGAAGGCCGCGTGCCGCTGCACACGTTGCGCGCTGACGTCGATTACGGATTTGCCGAAGCTGACACCGCCTACGGTAAGATCGGGGTGAAGGTCTGGATTTTCAAAGGCGAGATCCTCGAACACGACCCGATGGCGCAGGACAAACGTTCGCTCGAAACCGGGGAGAGCCGCGAACGACGCGACCGAGACGATAGGACTCCGCGTCCGCCGCGCGACGAGCGGCCGCCAGTGGCGGCGACCGAGCGTCCGCGGCGCGGTCGCCGTCCGCCGCGCGGTCAAGAAGAAGCCTCGGGCGAGGAAGGCTAACCCGTCATGATGCAGCCTAAGAAAACCAAGTTCCGGCGTGCGCATAAGGGTCGGATCAAGGGCGCCACCAAAGCCGGCGCGGCGCTGAACTTCGGCTCGCACGGCCTCAAGGCGCTCGAGCCGGAGCGCGTCACTGCGCGCCAGATCGAAGCGGCGCGGCGCGCGATTACGCGCGAGATGAAACGGCAGGGCCGCGTCTGGATCCGTATCTTCCCGGACATTCCTGTATCGAAGAAGCCGACCGAAGTGCGCATGGGTTCGGGCAAGGGCGCGCCCGAGTTCTGGGCGGCGCGCGTGGCGCCTGGCCGCATCATGTTCGAGATCGATGGCGTGCCCGATGCGGTCGCGCGTGAATCGCTGCGCCTCGGCGCCGCGAAGCTGCCGATCAAGACCAAGATCGTCGCCCGAATGGAGGGCCTGTGATGAAAGCTCGCGAGCATGACATCAAGGCGATCCGCGACATGGATCAGGGCCGTCTCAAGGACGAACTGACGAGCCTGAAGAAGGAGCAGTTCAACCTGCGTTTTCAGCAGGCCACCGGCCAGCTGGAGAAATCCTCGCGCATCCGCGAAGTGCGCCGCGCCATAGCGCGCGTGCAGACGGTCCTGCGCGAAAAGTCACCGAAAGCGAAAGTGTGAAGCCATGCCGCGCCGCGTGATGCAAGGAACAGTAGTCGCCGACAAAGCCGCTCAAGGCGGCAAGACGGTCGTCGTGCAGGTGGAGCGCACCTATCTCCACCCGCTATTGCGCAAGCCGGTCCGTCGTTCGGCGAAGTTCCACGCCCACGACGAACAGAACGCCTACAAGACGGGCGAAAAAGTCGAAATCCAGGAGTGCCCGCCCAAATCCAAGCTGAAGCGCTGGGAAGTGGTCGGCCGAGTTGGCGAAGAGCGGGGCGCGTCATGATCCAGATGCAGACCAACCTCGATGTCGCCGACAATTCCGGCGCTAAGCGCGTGATGTGCATCAAGGTGCTCGGCGGCTCCAAGCGTCGCTACGCTACTGTGGGCGACATCATCGTGGTTTCGGTGAAGGAAGCGATGCCGCGCGGCCGCGTGAAGAAGGGCGACGTGCGCAAGGCGATCGTTGTGCGCGTGGCGAAGGACATCAAGCGCAAGGACGGCTCGACCATCCGCTTCGATTCGAACGCCGCGGTCCTCATTAACAACCAGGGCGAGCCGATCGGCACGCGTATCTTCGGCCCGGTGCCGCGCGAACTGCGCGCTAAGAACCAGATGAAGATCGTTTCGCTCGCGCCGGAGGTGCTGTGATGGCCGCGCGCATTCGAAAGGACGACACGGTGATCGTCATCGCCGGCAAGGACAAGGGCCGCTCGGGGCGCGTGCTCAAAGTGCTGCCCAAGGAGGAGCGCGTTGTGGTGGAGGGCGTAAACCTCGTGAAGCGCCACACCAAGCCCGACATCGCACACCCGCAAGGCGGCGTCATCGCCAAGGAAGCGCCGCTGCACATCTCCAACGTCCAGCTGCGCGATCCCAAAACGGGCAAGCCCACGCGCGTCGGCTTCAAAGTGAACGACAAGGGCCGCAAGGTCCGCGTGGCCAAGGCTTCTGGAGTTGAGATCGATGTCTGACACGGCGCAAAACGAGAGGGCGCCGAAGGCCGAGAAAGGCCAAAAGGCGAAGGGCGGGGGCAAGGCGAAGGAGGCCGCGCCCGGGCGTCCGCGCACGCCCAAGCCGGCCGATTATGTGCCGCGCATGAAGCAGCGCTATCTGAGCGAGATACGCCCGCGGCTGAAGGAGCAGTTCAAGTACACGAACGAGATGCAAATCCCGCGTTTGGACAAAATTGTCATCAACATGGGCGTGGGCGAGGCGACGCAGGACTCCAAGAAACTGACCTCAGCGATCGAGGCGTTGACGGCGATTGCGGGACAAAAGCCGGTGGCGACGAAGGCGCGCAAGTCGATCGCCGCGTTCAAGCTGCGCGAAGGCATGAACGTGGGCTGCAAGGTCACGCTGCGCAAAGACCAGATGTACGAGTTTCTCGACCGGCTGGTCACCATCGCGCTGCCGCGCGTGAAGGACTTCCGCGGCCTCAACGGCCGCTCCTTCGATGGACGCGGCAATTACGCGATGGGCATCAAGGAACACATCGTGTTTCCGGAGATCAATTACGATCAGATCGATCAGATCTGGGGCATGGATATCGTCGTCTGCACGACCGCGCGCAGCGATGAGGAAGCCAAGGCCCTTTTGAAGGAGTTCGATTTCCCGTTCCGGAACTGATCGCCGCCAGGCGATCCACCCCAGAACGCATCGGGAGAGTAGAGAAGTATGGCGAAGACAAGTTCTATCGAACGCAACAAGAAGCGCGAACGCCTGGCGAAGAAGTTTGCAGCGCGCCGCGAGAGGTTGCGTAAGGCCGCGCTGGACGAAAATCTTCCATTGGAAGAACGTTTCGCCGCGCGCCTCAAGCTTGCGCAGCTGCCGCGCAATTCGTCGGCGACCCGCATCCGCAACCGCTGCGAGCTCACCGGCCGTCCGCGCGGCTTTTACCGGAAGCTTAAACTATCCCGCATCGCCCTCCGCGACCTCGCCTCCAAAGGCCAGATCCCGGGCATGGTGAAGTCGAGCTGGTGAGGGGACGCGCATGAACCTGAACGATCCCATCGGCGATCTCATCACCCGCATCCGCAACGCCCAGCTGCGCGGCCGGTCGAAGCTTACCTCTCCGGCCTCGACGCTGCGCGCGCGCGTCCTGCAGGTTCTGAAGGACGAAGGCTACATTCGCGACTTCCGCGAAGTGCAGAACGGCGCGCACAAGGAGCTGGAGATCGAGCTGAAATACTATGAAGGGTCGCCGGCGATTCACGAGATCCAGCGCGTATCGAAGCCAGGGCGCCGCGTCTATTCCTCGATCAAGGACCTGCGTCTGGTTCGCAACGGCCTTGGCATTTCGATTATCTCCACGCCGAAGGGCGTGATGAGCGACAACGC
>Ga0073934_10001794_pt1 | contig 48876 bp, 54 predicted proteins | sample LarsenN4metaG_FD_76834 | JGI IMG/M metagenome (GOLD analysis project Ga0073934, IMG submission 76834) | Hot spring sediment bacterial and archeal communities from British Columbia, Canada, to study Microbial Dark Matter (Phase II) - Larsen... ...
CCTCGTCGGAGGCCTTCCGGGTCAGGCGGACGCTGGCCACGCGGCCTCGGAGGACCTGCAAGCGGACGTACAGGCCAAGCTCGCGGCTGAACCTCGAATAGACCTCGAGGGCCTCTCCTGGCCCTCGGCCGGCGCGCATCCGGACGAGCGGGAGCATCGCGCGGACGACGTGCTGCTCCGCGCGGTTGAGGTGCTGCTCGAAGGTGCTCCGCGCGATCCCGAGGGACGCGCCGACCTCTTCCGTCGTGACCCTTCGGGGGAAGTCGTAGTAGCCGGACTCGTAGGCGGTGAGGAGGGCCCGGGCTTGCTTCTCCGTGAGCTTGGGCAGGAAGAGCGGGGACGAGAAGGCGGTGCGGCCTTCGTCTCCGGTCGTGGGACGCCGCTTGGAGATCAGGCGGGCGCCCGGGAACCGGGCCAAGAGGGACCGCGGCTCCGCGCCCGCCTCCAAGAGGAGGGTGACCCGTGCCTCGCCGTGGACCCATCGGACCGGCGGAAGAAGATGGGCCGCCTCGCCTTCCAGAGAAGCGATGATATCTTCCTCGTCGCCGTCCCCACGAAGCACGAGGGTGGCTTCGTCTCCCGTCCGGGCGTGATGGAGGATTTCGCGGTCGGGACCCCGGAACTCGGAATCCTCCTCGATCCCGTCCACGTCCCCGAAACAGCGCAGGACGAGCAGACGGCCGAGAGGGAAGGCATCGATGGCCAGTCGCGGGCGGCGTTCCGTCACCTGCTGGAGAGGCCCGGGCGCGGTCGTCGCGAAAGTCACGAGGGTCCTCCTCGGCTCAGGCTCCGATCCCATCTATCTCATCCTTCACCCAGATACTGGACTCCCTTAGAACCCTTGGGCCTGCGATCGCCGGCCGTCGTCGCGATGAGTTTGAGGGGGCGGAGGAATCGGATGGCCGGAACCTTCCTGCTGTCTGGGTCCGAGCGGACGCTCTCCCTTTCCGGTAGCGGGGCTCCCAGAGCCGGATCGTGATGCCGCCGGGCACGGTGAAGTGCGTGACGAAGCCATATCCATGGTCCTCGATGTCTCGCGTGGACTGCACGCCGCGCGACTTGGGGTCGGCGACCGTTCCATGGATGTCGTCGCAGTAGAACGACACGTCGTGCTTCGCCGCGTCGCTCGGATCGTCGACGGGACGCACACCTGAGTCGCCTTCTTGGAAGTCGAGGTTTCACCAAACCTGCGCCGACGTCACTCCCCGGCAGCTTCACGGCCTCCTTGAAGAACTTGCGGGTCGCCTCCGGGTCCGAGGAATACAACAGCCCGGGAACGCCTCGTATCATCTGCCCGCCTCCCCGTAGCGGTCGATCAAGTGCGATCCGCCTAGATTGGCTCCGCAAGGATCAGGGTGACGTTCCTAATTGTGGTCGGGCCTACGGCGTCTCGGGTCTCTCGCAGGGATGACGTGAATGAGGTGCCAGTATGAGACGATCCGCCGCTGAACTCGTGCGACGCGCTGGCGTCGCCGCGGGCCTCTTGGTCGTACTACGGAGACGAAGGTGAACCGGAGAGCGTCGCGTGAATGAACACGCCTGCCTACGGGGTAATTGTCTTCCGCATGAGGACTCCGCTCGTGCCCAGAGGCGCGACGACTTCGAAACCCTCCCTCTGAAACATCCCCGGAGTTCCGAACCACCGCCATTCCGGCACCGCAGCCATCTTCTTGGAGACGACCGGGTACGCTTCCACGATGCCGCCTCCCTGCTTCTTGATGGATTCGAGCGCGGCCTTCAGGGCGAACTTGGCGACGCCTCTCCCTCGGTGATCCCGGTCGACGAAGAAGCAGGTGATCCTCCAGAGCTTCGCTCCCTCGACCGGAGCACGCACCTTGCGATAGTTGCGTCCTGCATCGATCCTCGGGAGTTCCTCGCGAGGCCCGTACTGGCACCAGCCGATCGGAGTCCCGCCCTCGTAGACGAGGATCGCGTGGGAACGCCCCTCGCGCACAAGCTTCGCTTTGTCCCTCCGGTTGATATCCCCGCGCTTCTCGGCCGTCCCGCCTCTCTGGAGGGGCCTAGCTCGCTGGTAGTAGATGCACCAGCAGGATCCCTGTTTGAGGGCGAGTCGCTCGAAATCCGAGAGCGTCCGGGGACCCAACTCGCGTACCGTGTAGGCCATTCCTTTCTTCGCCCCGTACTCCACGATTGGAGAGACGCCGCGTCCAAGCGCCGACTTCGCAGGGCCCGACCGTGGCGGAGCGCCGAATAGGGCTGAGCGCCCCATGAAGCTTTTTCTTCGCTTCAGGTTCTTCTGGAAAATTGATCCCGGCATCGAAAAGAAATGGCGCGAGACGTCAACCGAGGACGTGTCCTCGAGGCAAGGGCGGCGTTCCCACCATTCAAGAGTGGGCCGGGTGGGATCTGAATAGGCAATCTCACCCTGGCCAGGGAGTCACCAATGGAGTTCGCCGTCCGCACCCCGTATGGACGCTCCGCGCCGCACAGTCTCAAGGTCGTATGTTCTGATTCATCCGGAAGAGGTTTTTCGGATCCCACTTCCTCTTGACGCTGACGAGACGCTCCCACACTTCGGGTTTGTACGCTGCGGGAATGCGGTCCGTCTCTTCCTGAGTCATGAAGTTCACGTAGACCCCGCCCGTGGCATCCGGCGCGGCCGCCTTGAAGAATTCCCGGGCCCATGCGATGCAACGCCCGTCGTCGGTCGGTGAGTCCCATCGCGTGTGCACATTCAGTACGAACGTGGCGTCGCGTTGAGAATAGGCCGTCTCGTCGGCCGGAACCCGAGCGGCTTGGCCACCGATGAGGCCGACGAAAATCTCGGAGGCTGGCGTCGGAAGCTGGGCAGCATACCGAATGACCGTCTCAATCGCCCCGTCCGTGAGGCGGGCGTAGTTGTGCGACTTCCAGTAGTTGCGAGCGCCGGGTGTGAGGAGAGGGTCGAAGGCGCGTTGCCAGGCCGCGTATGGCATCGGTCCGACCTGTACACCGTGCGCTTTGCCAAAGGAACGGAGTGGCTCGATCAGGCGCTGTCCCTTCGCCACATCGCCGGCATAGAACACCGCGAGGACGACAACTTCCTTACCGTGGACCTCCGCGGGCAGAAACGGCAGCGGTGGCGCCTTCCGGAGCACGACCCAGACGTTCATCTCGTCGGGCATCGTCTCCACGAACTCTCGGTGTTTCTTGAGAATAGTCTCGGCTTCGTCGAAGGGGTAGACGATGAGGCCCGCGAGGATCTCGGGTCCGACGGGATGCAGCTGAAACTCGAAGCATGTGACGATCCCGAAGTTCCCACCGCCCCCACGGATGCCCCAGAACAGCTCCGGGTTCTCCTTCGCATCGGCCCGTGTCAGCGTCCCCTCTGCGGTCACGACATCCACGGAAACAAGGTTGTCGACCGTCATGCCGTACTTCCGGCTGAGCCAACCGAAGCCTCCGCCGAGAGTGAGGCCAGCGACACCCGTCGTCGAGTTGATGCCAAGCGGGGTGGCCAGCCCGAAAGCTTGGGTCTCGTGGTCGAAGTCGGCCAGCGTCGCCCCGGGCTCGACGTACGCCCTCCGAGTCTTCGGGTTCACCCGCACGGATTTCATCTGGGACAGGTCGATCATGAGGCCGCCGTCGCAGACGGCATTGCCCGCGATGTTGTGACCGCCGCCGCGGACCGCGAGGAGCAGGGAGTGCTCTCGGGCAAAGTGGGCGGCCCGGAGAACGTCACCGGGTCCAGCACATCGAACGATCAGCGCTGGCCGCCGGTCGATCATCGCGTTCCATATCGTCCTCGCCTCGTCGTAGCTTGGCTCGCCGGGCGTCGCGAGTTTCCCCCGTAGGCTCGAACGGAACGCCTCGATCGCCGTATCATCAATTAATGTCGTCGCCCCGCTCGTCGTTACGATTCTCATGTCTGTCATGGCGGCTTTCCCCCCCGAGGCGCTCACCCGCGCCGAGCCCGCACATCGTCCGCCCTTAGGAAGAACCCTTCGGTCGACCTAACTGGTTCAGGCACGGACTCCACTGTGCAAGTGGAAAGGTTGTCCCAATCAATCGTCGATGCGGCTGCGTGGCGAAGAAGGAGTCGCCGTACACCCGAGCGAACCGAAACAGATGGGACGCGATCAGCAACTCGTACCAATCGCGCCACCACGCTGAACTCCAGGGCGATTTGCTTTGGGGACCGTCGATGCCATTGGAAAAGGAGCTACGGATTCTCGGACCCAGGAGGAACAAGGACATTCTGGAGGTTGCTTGCGGCGGCGGTCAGAGCGCGGTCCAGCTAGCTCGGAAGGGTAGTCGTGTCGTCGGTGTGGACTTCTCAGCGAAGCAGCTGGAGTTCGCGAGGGAGCTCGCAAAGGCGCAGGGCGTCGCCGTTCGTTTCCTGGAGGCGAACGCGGAAAACCTCTCGATCTTCGACGACGAATCCTTCGACATCGCTTTCTCGGCCTACGCTTTTGGCTTCGTCGAGAACACGGACCCCGCCTTCTTAGAGGCCTGGCATGTCCTTCGGCGTGGTTGGCTCTTTGCGCTTTCGTGGGCGTCCCCATTGTACGGCATGACAGAGGAGGGCGGGCTCAAGATTACTCGGAGTTATTTCGACCGGACGCCTTCGGTCGACCAGGATGAGTATGAGATGGAGGTCAACTTCGCACGCACGCATGGTGACTGGCACCGCGATCTCACGGCGGCGGGCTTTGTAGTGACCGATATCGTGGAGCCGGAACCCGTTGCCGCCCGGAAGGGTCACAAGCCGTTCTTGGGCACGTACGGGGATGCCTTTCCCATGGCGAAGATCCGCACCATCCCGGGGACGACGATATGGCGTGCCCCCAAGCCGCGACGGGTGGAGTCTTAGCCAACACGTTTTCGAATGATCGAACCCCGCGGCGTCAATGGGAGGAGCCACAGGGCTGCTGCCGGACCCTCGGTCGAAGCGTGCGTCTAGGGGAAAAACCCGCGGGCCCAGAGATTGGCTCACCCCATAGAAACTGGACCGGGTGGGATTTGAACCCAAATCCACACCTGTCGTTCGGTCGAATTCTGGAAAACTCCGTCCGACACTGCAGAAGGCGCAATCAGCCGGTGAAGAATGGCTTCGTCTGTTCCCGGATGAAGGCCTGGGTTTGAACTCAGAGTGCGCACGAGGTGCGTTCGGCACGTTTATCTCTGGCTTTCTAGTAATTCGAGAAGCTGCTTGGTCCGCATGACAGGAATCGTCTCGATTCGACGGAGCAGGAGGAGATCCTGGTCACCAGTGACCAAGCCGTCGACGTGCGCAACGAGGGCGGCAGCGGCCAGCGGTGCGTCCTTCGCGTCGCGCATGCGGCGGCTCCATTCCTTGACCTGCGAGCGGTAGTGTTGCCTGGCGAGTAACTCACCTGCTGCGAAGACCGTTTCAAGAAGTTCGAGGGCGCCGCGAAGATCCAGATGATCCTGGAACGTTTCTTCGATTACCGCGTAAACCTCCTCCACGATGTCCTCGGCAAACACGAGTACAACTCGATCCTCAAGGGACCGAAGCAGCAGCTGCCGCTCATTCCCCCGGAAGAAGAGTCCTGAGAGAATGGTGTTCGCGTCAACCGCGATTCGCGTAGTGCTCCCTCCAGAGGCGATCCTTCGCCTCCTTCAGAAGAGCACTCAGGCGTCGAGGCGTGAGATTCGTTTCCGCAGCCCTTCTCTCGAAGAGGGCAAACCGCTTTTCCAAGTCCTCGCCAGCAAGGAGTCGGACTCCTTGTCCTTCCTCAAGGAAGATTAGTTTGCTCCCCTTCCGGATTCTAAGTTTCCTCCGGATTGAGGCTGGCAGGGTGACCTGCCCCTTCGAGGTGACCGTCGCAATCTCAACCATGAGGCAAAGTAAGGAATCCCTTACCCTTATAGCTTTCGACCGAGTCGCGCGCCGAAGGAGGCGGAATCCCCACGAAGATTGTCGGCAAAGACCTGGGTTGAGGTTTGGAACCCAGAAGGCAACCAGGTCCGGCTTTGGTCGAGCCTGTCCGGTCCGCATCCGTGGACTAATCTTCGGGTGCCAGCTTGCTGCCAATCCATAGAAAAGTGGACCGGGTGGGATTTGAACCCACGGCCTCTACCATGCCAAGATAGCGATCTTCCAGCTGATCTACCGGCCCGCGATCGCGCAGTAGGAGCGAGAGGCTCTTAAGGTTTCCTCGGTCGGCCTGAAAATGCTTCGGCTTCCGTGGGCGGCGGTGCCTCGGCGCCGAGTTCGGAAGCTTCCTCCTCGGCTGCCTCGGCGAACATTTCGAGCGGCGTCTCCTTCCTCTGTCGCTCCCCTGGGATCGGGACCGGGTACAGTCCCGTGAGGCATCCCAGGCAGAGATCGTCCTTCGTGCGCTCGAGGGCCGCGATGAGGCCGCTCATCGACAGGTATCCGAGAGAGTTGGCGGTGATGAACTCCGCGATTTCCTCCACGGTCCGCTCGTTCGCGATGAACTGGTCGCGAGTCTTCATGTCGATCCCGAGGTAGCATGGGAACCGGATCGGAGGGCAGCCGATGCGCACGTGGACCTCGAGCGCGCCCGCACGGCGTAGCATCTGGACGATCTTGCGGATCGTCGTGCCGCGCACGATGGAGTCGTCGATCAGGACGATCCGCTTGCCCTTGACGGCGGACTGAATCGGATTCAGCTTGAGCAAGACCCCGACTTCCCGCTCCTCTTGCTCCGGCATGATGAACGTGCGCTCGATGTAGCGGTTCTTGATGAGTCCTTCGACCACCGGGAGCCCCGAGGTCTGCGAATACCCTTGGGCCTGTGCGCGGCCGGACTCCGGCACGGGGATGACGACGTCCGCGGGGACGGGGTGCTCGCGGGCGAGCTGCTCCCCGATCCTGACGCGGGCATCGTAGACGAGACGGCCGTCAAGGACGCTGTCGGGCCGGGCGAAGTAGACCCACTCGAACATGCAGTGGGCCGGGTGCAGCGGATGCGGGAGCCGGTAGGATTCGAATCCATCGGGCCGGAGTTCCACGATCTCGCCGGGCCTCAGGTCCCGGAGGAAGCGGTACCCGAGGGTCTCGAAAACGACGCTCTCGGATGCGACGAGGGTGGAGCCGTCCCCTTGGCCGATGCACAACGGCCGGACGGCCAGGGGATCCCGAATCGCGTAGACGGTGTCCTTGATGAGGAGCACGAGGCTGTAGGATCCAACGAGCCGCTTCGTGAACTCGCGGAGCGCCCTCCGCACGTCGCCGGAGTTCGCAATCTCGTTCGCGAGGAGGCGGACGATGACTTCGCTGTCCGAGGTCGTCATGAAGGCCCAGCCTTTCTTGCTGAGCTCCTCTCGGATCTCCGCGGCGTTCGCAATGTCTCCATTGTGGGCGAGGGCGATGTCCCCGAAGGACGTCCTCACGACGATGGGCTGGGCATTGTCGAGCACGGAGGAGCCCGTCGTGGAGTACCGCACATGGCCGATCCCCACGTTGCCTCGGAGGTTCATGAGATCCTCCTTCGTGAAGACCTCGTGGACGAGGCCCATGCCCCGCTTCGCGCGCACCTCACCCTCGAAGACCGCGAGGCCCGCGCTTTCCTGGCCCCGGTGCTGGAGGATCCGCAGGCCGTAGTACAGGTCCGCGGCCACCGGGGCCGTGGCGGCCGCGCCGATGATGCCGCACTTCTCCGTCGGGCGGAGGTCGGAGAACTCCGACATCGAGCCCTCGTCCCTCCTCAGCGCCCCTTCGCCCATGCGTAGTTGCGCAGCTTCGCCGATCGCCCGAACCCGCAGGAGGCGCAATAGCCCTTCCGCTTGTGATAGGAGTGATTCCCGCAGCGCCGGCACCGGATGTGGACCGACCTCTTTCCTCGTTTGCCAAACGAAGCCGTGCCCTTCGTCATTCACGTCACCCGGTCAGGGAGAGATGTAGATGACGTTGTCCCCTCGGAGGATCGCGAGGTCCATCTTCCTCTGGGGCTTGTTCTCCTGCATCTCCTCCGCATTCCGGAGGACGAGGTTCATGTGGGGGTCGAAGCCGTCGAGGACGCCGCGGTAGCCCCTCCCTCCTTTGAGCTCAACCATCACGTTCGAGTTGATACTCTGGTTGAGCAGCGACAACGGCTTGATCATACGGCCTCATCGGAAGGATGGAAGCGCGATACTTAAAGATGCTCACCTCGCTCCGCCCGGGTTCAGGACGGAGGCGGAGTGTCTGGCGACTCCGGACCCGTGGGCTGAGCCAACGAATGCTTCGGTCGGCGAGGGGACGCCGTCACCTATCGCTCGGGCCGGTGGCGGTTCCTCGTCACGCGGCCCTTCCCAGGATCCACGAGGAAACCGGCATCCCGCAAGATGTCCATCCCCACGATCACATGATACCGCATATCCTTGCGGTCCGTGATCGCGGCCGGTACGTCGAACGCCTTCCCGGCGATGATGATGTCGGCATCCACGAGGGCGCGTGTCTCCGGATGCTCACTAATCGCCGCCCGAATGCGTACGGTGTCGAGGACGGGACCGAGGCCGACGCGGGCGGCGAGATCCGTGTCGACCGTCGTCCGGGCAGCGCCCGTGTCGATCCTCGCGAGGACCTTCGCCTTCCCCGTGCGGCCGCGGATCGTGACCCGCTCGACGGCCCCGATGATCCTGTGGGACTTCAGCTTCCCCAGCCTCTTCGCCCGTTTTCGCGACATCACGCGGCGCACCCCAAAAGGCCTTCCCTTCCGGGGAGCCGAACCCCCTCCGGCCATTTAGCCTTTGCCCGGTGGTTATCCAGGGGTGTCCCGACACGCTTTTGAGCCGCCGAAGGCATCCTCATCGACGAACCGCGGCGGGGACACGGATGAAGGTCGGGGTCATCTCGAGGAGGTCCTCCTTCTGGACGACGAAGAAGATCCTTCGGTCAATCGAGCACCATGGCCACGAGCCGTCCTTCGTCAAGACGGACGACGTCCGCCTGCTGGTCGCGGGCGATGACGACGCGATCTATCGCGGGAAATCCTTGCGGGATCACGGGGTCCTGATCCCGCGCATCGGCCGCTCCATGACCGATTTCGGGAAGATGCTCCTACGACAGCTCGAGATGATGGGGCTCCGACTTACCCTCCAGAGCGAGGCGCTCGCGACGGCACGGAACAAGTTCATCGCCACCCAGGTCCTTCGGGAGGCGGGGGTCCCGGTTCCTCGGAGCGTCCTCCTCGGGTCTCGGCCGGATTTCATGGAGACCGCCCAGCTCGTGCCGTACCCGGCCGTCCTGAAGATCCTGTCGGGGACCCAAGGCGTCGGCGTGATGCGGGTGAACGACCTCGACGAGACCGCGGCCATCGTCGACACCCTGAAGTTTCTAGGGCAGACGGTCCTCCTCCAGGAGTACATCCCGAACCCGGGCATCGACATCCGGGCCCTCGTCGTGGGGGACCACGTCATCGGGTCCATGAAACGGATTGCACCGGCGAACGAGTGGCGGGCGAACGTCCACCTGGGGGCAAAGGGAGTGCCCGTCGAGCTCGACCAGGCGACGCAGGCGATCGCGGTCCGAGCCTCGAAGGCCGTGGGCCTCGAGATCAGCGGCGTCGACTTGATCTTCCGGGGGGACGAGCCCGTAATCCTCGAGGTGAACGTCTCCCCTGGATTCCGCGGCCTGATGCAAGCGACGGGCGTCAATGCCGCGGATGCCATGGTCGAGTACGCGATCCAGAAGGCGAAGGCCTGAGTCGACGGTGGCGCGCACGGTCTGGGGTAGCGGCCCGGGCGCGCGGGCCTCGCCGGCAAGCGCCATCCCCAATCGCTCGGCGGATGATCTGCCTTGGGTTCCACCGTGCGCGATGTCCCATGCTCCGCCGCGGTCGGCCGAGCGGTTAAGGCCTCGTGCACGTTTCCTCGCGGCATGGCGCTCGGGACGAGCATACCGACGAAGCACGGGACGATGACCCTTGAACAGCTTGCGGAGATCCAGCCGGGCATGGCGCGGCTCATGGACGAATTCGCACGCCGATATTGGGTCCTCTTCTACGCGGCGCAAGCGGGGAACTGGGAACTCGCGGCGTACATGCTCAACGAGGGCGCCAAGCTGTTGAAGACGATCGCGGTGACTCGGCCGAGGTATGCTGGTGACCTTGCAGCGTTCGAGAGAGACAACGTCGGACCTCTTGCGCGGGCGATTGAAGCGAGAGATTGGTCGGCCTTCGAGAAGGCGTTTCACGCAGGGATCGATGCGTCGAACGCGTACCATCGCAAGTACAACAAGGGGTTCATTCGTTTCCGGCTCCCGAATCGATTTCCGGACTGGCTCGACGTGACGTCGCGATAGCCTTTTATCGCCTCCGGGTGTGCCCAAGTAGATCCATGGAGTACGTCACCCTCGGCCGAGGCGGCCCCAAGGTCTCTGCGATCGGCATCGGGATGTGGCAGGCCGGAGGCACAAGCTGGGGGGACGACGTCAAGGACTCGGACTGTTTGGCCGCGATGGAGCGTGCAGCCGAGCTCGGCGTCAATCTCTTCGATACGGCCGAAGTCTACGGGGACGGCCACTCCGAGGAGGTTGTGGGCAAGGGCATCCGCAGCCTGGGCCGAGAGCGCGTGTGCATCGCCACGAAGGTGGCGGGGTACCACCTGGACCCGGCGGACGTGGAGAAGGCATGCCGCGGCAGCCTTCGGCGGCTCGGCGTGCGGGAGATCGATCTCTATCAGATTCACTGGCCCTCCGTGTGGGAGCAGGTGCCCCTGCGCGACACGATGAAAGCCCTCGAGGGGCTCCAGCGGGCAGGGAAGATCCGACATATCGGGGTGAGCAACTTCGCGACCCGCGACCTGGAGGAAGCTCGCGCCCATCTCTCGCGGACGGATATCGTGTCGAACCAGGTGCGATACAACCTACTTCAGCGGGCCATCGAGGCCGACGTCTTGCCGTACTGCGCCCGGGAGGGCATCGGCATCCTCGCATGGAGTCCCCTCGGGAAAGGCGTCCTGGCTGGCCGGTACAACGTGAGGAAGCGACCGAGCGACCGCGTTCGCGCTGACGAAGATCTCTTCAAGCCGAAGAACCTGCGGGCCGCGGCGCCCCTGATCCGGGCATTGCGTAGCGTCGGGAACGCCCACGGGAAGACGCCCGCCCAGGTGGCCCTCGCGTGGCTCCGCATGCAGGGGAATGTCGTGCCGATCCCGGGCGTGAAGCGTCCGGCCCAAGCGGAGGATCACGTCGGAGCCGCCGGGTGGTCCCTCACGCGGTCGGAACTGCGGCGCCTCGATCGGCTTTCCGCCGCCGTCCGGATCGACACCTTCTGACCGTTCAGGTCTTCTTCCGTCTTCGCGCGGCCACCGCGGCAACCGCGGCAACCGCGCCGATGACCGCGACGGCGACGACGATCACCAGGATGAGCGTCCAGTCGAGTCCGCCCGCGGGCTGGGTCCCGGGGGCGCCCTGGACCGAGAGCGTGCCCGTCATCGACGTGGGGTGGTACTGGCATCGGTAGGTGTACGTGCCTGCCGCGGGCGCGGTGAAGGTCCACGTCACGATGGGCGTACCTTCGTCGAAGTCCGGCGATACCAGCTCGTTCGCGTCCCGCACCCGATTGTTGTTGACGTCGAGGAACCAGTTGTGGCGGACCCCGTCCGTGGAATGGAGGATGAGGGTCACGCTGTCGCTCGCGTTCACGGTCAGGGTGGGACCGGGGTTCGTGATCGTGCCCGCCGACAAACCCCATCCGTTGATCGTGCCGAAGAGGTTGAAGGTGACCTCGGCGGCCGAGGCTCCCGGAAGGATCATGGGCGTCACGATGCCAAGGGCCACGATCGTCACAACGATACTTGCAAGGGCATTCTGCATGTCCCTTCCCTCGCGTCTCCCCGCGGGGCAGCCATCCCGTGGGGATAAACCTTGGCCGGAACTCCGTGCAAGTGCGGGGGATGGGACTTTCCGCCGCGGACGCAACCCGCGGCTTTTGAACCCATGGACTCCTGCGAGACCGGATCTTAAGTCCGGCGCCGTTGTCCTAGCTTGGCTACCCCCGCGAGGCGCGCATCGAGCGGCTCGTATAATGCCTTTCGGGTCTGGGCCCCAGGCCGCTCCGTTCGACGGCCCTTCCCTTCGTGAGTTCCGAGCCTTTATTACCGCAGGCTTTGGTGACGACAGCATGGGCACGCTCGACGGCCGTGTCGCCATCGTGACCGGGGGAAGCGGGGGGATCGGGCGGGCGACGGCGCTCGAGATCGGGAAGGCGGGTGGCCGGGTCGCAGTGCAGTACCATCGAGGACGCGTTGCCGCCGAGGCCACGGTGAATCAAGTCCTCGAATCGGGGGGCAAGGCGCTCGCCCTCGCCGCGGATGTGCGGAAGCCCGAGGGTTGCCGTCGCCTCGTCGCGAAGACCCTGGAGGCGTTCGGCCGCCTGGACATCCTCGTCTGCTGCGCGGGTTACCCGTTCGTCCCCGAGGCCTGGAACCGCGAGGTCGGCGCGCTGACGAAGGCGGACTTCCGTGGGCCTTTCGAGACGGACCTCCTCGGCTCCCTCTTCATGGCCCAAGCGGCGATCCCGGCGATGACCCGCGGCGGTGGGGGGAGCATCGTGCTCATTGGTTCCACGCCCGCGCTCACAGGCGATGTCGTCGGAATCCCCTACCTCGTGGCGAAGGCGGGGGTCCTCGCCCTCACCCGGGCGCTCGCGCAGGCGTATGCGCCGCGGGGGGTGCGCGTGAACGCGTTGGCGCTCGGGAGCATCGCGACCGAAGCGATGGACGTCCTCTCGGCCGAAGAGCGGAAGCGGCTCGCGGAGGAACCCGCGCTCAAGCGCTGGGGTCGACCCGAGGAGGTCGCCCGCGCCGTCCTTTTCCTCGTCTCCGACGATGCGTCGTACGTGACGGGCGCGACGCTCGTCGTCGACGGCGGATATGCACTGCGCTGAGCCCAGCGGCTACGGCTTATGCGATGTGAGGGATTCGAAGGGGAACGTGCGGCGTGTGCCGCAGTGATGGCACGAGACCACGAGGAGGTTTCCCTCGGTGGGAAAGAGCTCCGTCACGATCCAGTGGCAGCGGCCGCACCGACACCGGAGGAGGACCGCCTCCGGCTGACCACGGACGTTGAGGAGGAGCCCGTCGGGCTGCCGTTTCCAACCCAGCACGACGAGGCCGCCCGAAGCGTCCACGGACAGTTCCCGAGTCATGTCTCTCAGATACGCTCAACCTCGCCCGGGCTTAAGTCCTTTCGCCCCGGAGGGCGCGGGGTACGTCACGCGTCCGTCCCGCACCCTTGCAAATCGGGCGAGGCGATGCTCCTCTGTCCGGCCTGGACCAAGGATATGGAGAACCCGCGCCCCTCGTGACACGAGGGCGTCGGAGAGGAGGGACCGATGGCACCTCCGCGGCTGAGCCTCTGCGCACATGACCACGGTGCGCATCGAAACGGCATTTGCGAGGAGCTCGTTCAAAGCCTTCTGGAACGCCGCGGTCTCCATGTGATCCGCGTAGCCGCGGAAGCCCAGGGAACGCCACGCCTTGTTTCGCGAATCGCCGCGGGGTTTCCGAAAGCCACCGAGATCGACGCAGTGGATGTAGCCGATCCCGGCCGATGAGAGGGAGACCTCGAGGCTCTTCGCATTCGTCCACGGGACACGCCTCGAGGAGGGGGAGCGTCGGATGTCGACGAGGAGTTCGATGCGATTCTCCGAGAGGAGAGATTGGAATTCCTCCAGCGATCGGTTGGAGTGACCGATGGTCCAAACGGTTTCACCCGTTGTCAAGGGCAAGCTGTCGCCTTCTTGCACACGCTTCGGGAGGAAAGGATCCCGCCGGACTTGAACCGGACGCTACTGGCCCCGAACCAGCAAGAATCACGTAACCCCCCAGGGATCCTGGGGCGGATTGGTCGGAAGACTCAGAACGGCTTTATGACCGTCGTGGGCCTGGACGGGGAGTCCGGCGCACTGTACCAACTGCGGTGCCCCACTAGGGGAGGGGGCGGGGCTGTGCGAATTGCGGGACGCCTGTCGCGGGGTCACCGTCTCCCTGGCCCGCGCCGCCACCACCGGCTGCGCCCGCCGCTCCGGGCGCCTCCGGGTCCCGCTTGGCAGCCGCCGCCGCCCGGACCCCCACCGGTCACAGCAGGCCCCAGTGTGGTAAGGATCGTTGGTGGCGTGTTCTTCGTTCTCGCAATCATCGCGGTCCTCGTTGCGACCGGCCTCTCCGAGGATGGGATTTTCGACTGGGCGGCGGAGATCTGCGCTCTGCCCGCGTTTCTTTTCATCATCGTCGGGGTGTGCTTCGCGATGGGCCGTCGGGGTCAGACGTAGCGCCTCACGATGTTTCCGTTGGAGTTGGCTGCAGCGGTCCGCCGTCGGTCCACGCCAGAGGTCGGTGAATGGGTCCGCCCGGATTTGAACCGGAGTCGCCAGCACCCCAAGCTGGTAGGATTTCCTGCAGATGGGAAGGCCGCGGAGAGCCCCCGCATCCGAACCAAGCTACCCCACGGACCCGCGGCGTCGTCGAAAGACCGCGTGCTAGATAAAACCTCCCGGAGGCGACCACTCCACCGATTCGCCCAAACGGAACGTTGCCTATCCGAAGGGCAGGACCTCGTCGATGAGTTCCGCGTTCGAGAGGATCATGCGTCGGCAACAATAGCGGGTCAGACCGAGTTCGTCGAGGACCTTCTCGGAACCCTCGCCCGCGCGCGTCCGGTCCATATACGTCTGGTAGGCGCTCGCGACGACCTTGCCGCAGGTGAAGCAGCGGACAGGGATGATCATGGTCTCACCGGTACGACTTCTGTCGCTTCTTGCGTGCTCCGCGGCCGAGGGGCTTCTTCGGCAGCTTGCGTCGCGTGTCGGGCACGATCAGGGTACGGTCGTAGTCGCGGTACGTTGTCTCGAGTTCCTCGTCGTTCAAGTAGTCCACGAGGCCCCGCGCAATGGCCGTCCGGACCGCGTCCGCCTGCCCCATGACGCCGCCGCCTTGGACGCTCACATCGATATCCACGGTCTCGGCCTTCCGCCCCGCCAGGCGCAGGGGCTCGAGGATCTTCAGGCGGGCCAGCTCCATCGGATAGATCTCCACGGGGACGCTGTTGACACGGACGACCCCACGGCCCTTGCGGACCGTCGCCCGGGCGACCGCTGTCTTCCTCTTGCCGCTCGCCACGACGACCTTCATGGTGACACCTGGAACTTCGAGCCCAACAGGCCGGAGACCTCGCCGAGGCTCATCCACGGGCTGCGGGGCGGCCGCCTCGCGATCTCGATCGCCTCGAGGGCTTGGCCCCGGTAGGCATCCGGCACGCCGATGTGGACCCGCAGGCGGCGGAGGGCCTGCCGACCCCGGGGTTGCTGGTAGGGGAGCATCCGTGAAATCGTCCGCTTGAGGATGTTGTCCGGCCGCCTCGGGTAGAGCGGTCCGATTCCCCGCATTCGGCTCGTCGTGCTCCCTCGTGCCTTTCGCGCCTTGAATTCGGCAAGGACGACGCTGCGGCGGCCCGTGACGATTGCCTTCTCCGCGTTCACGACGATGATATCTTCGCCGTTGAGGAGTCGCTTCGCGACAACGCTCGCGAGCCGTCCCGCCACGTGTCCCGTTGCGTCGATGATCGTCATCGTCATCCCATAATCCGCACGCCGCTCCCCTTCGGATCCTGCATCGCTAGCTCGAGGAGGGAGAGGCTCCTTCCGCCCGCCGCCTCGACTTTTTTCCTCGCCGCGGCGGAGGCGCGGAAGGCCGCCACGGTCACAGGCACGGCGATCTCGCCGGCCGCGAGCAGCACTCCGGGGACGACGATCTTCTCCCCCCGCGCCGCATGGCGCGCCAGGCGGGAGAGGTTCACCTCGGGCCAGTTCCTGCGGGACCGCTCGAGCCGGTCGGCGACGTCCCGCCAGATCCTCGCGCCGCTCTCCCGTGAAACGGCGCGGAGTTCCTGGACGACCCGCGCGTGGCGAGGGTTCGTTTTCGGGGATGTGGCCACGAGAAAAGGCCTCCGGGGCCGCGTTACCGCCGTGGTTCATATAAATCTTTGGGAGCGCGCCTCCTTGGATACCACCTGCGGCACGCGGGCGCGCGGTTTCGCCGAAGCCGTGCCGCGGAATCACCCGGTCGGGGGACGGTCTGGGCCCTCTTTCCAGAAAACTACTAATATCAGCGGAGGCCCAATAATTATCCTCGACGGGTTAGGGCAACCCTCGCGCGACGGTGACCCATGATCCGATTTGGACCTTCGGGCATTCCGCTTTCTTGTAAGGGCCGCACGTTGAGAGACGGCATCGAGGATGTCCACAACCTCGGTCTCACCGCGCTCGAGGTCCAGCTCGTCCGCGTGAACCTCCGAGAGCGCTATGCGACGGAGGAAGACATCCAGATGACGCCCCGGCAGGTTCCCGAGGAGCTCGTCGTACAAATCGTGCGGCGGGAGGACGGAAAGGAGGTGCGGCTCTCGTCCCTGGACACGAAAATCGAGAAGGGGGATATCCTGTACAGCCTCGCCTCCGGCGTCGCCGATGACTATCGCGAACTCGAGGAGATCGGGACGGTTGCGCGCGAACTCGACATCGAGCTTTCGCTGCACACGCCGTACTACATGGATCTCGGGGACGTCGACGGCTTGGCCCAGAAGAGCATGGACAGCATCCGTTGGGGCGGCATGCTCGCCGAGGCCATGGGAGCCACGACCGTGACAACCCACTTGGGCATGTACGGCGAACTCGATGCAAAGGCGGCCCTCGCGCGCGTCACGAAGAGCCTCCGGACCCTGCGGGACTGGTACAAGAAGGCCAAGATCCGGGCGCGGCTCGGGGTCGAGGTCAGCGGCCGGCAGGAGGTCGTCGGGGGCCTCGACGAGGTCCTCACCATCGCCAAGAACGTGAAGGGGATCATCCCGACCCTCAACTTCGCGCATGCCCACGCCCGCGGCTTCGGCTCCTTGAACAAACCCGAGGACTTCACGGAGGTTTTGAACAAGGTCAAGCGCGCGACGGGCGGCCGCATCCACACCCACTTTTCCGGGGTGGAGCATGCGGACGGGAACGAGGTGCGGTACACCCCCATCAAGAAGGGCGACCTGCGGTTCGAGCCGCTGGCGGAGTGCCTCCTCGACGGGGACTATGATCTGACCCTGATTTCCTCGTCGCCTCTCTTGGAGCACGATGCGATGTACATGAAGGTCATCTTCGAGCGAGTCCTCGCACGGCGGCTCGGCCGTCCGACGAAACCGGAGAAGGAGGAGCGAAGGCGTTGACGAAGGTGGCGGGCTCACATGATCGGTCCTCCGAGGCTTCCCGTTACATCGTCAAGCACGTGGAGGCGATCCTTGCCGTGGACCGCTCGGAGGGCATCCGCATGGCGACGAACATCCTGACATCCACGAAGAAGCTCTTTGTCTACGGCGTGGGTCGCAGCGGGCTGGCCGCACGCGCCTTCGCGATGCGGATGGTCCAGCTCGGCCTCGAGTGCTTCTTTATCGGGGAGACGATCACCCCGGTCGTCGGCGAAGACGACGCGGTCCTCATCGTGTCCCAGACGGGTTCCACGATGAGCGCGGTCCAAGTCGCAAACATCGCCCGGCGCGTCGGCGCCAAAGTCATCGCGGTCACGGGTCAGCCCACCTCGAAGTTGGCCCACGCGAGCAACGTCGTCCTCACGCTCCAGACGTCCGGCGACGCCAGTCGACCTCGGCTCGCTCCCCTCGCGACCTTGTTCGAGGCCGCAGCGATGATCCTCCTCGATGGCCTCGTCGCCCAAGTCATGGAAAGGCTCGGGCAGACGGAGGCGGACATGCGCGCGCGCCATGCGATCATGGTTTAGGGTGGACCTCTCCCGCCGGTGGCTCCTTGCCGTTCCCGTGAGACGGGATGCTTTTATCTACGCGCCTCGAATACTCCGCCCAAATGCCTGAGGAGTTCGTCGTCACTCCGTGGGAGGTCCGGGGCCAAATCGACTATGACCGCCTGATCACGGAATTCGGGACGGAACGCATCACCTCGGAACTCCTCGAGCGCCTCCAGAGGGATGCCGGGGAACTCCATCCGATGCTCCGCCGGGGGATCGTCTACAGTCACCGAGACCTGAACTGGATCCTCGACGAGTACGAGAAAGGGCATCCGTTCGCCCTGTACACGGGCCGCGGCCCCTCGAGCGGAATCCACGTGGGCCACATGCTCCCCTGGTTCTTCACGAAGTGGCTCCAGGAGAGGTTCCGGGCGACCCTGTACTTTCAAATCACGGACGACGAGAAGTACCTCTTCCGCGACTTCGAGGAACTCGGGGAGGCCACGAAGGTTGGCTACGAGAATGTCCTCGACATCATCGCGATGGGCTTCGATCCGAAGCGGACCAAGATTTTCCTGGACACGGAGTACATCCACCACCTCTACCCCATCGCCGTCGAGGCCGCGAAGCGGATCACGTTCTCCACGACCCAGGCCGTGTTCGGCTTCGAGAACGCGAACAACATCGGGGAGATCTTCTACACGAGCCTCCAGGCCGCCCCGGCCTTCCTGCCGAGCGTCGACGCAGGCCGCGAGATCCCCGTTCTGATCCCGTGCGGGATCGATCAGGATCCCCACTTCCGGATCGCGCGGGACGTGGCTCCTCGCCTCGGCTACCCGAAGCCTGCGCTGATCCACAACAAGCTCCTCCCAAGCCTCCTCGGGCCCGGTGGGAAGATGTCCGCGTCAGTCCCCGAGTCTGGCATCTTCACGACGGATTCCCTCGCGCTCGCGAAGAGGAAGGTGCTGAACGCCTTCACGGGCGGGCGGGCCACCGTCGAGGAGCAGCGGCGCCTTGGGGCCAATCCCTACATCTGCTCCATCTTCGCGAACTATGAGTTCATTTTCGAACCGGACGATGGACACCTCGCGGAGGTCGAGCGAACCTGCAAATCGGGCGAACGCCTCTGCGGGGACTGCAAGCTCGAGCTCTGGGGGAAGGTCGAGTCCTTCCTGCGGCGCCACCAGGAAGCCCGAGAAAGGGCAAAGGCTCGCATCGAGAAGTTCATCCTGAGGGATTGAGGCCTCCGCGGGGGCGGCGACAAAGGATATAACGAGATGGCTCCATGCGCGCGGGGATGCCGCGCGACGTCGCGTCGCAACTCAGCTATCATGAGAAGAGGGTCCTCCTTGTCCTCCAAGAGTTGAAGCGCGCCTCCCCTGAGGAAATCCGCCGGAAGGGCCGGTTTCGCGAGCTCGTGGAGGTGATGAACGCCGCGTCGTGGCTCCAGGCCAAGGGCCTCGTCTCGATGAAGGAACGGATCGTCCGCCGCTATGCCCTCTCGCGTCCCGGCGTTGCGCGACGACAGCTGCCCGAACGGAAGGCCCTCAAGGCCCTGGCGAAGTCGGGCGGCCGCCTCGATGTGACGACGCTCCAGCAGCGGTGCAAGTTTGATGAAGGAGAACTCGCGGTCGCTCTCGGCTGGCTGCGGCGAAAGGCCTGGGCGGAGATCGTGAGGGGAGCGGAAGGCAGCTCCGCCGTCGTCACGCCGGAGGGGAGGAAGGCCCTCGAGGCGAAGGCGCCCGATGAGATGCTGATCACGCGCCTTGCGAAGGGGGAACTCACGGAAGACGAGATCGATCCCGGCGTGCTCCGAGACGTGAAGTCGCGGCAAGATCTCATCCGTGAGCGGCAGTCCGTCGTGCGGGAGATTGCCCTCACGCCCGCGGGCGAGAAGGTCCTCGCGACGGGCATCGTGCTCCGGGAGGAAATGACGCAAGTGACGACGGAGGTGCTACAATCCGGCCGCTGGCGGGAGGTCGACTTCCGGCCTTACGACCCGAAGGCGTTCGCACCCCTCGTGCGGCCCGGGAAGCGACACGTCGTGAGTGCGTACGTCGAGCGAATCCGGAAGATCTTCCTCGCGATGGGATTCACGGAGATCGCCGGAGACTTCGTGCAGCCCGCGTTCTGGGTCTTCGACGCGCTGTTCACGCCGCAGGACCATCCGGCGCGGGACCTCCTCGATACTTTCTACCTGGCCAACCCCGAAACGATGCGCCTGCCGCAGGAGGATCTCGTCCGCAAGGTCGCCGAAGTCCACGAGACGGGTGGCGGAACAGGAAGCACCGGCTGGCGGTATCCATGGGACCGCAAAGAGGCCGAGCGCGCCGTCCTCCGGCCGCACACGACGCCCGTGACCTTGCGCCACCTCGCGGACCATCCCGACCCTCCCCGGAAGGCGTTCATCGTCGGGAAGAATTTTCGCCGTGACGCAATCGACTGGAAGCATCTCCCCGAGTTCCATCAGGTCGAGGGCGTCGTCATGGAGGAAGGAGCGAACCTCGCCCAGCTCATGGGCACCGTGGAGGAATTCTACCGCCGCCTCGGGTTCACGGAAGTGACCTTCCGGCCCGGTTATTTCCCCTACACGGAGCCGAGCATGGAGCCGGAGGGGCGCTTGCCGGACGGCCGGTGGCTCGAGCTCGGGGGGAGCGGGATCTTCCGACCGGAAGTCACGCAGCCTCTCGGGATCCAGGCGCCCGTCCTCGCCTGGGGCCTCGGGCTCGAGCGCGTGATCATGGCCATCGAGCGCATCACAGACATTCGGCAGCTCTATTTCAGCGACCTCGATTGGCTGCGTGATCATCCCGCGATTTTCTGATCGGCGAACGTGGAGTCGCGTCGAGCCCTCGAGAAAGCCATCCGTGCGTCGCCGGTTTGAAAATGCCGGGAGAAGGTTTATCTGACAACCGCGGGTTCCGACGCAGGGATCCATGCCGACCACGGACGAGTACGTGTCCGAAGGAGAGCGGGCCCTCAGCGACCTCGAGTACGAGGCTGCGTACAAGTCCTTCGACAAGGCTATCAAGGCAGACCCGAAGCTCGCGATCGCTTACTACGGGAAGGCCGAGGCCGCCCTCGGCATTCCACGCATCAGGGCTGAGGAGATCCTCGAGGCCTACAAGAAGGCGATCGAGCTCGACGCGGACAACCCGCAGTACTACGACGCGCTTGCGGCGTTTTGCATGGACTTGGGCCATTTCAATGAGGCCGAAGAGAACTACAACAAGGCCGCGGGCATCGACCCCGACAATGCCCCCAACTATTGGAGCGAATTCGCGATCCAGTACGCGCGCAAAGCCCCGGTGGTCATGGAGCAGTTCCTCGATGACCGCACGCGGGACATGATTCACGCGAAGGCGCTGACGTATGCGCTGAAGGCGCTCGGCCTGGAACGCGAGGACGCGAAGCGGATCCTTGCGTAGTCAGGCCTCAGGCCTGATGTGGGCTCCCGCTCCCTCGGCGACCCGCGCGGCAATCGTCGCAGACGGGAGGGGACCCCGAGAGATGACGGTCGCACGTCGGCCGCCCGCAGGCAGCGCACGATCCCACGGTGGGTCGGCCGCAGAGATGGCAGAGGGTTGCGACGACCACGTGCCGACTATGACTTGGAGGGCCATGAGCCTGACGGGTGGGCAGCGACCTCCGTTCCGCGGGGCGGCGAGACCGCGATCAGGCCCGTCTCAGCTCGCCGAAGGTGGTCGATCGCTCCGCGAACGCGTTGTGCTTGTGGATGGACTCCTCGGATTCCGATTTCACGCGGACCCATGCGGAATCGGGCATCTTGGGATAGCGCTTCAGGAGTCGATCCAGGATTTCTCGCACCACATCTTCGACGAACTTCGGGTTCCGGTGGGCCATTTCCACAAGGCGTCCCTCGTCGGGCCGCTTCAGGAGTTCGAAGGTGGGCGCCGACATGGACGACTCGACGATTTCGATGAGATCGTCGGCTTCGACGTCCCGCCCCGCGGGCTCCTGGAGGATCAACGTCACCCGGTTCCTCTGGTTGTGCGTGATGACGGGGATCCCTTCGGGCCACGCGCGCACCTCGGGATGGTCCTGCGCGAGGCCATCCCGGATCATCTCCATCGCGCACGGGCATGCGGTCATCCCCAGGACCTCGACCCCAATGGAGCGATCGACCGTCGATGCTCCGCGAGCCGCGTTCGCCCGGCCCACGAGCCGATACGGCTCCAGGGAGGTCTGGCCCCAAGGCGAGGTCCGCTCGAGGAAGTAGTCCGCGCCGACCCAGACCTCCGACGTCGTCGCGTATTCGTGCCTCGCGAGGAGTGCCTTCGCGATCGTCTCCGCAAGCTGCTCGAGGCTTTCGACGGGCTCTCGCACGGATCGGTCCACGAGTTCGTTGATGATCTCCAAGTTCCTCGAGAGATGCGAGCCTTTCTGGGTCGCGGGCAGGTCGACGAAGACATCGATCGACGTGGTGAGCGTGAGAGAGCGACCCGGCCTTCGGACGTTCACGGGCTTGACGACACCCGTCACGCCGACCTTCGTCAGGCGATGGGAGTTCTCGAGGCGCTCGCTCTGGACATCGCGAGCCATGGGATTCCGCGGGCTCTAGGGGACCGTGGGCTTAAAGGTTGCCGGCCGGTCGATCGCGCCGCGCACCCCGGAGGTCCCAGGTACGCTAGCACCCCCGCGAGGCCCGCGCAGTCTCGGCAACGTCGATGACCGCCGAAGCCGCCGAGCTTTCGCCGACGACCGTGACGAGCACCTCGCGTTTGCGCGGTTTGTTGTCGAGTTCCAGGAGGACGACCTGCTGCCACGTTCCGAGGGCGGGCGCTGCATCGACGACGGGGATCGTGAGGCTTTGGCCCAGGAACGTCGCTCGCACGTGGCTGTGGCCATTCCCGTCATGCCACCGCTCTTCGTGGGCGTACCGGAGGCCTTCCGGGAATAGCCGCTCGAGGGCGGCGGCGATATCCGCTTGCATGAGTCCGGGTTCGAACTCATTCGCGATGATTGCGCTCGTGCTGCTCGGCGTGAATACGGACGCGAGGCCTTGTCGTACGCCGGAGCGGCGCACCGCGTCCTCCACGTGGGCCGTGATGTCGTGGGCCTCGACTCCCTTGCGGGTCGACAGGCGAATCGTCTCGCGGTACACGACCATGGGTCCCGGGAGGGACCGCCCCTGCAAAGAACCTTCGCGCGTCGAAGAAAAGGGCCGCGAGGGCCGCCCGGCGCCCCGCGGCACCGGTCGCCCGAAGCCCTCGCGAGTGGGCGTTGGTTGGGGGGGAGGATTCCTGAGAGGGATCACCGGAGCCCGATGAAACCATGGTCGTCGAAGGCCACGGGCTCGAACTCCCATGCCGCGTGGACCGTCTCGGGCGCCTGGACCTGGATGTCCACGGCGCCCCCGTTCTGGTTCTCGATCTCGCGGGCGACATTCTCGACCTCCTCGGCGACGGTCGTGAGGAAGGACCGCTCGAGGTGATCGACGACGCCTTGGACGATGGCCGCCACGGCGCTGTCGACGATTTGAAGCCCTTCGTTGAAGGAGACCTGACCGGAGAGCTTCTCGAGGGAATTGTTGTCGACGACGATGACGCTGTCCGCCGCTCCGCGGAGCGCCTCGAGGCCTTCCTGGGCCGTTTGCGCGCGGTTTTCCGTGGCAAACGGGAGGATTGCAATCGCAATCGTGACTGCGCCGTTCGCCTTCGCGAATCGTGCGACGACTGGGCCGGCGCCCGTCCCCGTGGCCCCGCCGAGGCCTGCGACGACGAAGACGATGTCCGAGGACAGCGCCTGCCTGAACTCCGGCTCCATGGACTCGGCGGAAAGCCGGGCGGCCTCCACGGGGTTGTCGCCCTGTGCCTGGCCGAGGAGGATCTTCTCGTCGGCCTCCACGCGCGAGAGGCCTGAGGAATCCGCGTTCACGGCCACGGTCTCGACGCCCCGCAAGTCCCGGCGATACAGCGCGCTCACGATGTTGCCGCCCGCGCCGCCAACCCCCACGACGCTGATCCTAGGGTCGACGGCGTCGTCAAATAGGGCGCTGATGACCTCGTCCACATAGTCCTTCGGTACCATCCTACTGGCCTCCATCTCGTCCACGGTGTGTGCGTGCGGTCCGGAGGAGGCCAGAAGGTTGTCGCTTCAGCTGAAGGCGTGCATCCCATCCCTTCATAACAGGTCCCATCCCTGGATTCCCTTTTTCCTGCCCTCGAAGCCACTCGCCTCTGGCCTTCACCTCGCCGTGATCGTCATCGCGGAATCACGCCTTCCTTGTCCCCATTCGACACGGAGACGATTTTCCCGGTGATCCTGTCGATTTCCTGCCGGTGCCCTTGGATCTCCTTCACCCGATCCGCGCTGAACCATTCCTCGATCGCGCGGAGGATCGCGTGCTCCCGGCTCAGGAAGTACCCCGAGGCGACGAGGTGGTCGATCAGCTCAAGGAAGTACCTCGGCACCCGCAGGGTGATCGTGTTGCCGCCTTCGCGGACGGATTCGATGAAGGATTGGACCGCGTCCCTCACGAGCTGCGAGCGGCTCGTGTAGCTCTGGTTCTCCTTGAGGAACCCGTCGATGAGCTCGAGGTTGTCGCGCTCAAGCCGAAGGGTGATCCGCTCGTTCTCGTCCATTGCTTTCACCATTTCTGTGCATCGTTGATGTGACCGGAGTCATACCGATGCACAGGATTTGGGACGTGTTACGAACCGTATCCAAGTGGTCCTTATTTAATCGTTTTGTCAAGTGTCATACGACGTATGACAAGCGCCTCCATCCTCCTTGCGAAGGGGTCTTCCCGGCCTCGTTTTCTTTCATCGGTCCGGTCGAATAAAATGTGCCGCGGGCGCGCGAGGCTGGCCGGGGCCGCCTCGATCCGTTCGGGGCGGCGAAAAGCTTTACACGCCACCCTATTATCGGCCGCGTGGTGGCTCGGAAAAGGGCCAAGGTCGGCCGCCGCGCAACGCGGGCGCGGGAGCGTCGGAGGGCCCGGCCTCGAGGGAAGCAAGGGGGTGCGGCGAAGGCGAGACCATCGGCGCGCAGGGCCTCGCCCGGTTCCCGACGCGAGGCCTTCGACTTGCGCGCGATCGAGCGGAAATGGCAGCGCGCCTGGGCCGAGGGAAGGGTCTTCGAGGCCGCCCCGGACCCCTCGAAGCCGAAGTGGTTCAGCAACGTCCCCTACCCGTACATGTCGGGGTACCAGCACCTCGGCTTCGGCCTCTCCTTCCTCCGGGCGGAATTCCAGTCCCGGTACCGCCGCATGGCGGGTTACAACGTACTCCATCCCCAGGCCTTCCACTGCACCGGCCTCCCAATCCTGGGGGCCGCGGCTCGGGTCGCCTCAGGGGAGCCGAAGCAGCGGGAGATCCTCAAGGGGATGGGGGTCCCCGAAGGGGAGATCCCGAAGTTCGCGGACCCGATGCACTGGATCGAGGTATTCCCGGCCGCGACGATGGACGACCTCCAGCGCCTCGGGGCCGCCGTGGACTGGCGGCGCTCCTTCATCACGACCCCGCTCAACCCGCCGTACGACGCCTTCGTCCGCTGGCAGTTCCGGAGGCTCCGCGAGGCGGGCTACGTTCGGATCGACAAGCACCCTGTGATTTGGTGCCCGAAGGACCAGGCGCCCATTGGGGATCACGATCGCCTCGAGGGGGAAGGGGAGACCCCTCTCGAGTACACCCTGCTGAAGTTCCCGCTTCCGGATGGGAGGTTTCTCGTTGCCGCGACGATTCGGCCAGAGACCGTGTTCGGGCAGACGAACGTGTGGGTGGACCCCGACGCGGAGTACGTACAGGCGGCCGTGGACGGGGACCGTTGGATCCTGAACGAGCTCGCGGCGAACAAGCTCGCGGAGCAAGGCAAGTCCGTTGCAATCACCTCGCGCCTGCGCGGGGCCGATCTCATCGGCAAGGAGGTCGTGGCGCCCGCCATCAACCGCGCGATTCTCGTACTCCCGAGTGCGTTCATCGACCAGCGCCGCGGCACGGGGATTGTCACGAGCGTGCCGTCGGACGCTCCGGACGACTATGTCGCGTTGCGGGACCTTCAGGGGGACGACGCCCTGCTCGCGAAGTACGGCCTCGAGGCGGAGCGCGTCCGCGCAATCCAGCCCATCCCCATCATCCGCACCCCCGGGTGGGGACCCTTGCCGGGCGTCGAGATCGTCGAGCGCATGGGGATCCGGAGCCAGAAGGACAGGGAAAAGCTCGAGCGCGCGAAGTCGGAGGTCTATCGAAGCGGGTTTTACACAGGGGTGATGAACGAGAACTGCGGCCACTTCGCGGGCGTTCGGGTCGAGGTCGCGAAGGAAGAGGTCCGCAAACAGCTTACGGAGTCGCGCCAGGCGGACGCGATGTACGAGCCGAGCGGGGAAGTCATTTGCCGGTGCATGACGCCGGCGATCGTGAAGGTCGTCGCGGACCAGTGGTTCCTCGCGTACGCCGACGCCGCCTGGAAGGCGAAGGCCCATGCGGCCCTCGACGGCATGGACTTGCACCCGGAGGGCGTTCGCAAGCAATTCGACTATGTAATCGACTGGCTCCAAGACTGGCCCTGTGCGCACCATCGAGGGCTGGGGACGAGACTCCCCTGGGACGAGGGTTGGGTCATCGAATCCCTGTCGGATTCGACCGTGTACATGGCGTACTACACGATCGCCCACGTGCTTCAAGGCGGGTCCTTGCGGTCCGCGGTGCCCTGGGCCTCCCGGCTCGATGACGACTTCTTCGACTACGTTTTCCTCGGAGAGGGCGATCCCTCCGCGGTCGCACGACGCCTCGGAGTCCCAACGTCCGACCTTGAAGGCCTTCGCAACGAGTTCCTGTACTGGTACCCCTTCGACCTTCGCAACACGGGGAAGGATCTCGTGTCGAATCACATGGCGTTCTGCCTGTTCAACCACACGGCGCTCTTCCCGAGGGAACTCTGGCCGCGCGGATTCGGGATCAACGGCTACGTCCAGATGCTCGGCCGCAAGATGTCGAAGTCCCGCGGAAACGTTTGGTACATTCGAAACGCGCTCGAGGAGTGGCCGGCGGATGTGCTGCGCTTCACCGTCGCGAACGCGGGGGACGGCCAGGACGATCCGAACATCGATCTTGACTTCGCGGCCGCGGCCGGAGATCGTCTCCGGGAGTGGTTCACGCTTGCGACGAATCCCCCGCGGACGCAGGAGGAGGCCCGAACCGTCGATTCCTGGTTCTTGTCGACCCTGAACCGCTCCATCGCAGCGACACGGCAGGACATGGAGGCCATGAATTACAAGGCCGCCTTGCGGCACGCGCATTTCGACCTGCAGGCCGCATGGGCCTGGTACGTCCGTCGCCGCCATGGACGGCCGCGGAAGGACATCCTCCTCCGGTACATCGACATCGAAACGCGATTGCTCGCGCCCTTCACGCCCCACCTCGCCGAGGAGATCTGGGAGCGAATCGGGAGGGCGGGCTTGGTCGCGCAAGCTCCGTATCCCGTGCCCGTCCCCGAGGAGATCGACCCCGCGGCAGAGGCCGCCGAGGCTCTCCTTCAGTCGACGATTGCGGATGTCCGCGAGATCCTCAAGGTCACGGGCATCCGGCCGAAGCGGATCGCTGTCTATACGGCGGAGGCTTGGAAGCACCGCGTCCGCGAGATCGCCGTCGATCTGGCGGTTGCTGGGCGGCTCTCGATCGGCGAGGTAATGGAGAAGGCCCTCGCCGAGCCGGGGATGCGGGATCGCGCGAGGGAGGTCGCGGCGTACGCGAAGAAGGCGGTCGAGGGGTTGCAGCATGCGAAAGCCGAGGATCTTGATCGGCGGTCGTGGGCCCTCGACGAGTTGGCAGTTTTCAGGGAGGGCCGTGACTTTCTGAGGAAGGAACTAGGCACGTCCGTCGAGGCCTATCGCGCCGACGATCCCCATCGCTGGGATCCAACGCGGAAAGGGGGCCATGCGCTCCCGGGCCGTCCGGCGATCTATGTGGAGTGAGCCTCATGCGGATCGCCCGGCCGCCGAAGCCTGGTGAGCCGTTCCGGCGGAAGCGGTCCCCCCCGCGCCAGGCCACGCGTCTCCTCCTTGCCTCCCTTGTCGCGGGACTCGTGTTCATCGCGATCCTCGCCATCGTGTTCATCCCGAGGCTGTTGGAGCAGGGAGGTCAGACCCCGGCCGCGATCCTCACCCTTCGGATCGATACCCAGGCGGCCCCTCGAATCGTCGTGGCCGATGCCACGCTCCTCTTGAATCGCGCGTCCTTCCGCGCGGATCTCACCTTCGACGGCGATGTCATCTTGGGTTCGCTCGGCTACGGCCTCGTGGACGGAGCCGCGGCACTGTCGTTCGTCGATTCGAACGAAGACGGAAACGTGGGCCCAGGGGACTACTTCAGCATCGAAGCCTCTCTCGACGGCCGCTACCGATTCGAGGTCTATCAAGCGGGCAATCCGGCCCGCCTCGTCGGGCTCCTCGAATGGACGGGTGCCCTTTCCTAGCGCGCGGGCGCTCGGCCCCAGATGCATCCCCCACGCTTTCAGGCATCGCGGACATGGACACGGTAGATCCGCGCGGGTCGGAACGTTTAATTTAGTGAGACCCTTTCGACGCGCCGCGGGCCCGTAGCTTAGCTAGGTAGAGCGACCGGCTCTTATCGGCGCTGCCGACCCGGCATCCGGGGGGTACCGGTAGGTCAAGGGTTCGAATCCCTTCGGGCCCGTCCCTTCGGCAGACTCGAACGTTCGGGTTTTCCGACATACGCAGTCCCAAGCGCTTCCTCGGCTCGTTCACGCACGCTCGACCGTGGAACGTGCCGAAGAGGGCTGGCTTACCTGAGGAGACCGTTCCACGGAGGGCCGAGGTTACTGCGCCGCCGAGGATGCTGCGTATAAGGCAGCGCACGTAGCTCGGGCTGAAGGTCTACGAACTCAGATAGCGGCAAGTCGGTTTGATGCTCTAGATGGCTAAGACAAGGAGGTGAATCAACATGAGTCCACGCAAATGGCGCGCAGTGGGCATTGTCTTGGCCGCGATTGCTGCTGGAACGCTCAACAGGATTATCCTGGGAAGGAGCCTTCTGGTTGACGTGACGACCGCAGCCCTCGTGGTGGGCGCGATAATCTTCGCGGTTATAGTTTTCCGCAAACCCGAGGATTGACCCCCGCAAGGCCATACCCTGAGCGCGGCGTTCGGGCGAGCGACTATCATGACCAAAGCGACCCGGCGAACGCCGCTTCCCATGCGACACGTTCCACGGACTCCCCATCCGGACGATGGGACGGACATCATCCCATGGCTCGTCGGCCTACGGGCGAACCGCACGGGATTGGGTTTCACGAGCCTTTGGCGCGCGCAGGGCGAGCCCGGCCGCGTAGAGTCCACCAATCGTGATCGAGGCGATCAGGAGTGTCAAGACATCGTAATCGGAAACTGGGTTGAGGGGCGCCGAGAAGCCTGTCCGAGCGAGCCAGAGTCCCAGCGAAAGGAGCGCATAGGTCACCAGTGTCAGCACGATCCATCTCCGCCCCGCGGTAAGCAACGCCTCCTTGTCGGATGGATTCATGGGAGCGGCCAGCGACCGTGACGAGCCGCCCGCGAGACGATAAGGGTTTCGGTGCGATAATCAGCGAGCGACTTCGCCGCCTGTAGGTAGGCCTCATGCCGACACAGGACCTCGGGATTGTCGCTCCTTGACGGAAGAGATGATCCGCGGTCCTCCGCTTCCGGCATGGGTTCGGATCCTCGAGGCCTTCCCGAATCTTCATGCTCGTCCGCGACTTCGCGGACTCAGGCCATGGCCCGGAACCTCTACTTCATCGGAACGGCCGGCTCGGGCAAGTCCACGATGGTCCACGCCTACCAGACCTGGATGAACAGCCAGGGCCACGATTGCGTCACCGCAAACCTGGATCCCGGCGCGGAGAGTCTCCTCTACACGCCGGACATCGACGCTCGCGATTGGGTCCGCATCTCGGAGATCATGGAGGAACAAGGCCTCGGCCCGAATGGCGCCCAGATCGTCGCCTCGGACATGCTCGCCCTTCACGCGAAGGAGATCGCCGAAGTCGTCGAGGGGTTCCGCACGGACTACGTGTTGATCGACACGCCCGGGCAGATCGAGCTGTTCACCTTTCGGGAGGCGGCGGGAGTCCTCATCGATGCCTTCGGTCGGGAGGACTCCGCCCTCGTATACCTCAACGACCCGCACCTCGTCCGTTCGCCATCCGGCTTCATCTCGTCCGTCCTGCTGAGCGCGACGGCGCAGTTCCGCCACGCCCTCCCCTTCGTGAACCTCCTGAGCAAATCGGATCTCCTGAAGGAGCCGGAACTCGAGACGATCGTGAAATGGTCCATCGACCCGATCGTCCTCTACGAGGCCCTCTTCGTGGATGGCGCAACGCCGAAGACCCTCTTGGATGTGGAGTTCCTTAAGGCCATGGAGACGATCGGCGTGTACCGCCGCGTCCATCCCGTCTCTGCCGAGCTCATGTTCGGATTCGAGGAGGTTTACAACCAAGTGCAGCAGGTCTTCGAGGGCGGCGAAGATCTCGTGAGGGACTGAACTCAGGCCGGCCGGCAGAACGCTCCATCGCCCAGGGTAGGCTCCTTGCAGGAGCTCGACGCAGCGGCTCCCCGCGCTCGCGAGAACTCGGCCAGCGCAGACTTGGGATCACATGAGGCCCTCGAGTTGCCTCAGCGCCTCCGGGTCGCGAGCTTTCACGGCCTCGAGGACGGACCGCGCCGTGAGAGGACGCGGATCGGCATCGGCGACCGCGCGGAGGATCCGGTTGATCGTTTCATCATCGATCCGCAACAGACGCTCCTTAATCAGGTAGTGCCTGGCGAGCGTCTCTTCGATCCGCGCACGCCAACGACGTTCGTACGCCCCGAGAAAGGCGGCGGTGGCGTCCCGGGCGGCGACGGATTCCGCGGCGACTTCTCCCGCGAGCTTCCCGGAAAGGCACCCGTTCAGGATCCCGCCGCCGGTCAAGGGGTCGATGAGGCGCGCGGCATCTCCCGCGAGCATCAGGCCGGAGGTGACCGTGCGCTCGAGGGGCAAGGACACGCTCACGGCCCCGGCCACCTCCTCGATGACCTCCCCTTTCGCCAGGGACGGCGTTCGGGAGATGAAGGCATCGAGGTACCGCTTGGCCTCCGCCCTCTCTCGGATCCTCGACATGTTGACGCCGATCCCGACGTTCGCCACGTCGTCCCCTTTCCAGAAGACCCAGGCGTATCCACCGGGCGCGCAGCTGCCGAGGTAGAAGTCCGCATAGCGGGGGTCGCCGTCGATGCCGACCATCGTATACTGGAGGCACGCATCGATGTCCCTCGCCCGCAGATGCGTGCGGAGCCCCGCCCACCGACCGACCTGGCTCTCGAAACCATCCGCGCCGATGACGACTTTCGCGCGCACGTCGAGGGATTCGCCCATGTGTTCGCAGCGAGCGCCGACGATTGCGCCACCCTCGCGCAGGAGGTCCGTCGCGGCCGTGCGGACGAGGATCTCCGCGCCGGCCTTGGCAGCCTCCTTGGCGAGGAACCGATCGAACAAGTCGCGTTCGAGGACGAGCCCGACCTCGTTGCCCGCCTGACCCGCGTCAACTCGGATCGAAGTGCCATCGGGGGCGATGACTCGGGCGCCATCCACTTCGTGCGCGACGAAGGCAGCCCTCGGCTCGATGCCGACCTCCTGGAGCCAGGCCCTGGCGACCCCTTCCCCGCAGCGCACGGGGGTCCCAATCTCCGTGCGCTTCTCGATGAGGAGGACGCGGGCGCCGGCGCGGGCCGCGGACTTCGCCGCCGTGCTCCCGGTCGGTCCAGCGCCGATGACGAGGACGTCGACCTCGCGATCCACGGCTCTCGGCGAATCCCACCGAGATGCATGAGACTTTGGGGACCCGTGGGCCCGGCTTCGGCTCACTCGACGATCAGGTGGCCGCGCATCTCGTCGTGATCCTCGCCGCACTCCTGCTCGGACGTCGGCGTCTCCGCAACGAAGGGCACGTTGCATTTCCACTCGTAGATGCCCGCTTGGGTGACGACGAACTGGGGTAGCGTGACTTCGTCTCCGGGAGCGATGTCCAGCGTCTGGTCCGTCTCCACGCCCAGGGCTTGGATCTCAAACCCGTGGCGGTGCTCGTCCATGTTCACAATCGTGAGGCGGATCGTGTCGCCTCTGTGGACCACGATTGTCCCCGGGATGTACATGTGCATCTCCTCCATCATGGCCATCGATATGTTGTGGGGTTCCACGGGCACGATGAGGATGCGGATCTCCCGGGTCACAGGCGTCGGCGCTGGAGCCGTCGATGCGGTGAGGCTCATGACGAGGGCGGTCGCCGACAGGACTATAGCTGCAACCGCCAAAGCCAGCACGATCGGCAGCAGGCTGCGTTTCTTGGGCTCACTCGTTGTTGGGATGGGATTCACCTCCTTTGGCTTCTGTTGAGGGCGGGCGCGTGAGGGCTGCCCGGCCCGCGCGTCGGATGCCGGCGAGCTGCGAGAACACGAAGAGGTAGGTCCCCCAGATGCCACCGACGACCGCGAAGACGAGGAAGGCGATCGCGGTGTCCGCAGGGAGCAAGGGAGCCGGAAGCGCGGGTGGGGCCAGGACGACGAGTTCAACGGACTGATTCGATGGGAGGTACTGCCCGCTGCCCCGGAAGGCGATGAAGAAGGTCCAGGTCCCGGGGGCTCGAGGCTCGTACTCCAAGGCGGCCTTTCCCAAGGAGTTCGTCCTGGCGAGGCCGAGGTAGAGGGGGCCATAGGTCGTCTCGAGGTAGAACTCGACGGGATGATTCGCCACAGGGTTGCCATCGGCATCCCGCAGGACGGCGGCGAGGGTCCCTGGCTCCCCGGCGACGAGGTCCACCGAGCTGGCTCGGAGCACCGTTGGTGATGCCCGGACGAACTGGGGCGTCGGGCCGATTCGGATCAGCAAACCGGTGGAATGGGCCGTATCCGGACTCGCGAGGTCCGTGGAGGTCGCGTTGTACGCCAACGAGAAGGGATAGGTCTCGTTCGGCCGGAAGTGGTGGTCATTGTCATCCGCCGAGTCCAAGGGGATCTGGAATTCGAGGGTCAGACCGGCGGGGGTTTGCGTGGCCGCGGCGGCGATGATGTCGTCCGTGCCGCCAACGGCCAGATCCATGTGCACCTCCCATCCATGGTCGACTTGGTCGATCGCGCGGAGCGTGCCGTTGTCGAGAGCGAAGGTCAGGAGGTCCGTGTAGTTGCTGCCCACGAGGACGGCGCCCAGGGAAATCGCGATCCATCCCCGGCCCGGGCTCTCGATGGCGATCCCTAAGACATTGCCCGAGTATTGTGCGTGGATCGTCAGGGTCGTTGCGACGTCCGTGTACGCGTTAGGGTACTCTCCCGCCGCCAGGATGGCGTCGACGACGGTCGGCGCATCGACGTAACCTACTTCCAGGGTGTCGCCGGGGTCTCCAGCAGCCGGGACGGCGAGCGGGATGAAGACCGCGAAGCCGAGCAGGAGGAGTCCCACCGCGTAGGGCCATGAACTCACGTGACCACTTCCGGGACCGGGGCCTCTCCGGGCTTCGGCGCCGGCGCGGGCGCCTCCTGGGTCTCCCAGACCGACACGATCGGGACGAGGCGAGAGAGGATCGCGAAGAGGAGCGCGAAGCCCGCAAACCCGGCGGCGGTGATCGACAGTTCCACCCAGGTCGGCGTGTAGGCTCCCCAGCCGATGGGCATTTGTGGGGTCGCCAGCGTGGACACGACGATCACGTAGCGCTTGATCCACATCGTGGCATTCACGAGGGTCGCTGCGATGACGATTCCCAGGGTCGTGCGCGTCCGGCGGAAGACCAGGAGGAAGGCGGGGATGATGAGACCCGCGATCTGCACGGCCCAGAACATGCTCGAGTACGGACCGAACGACAGGGCCTCTAGGAGTGGGGCTTCCGCGCTCTCGAGCTTGTAGGCGACCGTGAGGTACTCGTTTAGGGTGAAGTAGATGTACACGATGTCGAGGACGAGCAGCAAGGATGCGAGGTAGCGGAAGTGCAGCGGTTTGATCCACTTCTGAAGCTTGTAGGAGTGCGTGAAGATCGCCATCGCCATGAGGACCGTCGCGACCCCAGAGAATAACGCCCCCGCGACGAAGTAGGGGCCGAAGATCGTGCTGTTCCATCCGACCCGGAGGGTCATCGCAAAGATCCAGGAGACGACGGTGTGGACCGAGATTGCGATGGGGATGATCAGGATCGTCATGATGGCGATTCCCCGTTCCAATCGATGCCTCTGTTCAGGGGCGCCGGTCCATCCCAAGGAGAATTTTCGGTAGAGCCAGCGCCGGATCCGGCCGACGAACGCGAGGCGGTCGCGCAGGATGGCCAGGTCGGGGATTAGGAACAGGTAGAAGAAGAGCAGGCTCCCAACGAGGTAGGTGAAGATGGAGAGGAAGTCCCACAGGATTGCGGACTCCAGTCGGCCGTACAGGATCACATTCAGGAGCCGGTCAGGCCGTCCGAGGTCGATGATCGGCATCGAGGCCCCGACGAAAAGGGAACAGACCGTGATCGCCTCCGCCATCCGGGTCACGGGCCGTCGCCACTCCGCCCGGGTCAGGCGGAGGATCGCGGACATGAGGGCGCCCACGTGGCTGATGCCGATGAAGAACACGAAGTTCGCGATGTAGATGCCCCACGAAACGGTGTCCCTCATTGCAGTGACGACGAGACCCTGCTGGAGCTGAACGGAGTAAGCGTAGGCGCCCCAGGCGACGATCCCGGCGAGGACGCCCACGAGGGCGACGAACCGCGGCGTCCACCTGGCCACGGGCCGGAGGAGTTCGTCGACATCGCGGCTCTTTTCGTCCATACCTCATCCCTCCTTGGGCAGGTAGAACACCCTGGGCCTCGTCCCGAGTTCCTCCTTGAAGCGGAATCCTCCGCGCTCTCGAAGGACCTCGGACAGCCGCCAGACCTCCGCTCCGTTGGAGACCGCGTCCTCTCGGGCATCGCCGAAGAAGATGGCCTTCATCGGGCACGCGCGCACGCAGGCCGGCAGCTCTCCTTCGTCCGCTCGGTGGGCACAGAACATGCACTTCTCGACGGTCCCGCGGCGGTGTACGACCGGGTATTCGGGCCGATACACCGCCTGCTCCTCCGGTGTAAGCTCGGGGCTGCCTCCCCAGTTGAAGTACCGGGCATTGTACGGGCAGGCCGCCATGCAGTACCTACACCCGATGCATCGATTATGATCGATAAGTACGAGACCGTCCGACCGTACGTACGTGGCGCCGACCGGGCAAACCGAGACGCAGGGCGCGTTTTCGCAGTTCATGCATGGACGAGGAAGGAAATAGTGCGGTCCGTCGGGCTCGTTGACCTCGTAGACCTTGATCCATTCCTGGCCTTCGGGCACGTTGTGCTCCTTGCCGCAAGCGGTCGTGCAAATCCGGCAGCCATCGCAGCGTTCGAGATCGATGACCATGATCCAGGAACGGGGTCCTCCCGGCGCGGCGGTCCGCACATCGGGGGGAACGCCAGTCACCCGTTCGATGAGGAACCTGCCGCCGAGCATCCCGATGGCGGCGATGCTGCCACCGGCGGCCGCCATGACGAGGAAATCGCGGCGCTTGATGCCCCCACCATTCTCTGTCATTCGGGGTCACCCGGGCTTCACGACAAGCGTCGTTCTACGCCCGTAGAGGCTCCGTCCCCGGTTGTAGGTACCTGTCGTACTACAAGCATAGTATGTACGGGGGCTAGAAGGCGGACCGCCGACTCTTCGCGGTTGTATGTTGGGTCCACTCGAACGAGAAGTGGTCTGGGTACTCAAGAGCAGAGAGCAGGCGACGATCCGGGACGTGCTCGCCGAACTAAGGACACGTGGGAAGGATGTCGCCTACACGACGGTGAGCACAATCCTCACCCGCCTCCATTCCAAGGGCCTCATCGAGCGACGAAGCGAGTCCTTCAAGGGCGGAGAGCGGTACGTTTACCGGTACAAGGACATCGAGGGCGAATACATCGATAGCTTGCTCGGAGGGCTCGTGTCCGCCTTCGGCACCCGTGGAGTCGTTCACCTCGCGCGGCGTCTCGAGGGGCTGTCCTCGACGGATATCGATCGACTGCGGCAACGATTGAAAGCATGATCTCACTAGGGATAGTGCTGGTCCTCGGCGCCGTCTCCATGGCGGCGGTCGGCATAATGGGCTACCTCGCCTCGCATCGCTCGAAAGGCAAGTCCCGCAGTGCGGCTGTCGGACTCTTCGGATATGGGGCCCTGAGCACGGGCGGGATCCTCTCCCTCGCGGCGCTTGTGCACGTTCATTCCCTCACGGCGGTTCACTTCCATGATGTGTACGAGGGCTTGGCGGCTGCCTTCGATTGCGACCTGGAGCTGAGCTGCGTGGCTTGGATCGCCGCCTCGGTGGCTGGGACGATTCTGGGATCTTCCTTCTTGCTGAGTCAGCTCGTCTCCCGGGGACTCGTCGCACGAGCCCTGCGGAAAGGCGCCCGAGTGGTAAGACTTGATGAGCCAGGGGACGTGCGCCTGCTCGTCGTTGAAGACTCGGCCCCAGACGCGTATTCCCTTGCGCTCCTCAAATGGGGAGGGCCAGCCGGTTTCCATGCCCGGTCCTACGTGATCGTCACGACCGGCCTCATGAACCTCCTCGCCCCGGAAGAGCGACGGGCCGTTATCGAACACGAGGTCGCTCACGTCCGCGCCCGTGACGATCGATACATGCCCTTCTTTCACACGATTGCATCGGTCATCTTCTTCGATCCGTTCCTGCGGCAGCTCCGGGAATCCATGGGTCGCAGGTATGAATTCGAAGCCGACGATGGAGCCGCAAGGCGCACACGGAACCCGCGGGCTCTCGCTCGAGCCCTGCTCAAGCTCTCGGAGATCGCGCCGTCGTTCCGCGGGGCGCCCGCGCTCTTCGGGCGAGTCCGGCCTAGCGATCTCATCGAGAGGATCGAGCGCCTCCTCCTCCTTGCCGAATTGATGGAATCGGGCCGCGCTTGAGTCGTGTCTGACGTGGGCGCCGCATGCTCGGCCCGGATGTGAGCGGGTTCTCTGCCCTTGTGCAGGTGTATAGTATGTATTTAGCCATGGTCATACATATTGTGGGCCATGGAATTCGAGACTCGCAAGGTCCAGAAGCTTGGATACTCGAGCGTGGGCATCTCCCTCCCGAAGGAATGGGCCGAAATGAGCGGATTGAAGCCGGGCTCTTTGGTCTCCGTCGCGATCGAGGACGATGGGACCCTCCGGATCCGGGCCGGGCCGTTGGACGATCAGCCCATTGCCTCGGAGGCGACGATCGATGCCGATGAGTGGGACGGATCCGAAGCCCTCACTCGCCTCATAACGGGCCACTACATCGTCGGACGCAACACGATTCGAGTGCGAAGCCGCGAAGAGCTGACGGCCGGGCAGCTCCAGGAAATCCACGATGCGGTTCGGGGCCTCACGGGCCTCACGATCGTGAACCAGGGTCCCAAGTTCGTGACGATCGAGAACTTCGCGGAGCCCACCCGTTTCCCTCTGGACGGTCTCCTCCGACGGCTCCACTACCTCACGTCCCGCATGGGGAAGCTCGTCCTCGGCGTCCTCGCGGGAGAAGGGGGAGGGAACATCGAGGAGGTCATCCGCATGGAGTCGGAAGTCGACCGGCTCTATTGGCTCGTCGTGCGCCAGCTGCTCCTCGCGGCGCAGAATCGGTCCGTTGCGGGCAAGATTGGAGAGGTGGAGCCGCGGCACCTCGTGGGGGACCGCGTCGTCGCCGTCATGCTCGAGAACGTCGGCGACCTGTGGGAGGAGGTTGCCGCGGGCAGTGTCCCGATGCTCAAGTCCGCTCGCCGAGTCCCGAAGCCGTTCGCAGAAGGCATGGGCCCGCTGCGCGACAAGCTCGAGCGACTCATGGAGCTCACCATGACGGCATTCTTCACGGGAGACCTCGCGAAGGCGAACGAGGCCCTCGACCTGAAGGCCGACCTCGAAGGGGACGTCCGTCATCTCAGCGTCGCGATCCCGGAGATGCGATGCGACCGCAAGGCTAACTTCTGTACGACCTGCACCCTCCTGAGGTCCGTCTTGCGCCCCATCGAGCACATCGTCAAGAACTACGGGACGATCTCGCAGCTAACGATCAACCGCTCTCTCGAGGAGCGGCTCCCGTCGCATGTCGCCCGCAGCCGCCCGGCCGCGGGATCCTGACGCGGTCGCCCGCGGCCTCACGGGTTGCCGCTCGGAACTCACGTCCGCCCGATCCGGGCGAGGTAGTCCTTCCGGAGCTCGCCCATCGTCCTTGTCTTGCCGGGGCCGGCCTGAGGCAGCTCCGGAACGAGGACGACGTCGTGGACATGCGCGAGTAGGGGATTGAGGTTCACTTTGATCGCGTGTTCAAAGTCCCGTCGGAGCCGCACCCGCAACGGCTCCGAGCCGACCAGGGAGCGATCCCGGGGGACCGCGAAGACGACGAGGCTGTGCGCTCCCGTCCCGTCAACATCGACCGCGGCGGGTTTCACGTCGTAGACGAGATCATGCACGAGGACGCTGCGGATCTCCTCGGCGCTCGTCTTGACGCCATAGATGTTGATCATATCGTCGATGCGGCCATGGTGGCGGTAGTATCCGCCCCCGAGGGCCTCGATTCGGTCTCCATGGCGCCGGAGGATCTCGCCCTGCGGGCCCCGGGGGACCCCCGCGTAGTACTCCTGGTCATGGTCGTAGTTCAGGAGGTCATTCGACAACCCGATGGACGGGGGGACCAGGAAGACCTCGCCCCGCGGCGCAGGCACGCCGTCCTCGAGGATCCGGAAGTCAATTCCGAGGGCGGGGGTCGTGAATGTCGATGGGGCGCACGGTTGCACGACGGTGCCCGTGATGTATCCGCCACCGATCTCCGTCCCGCCGCAGTACTCGATGATGGGCCGGTAGCCCGCGACGGACATCAGGTAGAGCATCTCATCGGGGGTCGAGACCTCCCCCGTCGAGCTGAAGAGCCGGACGCGGCTCCAATCGAGGCCCTCCAAGGTGCCCTCGGCCTTCCAGCCGCGGACGAGCTTCGGGACGACCCCGACAATCGTGGCGCCGGCGCGGGAGAGGAACTCGACGGCATCCCGGCGGTGAGGGGCTCCGACGTAGAGGGCCATCGCAGCCCGGTTCACGAGGCTCGCGTACGTGAGCCAGGGCCCCATCATCCAGCCAAAGCTCGTGGGCCAGGCGAGGAGGTCGGCCTCGCGAACATCGTGATGGAGGTACGCGTCCGCTGCGGACTTAATGGGTGTCGTGTGGGTCCAGGGGATGGCCTTGGGATCCTTCGTGGTCCCCGACGAGAAAAGGATATTCGTGGGGTCCGCCGGTCGACCCGGGACCGCCTCGAATTCTTCCCGATCGCTGAGGAACGCATCCCAGACGATGTCTTGGCTGCGGAGGGTCCGAGCTTCGCGGGCGGCCCCCTCTCGCGGGAGGACGACGGCCCGGGGCGCTCGGGCGTCGATGACCTTTTCGTACACCCGGTGCTCTTTCCCGTCGCGGACGTAGGCGTCGATCGTGAAGATCGCGTCGGCGCTCGCAATCTGGACCCGCTTTGCGAGGTCGGGCGCCGCGGACGCATCTGCGATTCCAACGACGACCCGACCCGCCAGGATCACGCCTAAGTAGATCGCGACGGCGTCCGGCGTCATGGGCATGTAGAGGGCCACGCGCCCCCCAGGCGCGACCCCGAGGTCCTCGAGGCCGTTGGCGACGCGATGGCTGAGACGGCGCAACTCTCCGTACGTGACCCGCCTTGGGTCTGGCGAAACCTCGCTCGCATGGACGATCGCGGCCTTCCCGAGATCCGCATTGAAACAGCTCTCGGCGATGTTCAGCCGGGCGCCGGGCAGCCAGGCCGGGTGCGTGGCTTCCGACCGAGGGTCCAGGATGCGCGCCGGTTTCGTGCGGAACCGGACCTGGAGCTTCTGGATGACGGTCGCCCAGAAGTCCTCCCGATGCTCGACGGACCACCGATGGAACTCCGCATAGTCGCGAAAACCGCGTTCCTCCATGAGTCGCCCGAGATTCGATGCGCGGGTTTCGTCCCGGGATGGGACCCATGCGGGTCCGGGGCCGTCCGCGCTTCCTCGGTCCGCGTAAGCGAGTTTGTAGAGCCGTAGATGAATCGCGAAGTTCCGACGCCAGCGCGGGTTGTTTTCAAGCGCTTGGCGAAGCTCCGACCAAACGCGTACCTGGGTTTCGGGATTCGAGGGGTCTCCGAACTTCCGGAGGATCTCGTCAAGCCGTTCCGCGAGCGCGCGGGCATCCTCGGTGCGCAGCCCCAAGGACTCGAAGTCCTGCGGGCCGATGGCGGCGCGCACGCTGGAAGGAATCGATGTCGGCTTTTAAGGCTGCGGGGACCTGGCCGGTGGAATCCCGGTCGAGAAACGAACCGATGCGGTTCCGGAGGTCCCACGGCTACTTGACGGATCCGCTCGGAGGACGTTCCGTCTTCCTTGCCGCGGCCGCGTATTCGAGGGCTCGGTCCACAGCCTCGCGCGGGGTGGTCACCGGCACGAACAGTCGCGTGTCGACGCCGGCCTTTTCGAGGGGCCAGGTGCGAAGCGCGAAGACCGTCTTGCCGAGGTCGAAGGCGTGGGCCATCTCGCTGAGCGTCCCATACGATCCATCGATGGCGATGATCGCATCGGCGGTGCGTACGATGATGAGGTTGCGCGCCGTACTCATCGCCGTCGCAATTGGCACGTCGATGAACGCATTCGCATCCGCCTTGCTTCCCGAGGGAAGGATGCCGATCGTGAGGCCACCACCTCGTTGCGCGCCCTTCGCGGCCGCTTCCATCACACCGTTCAGGCCGCCGCAAACTAAGGTCGCGTCCGCGCGAGCGACGAGGAAGCCCACTTCCTCTGCGAGGCGCAGGCTTCCCGCGGAGGCTGTGCTGCCGCCTCCTATCACGGCGATGATCGGTTTCCGTGGCATGGGAATCCGTTGTGACGCGGGGGCCTCCTATAAGCCTTTCCGCAGAGGTTTTCAAGCGCGAGAACGGCGCGATCGGACCGCATCGGGCGGCCGTCCCGGCTCGTCGCGTGGTTTTTTGGGCCTGGTGCGCCTTGACGGCGTCGGGGCTATCAGGATGACTCGGGATGCGACGCAACGATACTTCGCCGGGACTGCTCGAGACCGGGCTGCCTTCGAGGTCGGGATCAAACTCGGGTCGATCCTGCATCAGTACGTGGGCGCACCCGTAACGGAAGCGAGTGCAGGTTCCCTCGAGAGCGCGATGGAGCATGCGACGCGCGCTCAGCCCTTCGTGACCCATGCGCGTGTGCGGATCGACCGCGAGCGGTTACGGCTCCGCGGCCCCTATCGCTACGGAGTCGTGACCGAGGATCTCCTCATCGCCGAGGTCAGCGTCCGCGTCGACGACGCGCATGCCACGGGGGCCCTCCGCTACGTGCCGGAACTCGACTACCCGCTCATGTACTTGAAGGAAATCGGAAACTCCACCAATCCTTAATAAGCCAATCCCTTCATCGTCGCGCCCCGATGGCACGAGGCTGGGCTCCTGAGGTCGAGGTCAAATTCCGTCGGGACCTCGGTCTCCTTGAAATCGTGATGATCGGCCTGGGGCCGACGATCGGGACGACGATCTTCCTGCTCGTCGGACCAGGATACGCGATCACCGGTCCTTCGCTGATCCTCGCATTCGTCCTGAACTTCATCGTGACGCTCTTCACCGCGATGGCCTACATGGAGTTGGGATCCGCGTTCCCGGAGACCGGAGGTGGCTATCTGTGGATCCGCCGCGCGATGCGGGATCCTTGGGGCTTTCTCGGCGGCTGGCTCTCCTGGTTCGGTCACTGCATCGTCGGCTCCTTCTACATCTTCGGATTCGGCCTCGGCGCAATCGTAATCCTGCAAAGCATCCTCCGCACGGAGGATGTGATGCTTTTCGGCCTCTCGCAGGATGCTTTGGCGCGTCTGCTCGCCGTGGCCGCCGCGGGTATCTTTCTCGTACTCAACTACCGCGGGACGAAAATCACCGGGCGGTCGGAGGCCGCTGTCACCTTGACGTTGATCTCGATCGTCATCGCGTTCATCGTCGCCGCATCCCTCTTCCTCGCCTCCCAGGATCCGTTCCCCACGGAGAACTACGTGCCGTTCTTCACCGGGAGTACGGCCTTTGCCCAGTTCCTTGCCCTGGTCGGGGCTATGGGCTTCACGTTCATCGTATTCGAGGGCTACGAAATCATCGCCCAGACGGGGGAGGAGGTTCGCGAGCCGGAGAAAAACATCCCTCGGGCGAGTTTCCTTGTGATTGGGCTGTCGATGATCATCTTCGTCCTCGTTGCGTTCACGTCCGTCGGCGGAGGAGGATCCTGCAACCCACCCTCGGGCGCGGGCTGCCTCCTTCTCGTCGCGGAGGATGGCCAGTACGTGGGAAACAACCATGCAATCTCGGACATCGCCGCCCTCGTGATGCCCTTCGGCTCGCTGATCATTGGTCTCGGAATTGTACTCGGAGCCCTCGCCGCGACGAATTCTCTGGTTTTCTCCTCGAGCCGTGTTTCCTTCGCGATGGGGCGCGATGGTACCCTGCCTCGGGGTCTCGGTCGACTGCATCCGACAAAGCGCACACCCCACGTGTCCATCGCGGTGAGTGGTCTCATCATCGTCGGGATGGCTTTGACCCTCGATATCAACACGGTCGCGGCGAGCGCGGATGTGCTCTTCCTTCTCTTGTTCCTGATGGTCAACTGGTCCGCGATCGTCCTCCGGCGAACGATGCCCGACGTCAAACGGCCCTATCTCATGCCCTGGTACCCAGTCATCCCGATTGCTGGCATCGTGACGAAATTCGCCATCGCCGTCAGCCTCTGGGCCATCAATCCGATCGCCTGGCTGGTCGCCCTTGGTTGGATCGGCCTGGGGCTTGGGCTCCACTTCCTCTACCAGAAGAAGGAGGTCGTGGCGGGCGTCGCGAAGGTCATGGAGGCGATCCTGCCCGCGAGCCGTGCGCGATACCGGATCCTGCTCCCGGTCGAGGACTTCGAGCGCACCGAACTCGTGGACCTCGCGGCCCTCATCGCGAAGGTCGAGGGCGCCGCCGTCACGCTCCTCCATATCATCGAGGTGCCCGTGTCGCTACCCATCGACGCGATCGACCGCTTCTATGTGGCGGAAGTCCGTCGGAACCTCGGGAAGCTGCGCCGGCGGGCGGAGGAGCACGGCGTCCTGGCAACGGCACGCGTCGAAGTGAGCCACAAGGTCTTTGAGACCGTCCTCGAGAACATCCGGGAGGAAGGCACGAACCTCCTCATCCTCGGATGGAAAGGGGGCTGGCGGAAGGGCCGGATCTTGGGGAGCAACGTCGACCGGTTCGTCCAGGAGGCCCCCTGCGATGTCCTCGTCTTCAAAGGGGTCGAGATGAAGGAGAAGCTCGAACGCATCCTCGTGATGAACGCGCCGGAGTGGCACGTGTCCTATGCCACGGGCTACTCCATCCTCCTCGCGAAGGAGCATGGCGCGAGGATTACCATCTTCAGTGCTGTCCAGACGGACAAGGAGCTTGAGGAAGTGCGCTCGTCCAGCGCACGGCTCGTGGAGATGTGCAAGACGCATGGAGTGCCCCACGCGGAGAAGTTCACGAAGGTGCGGAGCATCGTCGACGCAGTCGTCGCCGAGGCGGAGGGCTACGACCTGCTCGCCCTCGGCGCGAGTTCGGAGTGGCGGCTCACCCAATTCGCCTTCGGCGCGATGCAAGACCAGATTGCTCGACGGACGGCAGCGCCGACCCTCATGGTCCGAAAAGCTCGCAGGCCAGATCGGCTCCCGAGGCCCGCGGCTTGATCGCGCCTGCGCATCCGTTTAAAATAAGACTCGCTAAATATAAGGAACGCGATACAGGCAGTAAGGCATTCTGCAATGGGCGCCTCGGTCAAGATCGGCATCACCGGACTTCCGGGTGCGGGCAAAACCTACGCGCTCCTGAAGGTCATCGAGATGCTCGAAGGGGACGGGCTGAAGGTCGGAGGGATGATCACGGAGCCGATCGTGAAACGGAACCGCCGCGAGGGCTTCTACGTGATGGACTGGGGCTCGAAGGAGAAGCGCGTGTTCGCGTCGCGTGAGATCGATTCGAAGATCACGGTCGGGCGCTACGGGGTCGACATTAGCGCTCTCGAGGAGGTCGGCGTGAACGCCCTGCGCTACGCGACCGCGAACTCGGACGTGATCGTCATCGACGAGGTCGGAAAGATGGAGGTGGAGTCTCCGAACTTCGTGCAGGCCGTCAAGGATGCCCTCGACGCGGACAAGCCCCTCATCCTGACCCTTCACAAGAAATCCAGGAATCCTCTCCTCCAGGACATTCGTCGGCGGGACGATGTCCGAATCCTCGAGGTCACGCAGGTCAACCGGAACCTACTGCCCTACAAGATCGTGAAGCTGATGAAGGGCGAGGTCCTCTGAGCCGAAGCTCCTATCCGGCCTTGTGCCCTTCCCGTCTCCGTGGCGCTGCCGTTCCCTGTCGAGGAGGTCCTCGAGGGCCGTGCCCGGCTTCTCGTCCCTCGGATTCCGCGCAGGGGGGGACCTGGGACGAAGGGGCCGTGGCCTTTCTACAATCCGACGATGGTCGTCAGCCGCGACGTCAGCGCGCTGGCCCTGTTGAAGTGGCCGGTCCCGCTGCGCGTCGTGCTGGACGGACTCGCCGCGACGGGCGCGTGGGGGATCCGAATGGTGCTGGAGGCGGGCGTCGGCGAGATGCTGTTCAACGACCAACTGGCTTCGGCTTGCAATCTGGTTCGCGAAAACCTCCATCGCAATGGGATCGTCGCCAACGTCCGCTGTGCAAGATTCGGAGCCGTCCTCGACGATCGCCCGTTCGACTTCGTCGACATCGATCCATTCGGGCCTCCCGTCCGATTCCTCGAAGACGCCTTCCGCGTCCCGGCGGTGCCTGCAGGCCTCGGCGTCACGGCGACGGACACCGCGGTCCTGAGCGGCACATATCCTGACGCATGCCAGCGCCGATACGGAGCGCAATCCCTACGTTGCCCCCAGGGCCACGAAATCGGCCTTCGCCTCATGCTGGGCTTCTGCGCCCGTCTCGCCGCGCGCGCGGGGCACGCGGTCCGTCCGCTTCTCGCCTTCTCCGCGGAACACTTCTTGCGCGTGTTCCTGCTCGTGGAACCGCTCCGGCGGCCGCCTCCCCTGGGGCATGTGCAGTGGCTCGGTCCCGGGGTCTTCCTCCCGACGGAGGCGGAGGCCGAACGTTCCGTCGGGCCCCTATGGCTCGGACCCATTGTGGACGGGCCTTTCGTCCGCGGGTTAACGGCATCGGAATGGACGGGTCATGCCGCGGCCGTGCTCCTCGATCGGCTGCAACGGGAAGAGGGTATGCCGCCGTTCTTCTACACGACGGATGAACTTGCAGCGCACGAGCGATCTAACGCACCCCGCATGGAACGCCTCCTCGATGCCTTCCGCGAGTCGGGGTTCCGGGCCACTCGAACCCACTTCCACCCTCGCGGCTTCAAGACGGAAGCGCCAGCCAACGAGGTGGCGCGGGTCTTCCGCGAGGCGGCCGCTAGCGGGCCCACGGGTGGTTGAGGGCCTGCCAGCTGAAGCCGAAGGAGGCTTCGCTTTCCGTCGCGTAGTGGTAGAGGGCCGTCACGAGAATCCCGTGGACGACGGACCAGAGGACCGCGAGGATGAGCCAGTAGAAGACCGCCACCGCGAGCAGGTGGGGCGCCGCCGGGTCTAGGAGTCCCCAGAGGAGGGGGACCAAGCCGAGGAGCGCGAGGATGCCGAACACGATGCCCGTGCCCATGAGCCCGGCCTGGCGGGACCCCCAGATCTCATGGAGGAGTTCCCGGCTCCGATGGACACCGCGGACGGGGCCCGCGCCTTCGAGGGCCATCGCGGGGAGGACGAAGACCGTCGCGATCGCCCATGGGTATCCGAACATGCGGGTGACGGCGCGACCGGCGATCTCCCAGCGGAGGGAGAGGAGGCGGAGGACGACCCCGACCGTGGCAGCCGCGAGGGCCCATGGGAGGAGCCGGAGCAGACATGCGTTCGCGATCCGAATGCCCTCGGCAGCCATCGGCTTCTCCCCTCGGAGCCTGGCCTGGGTCGCGCCGACGATGGCCGTCATGAAGTAGACGGAGAGGATCCAGGTGATGAGGTACGCCGCGAAGATTTCGTAGTAGAGGAACGCGCTCGACGGCGATTGGGGCGGCGGTCCCAGGGCCCAGACGCTCAGGACCACGAGCATCCAGACGAACCCCATCGAGATGAGGGCGAGGAAGGGGAGGACGAGCAGGTTGGCGTCGTGGGCGAGGACCTTCAGGCTGATCCACGTGAAGTGGAGGCCGCGCCGGAGGTGATCCACGAGAGCCGCGCGACCCGACGGCTGGCGAGCACGCGCCCTCCAAGTACGACGTTCCGTCGAGTGCATCCGCGCGCGGAAGGACCCCTCGCGGAAATAAAGGTATGTCAACGCCGTACTTTCGCGCGGCGAGGACCGCCCCAGGCGATGGCACCTAGGCGAAGCCAGAGCCAGAAGGGCCGTGTTCGTTCCTGGAATCACGGTTTTCCAAGTCACCGGTCTAGGTTTGTCTCTGACGACGGCTCGAGGATCTGCACGGAGGTCCCCGCGATCGGCGTCGCCGCTGCGGTTCCAGAAAGGGATAGGAAGGCCGCCGCGAGGAGCGTGAGTGCGAGGAGCGCTCGAGCATCGCACGAGCATGTCCCTCGATGGCACGAAGAGGATCCGGCTCGATTCGTCGCGGGATGACTACTGCGGTCCGACGCCGGAGCCGAATGGATCGGGAGGAATCGACGGCTCACCCCTCCGCGCCAGGCGGTTCCCCGAGGCGCCGCTGTTCGACTTCGTATGTGGCGTTCACGATCCGGACGATTTCGGAGGCTTTCACGTCTCCGATTTTCGCGACCCGCTTGAGTTGATCCTCCGAGGCGGTGAAAACTGCTCGGACCGATCCGAAGTGAGCGAGCAAGTTCCGGGCCAGGGTCTGGCCCACGCTCGGTAGCCCTTCGACAAGGAACTGTTGACGTTGCGCGAGGGTCATTTCCTTCGGCTTGTGCCGCAGGCCGTATTCCGCGGCTTCCTTCCCCTGTCGTTTCCAGATCACACTCAATAGGATTGCGGTTTGATCCTTGTCCGCGGTCGTGAGAACCGGCACGCCCTCGGTGACCTCGAGGGCCGCGAGGGCCCCGAAGATCGCCTGGGGATGCCGGAACTCCGAGATTTCCGCGAGGTCCCCTTCGAGGATGAGGAGAGGTCGAGGGTAGGCCTCCCGCAAGCGGCGCACCTGCTCGAAGAGTCGTTTCCGAATCAGGGACGCAAAGAAATCGGACAGCGCCTTGCGCTCGATTCCGATCGGTCCGAGGACGTAGTCGCCAGGCGCGATCTTGCGGCGCTCCACATCGACGCCGAGTTTCTGCAACCGCTTGACGATGTCTTCGGGTTCGTTCGCGTCTACGACGAGGGGGGTCGACACGTTGCGGACCATCGGGCTGTCGGACCTAAACGTTCCGGTGTTCGCCAGCGGGGTCGATATCATCAGCATTAGGCTGAGAGGGTGTCGAACGACTTTTGTGCAAGCCGCCCATGCCGCGATCCGTGGGCCGCGGCAACACCGCACGGGTCCTCGCCGCCACGATGCTCGGCACGATTGACACGAACGCCCTCGTGCCCATCATCGCCCTCTACGCGTCCTCCCTCGGCGCCGACCTCGTCCAGGTCGGGATCATCGTCGGGCTCTATTCCGCGGTCCATGCGCCGGCGAACTTCGCCTTCGGTCGCCTCGCCGACCGATACGGCCGCAAGCTCCCGCTAGGCATCGGCCTCCTGTGGGACGCCCTGAGCGTTTTCCTGTATTCCCTGGCCAGCACTCCGCTGATGTTGGCGCTCGCCCGGGTGAGTCATGGCCTCGGCGGCGGCCTCGTGGGCCCGAGCACGATGACCCTCATGGCCGACTTGGCGACCCCCGGACGGAGGGGCCGCGGGATGGCCCTCTACGGCATCTCGATCGCCCTCGCGGTGGTCATCGGCTTCGGGATCTCCGGTCCCATCGTCAACCGACTCGGGTACGACCCCCTCTTCTATTTTCTGTCCGCGGGCCTCGTGATTGGGTTCCTCATTGCCCTCGGCCTCCGCGAGCCCGTGCGGGTTCGGGAGCGGCGCAGGCTTGACTGGAGGCGCCTAGGGCGTTACCTGAGGAGCGCGGAACCCGCCGCGGGGTACGCATCCATCTTTAGCCTGTACTTCATGCTCGGAGCCTTCGTGGCTCTCGTCCCACTCTGGCTGGAGGAGACCCTTGGCTATGGTGCCCTCGAGGTCGGACTGAGCTTCACGACCTTCGCCGTCCTCTCCTTGATCCTCCATTATCCCGCGGGGATCCTCGCGGACCGGTTCGGACCGAGCGCGCCCGCGCTCATCGGGATCGTCGCGACAGGCGCCGCAATGGCGGTGATCCCAGCGGCCCGGGGGATCACGGGCATCGTCCTCACGATGGCCCTCTTCGGGGTGGGCCACGGCTTCGTGTTCCCGTCCTCGTCGACGCTCGTGACGCGGAGCGCGGTCCCGGATCAGCGCGGTGTCGTGACGGGGCTGTTCTACTCGATCCTCGTCGCTGGCGTGGCGATCGGTGCTCCTACGATGGCGATTGTCGCGGCTCCCGCGAACTATGCGCTGGGCATCTGGGCGAGTTCATGGATCGCCCTCGCGGGCTTGGCGTTCGTGGCCCGTGCGCTGCGTGCCCCGGCGGCTGCCGCAAGCATGGCATCCTAGAGCTTCCGCTCGTCCGATGGGTTGCGCGGGAAAAGCACGGGACGATCACATGCAGCCTGTTTGACGGCTAAGCCGCCAACGCACCACCGACGGGTGCAAGTGTGGCTACCGCGGTTAGTGGCGGCGGGCTGAACGGGTCGCCCTTGCGAGCTTCCCGCGTACACCCCCGCTCTATCAACGTCGTCGATTACGACGGCGGTAAGATGCCTCGTCTTGAGGGCGGCTTCCGGCTTAGATGCTTTCAGCCGTTATCCGCATGGCGCGTGGCTGCCGGGCATTGCCTTGCCAGACAACCCGTACACTAGAGGCGCCGATCCCCCGTTCCTCTCGTACTGAAGGGACCTTCCCCTCAGGCATCAAAGCGCTTCCACCGAAAAGCAACAAACCTGTCTCACGACGGTCTGAACCCAGCTCACGATCCCTTTTAATGGGCGAACAACCCCACCCTTGGCAGCTCATGCACCACCAGGATAGGAAGAGCCGACGTCGAAGTAGC
>Ga0073934_10001799_pt1 | contig 48722 bp, 38 predicted proteins | sample LarsenN4metaG_FD_76834 | JGI IMG/M metagenome (GOLD analysis project Ga0073934, IMG submission 76834) | Hot spring sediment bacterial and archeal communities from British Columbia, Canada, to study Microbial Dark Matter (Phase II) - Larsen... ...
GGCGATCTTCCGCCTGCGCGAGCACACCGAGCGGCTGTTCAACAGCGCCAAGATCCTGCGCATGAAGATCCCCTTCACGATGCAGCAGGTGATGGACGCGCAGTGCGAGGTCGTGCGCGCCAACAAGCTCGAGAGCTGCTACCTGCGGCCGCTGACGTGGATCGGCGACCAGAAGCTCGGCGTCAGCCCCAAGGGCAACACCATCCACCTGATGATCGCCGCGTGGGCCTGGGGTGCCTACCTCGGCGAGGAGGGCCTGAAGCGCGGCATCCGCGTGAAGACCAGCAGCTACACCCGCCACCACGTCAACATCACGATGACGCAGGCCAAGGCGGTGAGCAACTACACCAACAGCATCCTCGCCAACATGGAGGCCACCGACGAGGGCTACGACGAGGCGATGCTGCTCGATGCCTCCGGCTTCGTCAGCGAGGGCGCGGGCGAGAACCTGTTCGTCATCAAGAACGGCACGGTCTACACGCCCGATCTTTCCGCCGGCGCGCTGAACGGCATCACGCGCAACACCATCTTCGCGATCTGCAAGGACCTCGGCCTGCCGCTGGTCGAGAAGCGCATCACGCGCGACGAGGTCTACATCTGCGACGAGGCGTTCTTCACCGGCACGGCGGCCGAGGTGACGCCGATCCGCGAGCTCGACCGCATCGAGCTGGGTAGCGGCAGCCGCGGCCCCATCACCGAGAAGATCCAGAGCGCCTTCTTCGACATCGTCAACGGCCGCAACCCGAAGTACGCGGAGTGGCTGACGCCGGTCTGAGCACCACCCCATGAGCACCAGCACCTCCCATGCCCCGGGGGCCGTCGTCGAGCTGGCCGCGGCCGACCTGATGGGCCCGGGCGTCACGCACTGCCCGAATGCGCGCATGCCCCTGTGGAGCAACCATCCCAAGGTCTTCGTCGACGTGGCGAAGACTGGCGAGGGACGTTGCCCCTACTGCGGCACCGTCTACCGGCTGAAGGCCGGCGAGAAGCTGCACGCGGCGCATTGAGCCCCGAGGTCGGACGGTTGCTCCGCCTGTACGGGCTGGCCTCGGTCGCCCTTGCGGCATGCGCCTGCGGCGGTGGCGCGGGTGACGCCGGATCCAGCCCGCCGCCGGCACCCGCGGCGCCGCCCGCCGTGCGGGACGTCGGCGCGGTGCCTGCGGCCGACCCGGGCAGCGGGTTGCCCGCCGCCTGGAAGAGCGGCGCCTTCATGCAGGTCTTCGTGCGCAGCTACCAGGACAGCGACGGCGACGGCATCGGCGACCTGCGCGGCCTGATCCGCCGTCTCGACTACCTGCAGGACCTCGGCGTCAGGGGCCTGTGGCTCATGCCCATCGGCCCCAGCCAGGACAAGGACCACGGCTACGCCGTCACCGACTACCGCGACGTCGAGCCGCAGTACGGCACGCTGGCCGACCTCGACGCGTTGCTGCGCGAAGCGCACGCGCGCGGCATCGGCGTCATCGTCGACTACGTCATCAACCACAGCGCGGCGCAGCACCCGCTGTTCGCGAACTCGCGCTCTTCGGCCGGCAACCCGTATCGAGGCTGGTACCTGTGGCAGGACACCCGGCCGGGCGGCTGGAACATCTACGGCAGCGATCCGTGGCGCAGCAACGGCGCCGTCGGCCAACCGGGAGCGGGCTGGTACTTCGCCGCCTTCTGGGACCAGATGCCCGACTTCAACCTGCGCAACACGGACGTGGTGGCCTGGCACCACGACAACCTGCGCTTCTGGCTCAACCGTGGCGTCGACGGCTTCCGCTTCGACGCCGTGGGGCACCTGGTCGAGAACGGATCGACGGCTTGGAACAACCAGCCGCAGAACGTACCGATCCTGCGCGACGCGCGCGCGCTGGTCGACGGCTACGCCAGGCGCTTCCTGGTCTGCGAAGGGCCCGATGCGCCGCTGACCTACGCCGACGCCTGCGGCAGCGCCTTCGCCTTCGGCCACCATGCGCGCATCCTGGACGCCGCGCGCGGCAACCCGACCGCCATCCGTGCGGTGGCCGACCACTTCGTCACCGCGCCGCTGGCGATGTCGACGATGCTGGCCAACCACGACAGCTTCGCCGGCCAGCGCGTGTTCGACCAGCTCGGCGGGAATCTCGCGCAGTACAAGCTGGCCGCCGCGACCACGCTGCTGATGCCCGGCACGCCGTTCATCTATTACGGCGAGGAAATCGGCCTGGCCGGCGCGCCCGGGCTCTCCGGCGACCCGAGGCTCCGCACGCCGATGAGCTGGACCGGCGATGCGCGCACCGCCGGCTTCACCAGCGGCACGCCCTATCGCCCGCTGGCGGGCAACGTGACGACGCACAACGTCGCGGCGCAGCAGGCCGACCCGAACTCGCTGCTGAACTTCTACAAGGCGATGCTGGCGCTGCGCAATGGCCTGGCGCCGATCGCGAGCGGCAGCTACGAGGGTGCGCGCGTCGAGGGCAGCGTCATGAGCTTCCAGCGCGCGCTCGGCGGGCAACGCGTGCTCGTGGTCATCAACTACGGCAACGCGGCGGCGTCGACGGCGGTGCCGCTGCTGCCGGCGGGTGCGACGTTGCAGAACCGCTTCCCGGCCGGCGCCGCCGATGTCGCCGTGGACGGCAGCGGCAGCGCGGTGGTCGCGGTGCCGGCGCAGGCGGTGCGGGTGTTCGAGTTGCGCTGAGGGTCGGCCGGCCGCGAGCCCATGGCGCGGCGACGCGCCCATCGCCGCCGCCGGTGGTCCGTCGCCGCGCTACAGCGCGTCGATGATCTCCTTGCGCTTGCGCTGGTACTCCTCCTCGGTAAGCAGGTTGGCGTCGCGAAGGCGCTTCAACGTGCGCAACCGGTTCTCCTGCTCCTCGAGGAATGCGGCGTCACGCACACGCGCCGGTGCGGACGCCGCGGCGCGCGGCGCCGCCGCCGATGACGGCACGGCCGCCGCAGCCGCCGCGGCCGGCGCCGCGCGCGGCGCCGAGGCCGCACCGGCCACGGGTTGCGGAGGCGTGGCCGTCGTTGCCGCCGCGGCCGACGGCGCCGAGATGGCGCGTGGCTGTGTGCCGCCCGCCGCCGGCGGCGCGCCCGCCTGGAGCGGCTGCACCGGCGCGCCGGCCAGCACGCCCAGCAGCCAGGGATCGGCCTTGGCCACCCCCTCCACGGCCGTGGCGGAGCCGGCCTGGCCGACCAGCACGCCCGCGCTCAACTGCGCGCGCTGCTGGCCGGTGCCCGGCGCCAGCAGGTCGACGATGGCGGTGGCAGGCGGCCTGTCGTTGCCGTAGCCCAGCGCCAGCGCAGGGCGGCCGCTTTCGGGCGCCGCCACGCCGAGGGCCAGGCGGTCGATCGGGGAAGCGGCGGCGGCGCTGCGCCCGAGGCCGGCGAGCAGATCCGACTCCACGGTGAGCTTTGCCGCGGTGACCAGCGCGATCAGCGAGGCGCTCGCCACCCGCCTGGCGTCGACGAAGCCCGCGGGCACCGTGAAGGTCACCAGGCGACCGCGCACGCGCACGTCGCGCGCGAAGAACACGGCATCGTCGACGACCTTGTCGAGCGCTGCGCCCGAGGGTGCGCCGGGCATCTCGGCCAGCGCGTCGCGCAGCTGCCTGCGCATCAGCTCGGCGCGGGGAGTGAGGACAATGGCCCGCTCCCAGGCGTGCGCCGGATCGACGCGCGCGCGGCGGCCCGGCAGCAGCGCCGTGTGACCCGAGCCCGGCACGCGGTCGAGGTCGAGATAGAGGTCGAAGTTGAAGGCGTAGAAGCCGCGCCTCGCGAAGAGCGAAAGGTCCTCGTTGCCGAGCAGCCCGGACTTCACCTGCGCCGGGTCGCGCACCGGGTTGCCCAGGGTGACCTCGAATCGAAGCCGGTCACCCTCGGCGAACACGCGAAGCCTGCGCAGGTCGAGGTCGCCCGGCTCGGCAACGGGCTCGCGCGGGTACGTGAGCGAGCCGTCGCCGACGTCGTCGGCCTCCGGGTCGGCGAGGTCGACGATCGGTGCCGGCTGCGCGTGGCTGGCCATCTGCGCCGCCAGCATCAGGAACAGGGCCGCGGCCAGGGAGCGGAGTTTCATGGTCATGCCTGCAGCGTGAGGCGGTCGAGCGTACTGCAAAGCCAGCGCCAAGAACGCCGAGGGCCCGACTCCGCAGCGGAGCGGGCCCTCGGGAGGGCTGGCCGGGCGGGCCGCAGCATGCCGGCCCGCCAGACAGCGTCAGAAGATCGCCTTCACGAACGCCTTCATCCGGTACTGCTTGATGCTCGACCGCGTGCCGGTCTCGCCCGGATCGCCGTCGCCGCTCACCCATTGCGAGAGCAGCCCGGTCTCGAACCCTGCGAGGTTGTAGGCCAGCCGGATGCCGGTGATGCTCTTCTCGTTGTCGACGTTCAGGCCCGGCGTGCGGATGTCGCGCGTGTAGCGGCCGTAGGACACGGCACCGTAGAGATCGCCGAAGAGCTGGTTGCCGGCCGTCAGCGTGTAGCCGCTGTCGCGCGTCTCGCGGTCGTCGGCGGCGCTGGCCAGCACGAACTTGTTCTTGTCCTGCACGCGCTTCAACTTGGCGCCCAGCTCGATGCCGCCCATCACCGGCACGACGTAGCCGATCTTGAACACGCCGATGTCGGTGCGGCGGTCGTTGCTGGCCGCGAAGTAGTTCGACAGCGCACCCGTGGGCGACAGGCCCTGCCAGTTGTAGTTGTAGCCGACGCGGGTCAGCTCCAGCGACATCGGGATCTTCGCGACCTCGTAGTTCACGAGCACGGTGTGGCCCTTCCAGCCCTGCACCGACTCGGCCGGCGCCTCGTCGAAGTCCATGAAGTCGTTGTCGACGAGACCGTTGGCGCCGGGTGCGAGGCCGCTGTCGCTGCGGCAGACGCCACCGCCACTGACGAAGCACTTGGCCGACGACGGCGCCTGCTGATAGTCCTTGGCCGCACCGCCGAGCCACAACGACTGGCCCCACCGGTGCCAGGCCGCCTCGGAGCCCTCGGTCAGCAGCACGTCGACCTCGCGGCGCGACGCGGTGTTGCTGTAGAAGCCGGCGCCGATGTCGAAGTACTGGTAGTTGACCGACAGGCCGGAGACCGGCAGCGAGGCGAACGCCGCATCGAGCTTGACGGCCCTGCCGCGCACGTCGGACTTCGGCGAGTTGATCCAGGGCTGGTCGAACAACGGCGCCTTGTAGGTCGAGCCGTAGAGCGCACCCTTCAGGTCGATGCCGGCCACGCTGCCTTCGGCCTTCAGCATCGCGACCTTGTTCCTCGCGAACGTGCGGCTGTCGCGCCCGTTGAGGTCGGTACCGTCCGGGTCGTCAAGGATGCGGTCGTTGAAGAACTGGTAGCTCGTGGCGAGCTTCACCGGCCCGAGCGTGCCCTTGACCTGGCCGATGTAGACGGCCTCGTTGAACTGCGTGTCGTCACTGCTGCAGCAGGCCGCGCCCTGGCCGTAGTTGCTCTGCAGGTAGTTGGGCAGCGACAGGCGCCCGAACTCCCAGCTCGACCCCCTCATCGGCAACGGCCCCTTGAAGTACAGGCCGTTGTAGTTGTCGCGGTCGATGTAGCGCACGGCGCCGACCGTGAACGGGTCGAACTGGCCCCAGTCGCTGCTGCCGATGAGCGCCTGATCGAGCCACTTGTAGCCCGGCGTCAGCAGTACGTAGGCGCCGCGCAGCTTCATGAACTTGCTCTGCGTCGGGCGCGCATTGCTGTCGGTGAAGCCCTCGTTGTTGGCGAAGCCGAAGTTCGTCCAGTACGAGGCGGAGCTGCGGCTCTGCAGGCGCACGCCTGCCTCCACCTGGCGCGAGATCGTGGCCTTGATGCGCAACTCGAACTCGGTCCACTGGCCCTGGTCGGAGCCGGTGGCGGTGTCGGCGCTGCTGTCGCTGGCACGGCGCTGGTCGCCGTCCAGGAACTTCATGTAGATGTTCGAGCCGCTGAAGTCGAGCTTCTGCGCCGCGGCGCCGCCGGCGGCCAGCGCCAGCATGGCCGCCGCGACGACGGGCTTGAAGGCATGGTGTCTCATCGTTCTCCTCGCTTTCTACGTTGGGGTGTGGATCACTTCTTGACCATCTTCAGCGTTGCCGACTTCGTGGCCTTGCCGTCGGCCGCGCAGGTATGCGCGAGCATCTCGGCCTGCCTGGCATCGGGGCCGTCGAGCACGTCCATCGTGTGCGGGTCGCAGTCGGCGTCGTTGCCGCCGCCGAACCGGTGCTGGCCCTCGTACTCGTTGACCTTGCGCGTCAGGAAGTCGGTGGCAGCCGGGAAGCCCTCGTTGGACTGCATCACCACCTGGTAGGACCAGCCGTCGACGTTGCCGTCGCCGCCGAGCTCGGAAAGCGGCACCGAGCCGGTGATGGTGCGGCCCCGGCCGCGCGTGATGTTGGGCACCACCACGTCCTTGGCCAGCGCGCCGAGCTTGGCGTCGGCCTCGCTCGTGACGCGCGCCTTCTTCTGCGGCGACAGCACGATCACCTTGTTCCACTCGTGCCCGGGCGCGAACTTCATGTTCAGGCCGGTCCAGGTGTCGGCATGGCCGCCCGGCGCTCCCGTCTTCACGAAGATGAAGATCATCTGCACCGCGAAGCCGCCGCCCATGCCCCACGGGTCCTCGAGGTTCGCGGCGACGTCGACCGAGAAGTCGACGTTGGCACCGCTCTTCGCGGCGCTGAACTTGACGATGTCGAACGACCCGCTCTTGTAGACGCCGTCGGTCGGGTAGGTGTAGTTGCCGGGGCCCTTGTCGTCGCCGCGCGGATCGGTGAACTCGACGGCGCCGGCGGCGGCGGCACCGAGGGCCAGCGCCGCGGCAACCGCCAGCGTTCGCAGGGTGGACCTGGGATGACTCATTGCATGCTCTCCTCTGGGTGGTCTTGGTGGGACGGAACGGGAAGCGCGGCGCGGGCCCGTCGGCCGGGTGCGCCTCACTTGACGCTGCCGGCCGTGAGGCCGGAAACAAGGTACTTCTGAAGGAACATGAACAGGATCACCACGGGCAGCGAGACGATCACCGACCCGGCGGCGAAGAACCCCCACTGCGAGCTGAACCCGCCGACGAAGAAGCGCAGGCCCACCGGGGCGGTGTAGTTCGACTCGCTCTCCATGAACACCGAGGCGAGGATGAACTCGTTCCACGCCGTCATGAACGAGAACAGCGCCGTGATGGCGATGGCCGGCTTGGCCAGCGGCAGGATGATGCGCAGGAAGATCGTCTGCGCGCTGGCGCCGTCGATGCGCGCGCTCTCCTCGATGTCGATGGGGATGGTGTCGAAGTACCCCTTCAGCATCCACACGCAGAACGGGATCGCGGTGGTCGCGTAGACGATGACGAGGCCGATGAAGTTGTTCCCCAGCCCGAGCCACTTCACGATGATGATGAACAGCGGGATGAGCATCAGCGTGCCCGGGAACATCTGCGACACGAGGAAGGCGAGCATCCCCTGGTCGCGCCCCGGGAAGCGGAAGCGGCTGAAGGCGTAGGCCGCGGTGCAGGCGAGGAACACCCCCAGCAGCGTGGTCAGGCTGGAGACGATGACGCTGTTGAGGAGCCAGCGCCCGAACGGCTGCTCGGTCATCACCTCGATGAAGTTGCGCAGCGAGACGTGCGCAGGCCACGGTACGATGCCGCGCGCGCGCTCGAGCACGGTGGGATCCTTCGGCAGGTCCACGAGGCCGACGCTCTGCTGCCCGGAGAACGCGAGCGCCAGCACCCAGAGCACGGGGTACACCGTCAGCAGCGTGAAGCCGATCAGCGCGGCGTGCAGCCACAGCGGGTTCTTCGGCCTGCCGAGCGCCATCGATCGTGCTCCTCAGTAGCTTTCCGTGGCGCGCGTGATGCGGGTCTGGAAGTACCCGTACACGAGCAGGATCACGAAGATCACGGTGGAGTAGGCCGCAGCGTAGGCATATTGGTATTGCTCGAACGCAATCTTGTACGCCTTGGTGATCAGGATCTCGTTGGCACCACCGGGTTCGCCGCCCGAGACGAGGAAGATGATGTTGAACATGTTGAAGGTCCACACCACCGAGATCACGATGGCCGGCACGAGCGTGGGACGCAGCAGCGGCAGCGTGATGCGCCTGAACTGCTGCCATCGCGTGGCGCCTTCGACGTCGGCCGCCTCGTACATGTCCTTCGGGATCGACTGCAGCGCGCCGAGGATGACCACCATCATGAACGGGAAGCTGAGCCACCCGTTGGTGACGAGGCCGGTCATGAACGAGCTGACGACGCCGTCGAACCAGCGCACCGGCTCGAAGCCGAACATCTGCAGCGCCTGGTTGATGACGCCGAACTGCGGGTGGAACATGCCGCGCCAGACGAGCGCGGTGATGTAGTTCGGGATCGCCCACGGCAGGATCAGCAGCACGCGGTAGATCGTCTTGCCCTTGAAGCCCTCGGTGTTCAGCGCCAGCGCGAGCAGGAAGCCGAAGGTCACGCCGACGGTGACGTTGGTGACGGTCCAGATCACCGTCACCATCAGGGTCCAGTAGAAGTTCTGGTAGTTGACCACCGTGCCCTCGGCGGTGGTCTTGACGATGTCGAAGTCGCCGAGGATGTTGAAGAAGTTCGCCAGGCCGATGAAGCGCTCGCGGAACGGCAGGTTCTCGTTGAACAGCGTCGTGTCGGTGAACGCGAGCGCGATGCCGTAGAAGAACGGGAAGAACACCAGCACCAGCATGCCGAGCATGGCCGGCGCCACGTAGGCGTAGGCGACGCGATGCTCCTTCATCGCCCGCGCCGCGCGCGCCGCGTAGCCCTGGACGAACAACAGGAGCGCGGCGACGCCGAGCACGTCGATCGCCCAGAAGCTCTTCTTCAGGAATGCCGCGTGCGAGGCGGCAGCGACGTTGGCCTTCGGGAGCGGACTGCCGTCGATGTCGACGAGGCCGCGCGGACGGCCGTAGCTGTCGGTGTCCCAGGGGCTGCCGGCCCCGGCCGCGGGCGGCACCGGCGCCGGCGCGCCGGTGCGGGCGAGCGTGGCCGCGGCCGCGGCCTGCAGCCTGGCGACGGCCGCGTCGCTCGTGGCGGTCGCCTCGGCCATGCGGTCGAGCTGCTGCTGCTGGAAGAGTGCCGCGCCGGCGACCAGCAGCGCCACCGCGATGCCGCGAGGCAGGTCGAAGCGTCGCCCGGCCTGGATGTGCAGGAAGGCGCCGACCGCCAGGCCTGCGGCCACCAGGGCCAGCGCCATCGCCCAGCCGCCGCCGGGACTCGCCGATTCGCCGCCGGCCCGCACGCGGGCCTGCACCATGCCCTCGACCCGGCCCTCGACGACGACCGGCACGCTCACCGTCATCGCGCCCTCGCGGCCGCTGCCTTCGACGCGCAGCGTCTTCTTGCGCGTCGTGCCCTCGGCGACGTTGGTCTCGGCGGCGGCCCGCAACTCGTTGGCGAGGTCGAACAGCGGCTTCTCCTCGCGCCTGAGCGGACGCGGCGCCTCGTCGGCCGCCAGGGTCGAGGCTTGCAGCTCGCGCCCGACGACCACGCGCGCCGACTCGAGCGCCGGATGCTCGGCTTTCCACTTTGCCAGCCGCTGGCCCGTGGCGGCTTCATCGGCGCCGGCGAGAGAGGCCGAGATCGCGTTGGCCAGCAGCACGGCCTCGCGCTGGCGCTGCTCGACGGCCAGGTCGCCGGCCACGCCGCCGGCCAGCCAGCCGCTGGCCACCACGACGAAGCCCAGCGCGACACCGAGGCCGAGCGAGGCCGTGCGCTTGAGCCAGTCCATGGTCGCGTGGAAGATCGAATCGGCCCGCGGCTACCGGGAAGGACGCCGTGCCGCCGTCACTTGCCCTTGCGCAGCGCCGCGACGCTGTCCTTGATGGCGCCGTCGGCCTCCTTCAGCGCCGCTTCGACCGTGGCGTTGCCCTTCACGATCTTGTTCATCGCCGTCGTCACCGGCGACCACACCATCGTCATCTCGGGCCGGTTGGGCATCGGCTCGGCGTTGTCCAGCTGGGCGCGGAAGGCCTGCAGCATCGGGTCGGCCTTGACCTGCGGGTTGTCGTAGACGGCCTTGTGCGTGTGCAGCTGGCGGCCCTCGAGCGCCAGCACGAGGCCGGCCTCGGCGCTGGCCAGGTACTTCACCAGCTCGTAGGCCACTTCCTTGTTGGCGGAACTCGCGGCGATGTAGGCGCCCTCGATCGTCATCCACGGCCGCATCGGCTTCTTCGCCGCGTCGATCATCGGCAGCGGCGCGTAGCCGACGTTGATCTTCTTGTCGATGTCGCCGACGAACCAGGGCCCGTTGATGACCATCGCCGCCTTGCCCTCGTTGAACATCGACGCGATCAGCGCCTCGCTCGGCTCGGTGGGCAGGATGGCGTCCTTCTTGTACCAGGCCATCATCTGGTTCAGCGAGGCCACCGTGGCCGGGCTGTTCAGCGTGACCTTGCCGTCCTTGTCGAAGACGGCGCCGCCGAAGGCGTTCATCAGCGCCGAGTGGAAGTAGAAGTTCGTGTACCAGTAGGCCAGCCCGTAGCGGCCGCTGGCCGCGTTGGTCAGCGACTTGGCCAGCTTCACCAGCTCGTCGCCGGTCTTCGGCGGCGTCTTGACGAGGTCCTTGTTGTAGATGAGCGTGGGCATCTTGAAGTTGATCGGCAGCCCGTAGACCCCGCCCTTGTAGGTCATCGCCGTCATCATCCCGGGCAGCAGGCTGTCGCGCGTGGCCTTGTCGACGAAGAAGTCGATCGGCTCGACGGTCTTGCCGGCCTCGATCCAGCCACCCAGGCGGTCTTGCGCGTAGATGAAGACGTCGGGGCCCTTGCCGCGCGGCACCGCGGCGCTGATCTTGTCGGCGTAGGCATCGAACGGAATCGCCAGCGTCGAGACCTTGAAGCCCTTCGCCTGCGGCGACTTGGCGAAGTTCTCGACCACCTTCTCGAAGGCGGCCTTCTCGGCGGCGCGGTAGGCGTGCCAGATGACGATTTCCTTCGCGGCGCCCTGCGCGAGGGCGGCGCCCGAGAAGGCGGCGGCGGCCGCCGCGCCGGCGGCAACCAGGGTGCGGCGGCGGAGGGGAAGCAGGTCGAGCATGGCGGTTCCTTGGGCAGAGGGTCGCGGTGTGCGGGAAGCAGGTGGCAAGGCGGGCAGGGTGCGCGAGAGGCTCGTCTACGCGGCGCTCACAGGCCGAGCCTCTTCTCGGTCTTGGGGTCGAACAGGTGCATCGCGTCGGTGCGCACCTTCAGCGTGATGTTCTCGCCCGGCGCCGGCAGGGCCTGGTGGCTGCGCAGCCGGCCCGAGACGGTCTGGCCCTGCACGTCGAAGTGCACGATGACCTCGTGCCCGAGCGGCTCGAGGATCTCGATCGTGCCGGTGATGCTGGTCTCGCTGGCCCAGTCGATCTCGTGCTCGGCGCCGATGTGCTCCGGGCGGATGCCGAGCACCACGTCGCGGCCCTTGTGCAGCTGTGCGGCGTCGCGGAACGGCGCCGACACCGGGATGCGGATGCCGTAGAACAGCACGTCGTGGCCGTCGTCGCTGAGCTTGGCCTTCAGCAGGTTCATCTTCGGCGTGCCCATGAAGCCCGCGGTGAAGAGGTTGGCCGGCGTGTCGTAGATCTCCATCGGCGTGCCGACCTGCGTCAGGTTGCTCACCGCGGGGTCGTTGCCGCACGGGCGCAGCACGCAGATGCGGTGGCCCATCGTCATCGCCTCGACTTGGTCGTGCGTGACGTAGACGGTGGTGGTCTTCAGCCGCCGCTGCAGCTTGGCCAGCTCGGCGCGCATGTGCACGCGCAGCTCGGCGTCGAGGTTGGACAGCGGCTCGTCGAACAGGAACACCGACGGGCTGCGCACGATGGCGCGGCCGAGCGCCACGCGCTGGCGCTGGCCGCCGGACAGCGCCTTGGGCTTGCGGTCCATGAAGGCATTGAGGCCGAGCGTGTCGGCCGCCACCTGCACGCGCTTCCGGATCTCCTCTTCCGGGATCCTGCGGATCTGCAGGCCGAAGGCGATGTTGTCGTACACCGTCATGTGCGGGTACAGCGCGTAGCTCTGGAACACCATTGCGATGTCGCGGTCCTTCGGCAGCACGTCGTTGACGACGCGGTCACCGATGTAGAGCTTGCCGCTGGTCACCGTCTCGAGGCCGGCGATCATGCGCAGCACGGTGCTCTTGCCGCAGCCCGACGGACCGACGAAGACCATGAACTCGCCATCCTTCACGTCGAACGTGAGGTCGCGGATGACGGTGACGTCCTCGGTGTACTTCTTGCCGATGTGGTCGAGGGTGATGGAGGCCATCGGTCGCTGCCCTTCGGTCCTCAGGGATGGGCCGGCACGAGGATGCGCACCGACTTCGGGGCCAGTTCGGCCGTCAGGCGGCCTGCGGCCACCCGGGCCGGCGCGGCGGCCGTGGCGAGCCGGTCGCGCACGGCGCGCAGGTCCCAGGCGGCGGGCAGCGCGACGTCGACGGTGGCCGCCTTGTCCTCCCGGTTGGCCAGCACGATCACCGTGTCGGCGCTGCCGCCTTCGCGCGCCTCGGTGCGGCGGGCGAAGGCGAGCACGCTGTCGGCCGGCTGCGTGAGCATCGTGTAGCCGCCGCGGCGCAGCGCCGGGTGCGCCAGGCGGATGCGGATCAGCTGCTGGTAGAAGCCCCGCAGCGCCTCGTCGCGCGGCACGCCCTTGCCGGGCCGCACGTCACGATCGCCCCAGGGCATGTCGTTGCGATTGAAGGGCCAGTCGTGCCCGCCGCGCGCGACCTCTTCGCCGTAGTAGATGACCGGCATGCCGAGCGAGGTCATCTGCAGCGCCGCGCAGAGGCGGAACCGCTCGCGATCGCCCTGCAGGTTGCCGAGCATCATCGGCTCGTCGTGGCTCGACAGATAGTGCGCGAGCACGTAGCCCGGCCGCACCCGGTGGCGGTTGCGCAGGTAGGCGGCGTAGGCCACCGTGCGGCCGCGGCCCGTGACCCAGCCCTCGCAGCTGCCCTTGAAGCTGAAGTCGAAGCCGCTGTCGACCTCGTCGCGGGCGAAGACGGGATCGAGCACCTCGGCGCTGCCGCCCCAAAGCTCGGCCAGCAGGAAGAAGCCGCCACCGATCTCGGCCCGCGTGCGGCGCCGGTGCTCGGCCCAGACCTCGCTGCTCACGTGCTTGTAGGTGTCGATGCGGAAGCCGTCCAGGCCGGTGCGGCGGGCCAGCCCGATGTTCGCGTCGACGACGTGCTGCCGCACCTCGGGCACCTCGGTGCGGAAGTCGGGCAGCCCGCCGACGGCGCAGCGCACGGGGTCGACCTCGCAGTTGCCTTCGCCCAGCCGCAGCCACGGCTCGCCGCTCGCGGTGCGGCGCTCCGTGTACGCACTGGTGTAGCCGGCGTGGTTGACGACCACGTCGAGCAGCACCTTGATGCCGCGCCGATGCGCCTCTTCGACGAGGCGCTTCAGGTCGGCTTCGCTGCCGAAGCGAGGCTCGATCTGCGTGAAGTCGTGGATCCAGTAGCCGTGGAAGGGCTCGTGCACGAAGCCGGCCGTGCCCGGCGCCTGCGCCGGCATCCCTCGCGCCTGCTGCAGCTGCACGGGGTTGATCCACAACGCCGTGACGCCGAGATCCTGCAGCTCGCCCAGCTGCGCCGTCAGCCCCTTGAGGTCGCCGCCGTGCCACCCGCCGGGGTTGCGCGGGTCCACGCCGCGGTTGTTGCCGGGGTCGCCGTCGGCGAAGCGGTCGAGCAGAACGAAGTAGAGCACCTCGTCGGCCCAGGTGCGGTCGGCCAGCGGCCGCGGCGCCGCGAGCGTCGGCGCGTCGCCGCCGGCCGCGGGTGCCGACGACGGGGCCTGCACGGCGCAGGCGACGAGCATCGCGAACACGCCGAGCACGCCCCACGCGGCAGCGGCGCGCAGCGGCCGGCGCCGCTGGCGGGGAGTGCGCCCCCCTGCACGTTCGCCTGAGCACGCTTGTGCCCCATCCCGCTCGAACATTGCCCACCCCCGGCCGCCGACAGCGGGACCGACCCTGGACCGGGGCACCCACCTGCGCGCAGCAAGTCTTGCGATTGCATCGTGCGCCGGATTTGAGGCAACTCAATTGGGGGCTTGTGCTGATTCCTTGTGTCGTCGGCGCAACGGTGCGGTAGCCCGGCGAGCACGTCGACGCGGCGCGGGCAGCTGGCGCCGCGATGGTGCGATGCCGGTCGGCGACCCGGGAAAGAAGCGTCCGGAAAGGGAAAGCCGGAAAAAGAGAAGGGGCAGGACATCCGTCCTGCCCCTTCGTCGCGGAAACCCGCGGATTACTTCGACGCGGCCGCAGCGGGCTTGGCAGCGGCGGGCTTGCTGGCGGCCGGCTTGGCGGCGGCCGGCTTCGCAGGCTTGTCGGCCGGCTTGGCGGCGGCGGCCGGCTTGGCATCGCTGGCCTTGCCGCCCGGGGCGGCGGCGGCGTGCGAGGCGGCCTGGGCGGAGAAGGTGGCGGCGGCGAAGGCGGTGGCGACGAGCGCGGCGAAAATCTTGCTCATGGGAAGGGTTCTCTTTCGAAGGATTGGGGAAAACGAGATGCCCGGATGAGCGATCTCGTTGATCTGACAAGTCGGGCGTCCGCCCGACCCGACCCTTAACGCCCGCGGTCCGGGGCCGTTGACACGGCACCCGCGCCGCCCGGGCGCACCGGGCCCCGGGGCCGATCCTCCGGGGGACGAGACCGTAGCATTCGCGGCCATGCCCTGGTTTCCACTTGTGACGGCGCAGGGTCGGGAGGGCGGCGGGCGTCGCGCCGCCGCCGCCCAGGTTCTCTGCCGCTCCGGCTCGGGTGGTGGCGGCCCGCCGATCGCGCATCTCTCGAATCTCAAGCGCCTCGCCTCGGGCCCTCGGCGCGCCCGCGCCGGGTGCCCGTCGGCGATGCCAGGCCGGAGGGCCTGCACCCGGGCCATCGCATCGATCCTCGCGGCCGGGCTCCTCGCCGCCAGTGCCTTCGCGCAGCCCCGCACGCCGGCCTCCGATGCCGAGGTGCTGGCCCGCGTGCCGCCACGGGCCAAGGACCCCGCCGCGCGCGAACTGGCCGCGCTGCGCGCCGCGTGGCGCCGCGAGCCGGCCGATGCGGCCGCGGCCAGCGCGCTGGCTCGCCACTGCATCGGCCTCTTCTCGACCGACGGCGACCCGCGGCATCTCGGCTGCGCGCAGGCGGCGCTCGGGCACTGGTGGGCGCAGCGCGATGCGCCACCCGATGTCCGCACGCTGCGCGCCGTGGTGCTGCAGTTCAGCCACCGCTTCGATGCCGCGCTGGCCGATCTCGACGCCGTGCATGTCGCGGACCCGCAGTCCCACGAGGCGTGGCTGTGGCGTGCCGCGATCCTGTTGGTGCAGGCCCGCTACGCGGACGCGCGGCAGGCGTGCGAGAAGGCGGCCCCGCTGACGACGCCGCTGGCGGCGGGCGGCTGCCTGGCGCAGGTCGACGCGGCCACGGGCGCCGCCCCGGCGGCCGCGACGGCCCTGCGCGACGCGCTGGCCCGTCTCCGCGACGCGGGCCGGTCGACCGTGGCCGAGCGCGTCTGGGTGCTCACGCGGCTGGCCGAGATCGAGGAGCGGCTCGGGCGCGCCGAGGCGGCCGAGGCCGCGTACCGCGAAGCGCTGGCCCTCGAGGCGCGCGACTTCTACCTTCTCGCGGCCTACGCGGACTTCCTGCTCGACCAGGGGCGACCGGCGGAGGTGAAGGTCCTGCTGGCGGGTCGCGAACGCGTCGACGTGCTGCTGCTGCGCCTGGCCATCGCGGCCCACCGGCTGCGCGACCCGGCCGCTGCGCAGCATCAGCGCGAGCTGGCCGCGCGCTTCGACGCCGCCCGCCGCCTCGGCGACGCGCTGCACGAGAAGGAGGAGGCGCGCTTCCTGCTGGAGATCGCCGGCGACACCGGTCGCGCCCTCGAGCTGGCGCGCCACAACTTCACCGTGCAGCGCGAGCCGGCCGATGCGCGCGTGCTGCTGGAGGCGGCGCTGGCCGCGCGCGACAAGGCCGCGGCCAAGCCCGCGCTGGAGTGGCTGGCCGCCTCGCGCATCGAGGCGCCCCGGCTGCATGACCTCGCCGACCGGCTGCGGCGCCTGCCGTGAGGCCGAGCGCCGTGCGGCTCACGCGGCCCGTCGACGCCACGGATGCCATGAACACCCTTCACGCCGAGCGGGTCGCGCCCGCCATGCGCCCGAGGCACTGCGCGGGGTGGTGGTTTCCCGGCTGCATCGGCGCGACTTCGGCGATGCAGGCCGCCATGCGCCGTGTGTGCCGCAGCCCGATCCGGCTGCTCCTGCTGCTCGCGATGCTGCTGCTCCAGCCGGTCCCGGCGACGGCGCACACGACCTCCGAGGCCTACCTGACGCTGGCGACGCAGGAGAGCCGCACGGCCATCCGCGCCCGTCTCGACATCGCGCTGCGGGACCTGGACGAGGCGCTGGTGCTCGACCTCGACGGCAACGGCGAGCTCACCTGGGGCGAGCTGCGCCAGGGCCGGGCCGCCATCGCCGCCTATGCCGCGGCGCGCGTGGTCGTCGCCGGCGACGGCGGGCGCTGCGCCCCGACCGTCGGCAACCTGCGTGTCGTCGACCACGCCGGCGACAACTACGCCGTGCTCGACATCGACTTCGAGTGTGGCGCGCCGATGCGCGAGCTGAGCCTCGACTACCGGCTCCTGGCCGACGTCAACCCGATGCACCGCGGGCTGCTGAAGATCGAGGCGGGAGCGCTCGCGCACAGCGCCGTGCTCGACCCGGGCGCGGGCACGCCGCAGCGATTCACCCTCGCCGAGGCCAGCGCCTGGCGCACGCTGGCCACCTACGTCGGGCAGGGCGTCTGGCACATCTGGATCGGCATCGACCACATCCTGTTCCTCGTGGCGCTGCTGCTGCCCACGGTGCTGTGGCGCGAGTCGGGGCGGTGGGTGGCCGCGCAGGCCTTCGGGCCCGTCTTCTGGGACGTGCTGAAGGTCGTCACCGGGTTCACCGCGGCCCACTCGATCACGCTCACCCTCGCCACGCTGGGCTGGGTGAGCCTGCCTTCGCGGCCGGTGGAGTCGGTGATCGCCGCGTCGGTGGCGCTGGCGGCGGCCAACAACCTGCGGCCGGTGGTCGGCGGGCGGCGCTGGGTGGTGGCCTTCGGCTTCGGGCTCGTGCACGGCTTCGGCTTCGCCGGCGCGCTGGCCGAGCTCGGGCTGCCGCCGGGCGCCATGGCGTTGTCGCTGCTCGGCTTCAATCTCGGCGTCGAGCTCGGGCAGCTGGCCATCGTCGCGCTCTTCCTGCCGCTGGCCTTCGCGCTGCGCGGCACGCGCTTCTATCGTCGGGCGGTGCTCGTCGGTGGCTCGGCCTGCATCGTCGTGCTGGCGCTCTGGTGGTTCGTCGAACGGGCGTTCGGCATCGAAGGGCTGTTCGGCTGAGCCATGCCCGGGGCGTTCGCCGGCGCGCGGTCGGGCGCGAGGGCGGGCGCGCGGTCGTTCGTGCTGCGGGGCGCATCGGCCGGTGGCTCGTGCCGCGGCGGCGACGCCGGATCGGCCGCCCCGGCCGAGAACGCGTGCGTGACGAAGCGGCTGTCCCAATGGCCGATGCGCCCCGGCACCGGCCGCAGGTCGGTGGCGCGCAGCAGCCAGCGGCCGGCCCATGGCAGCGGCACGCTGGCTCGGCCCTCGGCGTCGGTGCGTCGCCACAGGCCGAAGCGGCTCGCGTCGCTGCGCAGCTCGACGGCCTGCCCGGCGAGCGGACGGCCATTGCGCAGCACACGGAAGCGCAGTGTCTGGCCGGCGCGCAGGCGGCCGACGCCTTCGATCTCGATGTCCAGCGCCATCGGGCCTGCCGACGCCATGCCGGCACCGGCCGCGTCGCCGGGCCCGTGCGCCGCGGCGGACCCGGCGGTGCGGCCGGCGCCCGGCGCAGGCGGCGGGGGCAGCGGCAGCGAGATGCGCGCGTGTTTGGTGTAGCGCTCCTGCCAGGCGATGCCCTGGCGCTGCGCTTCGGCCCAGGTTGCCTGCACGTCCGCGGGCGCCGCGATCTCGCGCAGGTAGGTCGGCACGAGTTCGTCCGGGAGCTCGACCTCGAAGGCCTCCGTCTGCACCCAGCAGGTGGCCGCGGCCTCGCCGGGGCGAACGTCGGCGTGCAGGCGCAGGGACGAGGGGGTCTGCTCGCCGCTGCGCAGGGGCACGCGCCGGCCGCCCGCCGTGAGGCAGCCCCGGCTCACCAGCGAAGCCGCGGCGACGGGTGTCTCCGCCTCCGGGAACAACGCGCCGGTCGTCAGCGCCAGCGAGATGCGGCCCTTGGAGCCGGCGACGTTCGAGAGGGCCGGGGTCTCGAGCCAGGTGTCGTGCGCGCCGGCGCCGGCCGGCAGCAGCGCGAGCAGGCAGGCCGAGAACAGAGCGACCGCACCGGCCGGGCGCGCTACGGTCCAACGGGCCCGCAGCAGGGGCTCCCGCACCTGCTGCCGCACCAGCGCCCGCATCGGATGACGCCACCTTTGATGAGCCGTCGACATGGGAGTCCTCCAGGCTTGGCCGCCACGGGTCGACAGGCGACCGCGCCCGGGAGGGCGCCGGCGGGCAGTGGCTGTACGCGCGCCGAGTGACGGCGGATGAGGCAGCGTGCGCGTGCGGCGCGTGCGGCGTGTGCAGCGAGTGCAGCGTGCAGCGTGCAGCGTTCGGCGCGCTACGTCGCGCGGCCGCTCAAGGCCGGTGGCGCTGTCGCAGCGCCGTCGCGGCGCCCGTGAGCGCCACTCGCGTGTCGGTGATCAGCCAGGTCGGGATCGTCCGCAGGTAGGTGTCGAACCGTCCCTTGGTCTCGAACCGTTCGCGGAAGCGCGACTGCAGGAACAGCTCGCCGAGCCGCGGCAGGATGCCGCCGCCGAGGTAGACGCCGCCACGCGCGCCGAGGGTCAGCGCGACGTTGCCGGCGAAGCTGCCGAGCAGCGCGCAGAAGTGCTCCAGCGTCTCGCGGCACAACGGGTCGGCGCCCGCCTCGCCGGCGCGCGCCGTGCCGGCCGCGACGATGTCTTCGGTGCGCATCGGCGGCGTCGCCGTGTCCGGACCGAGACGCACCTCCACGACGGCCCGGTGCAGGTCGGGCAGCCCGATGCCCGACAGCACGCGCTCGGCCGACACGTGCGCGTGGCGCCGCCGTACCGCGCTCAGCAGCGCCCACTCCAGCTCGTCGGCCGCCGCCAGCGTGGCGTGCCCGCCCTCGCCCGGAATGGCCATCCAATGCGGATCGGACGCCGTGTTGCCGTCGGACGGCGGGCACCGTGCCAGCCCGGCGACGCCGAGGCCGGTGCCCGGGCCGATGACCGCCCGCACCGCTCCGGCGACCGCGGCTTGTGTCGGACCCGCGCCGACAGGGCGCAGCTGCGCCGCATCCAGGCTCGGCAGCGAGAGGGCCAGCGCCTCGAAGTCGTTGAGCAGCAGGAAGGTGCGCAGGCCGAGGGACTCCTGCAGCGCCTGGCGCGAGAAGCGCCAGCCGGCGTTCGTGAGCGCGACCTCGTCGCCGACGATGGCGGTCGCCACCGCCCAGGCGGCCGACCCCGGAGCGCGGTAGCGCGGGCCGAGCGTGCCTGCCAGCCCGGCCAGGTACTCGCGCGCGGCGGCCAGCGGACCTTCCCGCGCCGCCACGGCCAGCGTCTGCGGATGCTCGATGCCGCCGCCGGCACGCTCGACCCAGGCGAAGCGTGCATTCGTGCCGCCGATGTCGGCCAGCAGCCAGGGGTAGGGGGCGGCCTCGGCGGCGGGGGCGGCGGTCGAACTCGGCCCGTTCATGCGGCCCGATGGTAGGCGCGTGAAGGATGCGCGTCATCGCGCGATGCCGCCGGGTGCGCGGCCAGGCGGCCTCAGTAGAATCCCGGCCCTGCCCGAGGAGCGTTGCAACGTTCCGCCAGCCCCGGCCCGGGGCGCGGTCCGCCAGGCTCGGGGCGCCGTGCACCGCCGCGCCACAGCGCGCGAGCCGCGCGGTCGGCAACGGCGCTCGTACCCTCCGAGGTGAACGAGCCCTGCCATGACTCCCGTCGCGACCGCCGTCGATACCCTTCAGGCCCGTGCCGGCGTCGCGACGCCGGCACCTCCGGTGACGCCCGTGCCGCCGCCGATGCGCCTGTCCGGCCTCGAACCCGTCGTCATCGGCGAGGGCCACCTCTTCGTCAACATCGGCGAGCGCACCAATGTCACCGGCAGCCGCGCCTTCGCGAAGATGATCCTCGAGGGCCGCTTCGAGGACGCGCTGGCGGTGGCGCGCCAGCAGGTCGAGAACGGCGCCCAGATCATCGACGTCAACATGGACGAGGCGATGCTCGACAGCGCCGCCGCGATGGAGCGCTTCCTGAAGCTCGTCGCCGGCGAGCCCGAGATCGCGCGCGTGCCGATCATGATCGACTCGTCGAAGTGGTCGGTCATCGAGGCCGGCCTCAAGTGCATCCAGGGCAAGGGCATCGTCAACTCGATCTCGCTCAAGGAGGGCGAAGCCGAGTTCCGGCGCCAGGCCGGCCTCGTGCGCCGCTACGGCGCGGCCGCCGTGGTGATGGCCTTCGACGAGCAGGGCCAGGCCGACACCTTCCAGCGCAAGACCGAGATCTGCGCGCGCGCCTACCGCATCCTCGTCGAGGAGGTCGGTTTCCCGCCCGAGGACATCATCTTCGACCCCAACATCTTCGCGATCGCCACCGGCATCGAGGAGCACAACAACTACGCGGTCGACTTCATCGAGGCGACGCGCTGGATCAAGCAGCACCTGCCGGGTGCCAAGGTCAGCGGCGGCGTCAGCAACGTGAGCTTCAGCTTCCGCGGCAACGACCCGGTGCGCGAGGCGATCCACACCGTGTTCCTCTACCACGCCATCAAGGCGGGGCTGGACATGGGCATCGTCAACGCCGGCATGATCGGCGTCTACGACGACCTCGAGCCCACGCTGCGCGAGCGGGTCGAGGACGTGGTGCTGAACCGCCGGCCCGACGCCGGCGAGCGCCTCGTGGAGATCGCCGAGACGGCCAAGGGGGCGGCCAAGGACGAGAGCGCCAAGCTCGCGTGGCGAGCCGCGGGCGTCGAGGAGCGCCTGAGCCACGCGCTGGTGCACGGCATCACCGAGTTCATCACGCAGGACACCGAGGAGGCCTGGCGCGCCATCGAGGCCAGGGGCGGCCGGCCGCTGCACGTGATCGAAGGCCCGCTGATGGCCGGCATGAACGTCGTCGGCGACCTCTTCGGCGCCGGCAAGATGTTCCTGCCGCAGGTGGTGAAGAGCGCGCGCGTGATGAAGCAGGCGGTGGCGCACCTGCTGCCCTACATCGAGGCCGAGAAGCAGGCGCTCGCCGCCGCCGGCGGCGACGTCAAGCCCAAGGGCAGGATCGTCATCGCCACCGTGAAGGGCGACGTGCACGACATCGGCAAGAACATCGTCACCGTCGTGCTCCAGTGCAACAACTTCGAGGTCATCAACATGGGCGTGATGGTTCCCGCCCAGGACATCCTCGAGAAGGCGCGCGTCGAGGGCGCCGACATCATCGGCCTGTCGGGCCTCATCACGCCGAGCCTGGAGGAGATGCAGCACGTCGCCGCCGAGATGCAGCGCGACGAGTGGTTCCGCGCCCGCGGCACGCCGCTGCTCATCGGCGGCGCCACGACGAGCCGCGTGCACACGGCGGTGAAGATCGCGCCGCACTACGGGGGCCCGGTGATCTACGTGCCCGACGCGTCGCGCAGCGTCGGCGTGTGCACCGACCTGCTCAGCGACACGCGCGCGGCCGCGTTCCTCGCGGAGCTGAGGGCCGACTACGAAAAGGTGCGTGCGTTGCACGCCGGCCGCAAGCAGACGCCGCTCGTCACGCTGGCGGAGGCGCGCGCCAACAAGCACGCCATCGACTGGACCGCCGAGGCGCCCGCGAAGCCCCGCTTCATCGGCCGCCGCGTGCTGCGCAACCAGGACCTCGGCGAGCTCGCTCGCTACATCGACTGGGGCCCGTTCTTCCAGACCTGGGACCTCGCCGGCGCCTACCCGGCCATCCTCGACGACGAGGTCGTCGGCAGCGAGGCGCGCAAGGTGCTGGCCGACGGCCAGCGCCTGCTGCAGCGGCTGATCGAGGGCCGCTGGCTGCAGGCGCACGGCGTCTTCGCGCTGCTGCCGGCCAACACGGTGGACGACGACACCATCGAGGTCTACACCGACGAGACGCGCAGCCAGGTGGCGCTGCGCTGGAACCCGCTGCGCCTGCAGAGCGAGCGCCCGGTGGTCGAGGGCGTGAAGCGGCCGAACCGCAGCCTCGCCGACTTCGTCGCGCCGCGCGGCGTGGCGGCCGACTACATCGGCCTCTTCGCCGTCACTGCCGGCCTGGGCGCCGACACGAAGGCGGCCGAGTTCGAGGCGGCGCACGACGACTACTCGGCCATCATGCTCAAGGCGCTGGCCGACCGCCTCGCCGAGGCTTTCGCCGAGCGCCTGCACGAGCGCGTGCGCAAGGAGTTCTGGGGCTACGCCGCCGGCGAGTCACTCACCAACGAGCAGCTGATCGCCGAGCAGTACCGCGGCATCCGCCCCGCGCCCGGCTACCCGGCGTGCCCGGCGCACGGCGTGAAGCGCGCGATGTTCGACGTGCTGCAGGCCGGCGAGATCGGCATGGGCCTCACCGAGAGCCTGGCGATGACGCCGGCCGCCAGCGTCAGCGGCTTCTACCTCGCCCATCCCGAGGCACGCTACTTCAACGTCGGGCGCATCGGCGAGGACCAGCTCGTCGACTGGGCGCGGCGGGAAGGCGTCGAGCTCGACACGGCGCGGCGCGCGCTGTCGCCCGTGCTCTAGCGGGCGCTCGGGCCGCGGGGCGACGCGGAGAGTTGTTGCCGCGGTGCGCAGCCGTAACGAAAGGATGTCGAGGCCGCACTTGAAGCCCTCTCGGCAGCGCGCTGCGTCGACAATGTGCCGCCTGTTCTTGAGGGTCGATGCGATGCCGGTGACCACCTCACTCCGCCTTGCCTTGGTTGCCGCCACCGTGGCGGCGGCGCTGGCCGCCTGCGGCGGCGACGGAGGCGGCAACGACAGCGGCAGCGGCAGCGCTCCGCCCACGGCCCCCGTCGAGAAGCCCTCGACGCGCGACGAGGCGGCCCGCTTCCTGGCGCAGGCCACGTTCGGCCCCGTCGATGCCGACATCGACCGGCTCATCGACATCGGCTACGCGGCGTGGGTCGACGAGCAGCTCGCGCGCACGCGGGCGCAGACGCACCGCGCGCACTGGGAGGCGCGCGACGCCGAGATCAAGGTCGACGCGCCGGCGAGCGGCGCCGGCCAGAACGAGGTCCTCGAGTCGTTCTGGAAGCAGGCCGTCACCGGGCCCGACCAGCTCCGGCAGCGCATGGCCTACGCGCTGTCGCAGATCTTCGTGATCTCGATGGTCGACGGCACCGTCGGCAACGAGCCGCGCGCCGTGGCGGCCTATCTCGACATGCTCGGCGAGAAGGGCCTCGGCAACTACCGGGACCTGCTGGAGGCCGTGTCTCGCCACCCGATGATGGGCGCGTACCTCTCGCACCTGCGCAACCAGAAGGCCAACGCCGCCACCGGGCGCGTGCCCGACGAGAACTACGCGCGCGAGGTGATGCAGCTGTTCTCCATCGGCCTCGTGGAGCTCAACCTGGACGGCAGCCCGAAGCTCGGCACCGGGGGAGCCGCCCTCGAGACCTACACGCCGGCCGACATCTCCGGCCTGGCGCGGGTCTTCACCGGATGGAGCTGGGACTGCCCCGCCTACCCGGTGAACGGCTGCTTCAGCAACGGCAGCAGCGGCGGCGTCTCCGACCCCGACCGCTGGTTCAAGCCGATGCTCGGCTATCCGGCCTTCCACAGCACCGAGGCCAAGACCTTCCTCGGCACCACGATCGCGGCACAGACCACGGCCGACCCCGCGGCCAGCCTGGCCGCCGCGCTCGACCGCCTGCACAACCACCCGAACGTCGGCCCGTTCATCGGCCGCCAGCTGATCCAGCGCTTCGTCACGAGCAACCCGAGCCCGGCCTACGTCACCGCGGTGGCCGAGGCCTTCAACGACAACGGCAGCGGCGTGCGCGGCGACCTGAAGGCGGTGCTGAAGGCGGTGCTGATGCACCCCGAGGCGCGGGCGCAGGGCGACACCTCGGGCAAGGTGCGCGAGCCGGTGCTGCGCCTTTCGGCCTACCTGCGCGCCTTCCCGCACGCCAGCGACACGGGCCACTGGCGCGTCGGCAACACCGACAACGCCGGCACTTCGCTGGGCCAGACGCCGATGCGCTCGCCCTCGGTGTTCAACTTCTACCGGCCGGGCTTCGTGCCGCCGGGCACCGCCATCGCGGCGCGCGGGCTCGTGGCGCCCGAGCTGCAGCTGGCCAGCGAGACCAGCGCCGCCGGCTACGTGAACTACATGCGCGACAACGTCTCCTCGGGCGTGGGCCAGAGCAACGGCGCGCCATTCAACCGGCGCGACATCCGACCGGACTTCGCCGCCGAGCTGGCCCTGGCCACCGACCCGGCCGCGCTCGTCGAGCGCGTGACCTCGCGCCTGACCTACGGGGCCGCCGGCGAGGCGCTGAAGGCCGAGATCGCCGGCGCGGTGGGCGCCATCGCCATCCCGGCGGCCAACGGCAGCAACCAGACGCAGATCGACAGCGCGAAGCGCAACCGCGTCAACGCGGCGATCCTGCTGACGCTGGCAGCGCCGGAATTCGTGGTCCTGAAGTGAGCGAGACGAGGTTGACGACGATGAAGCCGAACTCCCCCCGTTTCGCCGCGCCCGCCCTCGTGCAGGACGCCTCCCGGCGCGTCTTCCTCCGGCACGGTGCGGTGCTTTCGGCGCTGGCCGGCGCCGGCGCGCCGCTGGCGCTGAACCTGCTGGCCGCCGGCTCCGCCGCGGCCCAGGGCGCGCCCGACTACCGCGCGATCGTGTGCCTCTTCCTCTTCGGCGGCAACGACACCTACAACACGGTGCTCGCCACCGACGGCCACAACGGCGCCGGCGCCCCCGCGGCCGGCAGCAGCTGGGCCGCCTACGTGGCGACGCGCAACCAGGCACCGGACCCGATCGCACTGCTGGCGCCGGGCGTGGCGGCCGACGGCACGGCAACCGCCGGCACGCCGGCGCGACTGGGCGGCGTGCTGCCGATCGCGCCGCTAGCCGCGCAGGGCCGCACGTTCGCGCTGCACCCGTTGCTGGGCGAGCTGCGCACGATGTTCGACACCGACCGGCGGCTGGCCATCGTGGCGAACGTCGGGCCGCTGGTCATGCCGACGAGCAAGGCGCAGTACGGCAGCGCGACCCACCCGAAGCCGGCGCGCCTGTTCTCGCACAACGACCAGCAGAGCACCTGGCAGGCACTGGCTCCCGAAGGCGCCACCCGGGGCTGGGGCGGGCGCATGGGCGACGCGCTCGCGGCGATGAACACCAACGCCGTCTTCACGGCCGTGTCGGCCAGCGGCAGCGCCGTCTGGCTGAACGGCAACTCGGTGCAGCAGTACCAGGTCAGCACCAGCGGCGCGATCCGCCTCGGGGCGAACGCCGGCGGGCAGGTCTACGGCTCCACCGCGGTGGCCGAGGCATTGAACCGCATCGTCGGTGCCGCGCGTGGCGGGCACGTGCTGCAGGCCGACGTGGCCGGCGTCTCGCAGCGGGCCATCGCCGCCGAGGCGACGCTGCGCACGGCGCTGGTGCCGTCCAGCGACGCGCGGGTCGGCACGGCGCCGGTCAGCGGCAACTACAACGCCAACACCGACCCGAAGCTGACGTACCTGAACCCGCTGACCGGCGCGCAGGCGGCCAACGGCCTGGCGCAGCAGTTCCAGGTGGTCGCGCGCATGATCGAGGCCGGCATGCGCGGCGCCACCGGCGCCAGGCGCCAGGTCTTCTTCGTCAGCCAGGGCGGCTTCGACACGCACGACCTGCAGAACCGCAACCACGCCGACCTGATGGCGCGCGTCAACCAGGCGCTGCGCTACTTCGACACCACGCTCGGCAACCTCGGCGCCCGCAATCTCGTCACCACGTTCACCGCCAGCGACTTCGGGCGCACGTTCACGAGCAACGGCGACGGCACCGACCATGGCTGGGGCGCGCACCACTTCGTGATGGGCGGCGCTGTCCGGGGCGGCGACCTGTACGGCACGTTTCCGGTGCTCGCCACGAAGAACGCCGGCAACAACAACTTCGACGGCAGCCCGGACCAGCTCGGCAACGGCTCGCTGCTGCCGGCGACGTCGGTCGACCAGCTGGCCGCCACGCTCGGCACCTGGTTCGGCCTGTCGGGCACGCAGCTGGCCGACATCTTCCCGAACCTCGCGAACTTCGACGCGGCCGCGCGCAACCTGGGCTTCATGACCTGAAGGCAAGGTGCGCGCACCGGGCCGCTGCCGGCGCGTCGTCCGGCGGCCGACGGCACTGGCCCTTCGCGGAATGGACTGGTTCGCACGCGGCGTGTGGCTGGTGAACGCGCCGGCCGCAGGCGGCAGGCCCTGACGCGACTTCGCAGCCGTTTGTTGCCGCTGGCACATTTGCTGACGAACTCGGTGCAACGCACGCGCGCGCGAGCAGTCTGACGCCCACCCAGTCCGGGGGTGGGTATGCCGGAAGCCGCGCCGTCGGGGTCGGGCGAGAAGCTCCCGGCCGCATGATCGGGCCTCACCTGCGGATCTGCGATACGGGGAGTTCGATGATGATGATGTCGACCAGGACACGCACACGTTGTGCCGCACTGACGCTCTCGGGTCTCGCCGCCTTGGCGCTGGCCAGTTGCGGTGGCGGCGATGACGGCGCCACCGGCACGCTGCGCCTCTCTCTGACCGACGCACCGGCGTGCGGCTTCGAGACCGCCTTCGTCACCGTCGAGAAGGTGCGCGTGCACAAGAGCAGCACCGCTGGCGACAGTGACGGCGAGTGGCAGGAGATCGTGCTCGCATCGCCGCAGCGCATCGACCTGCTTTCGCTGACCAACGGTGCCTTGCATCAGCTCGGCGAGAAGCGGCTGCCCGCGGGGACGTACACGCAGCTGCGCCTGGTGCTGGCACCGAACACGCCGTCCGACCCGATGGCCAACGCGGTGACGCCCGTCGGCGGCGTCGAGACCGCGCTGACCACGCCGAGCGGGCAGCAGAGCGGGCTCAAGCTCAACGTCAATCTCGAGGTGCCGGCGGATCGCGTCGCCGACTTCGCGATCGACTTCGACGGCTGCAAGTCGTTCGTGCGCGCCGGCAACTCCGGCAAGATCCTGCTCAAGCCGGTGCTCGCCGTCATTCCGATCCTGGCCGACGCCGGCCAGCGCATCGAGGGCTACCTCGATGCGTCGCTCGTCGTGCCCGGCACCACCGTGTCGGCGCAGACGGGCGGCTCGCCGGTGCGCGCCACGCCGCCGGGTGCCGATGGCAAGTTCAGCCTCTACCCCGTGCCGCCGGGCACCTACGACCTCGTCATCACGGCGGCGGGCCGCGTCAACGCGGTCGTCACCGGCGTGCCGGTGGTGACCACGGCGATCACGACGCTCGGCACTCCGACCGGACGCATCGACACGCCCGCTTCCGCGGCCAGCCATGCGGCCACGGGGAAGGTGACGCGCAACGGCAGCGTGGCGGACACGGGTGGCGTCGTGCGCGCGCTGCAGTCGTTCACCGGCGGACCGAGCGTCGAGGTCGGCAGCGCCAACGCGCTGGCCGACAGCGGCACCTACTCGCTGACGCTGCCTGCGGGTGCGCCGGTGCGCCTGCCCTACGCCGCGGGTCTGTCGACCTTCGCCTGGGTGGCCGACCCGCTGCGTGCCGGCCTGTACCGGCTGGAGGCGACGGCCACCGACGTCACGACGCCGAAGTCGGCCGACATCACGCTCACAGGTCCGGTGACACAGGACTTCGTGTTCCCCTGAGCCCGCGCGGGCGACCGGCGCGCGCGGCGGTACCGGTCTGCGGGCGCGGCCGGCCCGGCGCGCCCGGCCGCTTCAGTGGTGGTGGCCGGCCTGCAGCTGCCCGCGCAGCTCGCCGCCGGGGAACTTGGCCGAGTGCACGTTGACGTAGGCGACGCCGGCGCGCACCGCGGCGACGAACTCGGCGAACTCGCCCGCCGCCACGCCCTGGCCGGCCGCCTGCGCGCCGATGACCGTGGCGTCCAGCACGCCGGACACCGAGCCCGACTGCGGGCAGACGGGCGCCCGGCCCAGCGGGTCGGCGTTGGTGGCCGTCTGGCACAGCCAGACCATGATGCCCCCGTTGACACCGCGCTGACCGAGGTGGATGTGCGCCTGGCGCACCTCGCCTTCGAGGCCGCTGTAGCTGAGCTCGTAGCGCACGATGCCGCCGGCATCGAGCCAGGCCTTGAACCGGCCCTGGGCGGCGGAGGAGACCGCCGGCACTTCGTTGAAGCCGTGCAGGCGGATCTCGACGCTGGGGTCGTCGGTGGCGGCGGCCTGGAACGAGGCGGCCGCCAGCATCGCGATCGATCCCTGGACGGCACGGCGGAAGACCGTTCGCGCGGCGGGCGCGCGCGTGTGCATGGCGGGTTTCGGCATCGGCGTCTCCTCGAGGTGGGCCGGCGCGGTCGCCACGGCAGGGGGCGATCGATGCGCCGGTGACGAGGTGTACGCGGCGCGCGCGGTGCGCATTCCGCGCTTACGTCGGCAGAAGCCTCGCCGGACGCGGGTCGCCGGACACGGGGCCTCGGAGCGCGCCGCTATGATCCGCCGCCCTCATGAACGCCCCCTCGCCGACCGGGTCGCTGAACCCCGCCCAGCTCGAAGCCGTCCATCACCTCTCCGGCCCCTGTCTCGTGCTGGCCGGCGCCGGCTCGGGCAAGACGCGTGTCATCACGCACAAGATCGCGAAGCTCCTGCAGCATGGGCTGGAGGCGAAGCAGATCGGGGCCATCACCTTCACGAACAAGGCCGCCGCCGAGATGCGCGAGCGTGCCAAGGCGCTGGTCGGCCCGCGTGCGGCGAAGGACCTCGTCATCTGCACCTTCCACGCGCTCGGCGTGCGCATGCTGCGCGCCGACGGCGAGCGCATCGGCCTGAAGCCCAACTTCAGCATCCTCGACAGCGACGACGTGCTCGGCGTCATCCGCGACTGCGCCGGCAACACCGACAACGCGCTCGCGCGCCGCTGGCAGTGGACGATCAGCCTCTGGAAGAACCAGGGCCTCGACCCCGACGCCGCCGAGATGGCCGCGGCCAACGACGACGAGCGCGTGGCCGCGCGCGTGATGCGCCGCTACCAGGAGCGGCTGGCGGCTTACCAGGCGGTGGACTTCGACGACCTCATCGGCCTGCCGCTGGCGATGATGCGCCGCGACGACGAGGCGCGCGCGAAGTGGCAGGGCACGTTCGGCCACGTGCTCGTCGACGAGTACCAGGACACCAACGCCGTGCAGTACGAGCTGCTGAAGGCGCTCGTCGGCAGCACCGCCGCGCAACCGGGGCGCACGCCCTTCACGGCCGTGGGCGACGACGACCAGAGCATCTACGGCTGGCGCGGCGCGACGATCGACAACCTCAAGCGGCTGCCGCAGGACTTCCCGTCGCTGAAGGTCATCCCGCTCGAACAGAACTACCGCAGCACGGGCCACATCCTGCGCGCCGCCAACGCGGTGATCGCGAAGAACCCGAAGATCTTCGAGAAGAAGCTCTGGAGCGAGTTCGGCGACGGCGACCCGGTGCGCGTGATCGAGTGCGACAGCGAGGAGCACGAGGCCGAGCGCGTGGTGGCACGCATCCAGGCGCTGCGCGGGGGCCAGCTCGGCGTGCACTCGGTGGACGGTGCCGTGCAGCCGGTGAAGTTCTCCGACGTGGCCGTGCTCTACCGCGCCAACCACCAGGCGCGCGTGTTCGAGCAGAAGCTGCGCGCGGCGCAGATCCCCTACAAGGTCAGCGGCGGCACGAGCTTCTTCGACCGCGCCGAGATCAAGGACCTGTGCGCGTGGCTGCGGCTGATCGTCAACAACGACGACGACCCGGCCTTCCTGCGCGCGGTGACGACGCCCAAGCGCGGCATCGGCCACCAGACGCTGGCCACGCTCGGCGAGTTCTCGGGCAAGCGCAAGTCGAGCCTCTTCGAGGCGCTCTTCGCGCCGACGCTCTCGGCGACGTTGAAGGGCAAGGCCATCGACGCGCTGCACGAGTTCGGCCGCTACGTGAACGACCTCGAGCACCGCGCCCGCCACACCACCGGTGGCGAGGACGCGAAGGCGCTGCTGCTCGGCTGGCTGAAGGACATCGGCTACGAGCAGCACCTCTACGACGGCGAAGACAGCGAGAAGCTCGCGCAGGCGCGCTGGAGCAACGTGCTCGACTTCGTCGACTGGATCGCCAAGCGCTGCGGCGGCGAGATCACGCAGGAAGGCGGCACCTTCGAGACCGAGAAGCACAGCGTCTTCGACGTGGCGCAGACGATCAGCATCATCATCAGCATCGCCGAGCGCGGCGAGGACACCGACGTCGTCACGCTCTCGACGCTGCACGCCGCCAAGGGGCTGGAGTGGCCGCACGTGGTGCTGGTGGGCGTGAACGAGGGCCTGCTGCCCTTCAAGGGCAGCGAGGAGGAGATGACGGCCGAGCGGCTGGAAGAGGAGCGCCGGCTGATGTACGTGGGCATCACGCGCGCGCAGCGCACGCTGGCGGTGAGCTGGCTGCGCCGCCGCAAGCGCGGCCGCGAGACGGTGGCCGGCGTGCCGAGCCGCTTCCTCGCCGAGATGAAGCTCGACGAGGTGCAGGTGAAGGAAGACCCGCGCGAGCGCTTGAAGCGCATCCGCGCGGAGCTGGCCGCGCGCGTGCAGGCCTCGGAGGCGGCCGAGGCGAAACAGGCGGCGGGCGCGAAGCAGGCCGCCGCCGACCCCGCGGGGCCGCGCTGAGCATGGCCGGCACCGCGCGCCCCGCCGGGCTCTCGCGCGAGGCGGGGCTCGCGCTGGCGCTGCTCGTGTCGGCCGTGCTGGCGATCCTCTCGGCCCCGTGGGCGCTGGCGATGCCGGCGCTGGCGTTCGTCTTCAAGCCCCTGGCCACGCTGTGCGTGATCGCGTATGCGGCCGGCCGCGGGACCGGGCAGCCGGTGGTGCGGCGCTGGGTGCTGGCCGGCCTCGGGCTTTCGCTCGCCGGCGACATCGCGCTGCTGTGGCCCAAGGAGGGCTTCCTGCCCGGGCTCGTGAGCTTCCTGCTCGCGCACCTGGCCTACCTGTGGGCGTTCACGCGAGTGCAGCGGCTGGCCGCGTGGTGGCCGGCCTTCGCGGCCTACGCGCTCGTGGCCGGCACGATCCTTTGGCGGCTGTGGCCGGGCGTGCCGCCGGCGCTGCAGGCGCCGGTGATCGCCTACGTGGCCTGCCTCGCCTCGATGGCGGCGCAGGCGGCGGTGCTGTGGCGCCGCGGCGAGGAGCGTGGCGCCGTGCTGGCCGCGGGCGGCGCGCTCTTCGTGCTCTCCGACGCGATCCTGGCAACGAACAAGTTCGCCGGGCCGGTGCCGCTGGCGAACCTGTGGATCCTCACGAGCTACTGGGCGGCGCAGTGGTGCATCGCCTCGTGGCTGGCGCCGCGGCGCTGATCGTCCGGGCGCGCGTCGGCGTCCATCGCGCAGTCCCGTGGGCTCCGGAGCGCCTGAGCGCCTGAACGGGTGAGGGTGTGAGCGCGTGAGCGTGCGAGCGCAACCCGCGCCCGCGCTGCGCCATGCGGCCTCAGGCGCGCAGCGGCACGCCCACCTCGCGCAGGAAGGCGAGTGCCAGTGCGGTGATCGGCGGCCCCTCGCGAGTGACGTGCGGGTGGCCGCCTGCCGCACCGCTCCACGCGTGGCCGAGGCCGCCGAGCAGGCGCTTGCGCAGCACGAGGTGCGAGCCGGCAAGGTGCTCCTCGCCGTCGTCGAGCGCGTGCGTGCTCAGCGCGCCCCCGCGGCGCGCCATCACGTGCAGCGCCTGCTGCACGAGCTGCTCGGCGCAGCGCGGCGTCACCACCTCGTCGTCGGTGCCGTGCAGCACCAGAAGCGGCGCGCAGCGCTCGATATGCAGCGCGGCCAGCGTGGGGGAGATCGAGAGCCCTTCCTTCATCACGCGCCGCGGGTCCTGCAGGTTTCCGCGGCCGAGCAGCGGCGGTGCGGCCACCGTCACCACGGCGTCGAAGCGCGCCGCGTGGTGGAAGGCGAGCAGCGCCGCCAGGCCGCCGCCGGCCGAGAGACCCATCGCCGCCACCTGGCTCGTGCGCACCTGCGCTGCCGCGGCATCGAGCGCCTGCAGCACTACCTGCGCCTCGCCCTGGCCGTTCTGTGCGGGCGGGTGGAACCAGTTCCAGCACCGCCATGGGTTGGCGCGCTCCTGCTGCTCGGGGCACAAGAGGCGGAAGCGGTTGCGGTCGGCTGCCGCGACGAGCCCGGTGGCGTGCGCGAACTCCATCGCGTGCTGGCCGCAGCCGTGCAGCAGCACGACGAGCGGCGCCTCTTCGTCGTCAGGCAGGCCGCCGGGCCGGTAGAGTGCACATTCCCAGCGCGCCGTGCTCCAGGGCCACGGCCACCACGTCCAGCTGGCCACGGAGGCCTCGACCTCCAGCCGCAGCCAGCGCCCGCGCAGCAGGCCGACGCGCTTGGCCAGCCAGTTGCTGAAGCGCTGCCAGAGCGGTTGGATGCGGCGGAACCAGCGCGGCTGGGCCATCGGTCGAACCTAGCACAGGGCCATGACGGCAGCCCGCGGGCGCTGGGGGTTGCCTGTGTCGATCAGTGCAGCAGGCCGAGCCAGGCCCACAGCAGGGCCAGCGAGATCAGCGTGACCGGCACGCCGACACGCGCGTGGGCGCGCCAGTCGATGCGCACGCCGGCCTTCTCGGCCAGGTCGACGACGATGAGGTTGGCGATCGAGCCGACGAGCAGCAGGTTGCCCGCGAACGTGCTGGCCAGCGCCAGCATCAGCCCGGCGGCATGCGCGCCGGCGCTGCCCGGCTCGCCCAGGTGCGGCAGCAGCAGCATCACGGCCGGCACGTTCGAGACGAGGTTGGACAGCGCCGTGCCCAGCACCAGCAGCGCGCCGGGTTCGCCGAGGTGCACGCCGCGAGCGGCGAGCCACTGCACCGCCTGCGCCGCGAGCCCCGTGCCCTGGAAGGCGTGGTTGACGATGAACAGGCCGATGAACAGCAGCAGCAGCGGCCAATCGACGTAACCCATCACCTGCGAGGAGTGCAGGCGGCGGCTCAGAAGCAGCACGCCGGCGCCGACGAGCGCGGCCACGTCGCGCGGCCAGCCGGTGAAAAGGAACACGGCCATCAGCACGCCGGCCACGAGCAGGCCCTTGGCCGTCTGCAGGCGGTCGAACGGCGGCGAGCCATCGTCGGCGGCGTCGGGCACGGTCGGCACGACGGAGGGGCGCGCGCCCGGTGCCGTGGCGTCGCTCGCCCGATGCGTGCGTCCCGCGGCGAACGCGAGCCACGCCCATGTCGCCACGAGCGAGAGCGCCACGGGCACCAGCGCGGCCTGCAGGTACGGGCCGAACGGCAGCTGCAGCACCGAGCCGATGAGCATGTTCTGCGGGTTGCCGATCAGCGTCGCGGCCGAGCCGATGTTGGCCGCGCACGCCAGCGCGAGCAGGAAGGGCAGCGGATCGAGCCGCCGCTCCAGGCAGATGCGCGCAACGACCGGCGTCATCGCGAGGCAGACGACGTCGTTGGAGAACACCGCCGACAGCACGGCCGCGACCATGATGAGCGCCGCGAGCAGCCCGTTGCGCGACAGCGGCAGCGCGCCCACCGCACGCGTCACCTCCGTGTAGAAGCCGCCCAGCCGCATCTGCGCCGACACCACCATGAAGGCGAACAGCAGCACGATCGTCGGCAGGTCGACCGAGCGCGCGGCTTCCTCGAGCGACATGCCCGTCAGCGCGATCATCGCGATGGCGCCCAGCAGCGCCACGCCGGAGCGGTCGAGCTTGAAGTGCGGCAGCCCGCCGAGGAACATGCCGAGGTAGACGACGCCGAAGACGGCGACGACGCCCCAGTCGTGCGGGGCGAGGGTGGGCAGGGCGGGCACTGTCGGGCGGCGGCAGGCGTTGAGGCGCGGCGATGATAGGTGCGGCCCATCGCGCGGCTTGGCCGGGATGGCGCGGCCGGGAATGGAGCCTGCGGGCCTGGAAGAAGCGAAGCCGGCGCGAGGGCCGGCTGGGTCGTCGTGCGCGCGAGCGGGCGCTACGAGGGCAGGAAGTCCACCGGCCAGCTCACCACCATCGGCTCGACGTCCTTGGCGCCGAAGTCGAACTGGCGGATGCGCGCCACGAGCTTGCGTTCGAGGTCCTCGTTCTTGAGCTCGCTGCTGACGATGCGGCAGTCGATGACGTGGCCACCGGGGTCGATCTTGAGCGACACCACCACCTTGCCCTGCAACGAGGAGTCTTCGCGCAGCGCGCGGTTGTACAGGGCGTAGATCGCGCCCTTGTTGCGCTCGAAGACGAGCTTGATCTCCTCGATCGAGCGGCTGGCCTTGCCGCTGCCGCTGCGCGTGAGCGTGCCACCGGCGCCCGGGCCCGCGCCCGCGCCGCCACCGGCTCCTGCGCGGCCGCTGCCACCGGCGCCACCGCCGCCCGCACCGCCGCCGCCCCCGCCGCCGGCGTAGCCTTCGACGACGGTCGTGGCGCGGCCGGCCAGGCCGCCGCCGCCCGTGTCGCGGCTGACGGAGGCGGTGTTGAGGCCGCCGCTGCCGCGGCCGGCGGTGCTCGTGATCATCGCGCGGGCCGGCAGACCGGCCTCGGTGCCGGCGCCGACGCCCGGGCCCTGCCCGGTGCCGACCCCCGGCCCCGGAGCGATGTCCTGGCGCAGCTGCACGGCCGCCGGTGCGGCGGCAATGGCCGCGATCTCGCTCGTGGCCGCCAGCAGGCCGACGCCCGAGGCGCGGCGCCGCGCGGCGGCGATGGCTTCGCCCGGCGGCTTGTTCGGCACGGGCTTGCGCGCCTCCGGCACCGGCGCGCGCTCGTCCTTGCGCGGCGGCTCGGGCACGGGCTTGGGCGGCAGCGTCTGGTCCGCGAGCGGCTTGTTGTCGGCCTGCGCCACCTGCGGCGGTGGCGGCGGCGCGGGCGGCGCCGGCTTGCGCTCGAGCAGGAGCTTGGCCAGCGGCGGCGGCAGCGGCTGCGCGCGCTGCTCCTCGGGGGCGGGCCGCGGCACGAAGGGCAGGACGATCGCCAGCAGCAGGACGACGCCGAGCACCCGGCGCGTGATGCGGCGGAAGCGCTCCTCGTCCTCGGCCGCGATCGACCAGGCGAGGACCGGCTTGCGGAACGAGACGGTGGCGAGCGACGCGGCGGCCATCAGGCGTCCTTCCCTTCCTTGTGCCGCAGCGCGAAGGAGACATCGCCGAAGTTCGCCTGCGCGCAGGTGACCATCACCTTGCGCAGCACGTGGTAGGGGATGTCCTTGTCGGACATGATCGTGATGGCGTTGGTGGCCTTCTTGTTCTCGGTGCGCACGGCCACGCGCTGGGCCTGCTGGTCGAGCTCGGCCTTGAGCGGCGCGATCAGGTCGTCCTTCTGGCCGGCCACGGCCACGAGGTCGGCGACCTTGCGCCCCTCGACCAGGATCTCGCTGGCGCTGACCACCAGCACGACGGCGGGCTTGGGCTCCTTCTCCGCGGTCGACATCGGCAGCTGCACGGCCTTGGGGCTGGGCAGCGTCTCGATCGGGCCCACCTGCGCGAGCAGGAAGAAGATCAGGATCGTGAAGACGTCGATCAGCGACACGAGGTTCATGTCGACCGACGAGCCGGCGTTGCGGCGCGCGTTGCGCCTCTCCATCGCGGTCATGCTCATCGCCGCCCCCCGTTCTGGGCCGTGGCCGTCGCCGCCGGGGCGGCCACCGAGGCGGCCGCGGCGCGTGCGGCGCCGGCCGCCGCGCCGCGCACCGGTGCGTCACCGACCGCGATGTCGGGGAAGAGCTCGGCCATCACCACCTTCGGGCTGCCGTTCTCGATGCGCGAGGTCGGCGCGGCCCGCACCGCGTCCATCACCTGCACGAGCTGGTCGTAGGAGGTCTCGGGCTCGGCAAGCACCGAAACCTCGGTCTTGTCGGGGAAGCGCTGCTTGATCTGCACCATGAGGGCGTTGAGCGTCTTCAGTGCCACGCGGCCATCGGCCAGCGTCGCGGGCGTGGCCGGCACCGCCGAGGCGGCGGCTCCGGGGGCCCCGGTGGCGTTGGCCGGGGCCGGGTTGGCCTTGTCGATGCGCTGGATGAGGCCGCCGACGCGGTCGCCGACCTCGTAGGCATCCTTGCGGATCACGACCTCGAGCTGCAGCTCGCCGGCCTTGATGCGGTCCAGCGGCCCGCCGGAGCTCGGCGCGGGCAGCGCGAGGTCCATCACCGCCAGGCGCGTGAAGACGGCGGTGGACAGCAGGAACGGCACCAGCACCACGATCAGGTTGATGAACGCGGTGAGTTCGAGGTGCGCAGCCTCGCGCTTCAGACGGCGCTTGCGCATGACCGGGGGCCTCAGGCGGGAGTCGCGGGGTGGGGCGGCGAGCGGGTGCTCGGGACGGGCGGGCGCGCCTCAGCGCGCGTTCGCGCCGCCCTGCTCGTAGGCGGGCGTGGACATGCGCTGCACGAGGTTCAGGAAGGTGATCTTCGCGGCCTCGAGGCTGTCGACGATCTCGGTGGCACGCGCCTGCAGGAAGCTGTGGATGAGCAGGAACGGGATCGCCACCATCAGCGCGAACGCGGTGTTGTTCATCGCGATCGAGATCGAGGCCGAGAGCAGCTCGGCCTTCTCGGCCGGGTTCACCGCGGCCACCGCCGTGAAGCCCTTGATGAGGCCGATGATGGTGCCGAGCAGGCCGACCAGCGTGATGACGTTGGCGAAGGTGGCGATGTAGTGCGTGCGCTTCTCCAGGCGCGGCACGATCTCCATCATCCCTTCTTCCATCGCGTGCTCGATGTCCTCCCGCTTGCGCGAGCCGCCCATGCGCTCGATGCCGTTGGCGACGATCTTGCCGATGGCCGAGTCGCTGCGCGCGGTGATGCCGTGCACCTCGCGGAAGCGGCCGCTCTGCAGCATCGGCAGCACCTGGTCCCACACCTTGCGGTTGTCGGCGCGGGCGCGGCGCAGGAAGACGAAGCGCTCGATGGCGATCGCGAGGCCGAGCGCCATCAGCGTCAGGCTCGGGTAGAGGAAGGGACCGCAATCGACGAAGAACTTCACCACGGTCTGGAAGGCGTTCATGGCGTGTGGGGCTCCGGGCTGGATGAGTGAAGGCTAAGCGAGGGGCCGCGCCGCAGGCATCGCGGCAGGCGCAAGTGAAGTTACAAATTGGTTTTGGCGCGGACTATGGCGCGGCCCGTCGCGCCGCGCCAGCGGAAATCGGGCCGGTTTCGGGACGAAATCGGCGCTCGGTCGACCCGCTTCGGTGCGGCGCCCCGGCCGGGGTGGCGGCCGACGGTTCCGCGGCCGCCCGGGCGCACGGCCGGCCGTGACGCCATGGCGGGTGGCGGGCTCGCGGGCGCTACCGATGCGCCGGCCGCGCGTCTGCCCGGGGCGAGGTCAGGGCGCCTTCGTGGGCGCCGGCGTGCCCGCCCCGGGGCTCGCGGCCCGCGCCTGCGTGGGGCCGGCGACCGAGGCCCGGATCTGCGCGTCGTAGCTCACCTGCCGCCGCAGCACGTCGCGGTCGATGGGGGCCAGCGCCTCGTCGACGACCCCGGTGACGGCGCGCCCGCCCATGCTGCCGTGCAGGGGCTTCTTCCACGGCACGATGTAGAGCACCTTGGGCAGCTCGCGGTTGCCGATGATCTGCGTGCGCTCGAGGTCGGCGCGGTCCTGGGCGCGCGCGGCTGGCGGTGCGGCCAGCGGCACCGCGGCGGCGAGCGCCAGCAGCCACCACGCAAGGCGCGGCGCCGAAGGCCGGGCCGCGGCGCGTGACGCCTTGGTGCGGGGCGCGAGGACGTGCGAGCGGGGGCCGTGGAAGGGCGGGCGCATCATTCCTTCTCCTTGCGAGGCGGCGTCACGGTGCTGGTGCCGGCCGCGCCGGCGGAGGCCGGCGCGGAGGCGGCGAGCTTGGGGTCGGCCTTGCGGCTCTTCAGTTCCGCGAGCCACTTGTTGATCGTGGCGGCCTCGGCCGGCAACAGCGCCGCGCCGCGCGTGTACAGCTCGACGGCGCGCGCCGGCTCGCCGAGGTAGAGGTCGTTCAGGATCGCGAGGTTGACGAGCGCGCCGGCATGCGTCGGGTCGAGGTCGATCGCCGTCTCGTAGGCCTTGCGCGCGTGGTCGAAGCGGCCGAGCGCGCGCCATGTGATGCCGAGCTGGTTGTGGTAGCCGGCCTGCTTCGGCGAGAGCTTCACCGCCTCCTGCAGTGCCGCGGCCGACTCCTCGAGGCGGCCGGTCTTGCGGTAGACGATGCCGAGGTTCGCGTGCACGCCGGCGAGCTGCGGCTGGCGGTCGGCCAGGGCCTTGAGCGCACGCTCGGCGTCGGGAAGGCGGCCGGCGCGCAGCGTGCGCACCGCTTCGTCGAAGGCGGCGCGCGTCGCTGCATCGATCGGCGGCAGTGGCGGCTCGGCCGGCGCCGGCGGCGGCGCCTCGACAGGAGGCGCCGCGGCGACAGGGGCCGCGGGCGCGGGCGCCGGGGCGGGCTCGGGCACGGGTGCCGCGGGGATCGGTGAGGCGGGCACCGGCGCCGGCGCGGGTTCCGGGGCCGGCGCCGCGAAGAACGGAAAGCCGGCGCAGCCCGACATCAGCACGGCCATCGCCAGCAGGGAGGCGGCCGGCCTCGCGCCGGCCCGGCCGGACCGCGGGCGTGCGAGATCCTCACCGGATCGCATCGAGAGCCTCCTCGCTGCGCTCGGACTTGGCCCAGCGCGCCGGCTTCAGCGTGGCCAGCGCGGCCATGCTGCGCTGGATCCACTCGTCGTACAGGCCCTGGGTCGTGCGGCGCGCGTTCGCCTCGTGCAGCTGGATGGCCTTCTCCTCGAACGGGAAGGCCTGTTCCTCCAGCATCACGTTGTACTGCTCGAGCTCCATCTTCTTCAGGTTGCGCGGCCTCTGCGAGCCCAGCATGGCCTTGCCGAAGTCCTGGTACAGCGCCGCGGTGTGGAAGGTGGCCGCGGTGACGGCCTCGGCGGCGCCGTCGGCGCTGGCCTCGGCGTAGGCCTTCAACAGCGCCTCCATGCTCGCCTTCTTCCTCTTGAGGTTGGCCGCCAGCGGCTCGACGAGCCGGACCTTCTCGTAGGCGTCGCGCAGCGGCTGCGCGAGCTCGATGGCCGCCAGCGACGACAGTGCCTTCGAACGCGGCGTGCGCGCGGCGCCGCCGGCCAGTTCCAGCGCGCGCAGCGCGCGTGTCCAGGCGAGCGACTTCGCCCGCTGTCCGTCGGCGCGCGTCAACTGCACGAGCTTCCAGCGCGCCTCGGTGGCGGCCTCCAGCGGCTGCGGCCAGGCCGCCAGGTAGCGTTCGTAGGCGGCGATGGTGGCCTTGCGCGTGGTCGACGAGACGGCCGGGCCGGCGCCGGAGGCCAGGACCTCGGTCATCGCCTTCTCGTGCAGTTCGGCCGCCTGCCACTGGGCCGAGCGCCGCAGCGCCGGGTCGCCCGCGGCCGCGGCGATGCGGTCGTACTCGCCCGCGGCCGGGCTCCAGCGCTTCTGCTCGGTGTAGGCGAGCGCGAGCTTGGCCGGCACGTCGGCCTGCAGCGCGTGGCCGGGAAAGCGGCGGCGGAAGTCCTCCAGGGACGTCGAGGCGGCGGCCCAGTCCTTCAGGCCGATGAGGGCCGTGGCGACGTCGAACTGCGCGGCCGCGCGCATGCTCGACTGCGGTGCCAGGCTTGCCAGCCGCTCGAAATGGCCGATCGCCTCGCGCATGCGGCCGGCGCTGCGTGCCGCATCGCCCTGCTTGTAGATGGCCATCGCGCGCCGCTCGGCCAGGTCGCCGGCCTCGCGCGTGCCGCTGCCGGCGCGTTCCATCGCCTGCCCGAAGGCCTGCTCGGCCTCGGCGAGCTGGCCGCGGTCGAAGGCACTGACGGCGATGACGGTCCAGGCGACGCGCTGCTCGGCCGCGCTGGCCGGCCCGCCGAGCGCCTGCCTCGCCACCGCGGAGGCCTTCTCGGCCTCGCCGAGGGCGAGCAACTGCTCGGCCGCGTTGGTGGTGACGCTGCCCGTGCGCGGGTCGGCCGGGAAGGTGTCGGCGAAGCGCAGCGCGCTCGCGATGCCCGCGCGCTGCAGCGGCGCGCGGCCCTCGGGGGCGGCGGCCCTGGCCAGCTCGGCGTGCGCGAGCAGCGCGCCGTAGCCGGCATCGGCCGCCTTGGCGAAGGCCGACGGCCGGGCGCCGGCCGGGCGGTCGCCGCCCGCCACCGGCGCGCCATAGGCGACCGTCTCGTACTCGTCGATGGCAGCGGCGAACTGGCGGTCCTCGAAGAGCAGCTCGCCGAGCAGGAAGCGCTGCTGCACGACCTCGCCGTCGTTCGGGAACGAGGCCAGCAACTCGCGATACCAGCGCACGGCCTCCTGCAGGTCGGCGCGCGACTTCGTCTGTTGCGTGGCGGCGTGGTGATGGCGCGCGAGCTCGGCGAGGTGCGTCTTCACGCGCGGCTGCGCGGCGGCCCAGCCTTCGGCGTTGGCCTTGCGGAACTCGCTCGTGCGGCCGTAGCGGGTGACGAAGTCGCGCTTGGCGTCCAGCGCCAGCGTCGGGAAGCCCTTGGTCTCGTGGATCTCGATGACGCGCGCCAGCAGCTCCGGCGCCGGCGTCGCCAGCGGCCGCAGCCGGGCATAGAACGCCAGCGTGTCGGCGGCGTCCTTCGGGCGGTCCTGCTTCAGGTACAGCTCGGCCAGCTCGACGTAGACGCGATGCTCGTAGCCGCGCCGGACGTGGGCCGGGTCCGGGCTCGTCACGTACTTGCCGATCGTCGCCGCGCCCTCGAGGTTGGCGAGCGCCAGGCTCATCACGCGGTGCGTGTCCTCGAGCAGCTCGCGATCGGCCCGCGTCAGGTGCGCCATCGGGTCCGGGCCCGGCGACGGCCGGCTGCCGAGCTTGAGGTCGAGCACCTTGAAGAACGGCTCCAGCGCCTCCTCGAGCTTGGCCTGCTTGAACAGCGACCAGCCGCGCATGTACAGCGCGCGTTCGGTGAACGGCGTGAGGGCGCTGCTCTTCAGCACGGTGGCGTAGGCCTCGCCGGCGCCGACGTAGTCGCGCGTGGCGAACAGCAGCTCGCCGCGGCGGAAGTGCACCTCGTCGGCGTGCATCGTGTCGGGGTACTCGCGGGCGATGCGCGTCAGCGTCCTCAGCGCCGCCTCGAGGTCGCCGCCCTGCTCCTGCGCGCGCGCGATCTGGTAGAGCACGCGGTCGTTGCCGGGGGCCTTCGGGTGTTCGCGCAGCACCTTCTCGTACTGCGCCACCGCGGCCTTGTAGTCGGGCGTGGCGCCGCCGTCGGCGCTCCGGCGGTCGGCCAGGTCCATCTCGAGGTCGGCCAGCCGCCGCATGACCTCGGGGCGCTGCGGCGCCTCCTTGGCCACCTCGAGGAAGGCGCGGTAGGCGGCCATCGCCCTGGCCTCGTCGCTGGCGATGCCGTCGTCGCGCGGGATGTCGACGCTGCGCTTGGCCAGCGTCGCCAGCGTCGGCGCGTCGTCGCCCGGGATGCGCTTGTCCTTCGTCGCGCAGCCGGCCAGCAACCCGAGCGCGGCCAGCGCGGCCAGCGCCAGCGTGCCGGTGCGGAAGGCGGCCGGGCGCCTCACTTCGGCGCCTCCGTGGCGCGGCCTGGCTCGCCGCCGCCTTCGGCCGGGCCGTCGCTGCGCCGCACCGCCAGCTGCGCGCGGTCGTGCAGCTGCGCGATGCCCAGGCGCGCCTGGGTCGTGTAGACCTCCAGCCGCTCCTGCTGCTGCTGCAGGGCGGTGACGGCGATCTCCTGCAGCTGCGCCGCCTGTTCGTTGCGCAGCGCGGCCACCTGCGGCACGAGGCCGGCGATGCGCTGCTCGAGCGCCGCGATCCGCGCGGCGAAGGCCTCGAAGCGTGCCGGCTCCTCGGCGGCGGCGCGCACGAGACGGGCGTCGCGGGCGCGCGATTCGGCCACGGCCTCGGCGGTGCCGCGCAGTGCCTTCTGCGCCTCCCAGAGGCGCGCCGGGTACTGCTGCGTCAGCTGCCAGGTCAATGCGCCGGCCACGCGGCGCAGCCGCTCGCGCGCGGCCTCGGCCTCGGCGTCGTTGGCCGCCGCGCCCTGCAGCGTGGCGAGCGCCCGCTCGATGCGCTGCAAGTGCGCACGCTCGCGTGCGTCGGCGAACGCCGCGGCGTCCTGCCCGGCCTCGGCCGCGGCCAGCTCGGCGGCGATGGAGGCGCGGCGCTTCTCGAGGCCTTCGATGTCGATCGCGCCGGCCTTCTCGCGCATCTTCGGCAGGCGGTCGGCGAAGGCCTGGCGGCGGTTGGCGAGCATGTCGTGGAAGGTGCCGAGCTTGCCCTGCCAGCCTTCGAGATTGCGGCCGATGAAGACGAGGTCGTGCAGGTTCTTGAAGGCCTCCTGGAACTCGTGCCCGGCCATCACCGGCGCCAGGTGCCCGGCGTGCGGCATGTCGGGCAGTCGGTCCAGGCCGCCCAGCCAGCCCATGCCGGCGCGCGGGTTGCGCTCGAGCATCGCGCGCACGAACTGCCCGCCGCGGATGGCGGCGATCGACTGTTCGAGCGACAGGCGCTCCGACTCGAACGCAGCCACCGCCTTCTGGTAGCCGTCGAGCGCGGCGCGGCTGGCGCCCGCTTCGGCGAGCGCGAAGGGCCAGGCGATGTGCGCCTCCACCGACGACGGGTCGCTGACGGGCCGTTCGCGCAGGTCGCCCCACGGCACGAGCGCGTGTCTCGGCTCGCCGAGCTCGAGCGCGGCCCATCCGTAGCCGAGCAGTGCCTTGCCCGAGTCGGGGCCCTGCAGCCGCACGCGCTCGAAGTAGCGGCGCGCGTCGGCGCCGAGCTTGTTGCCCAGCGCCGCGAAGCCGAGCGCCACGTTGGCACGGTCGCGAAGTGCGCGCTGTTCCTCGTCGGCCGCACCCTGCTGGCCGATGACGTCGAGCAGCGCCATGCCCTGGGCGAGATCGCCCGCCTTGACGAGCGCGACGCCCAGGTTGAAGCGTGCGACCGCGCTCGCCTCGGGTGGCAGCGAGCGCAGCAGCTCGGCCGCGGCACCATGCTCGGCGCGCGCCATCAGCAGCCGCGCGTTGAGCAGCACGCGCTCTTCCTGCAGTGCACCGGGCAGGGGCTTCTCGATGCGCGCCAGCGCCGCCTCGGCCGCGTCGGGCAGGCCGCGCTGGTAGCGGATCTTGGCGAGGAAGAACCAGGCGCGGTCGCGCACCGACACCGGCATGTTCTGCGCGAGCAGGCGCTCGAAGACGTCGCCGGCTTCCTGGTGCAGGCCCCAGCTGAGCAGCAGGCCGCCGCGCAGCAGCTCGCCCTCGTCGTCGTGCGGGCTGACGCGCTTGAAGTGCTGCGAGACCATGAGGCCGGTCACGGCCTCGAAGTGATTGTCCTGGAAGTACTCGAAGAGCGCGTCGCCGTAGTGCGGCGCGCGCACCTCGCGCGGCGCGAAGTCGCGCTCGGCCGCCGGGGCGGGCGACTGGGCGGCGACGACGCTCGCCACCGTCGTGAGCACGCCGCCGACGAGCCAAGCGACCGCCACGGATCCGGCTTTGCCGGTCCGTCGGCGGTGCCCCCCCGGGGGGGAGGCGGCCGAAGCTCGCTTCGGGGGGGGGAGCATCACCAGACCTTCACCTCGAATTCGGGTTGCAGCTTCGCGAGGCTGTCCTTGATGCGCAGCTCGATGTACTTGGGCTCGGTGCCCTTCTCGAACTTGAGCGTCACGCCGCGCTTGTAGTCGCGCACGTGCGGGCCGCGGCCCGTGAAGAAGGCATCGATGGCGTGCTCGCCGGCCTTGAGGTTGCCGACGAAGATGCGCTGCACGCCCCCGCGGTGCAGCGCCTGCACCTCGAGCGGCGTGTACAGGTGCGCCGCGACGACCTTGTCGTCGAGCTTGATCTGCACCGACTCGAGCTCGAACAGCTTGCCCACGTCCATGCTGACGAACAGGGCCACCTGCGTGCCGGCCGGGAACAGCAGCTCCTCTTCGAGCACGAGGAGGTCGCGGTTGAGCCGGATGACCTCGGCCTTGATGTCCTGCACGCGCTGGTCGAGCCCGGCGGGTGCGGCGCCGGGCGCGGGAACGGCGGGCGCAGGGGCCGAGGCGGCCGCGGCCGGGGCGGCAGCCGTGGGCCTCGCGGGCGCGGAGCCCGCCGCGGCCGACGCGGCAGCGGGGGCGGGCACGGCGCTCGGCGTCGCCGGTTGCGCGAGCGCCGCGGCCGCGGACAGCGCGAAGGCCAGGCTCGTGATCAGGCGCGGGAGGCGGGGGGGAACGGCGAACATGTGTGGGACACCCCTGGAAGTCGCCGGCGCGTCAGAAGCGCGCCGACAGCAGCAGCTGCAGCAGCGTGGCGTTGTGCGAATACAGGCCGCCCGTGCGCACGTCGGTGAAGTCGCTGAATTTGAACTGCTTGCGCTCGATGACGCCGGTGAACTTGGTATCGAATCGTGCCCATGCGCCGCCGAAGGTGTAGGTGGCCTTGGCGTTGAACGAGTGGCTCGTGAAGCTGGCGATCTGCCGGTTGCGCGAGACGTACAGCGTCTCGGCCTGCGCGTTGTCGCTGTAGAAGAGCGCCTTGCCCTGCTTGTGGTAGCGCCAGCTCGCCTCGGCGAGCCAGCCCGGGGCCACGTAGCGCGCAGCGCCGAACTCGGCGGTGTGGGCGTCGATGTCCCAGTTGTCCCAGAAGTAGCGGTACTCGGCCTTCAGCGCCGTGCGCGTGGGCCCGTCGCCGTAGTCGTAGATGCTGCGCAGCTTGACGGCGCGGCTGGAGCGCGTGCGTGGCACGCGCTCGGGCACGGCGGCGCCGAAGACGCGCGCGGCGCGGTACGGGCTGCCCAGGTACCCGGCGTCGGAGACGGCCTCGAAGTTGGCGCTCGTGATCCAGCGCGGCGAGAGGATCTGGGTCAGCCCGAATCGGTACTGCCAGTGCTTGGCCACGTCCTGGAAGGCGGGGTCGTAGGCCTTGCGCACCTCGTCGCTGGCACGCGTGAAGCCAAGGCTGACCGTCGTCATGGCACCGAAGACCTCGTGCGCCACGTCCAGGCTCACCGCGTTCGCGTCGTAGTCGGGCTCGCGGCTGGCATAGAGGCTCATCGACACGAGCGAGTCGCGCACGAGCCAGTCGGCGCCGAGGTCGTAGGCCTGCCGCGTCTCCTTGAAGGGGCTGGCCGTCGTCACGACGTCGATGGAGGCGTTGCTCACCGCGTCGACGTAGTAGCCGGCCGACAACGACACCTTGTCGGCCAGGCTCTTGCGCACGAGCAGCGCCGGGCCGCTGGCGCGCACGCCGCCGCCGTCGTAGTAGTGGTAGACGAGCTCCGAACGCTCCTCCGGCAGCGTGGCCGCGCCTGCCGGGGCGGCCACGATCGTGGGCGCCAGGCCGGGCAGCAGGCGCTGCAGCACCCAGCCCACCCAGCGCACACGGCGGCCGAGCGCGTGCACGGCGCGCAGCAGCGGCGGGGCCGGCGGCGCGGCCACGCCGCAGGGCTCGAGAGGCCCGCAGCCCGGACCGGCCACGGCCGCCCGCGCGGCAGGCGCGACCTCGGGCGTCCTGCGTGCCGGCGCACGCTCAGTTGCAGCCACAGCCCCCTCCTTGCACGCCGGTGGCGCCACGAGCGCCCTCGCGCACCAGATGCACGTGTTCGCGGTGCTTCTCGGTCAGCGTCGTGCGCGCGAACTGCATCAGCGGGTCGGCCAGGCGCTCGCGCTCGTAGGGCTTCACCCAGGGCTGCGGCGCCGAGCACGCCGAGGCGAGCACCGCCAGCACGGCCGGCCACGCGAGTCGGAGGGCGTTCGGCTTCATCGTTCGGTCTCCCGGGTCGGCGGGACGGTCATTCCTTGACCAGGGCGCGGATCTGCGCGTCGTAGGTGGCCTCGACTCCTTCGCGGTAGCCCTTGTGCACGTGGCGGACCTTGCCGTCGCGGTCGATGAGCACGGTGCCGGGCATGCTGTCCAGCGCGTAGCGGCGCGTCACGGACTTGTCGGTGTCCAGCAGCACCGGGAACTTCAGGCCCATGCGCGTGGCCAGCGCCACCGCGGCCCTCGGGTCGTCGTCGATGTTGATGCCCAGCAGCACGAAGCCGGCGCTGCGGTACTTCTCGTAGAGGCGGTTCAGGTGCGGCATCTCCACCTTGCAGGGCCCGCACCAGGTGGCCCAGAAGTTGACGAGCACGACGCGGCCGCGCATCTCGCCCAGGCGCAGGTTGCCGCCTTCGGCGCTCCTGAGCGTGAAGTCGGGCGCCGGCATCGACGGGGCCACCGCGGCGCGCGCGCGCCGGCTGGCGACCAGGGAACCGAAGAGGGCCGAGGCGCCGAGGCTGGTCAGCAGCACGCGGCGGCCATGGCGGAGGATCGAGAGGTCTTTGGTGTGGGACATGTCGCTGCGGCTCAGAACAGGACGGTGAGCCCGAACGTGATCTCGGGGTTGTGCGTGGTTTCGCGGCGGCCGAGAAGGTCGAGGCTGAACATGTGGTCGCGTACCTCGGCCTGCAGCGCGAAGCGCTGGTTCCACAGCAGGCGCAGGCCGAAGCCCACGTCGATGGTCTGCTTGCGCTGGCCCGCGAAGTCGGTGGTGCCGGCGCCGGCAAGCACGTAGCCCTGCGAGAGCTTGGCGTTGCTGCGGCCGAAGAACACCTCGCCGGGCAGCAGGTTGTAGCCCATGGCCAGCGTGTAGTACTTCAGCGTCTCGGTGCGGTCGACGAAGATGCCACCGGGCAGGATCTGCCGGAACGACTCGTCGCTCACCTTCGTGGTGCCGTACTGCGCGGTGACGAAGAAGTCCTCGGTGATGTGATAGCCCAGGCGCAGCCCCGAGACGCCGCTGGTGCCGAAGTTCTGCGTCGAGTACGTGCCGCCGAAGAGGCCGATCTCGAAGTCGCGCGAAGGGTAGTTGGGCAGCTTCAGGTCGCGTCGAGCCACCTGCGGTTCCACGACCGACGGCGCTGCCGCCGGCGCCCCGGCCGCGCCGGAGGCGCCCGCGCTGCCGACCGGGCTCGCCGGGGCCGCCACCGAAGGGCCGGCCGGCGCCCCGGCGGGCGCCGTGGCCGTCGTCACCGACGGCGTGGTGGCGTAGGGTGTCGTCGGCGCGGGCGGGGCGGGCGGCGGCTTCGTGGCACAGGCGGCGGCCAGCATGGCGGCGCCGGCGGACAGCACGAGCCGCCACGGGCGCGGGGCGCGTCCGGCGGGTGCGTGGAGCGGGTGTCGGATCGGCAAGTCTTGGCCCTCGGGTGCGTTCGCGCGGTGCTTGCGGTCAGAAGAAGAAGGAGATGCCCAGCGTCGTGGCGCGGTACTCGAGCGTGCGCTGCTCGGAGACGAACGCGGCATAGAGCGACCAGTCGAGGCGCGCGACGAAGCGCTCGGAGAGATACCAGCGCAGGCCGAGGCCGGCGTGACCGATGTTCGAGTTCACCGTCTGCGCCTGCACGAGGCTGGCGTTGGGCACGTTGCGGAAGCGGCCGAAGCCGACGCTGGCGAACGGGGACAGCCGGTGGTCGCTCCAGGGTTCCGAGACGAGGGCCACGTGCCAGAGGTCGCTGCCCGAGAAGGCGCCCTGCACCTGCGCGAACGTGACCTCGGCGCCGAGCGTCTCGCCCAGGCGCACGCCCGTGAAGAGCTTGAGCATCGGCTCGGCCCGCAGGCGGCCCCAGGCGACGCCGAACTCGACGCGGCGGCCGAGGTAGTCGTCCAGCATCAGGTCGCGGAAGGTCTTGCCGGCGCCCGCCTCGGTCAGCGTGCTCTCCAGTTGCGAACGATGGACCCAGCCGACGACCCCGCCCTGGCTCGACTCGCTGCGCACCTGGTACCAGTCGGTGCGGCGCAGCTCGATGCGGATCCAGCCGTGCCTCTCGACGACGTGGAACACCGGGTAGCCGCGCCCGGGGCCGGTGCGCATCTCGATGAACGGGTCGGCGACCTGCAGCCGCTCGACGTAGTCGGGCCCGTAGCGGGGCGCGGCGGGTGCGGCGCCCTGTGCCGCGGCTGCGGCCGGGGCTGCCGTCTGCGCGCCCGGCACGACGGCGGCCGGCGCGGCCACCGCAGGGGCGCTCCCCGGCATTGCGGGCGCGGACGCCGCGGGCAGGGGCGAAGCGGGCACCGGCGCCTGCGCCGCGGCCAGCGGCGCGACGGCCCAGGCCATCGCCCCGGCCAGACAGAGCGCCAGCGCCGTGGCCCTGCTGCCACGCCGCAACCATGTCGAGCCCCACATGCCTCTGATACCCACCCCTGATGCCCTTCTTGTCGTGCGCGCGCCCCAACGACCCCGGGCTGCGGTGCAGTTCATTCAGTCCGTGTTGCAGGTGCCGGTGTTCACGTCGGCAGGGGTGAACAGGTTGGCTGCGGCGCTGCTGAACTCGTCCTGCCCGGCCGGCATGGGCCGGGTGATCCAGTAGCGGATGATCCTCGCATTGACGTCGCTGTCGCTCGCGAAGATCAGGCCGCCACCGTGCAAAACGGTACGCACCAGCGGCTTGTTGAGCAGCCGGCTGGACAGCGGCGCGCCGATCAGCGTCTCGCCCTGCGAAGAGTAGAAGTTGCGGTACATCGCGGTGGCGCGCACGGCGTCGGCGTTGGCCGCGGCCGTCGCGAGGTCCACAGGCGCGGCCGAGCCGACGAGGCGCAGCGCACCGCCGGTGCCGTTGGCGTTGTCGTGGCAGCCGCTCGACGCACAACTGTTGATCGAGGTGACGCCGTCGATCGTCACCGGCAACTGCGCGTTGAGGATCGGCATCACGCAGCGCTGGAAGTAGGCGAAGGAGAGCTTCTGCCCGTTCGTCGTGCCGACCGGATTGCCGACGGTGGCGGGGTTGTCGAGCGGGTTGCTGCCGTCACCGCCGCCGCACGAGGCCA